>ERZ777306.236-NODE-236-length-114790-cov-25.861629_pt1 | contig 114790 bp, 102 predicted proteins | sample MGYA00374966_ERZ777306 | MGnify/ENA primary metagenome ERZ777306 (study PRJEB29329, sample SAMN06343882) | mouse gut metagenome | isolation source: Mouse cecum | place: Austria: Vienna | collected 2014-11-15 ...
TGGATTATGAGGGCTTTGGCCGCGAACTGGCGGGATTATATAAAATGATGTGGGAAAATAGGTTATGCAAATCTTCTTTTACCGGATAGGCGCGCCACCTCCGCGCTCTTTTCCGGATTCGTTTTGCGTCTGGCATTGAGCTGAATGTTGAAATCAGCCGGGCGATGCTGATTCCATAACTGCCATGCCCATGAAAGGAAATCTTTGTGCCCGGCTGAGTGTTTATTCCGCCTGAATCGCCCTCCCTTATTTCAAGACATTTTTAAAAAAAACGCTAAACATTCCTCCTTGCAAAAACAAGGAGGAGAGAATGAAAAAAATTACCGATGGCGATCTGAAAAAACTCATCGGGGTTCGGGGCAAGCCGCGCCTTGTTCCGGTTGGCGCGTGCGTATGGCTCAAGGTAAGCATGAATGCGCGGGGGGAGACGAGCAAACGCTGGCTGACGCGCTATTACGAGAAAGGCAAGCCCATCAAGAGAATAATCGGGAGTTTCCCGGAGCTTTCCCTGGAAAAGGCCAAGGCCCTGGCTTATGACCTGCGTTCTCCGATTGACCCTCCTCCTCCAAACAGCCAGATGACGCAGCTGCAGATTAGCCTGGCCAAAAATGTGGCGCGTTTGCTGGAATTTTCCGCCCGGCCTGTTGGAAGCAGGCTTACCTTTGAAGATGCGGCCGCGGGCTGGCTGGAAAGGAAAAGCCGGGAGTGGGCCAAAAGCCATGGGGAAAAGCAGCGCCTGCGCCTGGAATCCTATCTGTTGCCGCGGCTTGGCAATATGGCCGTGGCCGAAATAAGCATGGCGCACATTGAACGGATTGTGGAAGAATTGTCCAACCGGGGTGACACGGCGCGGCGTGTTTTCCAGATCATCCGCTGCGTGCTGCAGTATGCCAGGAAGATTGGCGAGCTTGATGACAACTCGATCTTTCTCGATATGCTGGCCTACGGGCGTTATGATTTGCCGAAAGCGGGCCAGGGCAAACATTTCTATTCCGGCCTCGGCGCGCTGGAGATTGGGCGCCTGCTGCTTGACCTTGACCGGAACAAAATCCTGAAGCCAGGCGCGGCTTCCACAGCGCTTTGCCTTGCGCCATACGTATTTGTGCGGCCAGCCGAACTTTGCGGGGCGCGATGGGAGGAAATAAATTTCAACGAAGCGTTCTGGCATATTCCGGCCCAGAGAATGAAAATGCGGCGGCAACATCTGGTGCCTCTTTCCAGGCAGGCCCTTGACATTCTGAAAGCATTGGGCGGCGGGGAAAAGGCCGGGCTTGTTTTCCGGAACAGCATGGGGCGCCCGCTTGTTCCGGAAAGCCTGTGCGTGCAGCTGCGGGCCATGGGCTATGGCTACAAGCAAAGCGGCGTCACCACCCATTCATTTCGCGGCATGGCATCAACCATTCTGCACCAGGATCTTGAATATCCTCCCCACCTGATTGAGCTGCAGATGGCCCACATCGAGACCAACAAGGTAAAAAGCGCATACGACAGGGTTAATCCTTTTTCGTTTTTCGAACGCAGAAAGGAGATGATTCAGCGCTATGCGGATCATCTTGACAGCTTGCGGCTGAAAGCGAAGAACACGAGCTGAGGGAGAGGCGAATTTTGCCGGAAGGAAAAGCTTATGGCATTTCCTGAATGGGAATATCCATTTCCAATGGATATTTCCATTCATTTGCAAGGTTCGGGCTTGCCCCAGGACTCTTCCGCCCACTGCTCATAAAAGCCCAGCGTTCTCTGCGCCATGGCCTCGATGCCGATTTCCGGCCGGATGGCCTCTCCGCCATGCACAAGGCGCGCCCGCAGGCGCTCATCGCGCATCAGGCTGATCATGGCCCGGGCAAGGCTTTGGGGATCATTGCCAGGCACGCGCAGGGCCGGCGCCGGCCCGTTTTCCGCAGCCTTGAGCCGTTCGGAATGCAGGGGGCTGATCGCGCAAATCAGCGGCGCGCCGGCAGCAATGCCGGCCCACGCTGTTTCTGGATATTCACGGGGATCGGTACCCGGGGCAAGCCAGGCATGGCAGCAGGGAAGAACGACCGGGAGGGGCTGGTCGGCCAGCAGGGAAAGCCTTGAGGCAACGCCAAGATTTTCGGCCTCGTTAAGCACTTCCCGAAAACGCGGGCCAGACCCGAACATCCGCACCTCCCAGGGGGGCAGGTCGGGCCGCTGCCAGAGCGCGGACATGGCCCGGATAACCAGCAGGGCCCCGGACTGCGGCTCAAGACTTTGCGCCATGCCAAAAACAAAACGGCGATTGCCGCCCTCGCCCCACGGGCGGCAGGGAAGCCAGCTTTCCATCCCGATGCCGGGCCGGTCAATTATGGTTTTTATGGTTTTGGCCAGCCCCTCGCTGATGCGCTCCGCAACATGGCCGGATCCGCAAAGCACGCGGGAAGCGGCCCGCATGGCCTTGCCCGTGAGATTTTTGCCTTCCGGCGCTTTCAGAAAAAAGGCGTGGGCCAGGATGGCCGTGTCTTTTTTGCGCATTTTGAGGAGCATGCGGCCAACGGGCATCGATTCCTGGCCAACGGTCTGGATTATCAGCCTGGAATGTTTGCGCTGCCAGCGCCAGAGCTGAAAGCGCGAAAAAAAACCCCACAGCAAACAGGGAATGCCATATTCCAGGGCCTTTTGCTCAAGGGGGCTGCCCTTTTCGAATACAAGCAGGGGCGCGAGGCGTCCCCTGTCGAGCATGGCGCGGGCAATGCCCAGGGCCTGGGCTTCATCAAGGGCGGCCAGGCGCCGGGCGCGTTTTGCGGCCCACTGGTCTTCAGGCGCCGCGGACTTGCCCCGCAGGCAGATAATGGCTACCCGCATGGCGCTTCCCCGCGGCTGTTATTTTCTATCCACTCCAGAAAAGGCAAATTGCCCCCGGCAACGGGCAAGGCGACAATGCAGGGCACCTGGTAGCTGTGCAGGAGCTTTGCCGCCTCCATAAAAGCCGGCAGGGCCTGGTCGCTTACCTGGGCGAGCAGCAGGCATTCTTCATTTTCACGGATTTCGCCATCCCACCAGTAAACAGACGTGGCCCCGGGAACAATATTAATGCCGGCGCACAATTTGCGGCCGGCAAGAATACGCGCCAGTTCCAGGGCTTCCGCCCTGCTTTTGGCTGTCATGTACACGAGGCTGCTCATGAATCCTTCCCGGGCCATAAAGAAATAACCGCCCGTGGCATTTGGAAAATGATCTCAGGCGCTCAGCGCGGCGCAAATTTTGTCGTAGCTCGCCGCTATCTCCGGCATCATCTGTTTGGCTTTTTCCCAGTCGCCGCCGCGCATGGCTTTTTCCTGATCCAGAACCAGGGTCTGCATTTCGCCAAAGCCGAGCGAGCCGCATACGCTTTTGAGCGTATGCACGGCCCGGCCGGCCGCTTCGCTATCGTCGTCGGCAACTGCCTGCACAAGTTCCATATAGCTTTTTTCGTTCAGGAAACGCCCGAGATATTTTTCGAGCATGGCCTCATTGCCCATAAATCGTTCCAGGGCGCTCTTCAAGTCAATGCCGGCTGCCTCCAGCCGCGCTTCCTTTTCCGCATCCATATTGTCCAATAATCCCTTGTATCAGTTGTTTATTTTTAATTAATTATCGGCATTTCCATTAATGCCCGATATTATTGTAATGGTCGCGAATCCTGTTTTCAATCCTGTCAAGGCAGGCCAAAAGACGCGGATTGAAAAGGCCGCATTTGCCGTCCTTGATCATCCGCGTGGCTTCGTCATGCGACAGGGGCGGCTTGTAAACGCGCTTGCTGACCAGCGCGTCATAAACATCGGCAACGGAGACGATCTGCGCGCACATGGGGATGTCATCTCCTGCCAGATGCTCGGGGTAGCCCCGGCCGTCCCAGCGCTCGTGGTGGTAAAGGGCAATTGTCCGCGCATATTCGTAAAAGGGCAAATTCTTCAACTGCCTGATATTTGCCAGCATCTTGTAGCCAAGCACGGTATGCTGCTTCATTTTTTCAAATGCGTCTTCGTCAAGGCGGCCGGGCTTGTTGAGAATCTTGTCCTCAACGCCGATCTTGCCCACGTCGTGCAGCATGGAGGCCCGGGCAATCTGGTTCTTATCCTCGCTGCTGTATTCGGAACCGATATCCTCGTCCTCGAGGAAAAGCTCGGTAATTTTGCGAATCCTGCGCACATGTTCGCCGGATTCCTCGCTGCGGAACTCGGTTGCGGTGGCCAGCGCCTCAATCATGCCCATATTCATTTCATCAAGCTGCCGGTTGCGCCGCTCAAGCTCGCGCGTTTTTTTCTTGACCTCGATTTCGAACTTGTTGCGCTTTTCGTAAAGCTCGATGACCGATGTGACCCGCCGCCAGACAATGGCCGGATTGACAGGCTTGGAAAGCACATCCATTACGCCGTGATCGTAGGCGTAGGTCACGGATCTGTCATCATCGGAAGCGGTAATCAGGAAAACGGGAATCTTTGTGGGCACGCCCATTTCCGAAAGCCTGCCCAGAATCTCCAGGCCATCCATGATCGGCATCTCGATATCCAGCAGGATGGCGCTGAACTTGTCCGGCTTTTCGGCGACATACTGCAGGGCCATGGAGCCGTTATCCGTGGCGACAACCTCGAAATGGACATTTTCCCAGTATTCGGAATAATTGTGGGCGCCAGGCGCATCACTGGAACCGGGAGCAGGGGCTCCACCCAGACCGACGCCCTTGAGGAGAAAAGCCTGACCCAGCATATCCTGGATCATTTCGGAATCGTCAACAATAAGTATTGTTCTGGTTTCTTCCCAGCTTTGCATGAAAGAGATCCTGTCAATTGAAGTAAGTTGGGCTTCCAGGACGACCATTTCGCCAAATGCAAATATGCATGGCCTGAAAATAATAGAACATTAAACGGAATCCCGCAAGAGCGGCCCCGTTAAAACACTGCCAATAGATGGCCATGCCCTACAAATTGTCATCCTTGTTTTTATCTGGCCAGCTCCCTTGCGAGAATGAAAGCACGCGGCAGGCCGCGCCCGGGGGCGGCGCTTTTTTTGGGGTCGCGCTCTCAAGGCCGAAGGAAGATATTGTGATCTGCCCGCCTTTGGCTTCTGGCCGGTCCACGCGTCTTTCCTGCTGCCAGCAATAATTGAAAAGCTGGTTCTTGAAATGTTTGGCCTGAATCAGGGAAAAAATCAGACAGGCTTCTTCCCAGCGTTTTGTCGGCTCAAACCGGCTTGTGATTGTGGCATATTTGCTCCACAGGGCCATCAATGAGGCCTCGTCTATGGAATCAAGCTGCCGGGCAAGCTTTTCAAGAAGTTTTTCCATCTGATATTCCTGTGTTGGGGCTGCATTTTCATTTGCCTGAAAATTCCGCCTGATGAAAATTTGCCTAAATCCCGTTCTGTCATTATTATTTGCAAGGCATTCGCATTGCCGCGAAGATGAACTTTAACCAGCTAACGGCTGCTTGTCCAGATGGCATTTTTAATCCCCCACAATGCGCGCGATCCGGAAACCGCCCCGGCCCTGGCCCGTATTCTGCCCCTTTGGGAACGCCTGGCCTACGGCGCGGATCTGGCCGATCCCTTCTGTTCCGGGCCGCAATGGCAGCTTTCCTGCCAGGAAACTTTCGCGCCCTGGCGGCGCATCTATCTGAAAAGCGCGGCCAACTCCCTGCTTGCGCTTTCGGAAATGCGCGATGACCAGGGCAATGGCATTTTGATGCCGCTCGATTCGGACTGGCTTTTTGGCACAACCCTGCTTGGGCCCGAAAGCCCCGACCTGCTTGGAGAGGCCCTGGCAGAGTTGCGGCAGCAATACAAGCCCTGCCTGCTTGCCGTCTATCTTTCGGGCATGGAGGAAAATGCCGGTTTTGCCGCGTTTGCCCGCCGTTTTCGCAAAAACTGCCTCTTTCACCTGCATAACGAATCCGTGCAGTGCATGGCCTCCCTGGCCGGCGGACTGGACGGATTTTTTTCGCGCCGCAGCGCCCATCACCGCGCAAAGATCAGGCGCGCCTGGCGCAAGGCCAGGAGCGAAGGCATGGTATTCGAACGCTTCAATCCCGAAAATCCAGCCCTGGCGCTGCAGCTTTACCAGCGCATGCTGGCCGTGGAGGAAAGAAGCTGGAAGGGCCTGAGCCATTGCGGCATGACCGAGCCCGCGCCCAGACAGTTTTATGCCAATCTTTTGCGCCGCACCTCGCAAACCGGCATGGCCAGGGTCATCATTGCCTCAAGGGATGGGCGGGATATCGGCTTTATTTTCGGGAGCGTTGGCGGGGCGACCTATCGCGGCCAGCAGTTCAGCCATGATGCGGATTTCGGGCGGTATTCCCTTGGCCATGTCCTGCAGGTCGAGATGATTGAATGGCTGTGCGAAGAGGGGCTGGAACGCTATGATCTCGGTCCCTGCAGCGGGCCGGGCATGCAGTACAAGTGCCACTGGATCGACCATGTCCGCCCAATCCGCACCTGGGCTCTGGTCTGCAAGCCATGATCCTGAAAAAGCAGGGTTTGCCGGATATGTGCGGGCCTTGCTGACTTGAAAAAATTGCGGCCTGCATTAATGCGGGGCAAAGCAAGGCATTCCGCGAAGCAGACAAAAAAATTAAAAAATAATTTGACATTTTTTTGATTCTTTACGAGGATGCCTTAAAGTCTCTTATTGGTATGCCGATAAGGACGATGTTGAGTGGGATAGGGGAGTTTCAATACAATCATGTATTGGACACGCCGGCCAGTTGCAGGGAAGCAGTGAGCCATTCATGGAGGAATGGACATGTCGATGATACAGAATAATTATTCCCTGGACACATTATCAAGACAAGAGGACGCCGTGAATGAAGACGAGCAGAATCTTGCCCGGTTAAATCGTTATCTGGCTATTTTGGAAAACAACAGAAAGGCCGCCAGTTTTGTTCCGGACGAAGCCCTCATGGCTCTGGACATGGCGGAATTTGTTCGCCAGCGCCTGCATGACAGAAATCTGCAAAGCAGTCCTTCCGCAGCGCGCATGGCCCTTTCTCTCGTGCAGAGGCCTGTAAGGGCCCCCATGCAATAAAAAAGTAACGACGCGCTCCCCCGCGCCCTACAGCCTCACCTTTCCGACATGAAGGCAGGCGTTCCATTACCAGATATCACTGCTCAATATCCAGAAGGCGCCCGTGGGGGGCGCCTTCTTTTTTTGTTGTTTCCGGATCATTTGTCTATCGACAAGCTTATATTCCGCATGGGTATGCCCATCATGCCTGTCTGGCAGCTGGAGGCCACGGATTGCAGCATCAGCGCCTCGTGTTTCCAGTCATGCTGGATATTTTCAGCCTGGGTGCCTTCGGCCACGGCAATCGAGATGCTGTAATCGCCTTTTTCCAGTATGGGCATGGTGAAGGAAAATCTTGCGGTCAGGCGCTGGCCCTTGCGGACAATCAGCGGCCTGTCCCGGTAGGTGATGTAGGTATTGTCGCCAAAAAGATGCTGTCCGTAGCGATTGCGCAGCAGAAAGCCCACAATGGGGCCACAGATATCCTGGCGGGCCTCCAGCCTTGCTTCCAGGATGACGCGTTCCCCGCCCACAATCCAGTTGACCGGCCGCCCCTGGCCATCCAGCAAAAAGGCGTTGGTAATGGTAATGCCTTTTTTTCCGAAGGACGCGCTTTCCTCGTTGAAGGCGAAAACCTCGATATCGTTGCGATACTTGCCGGCATTGATCAAATCGGCCCGCATATCGCGGTATTCAAAGGCTTCCAGGTCAACCTGCTCCTGTTTCGGCTCTTCCCGGGGCTGCGCGCTGGCTCCCTGCTTTTCCTCATACATATCCTTCATATAGGTTTCGGTAACGTCTTTCGGGTCTCCATCCTGCTTTACACGGCCGTGCTCAAGCAGGATCACGCGGTTGCAGAGGCTGTTGACGGCGGAAATGTCATGGCTGACAAAAATGACTGTATGCTCGTCCATGAACTTGCGCATGAAGCGCATGCACTTTTGGGTAAAAAAGGCGTCCCCCACGGCCAGGGCCTCGTCAATGATCATGATGTCGGCATCCACATGGGCGATTACCGAAAAAGCCAGGCGCAGGGTCATGCCGCTGGAATAGTTTTTTACAGGCTGATCAATAAAATCGCCTATATCGGCAAAGGCGGCGATGGAATCGAATCTTTCGTCGATTTCTTTCTGGCCCAGGCCCAGGATCGCGGCATTGAGCAGCACGTTTTCGCGGCCCGTGAATTCGGGATTGAAGCCGCTGCCCAGCTCCAGCAGGGCTGCCACGCGGCCGTTGATCGAGATTGTGCCAGATGACGGCGCGAGAGTGCCGGAAATAATTTGCAGAAGGGTTGACTTGCCGGCGCCATTGCGGCCGATGATGCCCAGGCATTCGCCCTTGCCGAGCTCGAAAGATATGTCCCTGAGCGCCCAGAATGGCTCGAAAAACTGTTTCTTGCCGCGGCAAACCATCTGGAAAAGCCTGTGGGCAGGCTTTTTGTACATTTCGTAATATTTTGAAACGCGCGACACCGAGATCGCGCAGCCCGCATTGCCCTGGCTGTTTTCCGCGCCCATTCGCAAGCCCCTTTATTTGTGCGGATAATGAAATCCATGGGCATTTCTTATATATCGCGCGTTTTATGAGGTCAAACCCGCGCATTGCAAGACTGGACGTTTGCAATTAAAAACAGGTCATGAAATTTATCGAAAGTTTTTTCCAGTCCAGGGATTACCGGCCCGATGTGGACGGCCTGCGCGCCTTTGCTGTGCTTGCCGTCATGCTTTTTCACGCCTGGCCCGGCCAGTTCGGTTTCGGGATCTTTGGCGTGGATGTTTTCTTTGTCATTTCCGGCTACCTGATTACAAAAATCATCCTCAAGGATATTGCCCGCGGCGATTTCAGCCTCAAGAAGTTTTACCAGCGCCGCATCTTGCGCATCCTGCCGCCACTTGTCTTCATTCTTTTCGCCTGCCTTGCCGCGGGCTTTTTTTTGCTGACAGCCGGAGAATACGCGCGCCTTGGCGCCAACGCCAGGGCGGGAGCGTTTTTTGGGGGCAATTTTTTCCTGATGGCCGAAGCCGGCTATTTTGACGTGGCAAGCAGCCTGAAGCCGCTATTGCATCTCTGGTCGCTCGGCATCGAGGAGCAATTCTACATTGTCTATCCTTTTCTGCTCTTGCTGGCCGCAAGGTATTCCACAACGCTTTTCGTGATTGCGCTGCTTGGCGGCCTGTCGCTTTTGGCCGGCCCGCAAATCAGCGCCAGGCTCTTTGGAGACGACGGCGTTGCCCGCTACTATTCGCCCCTGGTTCGCGCTTTTGATCTCTGCGCCGGCGCACTTGTCGCAATCTGCGCGCAAAACAGGCGCGGCTATCCCAAAAATGGCGCATTGTTCGCCTTTCCGGGCCTCATGCTGCTTGTTGTTTCCTGCCTTGTAATCGATTCGTCAAAGCCCTGGCCCTCCTGGCTGACACTCTTGCCGGTTGGCGGCATTGCGCTGCTCATCTGGGCCGGGCCGCTCAATTCCATAAACAGGCTCTTGTTTGCCAATCGGCCGGCCGTTTTTGTGGGGCTGATTTCCTACGAGCTGTATCTCTGGCACTGGCCCCTGCTCTCCTTTGCCAATATTCTTGCCGGCGGCCAGGAACATGTGGCCGGCCTCGCAAAAGCCGCCCTGCTTTTTGCCGCAATCGCCCTGGCCTTTCTTCTCTTTTATTATTTTGGCCTGCCAATCCGCAGAAAATACAGGGAAAGCAAAATAATGAGTCTTGCGCTTTTGGCCGTTCTTGCCGCGGCCGGCCTTTGCGGCCATTTTGTGCTCAAGGCGGACGGGCTGCCGGCCAGGCTTGAGCGGCCCGCGGCCCTGAAAGGCTGGGAAGCGCCAATCGTGCGGGCGGACATGGCCCGCGCCGCCCAGTATTTTCCCAAATGGCGCGAATATACGGACGGAGCCAACCAGCCCGCGCTGGAAGATTCGCCCGGGGAGCTCGACATTGCCCTGCTTGGCGATTCCCACGCCCAGCAGCTTTATGCCGGCCTGCGCGAGGCCCTGGAAGGCGAAAAGAAAATCGGGGTCTTTCCCGTCAGCGGCCAGGCGCCCTTCATGGATGTCGCCACCATGACCGAAAACTTCGGCAATTATCGCAAAAACGGCTGGCGCCTGATGAACGAGGCCTACAGGACTGTTCTCGACAACCCGAATATCAAGACCGTGATTTTGGCCCATAATCCCGATTGCAGCATGAATGACGCCCTGGACCCGCACAACCCCGCGGACAGGGACGGCAGGGCCATCATGGAGCGGGCCATGCGCGAGAGCCTGGCGGCGCTGCAAAAGGCCGGCAGGAATGTCATCCTCGTCCTGGATAACCCGGCCCTGGACTTTGACCCGGCCAGCCTTGAGCCCCGGCCCATATCCTTACTTGACCGGGCCGGCAAGATGGAGCGGGAAAAAGCCGAAGCCAGTCCGGCAAGATTATGGTATAATGCCTTGTGCGAAAAAATGGCGGCCGAATTTGCCAATGTGCGCCTGGCCGATCTTTTCGAAGCCTTTTGCGATGAAAAAAGCTGCGTGGCCTACAAGGACGGCCAGCCGCTATACTGGGACAGGGGACACTTGACCCTGGAAGGCTCGCGGCTCGCGGCCAGGTATTTGCTGGGGAAGTTGGGGATGGAGCAAATCTAAAATATGTTTTTTATGCCGCCCGGGGATACCGGGGCGCGGCCGCATGGCCGCGCCCGACAAATGGCAGCCCCGCAAGCTACAGGGCGGCGACCGTACCCTGGTTCAGTTCTGCCTGCGTGTCCACGCCAAGCAGGTGAACCAGCAGGTTTTGCCCATTATCCACAAAATATGTGCCGTTCAGGTCGCTGGCAGCCGTAACGGTAAAGCTCCCGGCATATCCACCCAGCCCTGTCTGGATGTAAGCATCCTGAAGCTGGTCTACATATTCATAGCCAAAGTCCCGCAATATTTTTTTGGCCTCTTCCGCGCTTCCAATTGGAGACTGGTTAAAATTGCCGATTTTCAGGGAATTGTTCCCCACGGTCCAGTCCTCTATATTCACAATGCTTTTGGCCAGGGTGTTCCCGGTGATCTGGATGCTGTCGTTGCCCTGGCCCGCATTTATCGTAGCTGACCGGATGTTCCCTGAGCCGGCCGCGCCGTGCATGGTGAGCGAAATTGAGTCATCGCCTCCGCGGGAATTGATTATCGTGCCGCTGCCGCTTGCAATTGCGGAAATATTGTCATCGCCCCAGGCGCCCGTATAATAAAGGGTCTCGGCAAAAATCGAAACCGGCCTGGCTCTCCCCTCAAGTTCGCCATGGATATTGCCGCTGGACCTGCCAGCGTCAACATTTACGATGCCTGTGTCCGAACCGCCGATTTGACCCAGCAAGTTCAGGCTGCCCGCGCCGAAAACATCAATATCAATATCGCCGCCAACGGCATTGCCCAGAGGCGCGTCTATCCGGATGGCGTTGCTTGCCGCGCCATCCGAATGCAGATCGACTTCGGCGACATTGCCCAGATTCAGGACATCGGAGGCTTCAACTATCAGACTGCCGTTCGCCGTAACCGACAAGGCCGTGGCCTTCGGGGCATTGAGAACGCCGACGACGGACACGTCGCCGGACTGGCTTGTGTTCCCGATCGTCACGCTTCCGGCATTGAAAATGTTGAAGGCGCCGCCGCCCAGCGCGGCGTTGGCGGAATCCGCGATAGTTACGCTTCCGGTTGTGCCGGCCGTAAGGTTTACACCGACTGACTCCACTGCGCCAGAACTGGAATCTGGATCCCCGCTCGCCATATAGTTCAGGTCAAACGCGCCGCCGCCCAGCACAACGTTGTTGTTATTGTTCTGCTGATCTTCCCCAAGCGGAGCGCCGGCATTGGTTACAGTAAATGTGGGAGACACGCCGTCCATGTTAAACATCGCGACATCGGTGTTATAAACCTGGAGGCCCTTCAGGCCGCTGACGTTGGCCGCGTCAATAGTAACCTCGCCGCGCGACGGATTGTTATAGAGATCAAGTGTTTCAAAATTGCTCATTGTTGGCGCAAACGAGGAGCTGCCATAAAATGTAAGCGTGTCGCCATTGCCCGCGCCTCCGTCAAAGACCGGATTCGTCTGGAAGCCGTTGATGAATACATGGTCGTTGCCAGCGCCGCTCCGGACATTGCCCAGGACGCAGTCCTGGAGATCGGCGACAATATTGCCGCTGGCTGTCAGGGCATCAAAATTGGCCAGCGAATTGTCAACATTCCTGATATGGATTGACGAGACGCCGCCAACATTGAGGTTTACGATATTGTTCTCGTTACCGGCAAGATCCAGATAATTGTCGCCGGAAGAAGGCACAACGTTCAGGGTCTCCACCCCGGGGACAACGACTTGCGCGTACCTTGCGGGCGTAAAAGCCGCTCCCCCGCCTGTTGCCGCATTGCCGACGGAATTGAGCGCAAGGCCCATGCTGTCATCCGCGCTGCTGATGGCAGGCCACACAAACTGCAGATTGGTTGTGGTGTCGCCCTGGGCATTGTTTATTGTGAACATCTGCTCGGTGGTCTGCAGGTTTTGCACAGTGAAAGGCCCTTTGACGCAATTGAACGCCCAGCTTTGGGTGCCGATTACGTCATGGGCGTTGAAAACAAGGGCGCTTCCCCGGCCCGCGCTTTCATTTGTCAGGACAATTTGCTCGACATTCTTGATGTAGCCGCCATCGGAAAAGCCAAGGAAATTGCCGTTCATTGCCAGGCTTACCGTGTCATTGCCAGGGCCGCCCTCAATCCTGTCTGTATCCTGAAAAGACGAGGCGTTGTTATTCCCCGTCCAGAGGCCGTAAAGATTTGTGCTTCCGTCGCCAAGAATATAGGGCGATTTGCCTGCCTCCATGGCCACGTCGCCCCAGGTCGGCTGTATCGGCCAGACATGATTGCCCCAGGGCTCCCAGTTGCCGGGATTGACCTTGTCCTCCACCTCCTGGATAAGTTCGGCCTGCTCCCCGGCAGAATTGGCGGGCAGATTCATGATCGCGTTCAGGCCGTGATCGCGAAAATAGTTTTGCACGTCCTCTACAGTCCAGTCGTCCTTGCCGTCAAAGCCCACGGTTTCGTCCGGATTTTCCCAGCTGTTCAGCTGCTCGACCTTGTTTTCCCAGAATGCTTCCTGATCCAGACTGTTGGACGGGTTGACCCCTTCCTCGAACTGTCCGACAAGCGTGTAATGGTCCCAGGCCGAAAGGCCCGCGCGATCGAAGGCTTCCAGAAGCTGCTGCATGGTCCAGGCCGAATTGCCGTCCCAGCCAGTGCCTCCCATGTAGGGGAGGCTGTTCAGCTGCCGGGCCTTGAAGGCCAGGTATTCCGGCACCACGAAATATGGGCTGGGGCTGACGTTGTTGGCGTTGCCGTAATCCACAAAGTTGGAGTACGGCGTCTGGCCGGCCGCCAGAATGGTTTGCAGCACCTGCTGGTTCGTCCAGTCGCTGCGTCCGTCCATAAAGAGCAGCGAACATTCCTTGACCTTTTCGTTCAGATACGCGCCCTGCACAAACCAGTTGGGCGCCGACGCTGTGAAGTCCGGCATTTTGTTCCCCCCGTGTAAAATTTAATTATTGCCCGCGACACTGGAGAAATTGTCGGTCCCGGTATCGCATAATCGTTATATTTTTAATGGCATGGATATTTTTAATGGCATGGATATTATGTTGTCTGGCTCTGTGCCATGCTGTGCAAATGGATTTGCGCCGCCGTGAAACGCGCCATGTCCGTCGCAAAGTAAAAGGCACTTACTGCCAAATTGCCGTAAGTGCCTGAAATTCCTGGTTGCGGAGGCAGGATTTGAACCTGCGGCCTTTGGGTTATGAGCCCAACGAGCTACCGAGCTGCTCCACTCCGCGTCATTGCGTGAATATTTATTTATGCCGCTTCGCTGTAAAGGTCAAGAAAAAAATTCGGCAAAATCAAAAATCACGCAAGCGCTATTTCCCCCGCGGCGGAATATTGCCGGCCAGCCGCTCGCAAAGACGCGTAAAGCGCCTCTGTGTCTTGTTATTGCCAACAGCCACATGCAGGGCCCTGGGCTCGCCAACCAGAATGACCAGCTTCTTGCCGCGCGTTACGGCCGTATAAATCAGGTTGCGCTGCAAAAGCACATAATGCTGCATCATTATGGGGATGACAACCGCCGGGTATTCCGAACCCTGCGATTTGTGAATGCTGATGGCGTATGCCGGGGCCAGCTCGTCAAGCTCGTCAAATTCGTACGGCACGATTCGCCCGTCAAAATCAACGCTCAAAAGCCTGTCCGCCAGATCCAGATGGCTTATCCGCCCCATGTCGCCGTTAAAAATATCCTTTTCATAATTGTTGCGCACCTGCATGACCTTGTCATGCAGCCGAAAGGCCCTGTCGCCCTTGCGCACCTCCCGCTTCTGGGGATTCAGGATATCCTGCAGGCGGGCGTTCATTTGCTGCGCGCCAACTGCGCCCTTGTGCATGGGCGTAAGCACCTGCACATCGTTGATGCTGTCCAGCCCGAAACGCCGCGGAATATGGTTGCGCACAAGATCGACAATCAGCTCGGCCGCCTTTTCCGGCTCTGACTGCGAAATAAAATAAAAATCAGAAAGTCTGTCCCTGTTCCAGGTCAGATCCGGCACCTTGCCCGCATTGATCATGTGGGCATTGCAAATAATCCCGCTTTCGGCCGACTGCCGGAAAATATGGCTGAGCCTGGCCACGGGGATTACGCCCGACTGGATAATGTCGGCCAGCACATTGCCAGGCCCCACGGATGGCAGCTGGTTGACATCGCCAACCAGAATTACGGTTGCGCCAAGCGGCACGGCCTTGAGCAAATGAAAAAAAAGCAGCGTGTCCATCATGCTGGCTTCATCCACCACAAGCAAGCCGCAGGCCAGGGGGTTGTCCTCGTTCTTGCCGAAACATTCCTCCTTGGGGCTGTATTCCAGCAGGCGGTGAATTGTCTTCGCGTCCTTGCCGGAAGTTTCGGCCATGCGCCTGGCGGCGCGCCCAGTGGGCGCGGCAAGCAAAATCCTTGCCTTTGCCGAGTCAAAAATCCTGATTATGGCGTCGATGATTGTGGTCTTGCCCGTACCGGGGCCGCCGGTAATCGCCAGGATCTTGGCCCGCGAAGCTATGCGGATGGCCTCCTTCTGCTCCTCTGCCAGCTCTATCTTGAGGCTGGCGGCCACCTTGTCCACTGCCTCGTCAGGATTGGCAAAGGAAACGGATTTTGGTGAATTGAGGATGCGCCGCAGGTAATAGGCGATTTTTTCCTCGCAATGGTGAAAACGCCCCAGATAGACAGCCTCGTCATCCTCGCCTTCCAGATCTTCCCTGATAACAAGGGCATTTTGCGCCAGGGAATCGAGGGCCGGCAAATGATCCTCCGGCGGCAGGCCGGTATGCCTGGCCGCTTCCTCGCAAACGCGCGATTTCGGCAAATAAACATGGCCGTCATCGGTTGACTTGTAAAGCACATACAAAACCGCGGCCTCAAGGCGCAGGGGATTGTCCGCCGCAAAGCCAAGCTTGCCCGCAATCTGGTCGGCAGTCAAAAAGCCTATGCCCCGCACATCCATGGCCAGGCGAAAAGGATTTTTGCGCACAACATCCAGCGCGTCCGCGCCGTAATTCTTGTAAACCCGCACAGCCTGGGCGCAGCTTATGCCGTGCGGCTGCAAAAAAAGCATCAAGTCGCGCATGCCGTGATGGGCATTCCAGGATTCAACTATGCCTTCCAGGCTTTTGCGGCCCACGCCGCGAACCTGCAGCAGCTTCTCCGGTTCCTCGTCCAGGATGCGAATGCTGTCCTTGCCGAATTTATCCACTATCCGGCCGGCCAGTTCGTCGCCAACGCCGCGAATCAGGCCCGAAGCAAGATAAAGCCTGATGCCCTCCTCTGTTGCCGGCAAAAGTTCTTCCGCGCTTTCAAAGGCAAACTGGCGCCCAAATTTCGGATTGTTGACCCAATGCCCGGTCAGCCTGATCTTGACGCCGGGCTTTGGCTCCACAAGCACGCCCACGCAATTTGCCGGCTCTGGCGCAAAAAGCCGCTTCTGGCCATTCTTTGCCTCTTTCTTGTCTTCCGGAATTTGCGGCAGCAGCCTGAGCACGGTAAAACCATTGTCGGAATTATGAAAGACTATCCGCTCAACCTGGCCGGCAAGTTCCTCAAGGTCCTGGTTATCCGCCATTTCGCGGCCTCTCCTCTTGCCAGGGTATGGCGCATTGACTTTTTTGCATGCGCTTTTGCAAAAGCAGGGCGTCCGCCAGGGCCAGGGCCAGCATGGCGCTTAAAACCGGCACAATCCTGGGTATGGCCGAAAGGTCATGGCGACCGCCAACCAGCACTTCCGCACGCTCGCCCCTTCTGTCGATGGTTTGCTGAAGTCGGGGAATCGAGGCAATGGGCCTGACCGCCACCCGCGCCAGTATGTCCTGGCCAGTGGAAATGCCGCCCGCAATGCCCCCGGCATGATTGGAGGCGAATTTTCCGCCAGGCAAAAGAACATCGTTATTGCTTGCGCCGCCCGCGCGCGCGGCCGCGAAGCCGTCGCCAATTTCCACGCCCTTGACCGCGCCAACGCCCATCAGCGCATGGGCAATCACGGCATCAAGCTTGTCGAATACGGGCTCCCCAAGGCCTGACGGCACATGGGCTGCGCGCAAAAGCACAAGGCCGCCAAGGGTGTCCGCCTCCCCTTTGGCCTTTCTGACAGCTTCATTCCAGCTGTCCACAATTTCGGGATCAGCGGCAAAATAGGGCCTGCCCTGCGCGCCAGCCAGGTCGATTTTTTGGGCCGCTATTCCGCCAAGCTCCACGCAGGCCGCGGTGATTTCGCAACCGGCCTCGACAGCCAGGATTTTTTTGGCAATGGCCCCGCCCGCCACCCGCGCGGCCGTTTCCCGCCCGGATGAGCGGCCGCCGCCGCGATAATCGCGAATGCCGCCATATTTGCAAAAATAACTGAAGTCCGCATGGCCCGGCCGAAAAACATCGGACAGGTTGCCGTAATCACGCGAACGCTGATCCTCGTTGGCAATATAAAAGGCTATTGGCGTGCCCTCGCTCAAGCCTTCGAAAACGCCGGACAAAAGATGAAGGGTGTCGGATTCCCTGCGCGCCGTGCCAGCAAGCCCCTGGCCCGGCTTGCGCAAGTCAAGCTCGCGCTGGATGTTCTCCTCATCTATGGGAATGCCGGCGGGGCAGCCGTCCAGAATGCCGCCAATGGCCGCGCCGTGGGATTCACCAAAGGTTGTGAGGCGCAAGATACGGCCAAATGTATTGCCAGCCATCAGTCATTTCCTCCCGGCGCGGCCTTTGCCGCGCCACTTTCCGCGTAAAGCCAGCAGGCCACATGGTGATCGTTTTCCACGCAATGCGGCGCCAACTGTTCGGCGCAAACAGGGATGGCGTCCGGGCAGCGCGGCTGAAAAGGGCAGCCCGGCGGCATTTCGCCAAGTTTGGGCACCGTACCCGGGATTGTCGGCAAACGTTTGAGCCCGAAAGAGGCCCGGCCCGGCGCCGCGGCCATCAGCCCGCGCGTGTAGGGATGCAGGGGATTGCCAAAAAGGTCGGCCACAGGCGCTTTTTCCACAAGAATGCCCGCATACATCACCCCAACATAATCGGCTGTTTCGGCAACCACCCCAAGGTCATGGGTAATCAGCAGGACGGCCATGCCCCTTTCGCGGCTCTCGCCGGTTATGAGGCGCAAGATCTGGCCCTGGATTGTGGCGTCGAGGGCTGTTGTCGGCTCGTCTGCCAGCAGAAGCCGGGGACGGCAGCCAAGGGCCATGGCAATCATGACGCGCTGGCGCATTCCGCCGGAAAGCTGGTGCGGATAATCGTCATAGCGCTCATTGGGGGAGGGAATGCCAACGCTGGCAAAAAGCCGGCAGACCTCGACGCGGGCTTCCTTGCGGCTCAAACCCAGGTGCAGGCGCAGGGGTTCGGCCGCCTGGTCGCCAACCCTGAGAACAGGATTGAGCGAAGTCATGGGCTCCTGAAAAATCATTCCCACGCTTCTGCCCCTGATGGAGCGCATTTTCGCTTCCGAAAGATCGAAAAGATCAATCCCGTCAAACACGGCGCTGCCGCCAATCAGGGCCTTTTCGGGCACAAGGCGCAAAATGGCCCGGCAGGTCAGGCTCTTGCCGCAGCCCGATTCCCCCACTATGCAGGTAATGGCGGCCCTTTCCAGGCTGAGGCTGACATCCCGCACAGCGGCCTGCAGGCCGCCATCGTGGGGAAAGCTGACCGAAAGGTCTTTCAGGCGCAAGAGTGGCGGCATAATCCGCGCAACCCCCTAGCGCTCCACCTGCGTCTTGCGGAAAGAGGCGTAGGCTTCCCGCATGGCTATGTAGGGATCGACCGAAATCGACTTGAGATCCTCGTAGGTCGGCAGGATTGAGCCCACATCGTTGAAGCGCAGGCCGCCCACAGTGCCCCAGGCCGCATACCAGGGCTGCATATAGGTTGCGGGATCGGTGAAATAATCGCCCACGCGGCCTATTGAATCCCTTAGCGAGCTTGGGCCGATAAAAGGCCAGACAACATAGAAGCCCTGGCCAAGGCCCCAATAACCCAGGGTCTGGCCAAAATCCTCGCCGCCGGGGTCAACGGGCACAATGGTCTTCTTGTTGGCGGAAAGATCGACGAGGCCTGCGCTGCCCATCATGTTCATCATGAAACGGCTGAACTCGACCCCCGCCTCCATGAAGCGCAGCTGCAGGATATTGTTGATGAAACGCATCGGGAAAAGCGTGTTCCCGAGCATATTGGAAAGGCCGGTGCGCAAGAATTGCGGCGTTATGTATCTCCAGCCTTCGTATGCCGGCTTGGCCACATAAAGAAAGAAAATATCGTTAAAATGAAACCAGAACCGGTTCCAGGGCTCGATTGGATCTGCAATCATGGCAACAGGCTGATCGCCGTAATCGTCCAGATTGTCAGCCTCGCTCACCTGATCCTTTGGCTGCACCCTGATCGCGCCTGGCGCCAGGGCCGGGCTTTTGGTATAATATGTCGAGGGCGCCAATGGGCCTTCCGGCGCGGCCGGCGAATGCACAAGCGGGCTTGTGGCCGCCTGCTGCGCGGTGGTTGCGCCAAGGGACGCGCTTGCCCAGAAAAGCAGCCCAAGGATCACGACAGGGGCCATGCGCGCAGCCGCTTCCGTTTTCATCGCAAATACCTTTGTGGTTTGAACCAAACAAGACGCCGCCCCCCGGGCCGGGTTGCGGATTATTTTCCCTCTGCCGCCACTTCCCGGGCCCTTTGCTGCACGCGGGCAATCAACTGCCCGGGAGTTGCCGTGCGCAAGATATCATGGAACTGGGTAAGATAATTCTTGACCAGGCTCATGTTCTCGATGACAACGTCATAAACACGCCAGCCACCGTCTTTGGGCATCATGCGGTAATAGACGGGGGTTTTCTTGCCGTCCTTCATGGAGATTATGGTGCGCACCTCGACGCGGGGAGGATTTTCCTGCACGCGTTCGCCCGTATATTCCACATTTTCGCCATTGTAGCCGGTAATCTTGTTCAGGTAAGTATTGAAAAGCAGGTTGGCAAAAGCGTCGCTGAAGCGCTTTTTCTCATCCGCGTTAAATGATTTCCAGCGCGGCCCGACTGTTCTTGAGGAAAATTCCCCAAAGTCGAATATATGGTAAACCTCGTCTTCCACATTGCGGCGCAGGGGGCCGCGGGTTGCCGGGTTCACCCAGTCGGGATTCCTGATATTGTCCAGCACCCTGGTAACAGCGGTCTGGAGCGCCCGCCTGGCCTCCTGGGCCGTATTGGCCAGGGCTGGCATGGAAAGCAGCGCCACAAGCAGTACAGCACATGAAAGAACGGGGGCAATATATCTCATTTCACACCTCCAAAGGCGTATTTGCTGATCAGCGATTCCAGGTCAACCGGCGATTCCGTGTCCGAAATCTCGCCGCCGGGCCTGATTTCGGTTTCGGATCCGCCCCTTGCAAGGCTGATATATTTGTCTCCAATCAGGCCTGCCGTCCTGATTGACGCCATTGTGTCATCAGAAAGATGCAGGTTCTGGTTCAATTTGATGTCCACCACGGCCTGGGTATTCATGGGATCCGGATCAAGCCTGATGGCTGTCACCCGCCCGACAGGAACGCCGGCAAGCTCCACATCCGCGCCAACCCTCAGGCCGGACACGGAATCGAAACGGGCCGACATTTCAAAGCCTTTTTGCGAAAACAATTCCATGCGCCCAAGCTTTATGGTGAGGTAACCAACACATAAAAGCCCGATCAGCACGAAGACGCCTACAGCCGTCTCGCGAATTCCGCTCATGAAACCTCCGCCAATCTGTTTGTCAAATTCATGCCCGCACAATAGCCACGAAACAAAAATCTTTCAAGTGGGACTTCACTTTCTTTCTTGTATTTTGCATACGGTAACGCTATGGTAAGAACGGCATTAAACAAACAGGCGACATAATCGCCTCAAGGAGGCCACAATGCCCAAAATTCAGGTAGACGGAATGCATTGCGAGCATTGCAAGAACGCCGTTGAAAAAGCTGTTTCCGCAATCCCGGGCGTAAAAAACGCCAGTGTCAATCTGGACAGGAAAGAACTCGAATACGAGGAAGAAGACAAGAATATGCCGATTGCGCTGGACATAGTCATGGGCGCCATCAGGGATCTGGGCTATACGCCGCACGTCGCGCCGTAACTGCATGTTTTTTTGCAGCCGTAAAAAGAGCGCAAGGCATTCCTTTCACATTTGAATGCGCGAGCATCCATAATTGTTCCTGGCCCGCTTCGGCGGGCTTTTTTGTTGCGGACGGCAAATTAAACTGGTATTTGCATTAAAATTGTCATTTTTGGGGATGACCATGCGCATATTTGCCGAAAATCATCGCGGTTTCGGATTGGCCCTGCTTTTGACCGCAATCCTTTCCCAGGCCGCATTATTTCCGCGTTCCGCAGCCTGTGCCGCCGGCTTTCCCATGGATTTCTGCCTGTTCCGCCTGGGACACGGATCGCCGACCGCCCTGCTTTTCGGCGGCATCCAGGGTGATGAGCCGGGCGGATTTTCGGCGGCCACGCTGCTGGCCACGCGCTATGAAATCAATCGCGGCTCGATCTGGGTCGTGCCCAATCTCAACTTTCCAAGCATCATCAAGCGCTCGCGCGGCCTGCATGGCGACATGAACCGCAAATTTGCCCGGCTCGACGAAACTGACCCGGAATTTTCCACTGTCAGGAGAACCCAGGAACTCATCCTTGACCCTCAAATCGGCCTTGTCCTGAATTTGCATGACGGCAGCGGCTGGTATCGCCCGAAATACAAGGACAAGCTGTTCAATCCCTCGCGTTGGGGGCAGTCTGTCATCATTGACCAGGAAGCCCTGGCCGACGGCATTTTCATGAACGACCTGTCCACACAGGCCGACAATGTTGCGAATGAGGTGAACACCAGCCTGATCAGGCCCCACCATGCCATCCATGTGCACAATACAAAAACGGCCCTTGGCGATCATGAAATGGAAAAAAGCCTTTCCTGGTTCGCGGCCCGCAACGGCAAGGCTGCTTTCGGCATCGAGGCCAGCAAGGAATTGCCTGTCAATATCCGGGCCTATTATCATTTGCGCATGGTCGAGGCTTTCCTGAAACAGGCCGGCATTGAATTTAGCCGGGATTTCGAGCTGACGCCGGAAGGCGTGGAAAAGGCCCTGCGCGAAAACCTTGGCGTATCGTTTGCGGAAAACCGTGTTTTTTTGCCCCTGGAAAACACGCGCGGCACAATCAGCCATCTGCCCTTGCCCAGGGACGGCGCGGGACGCGCCATTACCTCAAAGCCGATCATGGCCGTGCTGCCCTGCGAAGGCAAGAACGACCGCATCTGCATTCATTACGGCAATCGCACAATCGCCCTGATTCACCCGGACTGGCGCGAAATGGACGACAGCCTGGACGCCATGCCCGTGCATGTTGACGGGCGTGATGACATAGCCCCATTCGGCCAGGTTCTGGATGTTTCCGAAAGCGTGCGCGTGGGCAAGCTTCCCGGTTATCGGGTAAATTTAATTGGCCATGATTCCGGCAAGGCCGACGAAAGCGGCAAGACAGTGCGCCTCGCAGACTTTGACAGGCATTATTCGGTCGACAGAAACGGCCTGCTTTACCGCGCGGAAATCTATCGCGGCAAGAAATTCAGCGGCATGTTTTTGCTGCGCTTTGCCAGGCGCGCCGGCGCGGCCAGCGTGGCAGGGAGGAATTCCGGCAAATAGGACAGGGCAAAGCTGCCTGAATCAGCCTTTCAGCTGTTTTCTTTTTCACAAGCAGGAAAAATCGAATTTGCCCCTTGTCTCATTGCGTCAAATGTTTTACGCTTTCCGCATACTCGAATTTTCAATTCGCAGGCGGGCAGGCAGATGCCGTGCAAATGTGGAAGCCCGCGTTGCAGATTGGGGATACCCATGGGGCTTCTATGACATCAGCATTTTTTTCCGGATCCTGGCTGTTCCTGGTTATCGGGGCAATAATCCTTGTCTATGCCACAGCCATGGCGGTGCGCCAGCGCAGTGATCCCCGCCGCCTCATTCTCTGGGGCGCGCTGCACGATCTCGCAATTATCTGCATGGCGCTTTGCTCCTCGGCGGAAGTTGGTCTTACCGGCGTCTGGCTCTATGCAATCTTCCAGTGCTTCGCAAGGCTCCTGGCCTGGTTCGCGCTGAAAAGAATTGCGGAAGAGGCAGGGCCAGCAAGGACAATCGACGACCTTGCCGGTCTCGGGCGCCGTTATGCCGTTGCGGGAACATTGTTCGGCCTTGGCCTGCTCGCTGCCGTTGGCGGCTCCCCCTTCCTCCTGCCGGAAGGCCGCGCGCTGATAACCCTGGGCATTCTCGAGGAAATGCCAGCCAACGGCTTCTGGTTCCTGATGCTGATGGCGGCCATGACCACCATCTTTATCTGGCTGTATGTGGACGCGGTCCGCAAAATCTGCCTGGAAAAACGCGGCGATGAGCCCGAAGACGCGGAGCCTGCGGGCTGGATTTTACGGCGCGAAAAAAGCGGCCTGGGCGCGTTCAGCCTCATTCTGGGCTGCATTGTCGCCGCCCTTGGACTTTTCCGCGCCCCAGTCTCCGACCTTGTGGGAGAAGTTTTCCAGATCGCGGTGGCCCACGGCAGCGTGCATCCCGCTTTCTGGATCTATTATTCTGGCGCTTTTGCCACCGGCTTTTCATTCCTGTCTGGCTGGCGCCACGGCGCCTGGCTGGGCACGGCCTTCGCGGCCGCGGCCTTTGCCTCTGTCTGCGTATCCCCGGCCGGTCCCCTGGCCAATTTCTTCCTTTTCCTGATTGGCCTCATCGGCTTTGTCGTTTCCATTTATTCAATCAGCTACATTCATTCCGGGCGCCAGGGCTGGTACTGGTTTTTCCTGTTGCTGACCTTCGGGTCCCTGGCCGGCATTGTCTCCACAAACAATGTGGCCTCGATGTTCGCCTACTGGGAGCTAATGACCTTTGCCTCATATTTCCTGGTTGTTTATGAAAACAATGCCAGGGCCTACGCCGCCGGCCTCAAATACTATGTAATGTGCGCAGGGGGCGCGATCTTCATGCTGCCCGGCCTGCTGGCCCTGGGCGTGTTTTCCGCAAGCCCGGGCATGGCCCTGCAATTTCCATCCTGGCTGCAGGCCGGCATCATTCTTTGCCTGATCGGCTTTGGCGTAAAGGCCGGCCTCGTGCCGCTCCATTCCTGGCTGCCCGATGCCCACCCGGCCGCGCCTTCATCGGTTTCCGCGCCGCTTTCCGGCATCATCACCAAGATGGGCATTTTTGGCCTGATCAGCGTGGTGATTATCGGCATTGGCCCCGCGGTTTCGGAAGTTCCCGGCGTTTACGGGCTGACCTGGTTCGGCACCTGGCTTTGCCTGATGGGCGCGGCCACGATGATTTACGGCGAAATCATGGCCCTGTGCCAGACCGACCTGAAAAGGATGCTGGCCTATTCGACCATGGGCCAGATTGGCGAAATCGCCCTGGTTCTTGGCCTCGGCACCTGGCTGGCAACAGCCGGCGCGCTCTGGCATGTTTTCAACCACGCCATAATGAAGGATCTGCTCTTTCTTTGCGGCGGCGCGCTGATTATGCGGGCCGGCTCGCGCGAGCTTGCCGATCTGCGCGGGCTTGGCAAACAGATGCCGATTACCGTTGCCTGCATGTGCTGCGGCCTGATCAGCATCATGGGCCTGCCGCCCTTCGGCGCCTTCTACAGCAAATTTTTGATGATTCAGGCCGCGGCAAGCGCGGGCCACATCTGGGTTGCCGCGCTGCTTATGGCCGGCGCGCTGGTTGGCGCGATTTACTATACGCGCATTCTCAAGACCCTGGTTCTCGAGCAGCGGCCAGCCGATTTGCCCGCTGTGGAAGACGCTCCCTTCGGCATGAAGGTGGCCATGCTGGTATTGGCCATGCTGACCGCCGTTTTCGGCTTTGCGCCCCAACTCCTGATGCCTGTAATCCTGCCGGTTGCCGGCCTTTGCCATGCCATGCCGCAAAACGCCCTGCAGATTGTGGAAGCGATGAATGTCAACTGGCCAATCTATGTCATCTTCCCGGTATTCGGCGCCATCCTGCCGGCCATATTCTGCGGCAAGCCCAGAATGGCAGGCTGGATGAGCGTGGGCGTTCTGCTGATCACCGCAGCAATGGTTGCCGTATTCGGCCGCAATCTCGACACGCTTTCCTACTGCTTTGCCCTCATTGTGCCGCTTGTGGGCGCAATCAACATGACCTACGCCGTGGGCTACATGTCGCACAGCCACAGCCAGTGGCGCTTTTACTGCGCCTTTACCTGCATGTGCGGCGGCCTTGTGGGCATGGCCGCCAGCCAGTATTTGCTGAGCTTCTTCCTTTTCTGGGAAATCATGAGCTCATGGGCGCTCTATCTGGCAATAGCCCACGAAGGCGACCGCCTCTCGCTGCGTGAAGCCTTCAAGTACTTCCTCTTCAACCTTTTCGGCGGCGGCTTCATCTTTATTGGCCTGGCCGTGCTTGGCCCCTTTACAGCCTTCAATGCCACCGCGCTTTACGGCCTCTTCGCGGGGCTAACGCCATGTAATGCCTGGCTCGGCATGGCGCTTCTGTGCATTGGCTTTTTGATGAAGGCGGCCCAGCTGCCCTTCCGCATTGACTGGCAGATGCATCCGGCGCTCGCGCCAACGCCTGTTTCCGGCTACATATCCTCGGTATTGCTGAAGAGCGCGATCATTGGCCTGATCAAGCTTTTCATGCTGGTTGGCGGGGGCCTCGCCGTTGCCGGCCTGATAAACAACACGGGCGCCAACGTCATCACAACCTTTACCATGTGGGTTGGCGGCATAACCATTATCATGGCCGCAATCCAGGCTCTCAGGGCCAATGGCCTCAAGCTTGTCTTCATTTATTCGACGGTCAGCCAGCTTGGCTACATGGTGCTGGCAGTGGCGGCAGGAGGAGCTCTGGGCTATGCCGGCGGCATGCTCCACCTGATCAACCATGTTTTCTTCAAGGACCTGCTCTTCCTGGTTTGCGGCGCGGTAATGTTCGCCACCCATCGCGACAGCCTCAACGAACTGGGCGGAATTGGCCGCAAAATGCCCTTCACACTGCTGATGTTCGCCATTGCCGGGCTTTCCGTGGTGGGGGTGCCACCAACAAGCGGATTCTCGTCCAAATGGATAATCTACCAGGCCCTGATGGTTGCGGGGCAGCCGCTCCTGGCACTGCTCTCGCTTGTGGGCAGCGTGCTCACCCTGGCCTACATTGCCAAGTTCCTGCATGCGGCCTTCCTTGGGCAGCCGGCCGGAGATCTTGAGGATGTGAAGGAAGCGCCGCTCGTGATGCGTGTGCCAATGGCCATACTGGCGGCGGGCTGCATCCTGACCGGCATCTTCCCGGGCCTTTCGCTTTACCCGATCAACAGCATCCTCGTCCAGTACGGCTCCATGCCGCTTGATATCGGCCTTTCGGGCGTGGTTTCCGGGCCCGGCACCTGGAATGCCACAGGAATGTTCGTGCTCATGGCAATCGCCTTTCTTGGCGGCACCTGGTTTGTGCGCAGCTTCACGCGCCTGCGCGAGTGCGATGTGCATACATGCGGCCTGCCGCCCGACAAGGCAGCGAGCCGAATGAACCCCTCCAGCATTTACGGCAACATAGTCGCCCTTCTGGGCGGCAAGGAGAACCGCTGATGGATACCCTGCTTGCCATTCTGAACATGTGCATTTTCCCCGGCGGGGCCTTTGCCCTGTTGATAGGATTTTTCTACAAGGGTCTTGACCGCCGGGTCGAGGCCAGGCTGCAGCGCCGCGTCGGCCCTCCGCTCATCCAGCCCTGGCTGGACATGGCCAAATTGCTGACCAAGGAAACGCTTATCCCCAATACGGCCTGCAAACCGGCCTTTTTGCTGGCTCCTGTATTCGGCTTTACAGGCATGGCCGTGTGCGCGGCCTTCATTCCCATCCCCGGCGTTTTCAAGGGCTTGTATAATATGGGCGATTTGCTGGTTATCTTCTATTTGCTGCCCATACCGGCAATGGCCCTGATGCTGGGCGGCTCCGCCTCCAGCTCGCCCTTTGGCGCCATGGGCTTTTCGCGTGAAATGAGCATGATGATGGCATACGAAACGCCGCTTTTGCTCGTGCTTCTTTCTGTCGCCATGCTGGTTGGCAAGAGCATGGCCGGCGGCGAATGGGGCGCGGAATTCTCGCTGCTCAAGATTGTGGCCTGGCAGCAGCAAAACGGCTCCTTGGGCCTCAACCCCGTGATGATTCCGGCAATGATAGCCTACCTCATCTTTTTGCCCGGCACCATGGGCGTTGCGCCCTTTGATATTCCGGAAGCGGAAACCGAAATCCTCGAAGGCCCGCTGCTCGAATATGGCGGCCCGCTGCTGGCGCTCTTTCAGGTTACAAGCTCGCTCAAAACCTTTGTAGTGCTTGGCCTTGGCGTGGCCATGTTTTTTCCCGGCACAATCTGCGACTGGTGGTGGGTCAACCTGCTCTGGTTCCTGTTCAAGTGCGTTGTGCTGATGCTGCTTTCACTTACCCTGGTCAAGGCCGCGACCGGCCGCTACCGCATCGGGCAGGCCTTCCGCTTCTATGTTACCGTGCCCACGGCGCTCGCGCTTTGCAGCCTGGTCCTGATCTGGGCGCTTTAAGGAGAGTTTTTTATGGGACTGGATAAAACGCTGAAAAAACTTTCGCTCCGCTCTCCCTGGCTTTTTCGCATAAATGCCGGATCCTGCAATGGCTGCGATGTCGAGCTCGCCACAACGGCCTGCATTCCCCGCTATGACGTGGAGCGCCTTGGCTGCAGATATTGCGGCAGTCCGCGCCATGCCGACATTGTGCTGATAACAGGCCCGCTGACCACCAGGGTCAAGGATCGCGTCCTTACCGTATGGAATGAAATTCCCGAACCCAAGGTTACGGTTGCCGTGGGAATTTGCCCGATTAGCGGCGGGGTTTTCCGCGAGGGCTATTCCATAGAAGGGCCTATTGACCGCTATATCCCGGTGGATGTCAATGTGCCTGGCTGCCCGCCGCGCCCCCAGGCCATTCTGGATGGCGTGGTTCTGGCCCTCAAAATCTGGAAAAAGAAACTGGGACTGGAAGATGAATAAGGAAATTCCGCCTTTCATGAAAAAACTGCGCGAATGGTGGGAAAAAGCCACTGCCGATGACGGCAGGCCCCTGCGCTGCGGCTGATGCGGCAATATCAGCAAGCTCGTTGGGCTTGGCGAAAAAAACAGTAAACCTGACGGCCAAAAGAGATAAGAAACTGGGGCCGATAAAAAATACTCAAAAATATGAATAATGATAAAAATGCCCTTGCCCAAAAACTGCGGGCCTGGTGGAAAAAAGCGACGGCAGATGAGAAAGCCTGCATGCGCTGCGGCCACTGCTCCCACCTTTGCAGGTTCGCGGGGCTGAAAAACAGGGACAAGGCAGCGGACAAGGCGAAGGGGGTTTGATATGGCAGGTTTTCTGAAGGTTCTGCTCAACAACCTGCTCGAGGGCCCGAGCACGGATCCATACCCGGTTGGCGAAACATTCACGCCAAAACGCGTCAGGGGCCGCTGCATTGTCGATCCCGAACTCTGCGTGGGCTGCGGCATGTGCCGCTATGCCTGCGCGGCCGGCGCGATCAATATCGACAAAAAGCCCGATAACAGTGGCTTCACCATTACCATCTGGCGTAATTCCTGCTGTCTTTGCGCCGCCTGCCGCCACTTTTGCCCCACAGGCGCCATGAGCCTGGATAATGACTGGCATCTGGCGCATACGGAAGATGAAAAATACAATGTGCTGGAACAGCACACCATCAACTTCGAGCCCTGCATCGAATGCGGCGAGCTGATTCGCCCGCTGCCGCTCAAGCTTGCCGAAAAGATTTACGCGCATGACCCAAATGTCGAGGCCGACCATGTGCGCAGGCTTTGCCCCAAATGCCGCCAGCTTGAGGATGCCAGGCGCAATGAAAGGGTTTATCCCGCAGTAGCCGGACCCGGCACGGCTGGCGACTTGCCGGCGGCAGAAAATCCCGGTGAGCAAATCAGCATGAAGCCGGAAGCGGAAAAAAACGCGGCGCAAAAAAGCGAAGCCAAATCCACTTCCTGATAACAAATTTGTCATAAATGACGCCGGCAATTGCCGGCCATACAATAGAAGAGAACAAACATGCCAGATATAATCAAGGGCGATGCCGGGGTGATGGATGCCCTGGCTGCCTTGTGTACGCAGCCAAATGCCATCCGGCATACGGAAGACAGTTTCGGCAACGGCTTTCACTGGTACACCCTGGACAGGGCAGACGAAATAACGGGCGCGGCAAAAATCCTCAAGGATGCCGGCGCGCGCCTGGCCATCATCGCGGCCTACAACCGCCAGGGGGATGCCAACGGCCTCATGCATTCGGCCTGTTATGAATTTGTGCTCAAGGGCGTTGTTTATGGCGTAACTGTCAACATGGATGCCGAACATCCCTCCGTTCCGTCCATTACGCCCATCTTTGCCAATGCCGACTGGCACGAGCGCGAGATGATGGAGCTTTACGGCGTCAATGTAACCAGTCATCCCAATCCGCGCCGCCTCTTCCTGGACGAGGAGCTGGACAAGGGCCTGCTTGGCGATATTGTGCCGCTTTCAATCATGATGAACGGTTCAACTTCCAATGATCTATGGGAACGCATTCTTTCCGACCGCGGAGGCCAGTCATGAGTTCAAACACCTTTAACCTGCCTCTGGGCCCCGTGCATGTGGCCCTGGAAGAACCCGTCTATTTCCAGCTTGAGGTTCAGGGCGAAACCATCCGCAACGTCAGCCTGACCAGCGGCCATGTGCACCGCGGCATGGAAGCAATGGCCGCCAAACGAAACCTTGTAAAGAACACCACCCTGACCGAGCGCGTGTGTTCGCTTTGCTCCAACAGCCATTCCTTCACATACTGCATGGCCGTGGAAAACGCCCTGGGCATAACCGTGCCCATGCGGGCGCGTTACCTGCGCGTGCTGGCCGAAGAAATCAAGCGCATTGCCTCGCACATGTTCAATACCGCTATCCAGGCCCATATCATCGGCTTCAAGTCCCTTTTCATGCACGTCATGGAAGTGCGCGAAATCGTCCAGGACATCAAGGAAACCGTGTACGGCAACCGCATGAACCTGGCGGCCAACTGCATTGGCGGCGTGAAGTACAATATTGACCAGGAACTGATCGATTACATGCTCAGGGCCCTGGAAAAATTCGAGCCACAGGTTGCGGAAATTCGCGATCTTTACCTCAACAACCACAATGTTGTAACGCGCACAAAGGGCATAGGCCTGTTGCCCCACGAGGACGCGGTCAGCCTTGGAGTTGTGGGGCCTGTGGCCAGGGCTTCCGGCATCAGCGACGATGTGCGCAGGGATTCGCCCTATTCCGCCTATCCCGAACTTGATTTCAAGGTAATTGTCAAGAATGAGTGCGACATCCATGCCCGCACCCAGGTAAGGCTGGATGAAATCTTTGAATCCATAAACATTATCAGGCAATGCTGCGCCAAAATGCCGGAAGGAGCGCACTGCGCTCCAATGAATCCCATTCCGGTAACGGAAGCCTGCGCCAGGAGCGAAGCGCCCCGCGGCGAGGTTTTTTACTTTATCAGGACAAATGGCACGGATATCCCGGACCGGCTGAAATGGCGCGTGCCATCCTACATGAACTGGGAGGCCCTGGGCGTGATGATGCGCAATTGCGAAGTCGCGGATGTGGCCCTGATTACCAACAGCATTGATCCCTGCGTTTCCTGCACGGAGCGTTGAGCTTGCATGAGGCCAGCCTTGTCCGGGGCCTTTTGAAGGTGGCCCTGGACGAGCTTGAAAAATACAACAGGCAACGTCAGGGGCAAAAAGCGCGGATAAAAAAGATAAGCTGCGAGCTTGGCCTGATGTCCTGCGTGGAAGAAGTAACGCTGAAGGCCTGCTTCGAGCTTTTTGCGGAAGGCACGCTTGCCGAAAACGCCGATCTCGAACTTGCCCGCCTGCCCCTGGCCTGCCAATGCGCGGCTTGCGGCCACAGCTTTGAAATGAAAAGGCGCGAATTTTTCTGTCCGCGCTGCGGTGATACGAACATCCGGTTTTCCGGCGGTCATGGCCTGGCAATGGTTGGTCTTGCCGTAGAATGTGAGGATAATGGAAAATGATTGAATGCATCAAAATCAAGGCCGACAAATGTATCGCATGCCGCCGCTGCGAAGTGGCCTGCATTGCGGCCCATCACAACATGACCTTCAAGGAAGCCATGAAGCACAGGGATGTGCTTGTTGCGCGTGTGCAGGTAATCAAGACGCATGAAATGAAGACAAGCGTGCGCTGCCACCAGTGCGAGCACGCCCCCTGCTGCAATGTCTGCCCCACTGGCGCCCTGAAACAGATGGAATCCGGCGTCATTGATTTCCATGAAGAGCTTTGCATTGCCTGCGAAATGTGCATCAAGGCCTGCCCATATGGTACAATTCAGCTCGATGCCCCTGCCCATTGCAATTTGCAGCAGGAAGAAGCCGAAAATTCCGCTCCGCCGCTTGACCCTCCCCATTGCCGCGAAGTCGCCGTGCGCTGCGACATGTGCCGCGAATGGCGCGGCCAGGAAGGCAAGAAAATCACGGCCTGCATGGAGGTCTGCCCTGTCCAGGCCCTTTACCTGCTTGAGCCTGACGGCAATGTGATAGAAATGCCCAAACCGCAGAAAAAGGCTGTGGAGAAAAAGCCGGAGGCGAAGAAGGAATAGGCCGCAAAGCGGTGCAATTCCGGTTTTATGACGCAATATTGCTTGAACAAATTTTTGGAGATTTTCATCAATGTGAATTTGCAGGCACGTTTTGTTAAAATTCTGTCATTATTATATAATAAGTTAAATCAGGATTGCAGGCTTACCTTAACGATAATTGTCACCTATGGACAAATGAGATAAAATCGGGGGCGTAAGCCCCTTTTTTATGATTGCCCGGTTCATACCCAAAGAAGTGAAAACAATGCATGATGCTTCTGCAGGGTCCCAATCAATTGCCTATATGTTCTAACAACCTGGTAAAAAAGCAATTACAAATGCAGGGATATTCTGACACGATTTGATAAAACCCTGATTGTAAGGCCGCCCAAAGGCTGGTAAAATTTTCTTGATGAGACTTGCAAACGGTTCGGCCAGGCCCTTTATCCTGCCCATAATTGCCTTTGCCCTGGCTATTTTTGCCGGGGCTCTGCTGCTTTTGCTGCCGGCCTTCCGCAATGCGGAAGTAAGCTGGATTGACGCGCTTTTCATTTCCGTTTCGGCTTTTTGCGTTACCGGCCTTGCGCCTTTTGATGTTTTTGAAGTTTTCAACATCGGTGGCCAGACTGTTGTTCTGGTACTGATGCAGCTGGGTGGAATAGGCATAATTTCCCTGACAACACTTGCGGGCCTGCTGATCAACAACCGCGTCGCCTTTTCGGAGAGAATCGCGCTCGAACAGGGCATATCATACGATCCGCGCCATAGCCTGAAAGGCTTTCTGTTGCGCGTTGTGGCCATTGTTTTTCTTGTAGAGGCGGCTGGCGCAATCCTTCTCTGGCTGTTTTTCGATGGGCAGCAAAGGCTGTTCAATTCCGTTTTTCTTTCCGTGTCCGCCTTTTGCAATGCCGGTTTTGCTCCGTGGGGGGACAGTCTCGAGCAATTTCGCACGAACTACGCCATGAATATCGTCATCATGGCCCTCATAGTTTTGGGCGGCCTGGGCTTTTATGTGCTGGACGAGCTTTACAGGAAGGCAGGCAGCCTGCTTTCCACAAGACGCGCGCCCCCCCTTTCCTTTTACAGCAGGCTTGTTCTTGGCGTAACTTGCTGGCTTGTGCTGGGCGGCGCGGCAATACTTTTTCTGCTGGGCTGCCTCAATCCCGGCTTTGCCTCCTTTTCCCTGGGCGACAGGATCTGCAGCGCGTTTTTTGAATCCGTAACCTGCCGGACAGCCGGCTTTGCGACAATTAACCAGGCCAGCCTGAGCAGCGCGGCGCTCTTGCTGGTCATATTTCTCATGTTCATTGGCGGATCGCCTGGTTCATGCGCGGGCGGAATTAAAACAACGACATTCAGGGTCCTGGCCGCATTTTTACTGGCGAATTTCAGGGGCAGAAACCAGGCAATCGCCAGACAGCGGGCCTTTGGCGAGGCAACTGTGCAAAAGGCCCTGCTTTTGCTGGCCTTTGGGCTGCATATTATTTTCGCGGCCAGCTTCCTTATCCTGCTTCTCGAACAGGGCGCATCCCCGCATGAGCATTCAAAACCATTTTTTGATATTTTTTTCGAGGTGGTCTCGGCCTTCTGCACGGTCGGGCTTTCAATCAATCTTACGTCCGGGCTTTCGGACGCAAGCAAGCTTGTTCTCTGCATATTGATGTTCGTGGGCAAATTGGGGCCAATCTGGCTATTGGCGGCGGTCCAGTGCTTCCAGGCTCCAGTTTCCTTCAGGTATCCGGATGAGAACATACCCGTAGGCTGAAAATCATGGAAGCAGGCATAATCGGACTGGGCAAATTTGGCATGCAGCTGGGAAAATCCCTAACCGAAATGGGCCATACCTGCGCGGGAATAGACATCGACTATGCCCGCGTGCAGCAGGCCAGGGAAATAATGAGTCATGTTTACGAAGCGGACGCGACTGATATCAATACCCTTGCCGAGCTCAAGGTGCATACGCTCGATGTTGTGGCCGTCACAATAGGCAGCCATCTTGAGGCCGCGCTCCTGGCCATCATGGGCCTGCAGGAGCTGGGAGCCAAAAAAATCATGGTCAAGGCGTCCAGTCCGCTGCATAAAAAAGTCCTTGAACGCATGGGCGTCGCCATAATTGTGCAACCCGAAATTGACGCCGCAAAACAAATGGCTTTCAAGCTGGATAATCCCGGCTTCCTGGATCTGCTGCCCATTGGCCGCGGCGTTTTTATCCAGGAGGCGACGGTTGACGACTGGGCCGGAAAGAGCCTGAAGGATCTCAATGTGCGCAGGAAAAGCAATCTTCTTGTCGCGGCCGTGCGCGAAAAGAACAGCGACAAGTATCGCTTTGTGCCCGACCCGGATCATGTCCTGCAAAAGGGCGACAGCCTGCTGATTATCGGTTATGGCGATGACATGCAGAAAGTGGCGGGGAAAACATAGGCTTGAGGAGGGGATCGTTTATCAGATACTGCCATTATGTAAAGCCGTGATAGTGCCATCCTCCCCTCATTGTAGGGTATTGCCTCAATAAAATTGAGCAATGCTCTAACGCGACTTTGCTTGCAAAGGCGCGCACGAGAATACATCAAGGCAAATTTACTTTGCAGTCAAGAGATATTTTCAATGCGAAAATACTCTGGCGAGGGATGGATGTCACTTGTTCACTTCCCATTTTTACATTCCTGAATAGAGGATCATTCAAAAAAACTTTACGCCTGCCCAGCATCAAAAAAACGAATACCACTGGTCAACGACGGCAACCATGGGCATGGCGAAGAGAAAGCTGTCGGCCCTGTCGAGAATGCCGCCGTGACCGGGCAGCAAATGCCCGGAATCCTTGACGTGCACGGAGCGTTTGAGCGCGGATTCAAAAAGGTCGCCCAGCTGGGCGAAGGCATTGACCGCAATCCCCAGGATCGCAAAGGCAAACCAGCCGGCCTGCCCGTAAATTGGCCCGTAAATTGCGCAGAACAGAACGCAGCCCGCGAGGCTGCCCACCGCGCCCTCCGAGCTTTTGTTCGGCGAAACCCTGGGCCACAGCTTGTGGTGTCCGAAGCGCGTGCCGACAAAATAGGCGGCGGTATCGGAAATCGCCACCGCCCCCAGCACAAAAACCAGCTTGCTTGTGGCAAGGTAGGTGGCCGGCAGCAAAAGCAGCGGAATATAGGAAAGACCGGTCATGAAAATGCCGCTGGCCGAAAAGGCATTGTCCTCCTCGACAACGTCCCAGCGAAAAAGAAAGCTCAGGGAAGCCAGCACAAAACCGGCCCCAAGGCAGACAAGGGCATCCTGGGGCCTGTTGTACCAGGTCAGCAAAAGCATGAGCCAGCCAAGGGTTATGCCGCAAATACGGCTGCGAATGCGGCCCGTTTTGCCCCAGAAAAGCCCGTAAAATTCCCAAAGGCCAAGCGCGGCCACAAGCAGGATCAGGCCCAGCAAAAACCAGCCGCGAAACCAGAGCGCAACAATGAGAATCGCCAAAAGAACGACGCCCGTTATGGTGCGCCTGATATCAACCGCGTGATCAACAGCCATATCATGCCTCCGGAATAATTGCTTCTTCCGTGCCGCCAAAACGGCGTTTCCTGGCCGCATAGGCCTGCAGGGCCTTGTGCAGCCTTTGCGCGTCAAAATCGGGCCATAGCACCCGGGTAAAATAAAGCTCGCTGTAGGCGCATTGCCAGAGAAGAAAATTGCTCAGGCGTTTTTCGCCGCTGGTGCGAATCAATAAATCGGGATCTGGCTGCCCTGCCGTGTAAAGCCGCTCCGCGAGGCTTTGCCCGGTGATCTGGTCCGGCTTCAGGCCATCGCGGACAAGGGCCCTGGCCGCGCGCAGGATTTCGTCCCGGCCGCCATAATTCAGGGCCAGGTTGAGAACCATGCGGCTGCCACTGGCCGTTCTGGTCATTGCATGGCCAAGAGCCAGGCGGCTGGGAGCGGGTAGCGCCGCAATATCGCCGATAACATTCAGCTTTATATTCTGCTCGACCAGCCTTGGCGTTTCCTTGCCCAGGAATTCGACGAGCAGGCCGAAAAGCGCGCTGATTTCCGCCCTGGGACGCGCCCAGTTTTCGCTGGAAAAAGCGTAGAGTGTAAGGTAGCCTATGCCAATCCTGGCACATTCCCCGACAATAATCCTGACAGCGTCGGCGCCGGCCCTGTGGCCGGCTGTCCTCGGCAAATTGCGCGCCGTGGCCCAGCGACCGTTTCCATCCATGATAACGGCAATGTGGGCCGGCAGTTTATCCGGAATCCGCTCCATGCTAGATATCCATGATTTCCTTTTCCTTTTCCTGGCAGCGCTTGTCCACCTCCCCGACAAACTTGTCGGTCAGCTTCTGCACATCATCGGTAGCCTTTTTCAGCTCGTCTTCTGTTATTTCCTTGTCCTTTTCAGCCTTCTTGAGGGTATCGTTGCAATCCCTGCGCACGCCGCGCACGGCAACCTTGGCTTCCTCCCCGTATTTGCGGGCAACCTTGACGAGTTCCTTGCGCCTTTCCTCGGTTAGCGGCGGAATGGCAATGCGGATAATCTTGCCATCGTTTATGGGCGTAAGGCCGAGATCGGACTTGAGAATGGCCTTTTCGACCGCGGCCATGCCCCCCTTGTCCCAGGGCTGGATGGTCAGGGTGCGGGAATCCGGCACGGCAACGGAAGCCATCTGGCCGATTGGCGTCATTGTGCCGTAATAATCGGCCTTGATGCCGTCAACCAGGGCTGTTGAGGCGCGGCCGGTGCGCAGCTTGGCAAAGTCGCGGTCAAGCGAGCCCAGGGCCTTTTCCATTCTTTCTTCCGCATCCAGAAGGATGGTATCCATATCCATTTTATATGTCTCCTGCTTGTTTTCGCGTGTTCAGGGCCAACAGGATTTCCAGCTATAGCATTTCTTGAACGGAAGCATCCATTTCCAATGGATATTTCCATTCACTTGCGCTGCCGTCATTTCAGCCGCAGGCAGGCTGCGGCTTCATTGGGCGCGGGTGTCTGCTGCCGTAGCCACCGGAACGTTTGCCTAATTTCATTACGCAAACGCTTTAATCACGATAGTGCCAACATCCTTCCCCTCAATAACCCTGCAGATATCGCCGCCGAACATTTTGCAGACGACCACGGGCATATTGTTGTCCCGGAGAAGTGCAAAGGCCGTGGAATCCATCACCCCGAGGCGCCGTTCCAGGACTTCGTCATAATTCAGGCGCCCAAATTTGTGGGCATCGGGATACTTGACCGGATCCTTGTCGTAAATGCCATCAACCTTGGTCGCCTTGATGATGATATCGCACTTGAGTTCCATGCCGCGCAGGGCAGCCGTGGTATCGGTTGTGAAATAGGGATTGCCCGTGCCGCCAGCGCAAATCACCACCCGGCCCTTTTCCAGGTGTCTCAAGGCTCGCCGGCGGATGAATGGTTCGCAAATTTCCTGCATCCTGATTGCGGAAAGCACCCGCGTTGGATGCCCCTGTTTTTCCAGCATATCCTGCACGGCCAGGGCATTCAGCACAGTGGCCAGCATTCCCATGTAATCCGCATTGGCGCGGGCCATGCCCCGGGCTGACGGCTGCAGGCCGCGAAAGATATTGCCGCCGCCAATGACAAGGGCCATTTCCACGCCCATTTCCAGCGCCTGGCCTATTTCGCCGCAAACATCGCGAACGGTTTCAGGATCAATGCCGATCCTGTTTTCGCCCGCCAGGGCCTCTCCGCTGAGCTTGAGCAAGACTCGCCTGTATTTCAGTTCCATGGCCCCTCCCGGGTAAAAATTTGGCTGTGTCATTATATGCAAAAAATGCAAGGGCATCCTGGACGGCAAAAAGCCGGGCCCTGGTCAGAATCGCCCGACAATCAATTCCGATAATGGCCTCTTGGGCACATGATGGACATTGTCGCCATCGCGCCAATAGGCCAGCGAAGCATCAGGGCGCGGGCCATCGACAACGCGCTTTTCGGCCGCCACGCCAAGGGCCAGCACCAGGGCGATCTTCATCCCCGCAGGTGGCTGGAGGAGCTTTTCGGCCTTGTCCCGGGCAAAGGACTGCACAATGCAGCAGCCCTGGCCGCGGCTCGTCGCGCCCAGCTGGATGGCCATGCAGGCAATGCCGCAGTCATAGCAAAGCAGGTTATTGTCCTTTTCGGGCATCAGCACGGCAATGAAGGCCGTTGGCCGCTCGCCGCGCGCCGGGCCGTTCCAGTCCTTGAGCGCGCCCGCAAAGCGGCAATAGCCGAAAAGCTCTTCGCAGGCCTTGCCGGCATTGATGATGATGAAACGCAATTCCTGGGCGTTGCGCGCGCTGGGCGAAAGCCTGGCGCAATCCACAAGCCATTCAAGGTCCGCTTCCGAAAGCGGCCGGGATTCATCGAAACGGCGGCAGGTTCTTGCTGCTTCCACAAGTGCCAGAAAATCCACAATGTCCTCCTTTTGCCGGCTTTTGCAGCGCATGCCGAAAAGCTGCTATTCCTGGAAGATGTCTTCGCATCCGTTTTCCAACGGTTGCGAAGAAGATCATGCGCCAAAAAGTGTGGTTTTGCTTTGCTGCCGATGTCCGCAAGCCGGCAACGGGCTCGGCCTGCGGCCGCCTTTCGGTCGCTGGCCCCTTCACGCCGCCTCACGCGGCGCGCCGGATTGAAAATCCGGCGCAAGAAGCTGTCTGGAGACGGCTTCTTATTCCAGCGAAACTTCCTCGTGCCCGTGGGACTGGTCAAAGGCCAGGGTGTAAAGATGGCGGAAAAAATCCACATATTCCACATGCACATGATCCGGCACATTTATGCGGGCGGGCGCGAAATTGAGAATGGATGTCAGGCCGGCCTCGACCATGTGCAGCGCGGCGCGCTGGGCGCGTTCCGGCGGGGTCGTGATGATGCCGATCTCGATATTGTCGTGAATGACGTGTTCCTTGAGATCGTCTGTGCAGCGCACTTCCAGGCCATGCATGATTTCGCCGATCTTGAAAGGGTCGCAGTCGAAGATGCCCACGATATTGAAGCCGCGGGCCCGGAAGTCCCCGTGATTGAGGATGGCGCGGCCAAGATTGCCAACGCCCACAAGCGCCATGCGCCATTCCCTGTCAACGCCAAGGGCGCCGGTAATGGACGAAATGAGGGAGGCTACATTGTAGCCCACGCCGCGCACGCCAAATTCGCCAAAATAGGCCAGATCCTTGCGCACCTGGGAGCCGTTTACCCCGCAGGCCACGGCAAGGGGATTCGATGAAATGACCTCCACACCGTCCCGCGCGAATGTTTCCAGCACCTGCACATATGTGGCCAGACGCTGAATTGTGGCCCGCGGCACGTTCTTGTTCTTGAGTTGACCCGACATTGCATATCCTGGTCTTTGATGTGATATATAAACCTGCGGCATTTCAAAAATGCCCTAACCGGCGACTGGCCGGTCCAGGAGGCGCAATCCTATGGCCTCCGCCACATGCTCCCTTGAAATTTCCGTTTTTTCCGCAAGGTCGGCGATTGTGCGCGCAACCCGCAAAATTCTTGTATAGGCCCTGGCCGAAAGTCCCAGCCTGTCCATTGCCGCCTTGAGCAAGGCGGCGCTTTGCGCGTCGAGAACGCAGCATTTTTCAAGCATGTGGCCGGAAAGATCCGAATTCGCAATCAGGGGCGTCCCCGCAAAACGCCGTTCCTGGATTGCCCTGGCCTTTTCCACGCGCTCTCTCATGCCGGCGCTTGTCCAGCGATAGGGGGTTTCGCTTTCCCTGTCGCGCAGTTCCTCAAAGCTGACGGCAGGGGCCTCGACGTGCAGGTCAATACGGTCAAGCAGCGGGCCGGAGAGTTTGTGCCTGTACCTGGCAACCTGTTCCGGGCGGCAGCTGCAGGCATGGGCCGTATCCCCCAGATAGCCGCAGGGGCAGGGATTCATGGCCGCCACCAGCATGCAGCCCGCAGGATAGGTTACGCTCCCGAGGGCGCGCGAAACAGTTACCGTGCCGTTTTCCAGCGGCTGGCGCAAGGCTTCCAGGCTTGCCTTGGCGTATTCGGGCAATTCGTCCAGAAAAAGCACGCCCCTGTGCGCCAGGCTGACCTCGCCAGGCCTTGGGTTGCGCCCGCCGCCAACAAGCGCCACATCCGAAATTGTATGATGCGGCGCGCGGAAGGGTCTTTCGCGAATCAGGCCCGTATGGCTGGGCAAAAGACCAGCCACGCTGTAAATCCGGGTAACATCCAGGGCTTCCTCGAAGGAAAGCGGCGGCAATATGCCGGGCAGGCGCTGGGCCAGCATGGTCTTGCCGCTGCCGGGTGGCCCGATCAGCAAAATATTGTGCCTGCCAGCGGCTGCTATTTCCAGGGCCCGCTTGGCTGCCTGCTGTCCCTTTACCTCCGAAAAATCCGCAAGCCCCGCAGCTGGCGGCGCATCATTCCAGCAGGTTGCCGGCAAAATGGGCTCAAGCGCCTTTTCGCCCCGCAAAAAGGCCACACAGTCCAGCAGGCTTGCAGGCGCATGAACGCAAAGCCCCTCCACAACCGCGGCTTCCCGGGCATTGCCGGGTGGCACAACCAGGCGTTTGGCCCGCTTTTGCCGCGCCAGGAGCGCAAGGGGCAGAACGCCGCGCACGGACTTGATCTCCCCGGAAAGCGAAAGTTCGCCCGCAAAGAAAAGCCCGTCCAGGATTTGGGGGTCAAAAATTCCGGCCGCGCCCAGTATGCCAAGGGCAAGCGGCAAATCGTAGCCTGCGCCGGCCTTTCTGCGTCCCGCCGGGGCCAGGTTGACTGTAAGCCGCCCGGGAGGCGCGTGAAAACCGCTGGCCCTGATGGCGGCGAACACCCTGTCGCGCGCTTCGCGCACTTCCGCTTCCGGCAGGCCAACCAGGCTGAAACCGGGCAGGCCGCCGCGGGAGAATTCGATCTCCACTTCCACGGGAAAGGCGTCCACGCCCGAAAGGCCGCCCGAAAGTAGCCTTATGAACATTCTATTCTATCTTTTGGCCAATGCGCGACCAGCGAATATTGTCAAGGCCGCCCCAGGACCAGTAGATGCGCCAGGCCTTGGCCTTGATGGCGTCGCGATCCACAAAGCCCCAGAAACGGGAATCAAGGGAATTGTCGCGATTGTCCCCCATAACGAAATATTTTCCATCCGGAACGGTTACAGGCGCGTAATTGTCGCGCACGGGCTCAATACCCTCGGGGTCTGTATTGCGGATATAGCTTTCCCGGACAGGCTGGCCGTTGCGGTAAAGCTGCTTGTCGCGGATTTCGATGACATCGCCGGGCACGCCGATAATGCGCTTGATGTAGTCAATGCTCGGATCGTTCGGATAGCGAAAAATGACGATGTCCCCCCGCTGGGGGTCCGCGCCCTGGTACAGATAGCGGTCGGTGAAGGGAATCTTGAGGCCGTAGGCGAATTTGCTGGCCAGCAGGTGATCGCCCACCTGCAGGGTCTGGAGCATGGATTCGGAAGGTATCTTGAAGGCCTGAACCACAAATGTCCTGATGATCAGCGCAAGCACAAGGGCTACAATCAGCGCTTCCGCATATTCCCGCCACACGGATTTCTTGCGGCGCGGTTTCTGGTCAAGCAGCATTGACTTCATCTTGCATCCTTAATATGAAACTTCAGTCTGAAATTCCCGAAATGGCTGGAAACATGGGGGCAGTAAAGCTAATATACGGCGCTTCCGGCACATTTTTCAATACGGTAGTATGCCGTCCTTTTGCAGGCTTGGCAAGGGGGTAGGGCGCGGATGGATTTGGGGATTATTTTAAAGCGTAAATTTCCCGTGCAGGCAGCGTGTATGCGGCCCTTTCAACAACTTGCCTTTTGGGCGCATGCAAGTTTAGAATATTTTTGCTGCGCGCCCTGCGCGCAAACCCCGACTTCGGGCATCCAGAACAACCAGAATCCATAACGGAGAATATATGCGCTGGCAAAATCTTGGACGTAGCGACAACGTGGAGGACCGCCGCGGTCAGGGCGGAATGGGCGGAATGAGAAGACTGGGCGGTTTGCCCGTGGGCGGAAAATTCGGCGCCGTTTTGCTTGTTGTTGTGCTTGTGGCAGGCTATTACGGCTATGATCTTTCTCCGCTGCTTGGCCTTGGCGGAACGGAAGTTTCGCAGACCCGGCCCGTGCCCCGCAACGACGAGCTGGCCCAGTTCACTTCTGCGGCACTCAAATCAACGGAAGACACATGGTCGCAGATTTTCCGCCAGGCCGGGCGTCAGTATTCGCCCGCCACGCTTGTGCTTTACAGCGGCTATACCGACACGGCCTGCGGTTATGGCCAGTCGGCCATGGGGCCATTTTACTGCCCGGCAGATCACAAGGTTTATATAGATCTTTCCTTTTACAATGATATGGAACGCAAGATGGGCGGCGGAGGCGATTTTGCCCTGGGCTATGTGCTGGCCCACGAAATTGGCCACCATGTCCAGAACCAGCTTGGCATATCGCAAAAAGTAAACCGGGAAATGCAGCGTTCTTCCAAGAGGGAAGCCAACCATTTGTCCGTAATGCTGGAACTGCAGGCCGACTGCTTTGCCGGCGTATGGGGCAACAGGATGCGCGAGCGCGGCATACTGGAAGGGGGAGATCTTGAAGAAGCCCTGAACACGGCCACGGCCATCGGCGATGACCGCCTGCAGCGCCAGAGCATGGGCCGCGTTGTGCCCGACAGCTTCACCCACGGCACGAGCGAGCAGCGCTACAACTGGTTCAAGCGCGGCTACGATACGGGCGATGTGGCCCAATGCAATACATTTAATGGTGTGTAATGGAACTGGAACCGGATTTTTCGCGCGGCCTCCTGCCCGCTATCGCCCAGGATGCCCAAAGCCTGGAAGTGCTGATGCTGGCCTGGATGAACGAAGAGGCCTTTAACCTTTGTCTCTCCACGGGCGTTGCCCATTATTTCAGCCGCAGCCGCCAGAAAATCTGGCGCAAGGGCGAACAGTCGGGCAATGAGCAGCTGATTCGCGCCATTCGCCTGGATTGCGATAACGATGCCATTCTCCTGCTTGTGAAGCAACTTGGCGGCGCGGCATGCCATACGGGGCATCGCTCCTGCTTTTACCGCGAACTCGGGGATGGAGAAGTTGCGGCTTGCTGCCCCCTGGTATTTGACCCGAAAGAGGTATATGTCAAATAGATTCCCCGCATACTTGAAAACAAATAACTGGCAACGCGCGGCGCGCCGATTGCGGCAATGCGCATTGTGGCCGTATTGGCATTTTTTTAACGGAGTTCCGAATGGCTGATGATATTCTCAAGCTTGGCTTGCCCAAGGGATCCCTGGAGGAAGCCACATTAAGCCTTTTTGACCGCGCGGGCTGGAAAATCCGCAAGCACGCGCGCAATTATTTCCCCGAGATCAACGATCCCGCCATTGCCCTTTCGCTTTGCCGCGTGCAGGAAATGGGCGGTTATGTGGCGGACGGGATTCTGGACGCGGCCATCACAGGGCTTGACTGGCTGCATGAAAGCGGACACGCCGAAGACGTTGTGCGCATTGCGGATCTTGTCTATTCCAGGAATTCGATGCGGCCCTGCCGCTGGGTGCTGGCCGTGGCCGGCGATGCGCCATATGCCAGCGCAAAAGACCTGGCCGGCAAGCGTATTGCCACGGAAGTTCGCGGCCTGACCAGCAAATATTTTGCGGACAAGGGCGTCGATGCCGATATTTTTCATTCATACGGCGCAACAGAAGCCAAGATTGTGGAAGGACTTGCTGACGGCATTGTGGAAGTAACCGAAACCGGCGCCACAATTCATGCCCACGGCCTGAAGATCATTGACGAGGTCATGGTTTCCTTTCCCGTGCTTGTGGCCAATCCGCAAGCTCTGGCCAACAAAGTCAAGAAGGCCAGGATCGACCAGATCATGCTGCTCCTGCTCGGCGCGCTGCGCGCGGAAAATCTTGTCGCCCTCAAGATGAATGTGCCTGGCAAATGCCTGGACAAGGTTCTGGCCATGCTGCCCGCGTTGAACTCGCCAACCGTGTCGCCGCTCCGGGACTCGGACTGGCTTTCCGTGGAGACCGTTGTCCAGACCGACCTTGTGCGCGAACTGATCCCCAGGCTGCGCGAAGCCGGCGCGGAAGGCATTATCGAATATGCCCTGAACAAGGTGATATAGGCGGAAACGGGAAAAACAAAATACAATTTGCCTAAATGAAAGATTGGCGGCCGGCTTGCCCTGGCCGCCATTTTGGTGAAGGGATCAGGATTTAGCTCTTCTCCCTTTCTTCCTGTTCAGGATTGACATTCGCTGGCTGCGGAATTTCCCCGGCCACATTTTCGGCCATATCCTCAAGAGAAGTAAAAAGCTCGTCCTCAAGTTCGGCCAGGGTTGGCTCCTCGTCCCGCTGGACCACGCCTTCCACAGCCCGGGCCTCTTCAGTTGGCTGCGCGTCAGCAAAATCTTCTTCATCGTCCGGCACATCCACGGGCGCATAGCCCAGCAGAGCTTCCCCGGCCGCAGAGGCATCGGTCAATTCTGCAGGCTCGTCGTCGAGGGCGGCTTCATCAATGGCAGCTTCGCCAGCAGCAGGCTCATTCTGGAGGATCTGGCTTTCTGGCCCAGGCGCGGTTTCAGCGAAAGCAGGCGCTTCCGGGGCGGCAGTTTCTGTATTTCGCGCTTCCGGCGTTTCAGCAGCGGCAATTTCTTCCGGCCAGGAAACTTCCGGGCCTTTCGCGCTTTCGCCAGGCGCGCTGTCCGGCACGGCGTCAATAATCGGGGTTTCGGCAAAGCCGGCAATGCGGGCCGCTTCCTCGTCAACAATATCCCGCATGGCCCGGGCTGATTCTTCCTCGCTTTCGAGGATGGGCAAGGTGAGATGGGCCAGGATATTATCGACCATTTCCCTGAAATTCTGCCGCCGGCAATCCACCCTGCCCGCGCCGCTTTCCGCCACAAGGCCGCCGGGCTCGATATGTTCATCCGGCGTGACAATCCACTGACGGATGTCGGGCACATATTCGCGGACAGCCTGGAACATGTCCACCACCGTGGATTCATCTTCAGGATTGACCCTGATTGTTATTGTCGAGCGGTTTTCCAGCTGGTGCAGAGCCTGGATGACAAGGGAATTGAGGATATTCTTGTGTTCTTTCCCGAGCAGGTAACCGGCCCCGGCGGCAGCTGCGGAACAGGCAAGGTCACAAAGTTCGCCGCGCCAGGCATCCGCCAGGTTTTTGCGCTGGTCGGCAAGGGACTGAAGCACCCTTGCAAGGGATTGCCCCAGTTCGGCGCGGAACTCCCGCAATTCGCCGGCGGCCTGGTCCATTCCGTCCCTGAGGCCCTCGGCGCGGGCGGCGTCGCGAATTTGCTCGGCTTCCTCGCGAATGTGGCGGGCTTTTTCCAGTTCCTCGGCCGCTTCCTTTTTCTGGGCCTCCACTTCGCTTTTCAGCTTCTGGCACTCGCGAGCCGCGGCGCGCTTGCTTGCCTCGGCATCGGCTCTGGCCTCATCCAGCACCTTCAGCCTTTCGGTATAGGCCGCGCCAAGGATTTCCCGCGCGCGGTCGGCGGCGCGTTTGCGCACCCTTTCCATGTAATCTTCGGTCTGTTCCTTGCGGATCTTGTCGCGGCGCAATGGTTCCTGCATGGCGTCAAGCTGCTCCACGCTTGCCTCGCGCTCGCCCATGAAAATGGTGCCCCACTTTTTTCGTGCTTCGTCCGCCGCCATAATTATTTCCAGAAGTTTTTAATTGCGAAAAGCCCGGAAGCGCGGCGCGCCCCCGGGCAAATCATCTACACAAAGATATCGCCACCGCCGCGGCTGACGACGACCTTGTTTTCGGCCTCGAGCCTGCGGACTATCTTTACTATGTTCTGCTGGGCCGCTTCCACATCGGAAATCTTTGTCGGCCCCATGAATTCCAGTTCCTCGCGAATCATGTTGCCCGCGCGCTCCGACATGTTGCGGAAGAACTTGTCGCGCAAATCGTCGCTTGCGCCGCGCAGGGCCAGGGTAAGCGTATCGTTGGCCACTTCCTTGAGCAGTTCGCGCACGCCCTTGTCGTCGATATTCTTGCAGTCCTCGAAAACGAACATGAGGTTGCGGATATCTTCTGCCATCTGGGCGGATTCTTCCTCGATTTCGGAAAGAACTTCCTCTTCTGTCGCGCGGTCCGTGGCATTGAGGATTTCGGCAACCGACTGAACGCCGCCAACCTTCTTGCCTTCCTTGCCGCCCATGGCGATTAGCTGGCTTGTCAGGACCTTGTCAACTTCCATGAGCATTTCCTCGGGCACGGATTCGAGCTTGGCAAGGCGCGTCAGCACTTCTGCGCGCACTCCGGCCGGCAGGCTGGTCAGCAGATTGGCAGCCTGGTCGGGATTGAGGTGGCCCATGATCAGGGCCAGGGTCTGCGGATGCTCGTTCCTCAAAATCTGCGACAGAAGGCGCGGGCTGATCTGCTCGAGATCGCGGAAAGGCGCCGGGCCCGTATCCAGGGCCAGGGCGTCCATGACGTATTTCGCGGTTTCCGGATCAAGGTTGCGGGCCAGAAGCCGCTTGGCCGTATCCGTGCCGCCGGAAATCATGTCCACGCCTTCGACCAGGGATTCATGAAAATCGCGGAGCACTTCCTCCACGGATTCCCTGGGGATTGGCCCCAAATCCACGATAGCTTTGGAAACGTCGGCTATTTCCTTGCGATCCATGCGCTTGAAGACATCAGCCGTAAATTTGTCACCCATTGCCAGTAAAAGCACGGCAATGCGCTGTTGCCCGTTAAGATCCATTGGCGAAATCGCTCCATCAACACGCAAGGCGCGTATGCGCCCTGTATGGTTTTTTACTGAATCACACACCCTTTTGGGCGCTTTTTTAGTCCTTGAGCCAGCGCCTGATAAGGCACACTGCCTGATCCATGTGCTGTTCTGTCATGCGAAAAAGCCTGACTTTCAGCTCCTCCACCCTTTTGTTGGTGGCGCGCTGGGCCAGGCGGATTTCTCTCAAATCGGCAAGGGAAGGCGCATTCGCGCCTTCCTTGCCAGCCGGGATAGCTTTTGGTTTATGCTCTTGCCGCATCTTGTTTCATCCAGCCCCGAACCAGGGTTACAACCTGCTCCATGTGATTGTCCGAAAGGGAGAAGATGTGGGCCTTGATTGCTTCGATATCCTTGAAGACCAGCTCCTCATCTTCATCACCGTCCTCGATTTCTTCCTCGTCGGTCCTGTTGGCCTCTTCAAGAGCCTCGTAAAGGGCCAGCTGTTCCTCGGCGCTCGGAAGTCCTTCGAGACCTTCCACCATTTCACCGGCTTCCACCTTGGGACGAATGAGGGCCAGAACCACGGGGCGCACCACAAGCATGAGGAAGAGGAAGGCAAGCAGGGCGTTCAGCAGGGGCTTGCCCAGGCGCTCGGCGTAATCGGCCAGCATTTCGGCGAAATTGGGTTCGTGAGGCGGCTCGGAGTCGTTGAACGGGGCCGAACTCACTTCCAGGGAGTCACCGCGCTCCGCATTGAGTCCCACAGCGTTGGAAACCAGTTGCCGCACTCTTTCCAGTTCCTCGGGCTTGCGGGGCACAAAGGACCACGCGCCTTCGGTCTTTTCGTACGACCCGTCTATGATAACAGCAACTGTCAGTCTGCGCAAATCCCCAACGTTGGCCACAATCTGCTGTTCTTCGCGATTTATTTCGTAGTTTGTGGTCCTGGTTTCACGGTTTCCGTTCTGGTGGGAGACGGATCCGGTGATGCCATCGCCCCGGAAATTGGCGTCTGGCGCGCCTGCTTCAAGGTTTGCACGCCCCTGCTGGGTTTCTTCGCTGCGCTGTTCGCTGCGGACAACGGTTTTTTCGGGGTCAAAAATTTCACGGCGAATCGTTTTCTGGCTGAAGTCGATATCGGCATTGACCTTGGCAATTACGCGGCCGGGGCCGAAAATGGGCTGCAGCATTTCTTCGATGCGCTTTTCCAGGCTGTTCTGGACCTGCTGGCGATGCTCAAGCTGGGTGCTGGAAATTCCGGTAAGATTGTCTTCCTGCGGCTCGTAAAGCACCTTGCCGCCATTGTCTGTAATCGAAACATGGTTTTTGTCCAGCCCTTCAACAGCCATGACCATCATGTTGAGGATGGCATTGATTTCCTTCTGGTCGGGCTTCTGGTTTGGACGGTTGAGCTTGAGCACAACAGAAGCTGACGGGGACTGGCGTTCTTCCACAAAAAGGCTGCGCTGGGGCATTACAAGGTGCACACGGGCCGATTCCACGCTGGGAAATTCGCTGATTGTGCGGGCAAGCTCTCCCTGGAGCGCGCGGGTATAATTTATTTTCTGGACAAAATCGGTCTGGCCCACCTTTACCTTGTCGAAAATCTCGAAGCCTATGCCCTGGCCCACAAGCGCGCCTTCGCCGGCTATCTTGATTCGCTGGTCATAAACTTTTTCAGCGGGAATCATGATGGTGGAACCATTATCCGTCAGGCGGTACTGAATCTTTTCCGCCTGCAGGGCCTTGACCACCGAGCTGGCATCTTCCGGCCCAAGATTGGAGTAAAGCACCTTGAATTCGGGCTTGGTCAAATAAAGGGACAAGCCTATGGCAAGAGCCAGGGCGGCCACAATGCCACCGGCAATGGCAATGCGCGGCGCCATGCCCAGACGGCCCCAGAATTGCTTGACGCTATTAACAGTATTTTGAATGTAAGCTGGCATGTTCATCCCCTCGATCCTTGAATCTGGCCCTTTGGCCGCATATTTGAATAAAATGCTGCAAGCAATTGTCGTGCCATTTCATAACGTATTGAATTATCGAGTTTTTTCATACAAAACCTTGCCCTGAATGACGCGCCGCTCCAATTTTTTGACAGGGTCTGGAATATCTTTAAAAAAATTATAAAGACCTTGTCGCCCACAAAGCGGATCAAAAAAACCGGCCTCCGAATATTCGGAAGCCGGCTTTTTCCACACGCCCGGAATGGCCTGATTTTAAACCATTGCTTCAAGACTGCGCAGCTGCGTCTGCAGCGTGTTGACGCGGCCGGCCAGTCCCGCCCCCTCCCCAGAGGTCATGAGACTGGAAGCAAGGCTGCGCAATTCGCCCTGCAGGCTGTCGAATTGGCGTGTAACATTGCCGTACTGATCGTAGGTCGCATCAGCGGCCTGGGCGGAAAGCGGCACGTCGCCGCCGGCAAGGGCCTGCCTGGCTTCCGCCGAGAGATTGACGGTATCGCCCCTGGGGGCGGCATTCTTTTCTTCGTGTTTTTGTCTTTCCCCATGATGGGCCAATGGAGCGCCAGGGGACGAAAGTTCATTGCCAAGGCCGGAATAAGCTTTCAATATTTTCATTACTCTGTCCTCACAAGATTATCATCTTCTCATGAATTGTTTTTGCCATTTTCGGCCTGTGGCGGTCGAATTATGTTTTTCGTAATGCGCTATTTTTCAGTGCCGTCCATTTTGAGGGCAATTTCCAGACTGGTTAGCCTGGCGTCCAGGTCATGAATTGCCTCATTAATTTCGAGCATCTTCACTTCATCGCCGGGAATCGCTGAAACACATTTCCGCGCTTCGTTTTCGGCGCGAATCTCGCCCAAATCCTTTTTTTCGTTCATTGCTTGCTGCCTGTGGCGAAAATTTGTCATTCACAAACACCGCCATTGGCGGCATCATCCTGTCAAAACATAGGGTTGCGGATTTTTGCAATTCATTATGCAATTAGCGTGCCTATTTGCGGGACACCAATCTGGTCGCTTGACTAGCGGGCAAACATGACGCATTTTAAGACGCATGAAATTTAAAAGGATATTCCAGCTGCCTGCCCTTGTCTGCCTGTTCTTTCTGGCGGCCTGCGGCAACCAGGAAAGCGGCCAGAACAAGACCCGGGCCGCGCCGGTGCACGTCGCGGCGGTGGAGCAGGCCTCCGTGCCCCGCATTGTGCATGCCGTGGGCAATGTCAGCCCCTCCGCGCAGGTTGCGGTGGTGCCCAGGGTGGCGGGTGAAATTGTGGAGGTCAATTTCCGGGAAGGTTCCGATGTCGCGGCCGGGGATCAGCTAATTCGCATTGACCCGCGCCCTTACGAGGCCGCGCTGAAAGAAAAGAAAGGCCTGCTGGCGAGAAGCCAGGCCCAGCTTGCCAAGGCCATTGACGACAGGGCCCGCTACGGCAAGCTTGTGGGCCAGGGCTTTGTAAGCAAGGAAGCCTACCAGCAAACCGCGACAGACGCGGCAGCCCTGGGGGCCACTGTCCAGTCCGGCAGGGCCGCCGTGGAATCCGCGGCCCTTGACCTTTCCTACTGCACTGTGCGGGCGCCAATCAGCGGCCGCGCCGGCGTGCTGCGCATCGACAAGGGCAACATGATCAAGGCCAACGATGCCAATCCCATTGTGGAAATCGAAACAATCTCGCCATGTTATGTTTTCTTTTCCGTACCGGAAGCCCACCTGCCAATCATTCTTGACCTGGCCTCCAAAGGACGGCTGCCGCTGGTGGCCGCCCCGCCCCAGGGCTCCCCTGAAGACGGCTTTTTGACATTGGTTGACAATAATGTGGATACAAAAACCGGCACAATCCGCCTCAGGGGCTCTTTTGAAAATACAGGCCGCCGTCTCTGGCCGGGCCAGTTCGTGCAGATTGAACTGCCCCTTGGCATGGCCGAAAACGCCCTTGTTGTGCCTTCCAGGGCCGTTCTTTCCGGCAGGGACGGCAGTTATGTCTATCTTGTTGGTGAAGAAGGCCGCGCCGCGACCAGGAATGTGCGCGTGCTTTTTGAAAACGGCGGCAAAAGCGTGCTCGATGGCAAGCTTGCCGCAGGCGACAAGGTGGTGGTGGACGGCCAGGTGCGCCTGGCCGATGGCGTGCCGGTTAAAATTCTGGACTGATAATTGACTTATCAATGGAGATAAAGTGCTTACGACCATAATTGCCGTAATTGTTGTTCTGGGCGGCCTGATTTTTTTTCACGAACTTGGCCATTTTCTGGCCGCCCGCGCATTTGGCATGGGCGTCTCCACCTTTTCACTGGGCTTTGGCCCGAAAATTCTCAAGCACAAATGGGGCAAGACCGAATACGCGCTTTCCCTTGTGCCCCTGGGCGGTTATGTGGCCCTGGTTGGCGAAAGCGACGGCAATGACATCCCTGAAGGTTTTACCCAGGCGGAAAGTTTTGCCGCAAGGCCAGCCTGGCAAAGGCTTGCGGTTGTCGCGGCCGGCCCGCTGGCCAATATCCTGCTGGCCTGGCTGATTTGCTGGGCGCTGGCCTTTGGCTGGGGCACGCCAGTCCTGCAGCCTGTCATTGGCGCGGTTTCGGAATCCGGCCCCGCGGCCCGCGCCGGTCTTTTGCCCGGCGACAGAATCACATCCATTGACGGCCAGCCCATAAAAAGCTGGGAAGCAATGAGCGAGGCCATTGCCAAAAGCGATGGGCGCCCCATGGAAATCACGATTGACAGGCCGGAAAAAAGCCCGCAGGCCGGAGAAGATGCGCGGCTAATCCAGCAGCATTTCACACTTTCGGCCGAACAATCCGTGCGCAAGACAATTTTTGGCGAGGACGAAACTGCCTGGCTTATCGGCGTGCGGGCGGGCAATGCCGTTTCGACAACGCCGGAAAGCTTCTGGAACGCGGCCGGCGCGGGGGCAAAACAGACCTGGGCCATGGTTGCCCTGACCTGGAAAAGCTTTGTCAAGCTGGCGCAAAGGGTTGTGCCGCTTGACCAGGTTGGCGGCCCTATCATGATTGCCCAGATGGTTGGCCAGCAGGCCCAGGAAGGCCTGCCCGGCCTTCTGGCCCTCACCGCGCTCATCAGCATCAACCTTGGCATTCTCAACCTTTTGCCAATCCCCGTGCTGGATGGCGGCCAGATTGTCTTTTGTCTTTATGAGATGATTTTCCGCAGGCCGCTGCCCGAAAAGGCCATGATCTATGCCACGCGCGTCGGGCTTGTATTGCTTGTCGGGCTGATGGTTCTGGCAACCTTCAATGATGTCTGGCGGTTAATCAAGTGACGCCCGATAACGGCACCGGCCTGGAACTGGTTCTCAATGCGGCGGAGGGCTGCCTGCAGATTGCAGTTACAGAAAACGAGGGCCTTCTGGCCTTTGAGGAGTGGTTTCAGCCGGCCCAGGCCACAGAAACCCTGGCCTGGGCCCTGGACGGCATCTGCCACAGGCTGGATATGGCGCCCGCGTCTTTCCGGCGCATTGCCTGCGTTACGGGCCCAGGCTCCTTTACCGGCATCCGCCTTGTTCTTTCGACAGCCGCGGCACTGAGGCGCGCGGGCCGCGCCATGCTCGGCCCGCTGGATTACATGCAAGCACTCGCCACAACCGCAGCCATGAATCTCTATTTGCTATACAGGCAAAAGATCTGGGTGCTGACCCACGCCCGGCGCGATCTTGTCCATGCGCGGCCATTTATCTCCCTTGGGCCGATCATTCCGGCCTGCCCAACTGCGGAAATCGCCCTGATCAGTCCCGAGGATGCCAGAAGCCTGGTTGATGCGGATGACTGCTTTGTCTGCGGCAGCGCCCTTGCCCGCTATCCCGGGCTTTTTGAGCCCAGCTGGGCAAATTTTGCCAGGGAAAAAGGCCCCAGGCTTGTGTCCGCCATCACCAGGCCCTCGCCTGGCTCGCTTTGCCTGCTGGCCCGGCATGCGGATTATTTTGACGAGGATCTTGAGCCCTTGTATGTCCGGCCCTGCGACGCGGTGGAAAATTTGCCGCAGATAGCCGAAAAGATGAACAGGGACCCGCATGAAACAGCAGCGGACCTGGAAAGAATGCTGCAGCGGCTACCAGGCGGCCGGCAAAAGGATCAGGAATAGACAAAAATATTGGCGTCACAAGTTTTCAGGCTTTATCCCGCCATGCCTGGCTATTCGCGACAACATTCGTGGGACGGGTGCGGGACAAATGCGAAAATTTGGATCCTGACAAGTTGACGCAAATCCGGTCAGTCCATATACTTCAGTTGCTAGTTGTTCGATGCCCCAACGGCATCATTCATTAGTAGGGGAGTCGGGGGATACCCGCTCCCCTTCATATTTTAATTATTTATGGATTTTTTATGGACAGGAATGCCGTTTTTATTGATGCCGGTTATTTTTGGGTGCAGATTTCACAAATCCTGTTTGGAGAAAAGCGCCGGCGCGTTGATATTGACCTTAATCCGCGGCTGATGCGGGAATCCCTGCTGCGTCAGGTAAAGCGGATCTCGCCCGAAACCCGGACCCTGCGCATATACTGGTATGACGGGCTTGGGCCAAATGGCCTGCCCACAGAGCAGCACAAGGAAATCGGGCGCCTGGCCGACATCAAGCTGCGCTATGGCACGGTCAATTCCGCCGGCCAGCAGAAAGGGGTTGACGGTTTGCTGATGGCGGACCTGATTGCCCTTTCGCAAAACAGGGCCATTGTAACTGCCGTAATCTGTTCTGGCGATGCCGATCTTGTGCCGGGCATCAACGATTCCCAGATGCTCGGCGTGAGGGTGCACAGGCTTGGCATTCACGGGCCGGGCGGCGCCTCGCCAATTCTTTGCGAAGAGGTGGACGACAATTCGGAATGGCCGATCGGCGAGATCATGGCCTTTATCAGGCCAGCGCCGGACAGCCCCCCGCCGCTGCCCCGGGAATCGAAATTCGCCTCGGAACTGGAAGAAATTTCCCGCGAGTTCGCGGCCAGCCTGGATGACGCGCAGCGCGCGCAAATTGGCACAAGCCCATTTATTCCGCCCGAGCTGGACAAGAAACTGCTTTTTCATGCCCGCACCCGCCTTGGCCGCCAGCTGGACAACGAGGAAGCCAAGGCCCTGCGCGATGTCATGCGCATGGTGGTTGGCGGTAAAACGGTTTAAAATCCACGCTTATTGCAGCGCCTGCCAATCCGGAACGGGGGTGGCGTTGTCCCAGGCTTGCCATACGGTGTGCCCGTTGTTTTTCAGGCCGTATTTGGCAGCAATGGCCTCCCAGGTCAGGCCCTTTTTGCGCAGGGCGCGGATATTGGCCTCGCTGGTATCACACAGCGCGGCCATTTGCCTTGCATGTTCCTGCTGGTTTTGGGGAGAATTTGTGCCGGAAAGCTCATGCAGGTCGGTCGTGGCCGCATCTTCTCCCTTTGCCATATCAACTATGTCTTCTCCGGCGGCCACGGCAACGCGTTCCGTTTCCTGGGCGGCAACGTTGATCTCGCGGCCCAGTTCGGCGGCTTCCCCACGGATTCCTTCGCCCACGGAAGCGGCCCTGTTGCCGCAGCCCGAAAGGCAGAGGCAAAAAACAAACAGCAATACGGCCCGAAACATCATGGTTCCCCCTCCGGTTTGCAACGGCATGGCCGATTTCCTGAATATTGCTTCCTTATTCTGGATAACCACGATTTTGCCGCTTGTCAAAATTGCCCTTGACCCCGCCCGCCCCGTGCTTAACTGTTTTGGCGGAGGATGTTCCTTGCACGAGGAATCAATTATGAACGAGAAGGTAACAAGCCCGAAGATGTCAAGGCTGGCTTCAAGGATATTGCATGACAAGAACGCAACGCCGACCGAAAAGTCCCTGGCCGGCTCAGTTCTCTCCCAGGCCGCGCGAGGCCGGGAAACAAGCCCCGAACTCAGGCAGATGGCCTCAAGCGTGATGCACGGCAGCGAATATTCGCATGACGCAAAGTCCCTGGCCGGTTCTGTTCTTGCCCAGGCATAATTTTGCAAGAGAGCAGTTATTACCACAAAATGCCCGCCCTGCCGCGGGCATTTTGCATTGCGGCGGCAATTGTCTCCTGCTTGCGCAAAAAGCGTGCATATTCCCGCGCTTCCCGCCTGCCCCAATATTGCCTATTAGCGAAAAAAATCGCATAATATCACCTTGCGCAAAGAAATTATATTTAACATGGGAGGAAGTTATGGCCCAGGATTATTTTCGCGCCCTGAGGGACGTGGCGCTGGTTATCAATTCCAGCCTAGAGCCCAGGGACGTGCTGCACAAGATTTCCGAGGAAACCGCCAAAACCATGGGCTGCAAAGCCTGCACAATCCGGCTGCTGGATTCCACCGGCCGTTTCCTGCTGCCCAGCGCGGCATACGGCCTTTCGGCCAATTACATGCGCAAGGGCCCTGTGGAAGTGAAGAAAAGCGGCCTCGACCATGAGGTTCTGGCGGGCAAGGCCATTCACCTGAAGGACGCCACAGCCGACGGGCGCTTCCAATATCCGGAATCCGCAAAGGCCGAAGGCCTTGTCAGCGTGCTTTCCGTGCCGCTGATGGCGGACGGCAAGGCCATTGGCCTGATGCGCGTCTATTCCGACGTGGAGCGCGAATTCACGCCGGACGAGGAAACCTTCATGGAAGCCGTGGCCGCCATCTCCGCTCTTGCAATTGAAAACGCCCGCCTGCATGAGGCACTGCGCAGCAATTACGAGTTGATGAGTAAACACGCCTATTCCGTGTACGAAGACTAGGCTTTGCGCCGCTACAAATGGGAGGAAAAAATACCATGAGCAAAGTGAAAGTTGGCATAAATGGTTTTGGCCGCATCGGACGCCAGGTATTTCGCGCCCTGCATGAAAAATACCGTGATCAGGTGGAAGTTGTGGCCATCAATGACCTTTTTGACGCCGAAACCAATTTCCAGCTTGCGGAATATGATTCCGTCTATGGCCGCGGCAACCTGGATGCAAAGGTTGACGGTCAGGAAGTCAAGGTGGGCGACTGGCAGATTCACTGCTTTTCCGAACGCGACCCCAAAAACCTCAAATGGGGCGATTACGGCGTTGACGTGGTTGTGGAATCCACCGGCATATTCCGCAATGCCCAGCAGGCCAAAGTCCATATCGACAACGGCGCGAAAAAGGTCATCATCACCGCTCCCGCCAAGGAAGAGGACATCACCATTGTCATGGGCGTGAACGACAGGGATTACGATCCGAAAAAGCACAATATCGTGTCCAACGCTTCCTGCACCACAAACTGCCTTGCGCCTGTCGCCCTGGTTCTGCAAAAGGAATTCGGCATCGAGCGCGGCAACATGGTGACCATCCACTCCTACACCAATGACCAGCGCATTCTGGATATGGCCCACAAGGATCCAAGAAGGGCCCGCGCTGCAGCCTTGAACATCATTCCAACGTCCACAGGCGCCGCCCAGGCCGTGGCCAAGGTCATTCCCGAACTCAAAGGCAAATTTTCCGGCTATTCCCTGCGTGTGCCCACGCCGACAGTTTCCATTGTCGACTTCACAGGCATTCTGGAAAAACCGACCACAACCGAGGAAGTTCTGGGCAAACTCAAAAACGCCACCGAAACCTATCTCAAGGGCGTCATGGAATACAATGACAAGCCCCTGGTTTCCATGGACTTCAAGGGCAATCCCGCATCCAGCATAGTGGAATCCTCCTACACAACGGTCCAGGACGGCAATCTGATCAAGGCCGTGGCCTGGTATGACAACGAATGGGGCTATTCCAACCGCGTTTGCGACCTGATTTGCCTGATGAAGGACAAGGGTCTCGAATAGTCTTTTCCCGCATTGCGACAAAGGGGGCCGCACGGCCCCCTTTCTTCATGCCCTCCGCAAATCCTTGCATGTCATTGCCAGCGTCCAGATGAGTCCCTTGCCTGGCAGGCGCGCTCCGGCTACAATGCAAGCCTCCGCCACGGCGGACTCCATGCCTGTAACGACATTGCTTCACCAAGGAAAACCAGATGATTGACGACAAGCTTTTGAACTCGATTTCGGACATTACGGCCAAAGCCCTCAATGAACAGGATTATGGCGCGGTCGCCGGAGAAATTGACGCCCTCCTTGCCAAAGGCGACAGGGAAGAAGCCCTGAACCGCGCGCTGGTCTATTCCCTGCAGGCGCACCAGCCCGGCTTTCCGCCGGACGGCCAGCCAGGATATCTTCCTTCATCGGCCAGCCTCAAGGCTGCCGTGATTAATGAAATTGATGTGATGTCCGGAATTGACCCGGACGATGACGTGGATGCCGAGGCATGGAAAAGGCTGAAAAAAAGCCTTGAAGCCGCCAGTGAGACTGATTTTGTGAATGGCGCGGACATCAACTGCCCGGACGATTATATTCTTGTGCTTACGCCAATGTCATGCGGACTGATTTTGAGGCAGAGGGGAGCGCTGAAGTGACATCCGCCTCTTCCTGAAGGAAGAGGCTTCCTGCCGATAGCGTTTAGACAACTCACACTGAGGCGGGCATCCCCGCCTCATCCAGTTTCCTCATGGCCTGGCGGTCGAGAATGCGCTGGTTCGAGCTGCCGCGGAAAAGCAGTTCCAGGTTGCGCAGGCTTTCAATATAGGGCCCGTCGATCAGCAAATCCACCGCGTCCAGCAGATTGCCGACATCATCGGCTCCAGAAGCGGCAAGCTTGCGCAAGGTCTCGTAATAATAACCGGTATAGCAAACGACATCGCCGCCCAGGCAATGCACTTCCCCGGCCAGCAAGACAAGCGGGGCGGGCTGCAAAAATGGCTCCCCGCCAGAAAACGTCATGCCGCGCAAAAGCGGGTTTTCGCGGTAAATTTCCAGAATTTCCGCAAGGCTTTGCAATTTGCCGCCATCCAGGGCATGGGTGCGGGGATTGTGGCAGCCGGGGCAGGCATGCCTGCAGCCCTGGGTAAAGACAGTCAGCCTTAACCCAGGGCCATCAACAATGGATTCCTCCTCCAGACCGGCCAGACGCAGGTAAACGGAACGCAGATCAACTGCTTCGGGCTTTTCGAGAATCCTTGCAGGCATGGAATATCCTAATTATTTTAATTACCTGTATGTATTGCCGGCTTAATTGCAGCAATGCCGCACACGATCATGTTCCTCGGCTCTTTTGGCATTATTGAAGCGATCCAGCGTGCCGACAAGATAGCCGGTAATGCGCCGGATGCGCTCAAAGCCAACGCCTTCTCCCACCATTTTTTCGGCAGCGGCCTCTTTTTGGGCAAGTTCCCTTTCGTACAGTTCCGATTTCATCAACATGGCTGTGTCTCCATTTCACTTTGAGCCGGGCGGCATTGCCGCCGCCTCACATCCACGCTCTTTCGGGCGCGAATGTTCCTGTTATTGAAAAATTCTATTCATAATGGGGCATGTGCGGATAAAGCTTGCGCAGGGCCCGCAGTTTTTCCACGCTCACGGATTCGCCCTCCCGCCGGCCGCAGCGGGGGCAGACATCGTTGATCACGCCCGTGTAGCCGCAGACCGGGTCGCGATCCAGCGGGTGGTTGACCGACCCGTAGCCTATGCCCGCATCGTGCATATAGCGGATAATGCTTTCAAAGGCCTCCACGTTCCTGGCCGTATCGCCGTCCAGTTCCACATACGTTATGTGGCCGGCATTGGTCATGGCGTGGTACGGGGCCTCAAGCTGGATTTTTTTGAAGGCCTTTATGGGATAATAAACCGGGACATGGAAAGAGTTTGTGTAATAATCCCTGTCTGTCACGCCGGGGATGGAGCCAAAGCGCTCCCTGTCCAGGGCGACAAAGCGGCCGGAAAGGCTTTCGGCCGGCGTGGCTATAAGGGTGAAATTGAGGCCGGTTTTTTCGGATTCCTCGTCGGCCCTGGCCCGGATATGGCGAATTATGCGCAGGCCAAGCTCCTGGGCCTCCCCGCTTTCGCCGTGATGCTTGCCAACAAGCGCGACAAGGGTTTCGGCCAGGCCGATAAAGCCAACGGTCAGGGTGCCGTGCTTGAGCACTTCCCCGATGCTGTCGTCAATATCCAGCTTTCCGGAATCAATCCAGATGCCGTTGCCCATCAGGAAGGGATAATTGCGCACTTTCTTGGCGCTCTGGATCTTGAGCCTGTGCATGAGCTGGCGAAAGACCAGGTCGATCTTGTCGTCCAGCATGGAGAAGAACTTGTCGATGTCGCCTTTGGCCTCAATGCCCAGGCGCGGCAGGTTGATGGAGGTGAAGCTGAGGTTGCCGCGGCCGCAGGTTACCTCGCGTTCCGGGTCAAAATGGTTGCCCAGCACCCTTGTGCGGCAGCCCATGTAGGCCACCTCGGAATTATAGTCGCCCGCCTTGTAGTACTGAAGATTGAAAGGCGCGTCAATAAAGCTGAAATTCGGAAAAAGGCGCATTGCCGAAGTCTGCATGGCCAGCTTGAACAGGTCATAGTTCGGGTCTTCCGGATTATAGTTGAGCCCTTCCTTGACCTTGAAAATCTGCACGGGGAAGATTGAAGTTTCGCCGTTGCCAAGGCCGGCCTGGGTGGCCAGGAGCAGGTTTTTGACGACCATACGGCCTTCCGGGGAGGTATCCGTGCCATAGTTTATGGAGCTGAAAGGCACCTGGGCGCCGGCGCGGGAATTCATTGTGTTGAGGTTGTGAACCAGGGCCTCCATTGACTGGTAAACGCGGTTTTCCGTGGCCCGGGCAGCTTCCCCGGCCGCGTAGGCGTGGGCGGCAAGGGCGTCCTCGGGCCCGATTGGCAAGTTAGCGCCTTTCATGTCCGCTTCCATCTCCGCCTCAAGCCCGAGTCCAGGTTCCAGGCCGCAGGCCCCAAGCGCGGTTTCCGTTAGCCTGCCGGCCTCCTCGAGGCCGAGGCCGCGGCGAATGCGCAGCCAGGCGGTGAAGGCGCGCCTGTATTCCTTGCCGTATGTTTTGGCCACGCCCCTGGCCATGGCCCAGTCAAAATTGGGCACGGACTGGCCGCCGTGCATCTCGTTCTGGTTGGCCTGGATGGCAATGCAGGCCAGCGCGGCATAGCTTTCTATGGAATTGGGCTCGCGCAAAAAGCCGTGCCCGGTGGAAAAGCCGTTTTCAAAAAGCGGAATCAAATCTATCTGGCAGCACGTTTCGGTCAGCATGTAGAAATCCTTGTCGTGAATATGGATATCTCCGCTGATGTGGGCTGCGGACGCGTCCTTGGGCAGGATATAATTGTCGATAAAGAACTTGGAGCCTTCCGAACCGTACTTGAGCATGGTGCCCATGGCCGTGTCGCCGTCGATATTGGCGTTTTCGCGCTTGATGTCCTCCTCTATGGCCGGCGACCAGGTCAGCTTCTTGTAAATGTCCATCAGGTACGATTCCGCGTTGCGAATCTTGGTGTGCTCCGCCCGGTAGAGAATATAGGCCTTGGCCGTGCGCGCGTAATCGTACTGGATGAGCGTTTCTTCCACTATGTCCTGGATTTCCTCCACCTGACGCAGATTTTCCTTCTCAAGCTTCTGGCAGACCTTCTCGGTAACAAAAAGCAGGTCGGTGGGCGACATGGCCTCGCCTTCCACAGCCTTGTTGGCCCGGGTAATGGCGTTGAGAATCTTGACGGAATCAAATACGGCAACCGAGCCGTCGCGCTTGACTATGGTGGCAGGCATTCAAAAGCTCCTCTGCTAAAATGCGATTCGGGGGAATCGCATGGCGAATCTTGCCGGGATTTTCCGAAATGTTTGCCTGTTTCGGCTTGCATCCCGTGTTCTGCAAATTAGGGGAAAACGCGGGAAGTGTCAAACAAACGGAATATCCAACTATCTGGAATACTTGACCATTTAGATAATCTTTAGATTTTTTCGCCTGCTTTTATATCTCCTTGCGCTGCAACGATTCCGGGATTCCGGCACGCCTTCCGGCATGAATTTTCCGAAAATATTAATTTAATTTTTTGGGCGTATGGACTTTCGCCATGTTTCTGGCCTTTTGCGGCGCGATGGTCGCCCTGCTCAGGTAAAAGAAATACGCCCCTTGACTTGCGGCGTTCAAGTTCATAATGAAAAAGAAAGGAGGCAAGCCCTGTGCAGACCTGCCGCCCGTTTTGTGGGCACACCTCCCAATGTCAAGTTTATGGGAAATGCGCCCGGTTCAGGATTTGCGATCCGGCCGGGCGCGCTGTTATTTAAGTGCCGCGCCAACCTGTATCGACTTGCCAGACAACACAAATCGCTTGCAATTTATGGATTTCCATGCAAGCCTGAACAATAATTCAGCCTGACATTAATTTGACACGCAGCCCTTATGGAGGTTGAAATGGCCGACAACAATTCACCAAACAGCATGTTCAGCAAGGGGCCCCTGCTGCCAATCGGCCCCACAAGCAAGATAATAGGGCCTGGCGTGGCGGGCTCGATAATTTGCGGCTATGCGGCCTGGATTATGGATGTCAAAACGCAAACGCCAATCACTTACGGCGCGGGCGAGGTCAGCATCTGGGGCTGCCTTGTGGGCGGCGCGGCCATTGGCTGCTTTCTGGGCTGGCTCTGGGCACGGAAGTAGGAGGACGCCGGAGGCAATATGGCAGCTCAATTTGACCCGCTTGAATATTTTGATGATCTCAAGGCCGTCGGCGTGTCGGAAGACCAGGCAAGGGCGCAGGTACGCTTTTTTCGCAATTTTTCCGACAGCCAGAAGGAAAATGCCGAAAAATACATGGCCACGAAAGCCGATGTGGCGGAAATAAATGCCCGCGCGCATGCAACCGAGCTGCGTTTGCAGAAAGAGATCGAAAGCGTGCGCCTGGAGATCAAAAACGTCGAGGCGCGTCTGCAGAAAGAGATCGAAAGCGTGCGCCTGGAGATCAAAAACGTCGAGGCGCGCCTGCAGAAAGAGATCGAAAGCGTGCGCCTGGAGATCAAAAATGTCGAGGCGCGTCTGCAGAAAGAGATCGAAAGCGTGCGCCTGGAGATCAAAAATGTCGAGGCGCGCCTGCAGACAGGGATTGACAGCGCGCGCCTTGAAATCAGGAATGTCGAAATCAGGCTTCTGCTGTGGCAAGGCGGCTTTGGCGTGGCTCTTGCCGCCATCATGGCCAAAGGCTTTGGCTGGATCGGATTTTAATTATCCTCCGATAACTGCGCTTTTCCGGCCCCGGCAATGTCCGGGGCTTTTTTTTGTCACACCGCTTTTTTGTCGGCAATTTCGGCTTCCATGTGGGCGCGAATCACGTCATTCATCAACGCTTTGTAATTTGGCCCTTTTTGGGCGTACCAGTGGGCCACGTCCGCATCGCATTTGTCCTGCAGACGGGTCAAGCAAACTTTGACTCCCCGCGTCTGCAATCCGGCAAATCCATCCCGGCAAAGAGCCAAAAAAGCGGCGAAAAGCCTCGGCAAAATTTACCCGAAAGTTCGCGTTCAAAATATAACTTGTTGACATTCAAAGATATTTTATATTTGGCATACCGGTTGCAGTAAGTTGGGCACAGCTTATTCAACTATCAGGAGGTTCCCGATGTCTTTGGTTGTCAACAATAACCTTATGGCCGCGAATGTGGCCCGCAATTTAAATCAGCATTACGGCCGTCTGCAGACTTCAACCCAGCGCCTGTCTTCCGGCCTGCGCATAAATTCCGCCGCCGACGACGCGGCCGGCCTTGCCATCCGCGAACTGCAGCGCGCCGACATCGCGGCCCTGCACCAGGGCGCGCGCAACGCCAACGACGCTATTTCGATGATCCAGACCGCCGACGGCGCAATGGGCGTTATCGACGAAAAGCTCATCCGCATGAAGGAGCTTGCCGAACAGGCCGCCACCGGCACATACAGCTCCACCCAGCGCCTGATGATCGAATCCGAATACCAGGCCATGGCCTCGGAAATCACCCGTATCGCCAACGCCACCGACTTCAACGGCATGAAGCTGCTCGACGGCACGCTCTCGGGCTCAACCCACGACGGCACCGGGCTTACATCCACGGGCAAGATGAAAATCCACTTCGGCACGGCCAACGATTCCGCGGAAGACTATTACTACATCACAATCGGCAGCTGCACCGCCTCATCGCTTGGCGTGGGCAACGCGGCTGGCTGGGAGATGGCAGGCGAAAACCTGATTTCCGTCCGCCGAAAGATCCTGGATGACAAGGACAATTGGACTGGCAAATGGAACTACGGCACACTTGATCTCACAAAATGCGATGTAAAACTTGCGGATTATAAAAATGCCGATGGCAGCATGGATTGGGCCGGCTATCAAAATGCTGTCGATAAATGGGTCAATGATAGCGTGAAAAATGGTACCAATATAGATTGGGAAAATGTTAACCTAAAAACCGGTGAAAAGCCTGCTGCCCAGGGCGAAGCCCTGAGGTCAGCAGGCTACACGGTCTCGACCCAGGAGGCTGCCCAGCGCGCACTGGAAGGCATCAACAACGCCATCGAATCCAAGGACAAGATCCGCGCCCATCTTGGCGCGATGCAGAACAGGCTGGAGAACACGATCACGAACCTGAACGTGCAGGCCGAAAATCTCCAGGCCGCGGAATCACGAATTTCGGATGTCGATGTGGCGACGGAAATGACCCAGTTCGTCCGCAACCAGATCCTCACTCAGTCAGCCGTGGCCATGCTTGGCCAGGCAAACTCGCTGCCCCAGATGGCAATGCAGCTTATCGGCGGCTAGTCATCTTAGACATAGGCTGTTGTGGCAGACCAAAGACGGGAGGCCCGGGGGTGGTCCCCGGGCCGGGGCGAGTTGCTCCACGCCCGCGCAGGCAGCCTGACGGCGAGTATAACAGCGCGTACCTGAACGCAAAAATCATATTCAAGGCTCGTTCAGGGCCTGCAAAGCATGGGCCGCAGCATCCTGCTCGGCCTTTTTGCAGCTTGTGTTCCGGGCAAAAAACTCCCTGCCGTCCGGCAGCGTGAGGCGGATTTCAAAAATTCTGGCATGTTCCGGGCCTGACGCGCCCACAAGGGCATACACAGGGCAAGCCCTGAAAAGACGCTGGGTCAATTCCTGCAGCTGCGACTTGGCGTTGTTTGCCTGCGGTTTTTCCGGCGCATCCGGCCAGCGGGCTGCAAAGACGCGCGCAACCGCCATTTGCGCGGCCGCAAAGCCGCCGTCCTCATACACGGCTGCCAGAACGGCCTCCACAGCGTCAGCCAGGATATTTTCCCGCTGGCGGCCGCCCTGGCTTTCCTCCCCGCGTCCAAGCAAAATCGCCCTGTCGATGCCAAGCTCGCAGGCGAGAGCAGCAAGGCTTGGCGTGCTGACCAGATGCGCGCGCATGCGCGTCAGATCCCCTTCCCTCGCTTCGGGGAAGCGCCGGAAAAGCTCGCTGCTCACGCAGAGCTCCAGCACGGCGTCGCCCAGAAATTCCAGCCTTTCATTGTGCGCGCCCGGATGCCCGGCCTCGTTGGCCCAGGAGGAATGGGTCAGGGCCGTGGCAAGCAGATTCCCGTTGCCGAACCTGTGCCCGAGGCGCAGCTCAAGCTCCGTTTTATCCCCGTCGCAAAGAATTGATTCGCGGGCTTTCATTCATTAGTCTCCTTGGGAACGGCTTCATGGCCGCAAGCATATTCCAAAAGCGCCAAATGGCAAGCGCCTTGCCCATGGCCCGGAAATGTTTTACCCAATTGGCAGCAAAACTCTTCAGGGCTTTGCGTCTTGCGCCCGCATCTGATATCCCGCCATTCGGGGCGGGACGCGGGCCGATTCGGCCAGAAGGACGAGGCCTCAAACCACAAAGGAACTTGCGGATGAAGGCATTCCGCGCCCGTCACGTCATTACCCTTGCAGAAGAAAAGCCGGCCAGGGGCCGCGAACTTTTCAAGCCTCTGTCCGCGCTGGATGACGGAATAATCGTCATCGCAAAAGACAAAATCGAGGCTGTCGGGCCTTTTCGCTCCACACGTCTGCCAGTCGACTGTCCTGTCGAGGATTTGGGCGAAGTTACAATCATCCCCGCGCCAATCAATGCCCATTGCCATTTGCGCCTTTCGCATCTTGCCGGCAAAACCCTCCGGGGCCGCGGCTTCGCCGCCTGGCTCAAAAGCCTGATTCCCCTGATACTGGCCGAAAAAGACCTTTCTCCCGACGCCCCGGAGCGCCATGCAATAGCCACAGCCTGCGCAGCCGCCTGCCGCGATGCCGCGCAGGGAGCCTGCCATGTGGGCGATATTGGCGGCTCGCTGCCGGGCAGCCTTGGCCTTGTGGCCGAATGCGCCCGCAAGGCCAATCTTGGCCTGAGCCAGTTTTGCGAATGCTTCGGCTTTGAGCCGGCAAATTCGCCCTGGCCAGAAGCCAGCCGGCCGGAGCTAACAGAAAACTGCGCGCCGGCAGGCCACGCCCTTTACTCCACCGCGCCGGAAACGCTTGTGGCCGCAAGAAATTTCTGCCGCGAAAACGGGCTGACATTCAGCATGCACCTGGCGGAATCCCCGGAAGAAACCGAACAGCTTCTTGAAGGTTCCGGCCCGCTATATGAATTGTACAGGGGCAAGGTTCTGCCAAAAAACTGGCGGCCGCCCAGAATGCGGCCAGCGGAATTCGCGGCCAGCCTGGGGCTTTTTGGCCCGGGCTTTCTGGCCGTGCACGGGGTCTGGCTCAATGGCCGTGAGATGCGCGCTCTGGCCAGGTCCGGCAGCGCGCTTTGCCTTTGTCCGCGATCCAACAGGAACCTGGCCGTCGGGCGCGCGGATATTGCCGGGCTTGTGGAAAGCGGCGTTTTGCTTTGCCTGGGCACGGACGGGCTTACGTCCAATACCGATGTCAATGTGCTCAACGAGGCGCGCTTTTTGCTTGATGTTTTGCCGGAAGATGCGCTTTTGCGCATGCTGACAATCAATGGCGCTGCCGCGCTGGGGCTTGCGCGGGCAGGCCGTCTCGCGCCCGGCGCGCCCGCGGCTTTTCGCGTGTGGGCTGGCCTTTGACGAGTGCGCGTAAATCTTCCTGACCCCTTTGCTGAGAACGGTCAAATCGCCAGAATATTGGTTCACCAATTTGGTTTGTGAAATTTGACAACAGTTTCTTCACAAAACCAGACAAAGAAGCTAGTATGTAAAAAAACAAACACCAATAAATCGTACCCGTGAAAACCACATCGCCTGAAGCCCTGATTCTGGACAGCCTGCCTATGGGCGTGCTGTTTTGCGACAGGGCAATGATTATCCGCTTTGTCAACAAGTCCTACGCCGACTTGCTGGGCCTTGAGGCCGGCCAGATTCTTGGCCGGGACATCAGGGAAGTCATTCCACATTCGCGCGCGCCCCAGGTCATGGAGCGGGGCGTGCCGGAAATGGGCGAACTGTGCCGCCTGGGCCCGGGCGACAAAAACCCTGTAATCGTCAACCGCATACCAGTGCGGGGCGGGGACGGCCAGATAGCGGGCATGGTTTCGCAGGCCATCTTCAACAATCCCGAGGAGCTTCAGCGCCTTTCCAGCAAAATCGAGCATCTGGACCGCAAAATTTCGCAATACGAGCGGCGCATGAAGGCCGGTTTCGCGGCCCAGTACACCTTTCGCAACCTGATTGGCGAAAGCGGGGTGATGCATAGGCTGAAACGCCAGGCCCGCAATTATGCCAGGCTTGATGAAGCCGTGCTGATTCTGGGCCCCACGGGGGCGGGCAAGGAGCTTTTCGCCCATGCCATTCATTCCGAAAGTCCGCGCGCGGACGGCCCGATGGTCTGCATCAACTGCGCGGCCATTCCCCGCGATCTTTTTGAATCCGAGCTTTTCGGGCATGAGCGGGGGGCGTTTTCGGGCGCGCGCCATGAAGGCCGCATGGGCCAGATCGAGCTTGCCCACCACGGCACGCTGTTCCTGGATGAAATAGGCGAAATGCCGCCGGAAGCCCAGGCCAAGCTTTTGCGGGTGCTGGAATGCCGGGCGGTGCGGCGCCTGGGCTCGGTTACGCCACGCGCCGTGGATTTCCGCCTGCTGGCCGCGACCAACCGCAATATCACGGCCATGCTGGAGCGGGGCTCATTTCGGGAGGATCTTTACTACCGCATCAATACCTTCACCCTGGAAATTCCGCCGCTTTGCGAACGGGCCGACGACATTGTGCCGATAGCGCGCCAGATTCTGGAACGCATGGGCCTTGGCGCGCTGCGCTTTTCGGACAGCGCGGAATTTGCCATGCGCGCCTTCTCCTGGCCTGGCAATGTGCGCCAGCTGCATAATGCCGTAGTGCATGCCGCAACCTTGCGCCAGAATGACGTGATCGAAATTGACGATTTTCCGCCCGAAATCGTCAGCGGCATGCGGGATTTGCAAAACCGGCAGAAAAAGCCGGCGCGCGACGATTTGCAGGGCGTGGCTGCCAATGCCGAAATTTCGGCCATCCTCAAGGCCATATCGGAATGCGGCGGCAATGTCTCCGCCGCCGCCAGGAAATTGCGCATTGCCCGGGCAACGATCTACGAAAAAATGCGCAAATACGGCATCTGCAGGCCGTAATTCAAAGATCCATCCTGCCAGCGACTGGGCGCCGGCAAGCGGCAAGGGGGCTGTCGGAGACGATGAGGGCCGGGGGGCACTGGCGCCGCTTGAACTCGTTTTTGAACAGCCTGGCCCGCGCCTGGCGGCTCGCAGCATCATCCGCAGTTCCGTCAAAAACCTTCCGCAGGGCTTCGTCCAGCTCATTATACGGCGGCAGGCTGTCTTCATCTTTCTGGTTCGGCGCCAGTTCCGCGCTCGGGGCCTTGTCGAAAATATTTTGGGGAATCAGCTTCCTGCCCGCCCGGTCATTGACCAGGGCAGCAAGCGCATAAACTTCCGTCTTGTACAAATCGCCGATAACAGCCAATGCGCCCGTGGAATCCCCATAAAGCGTAAAGTAGCCCATTGCTGCTTCGCTTTTGTTGCCTGTATTGAGCACCAGCGCGCCGGAGCGATTGGAGGCGGCCGAAAGCAGCAGGCCGCGGATGCGGGCCTGGATGTTCTCGCCGGTTACGTCCCCGTCCTTTTTGGCGAAAAGACCGTAAACCGGCTCAAGCGCCCTGTCAAAGCCGGCCATCAAATCGCCTATGGGCAATTCCAGAGTTTTGATGCCCAAATTCGCGGCCAGTTCGCGGGAATCCTCGACCGAGCCCGCGCTGGAAAAAGGCGAGGGCATCATCAGACCGGTTACATTTTCCGCGCCAAGGGCCTCCGCAGCCAGGGCCGCGACCAGGGCCGAATCCATGCCGCCGGAAAGGCCCAGCAAAACGCCCTTTGCGCCGCATTTACGCGTAAAATCGCGGATACCCAGCACAAGGGCCTGCAAAATGGCCTCCATGCGATTCCAGACCGGCATTTCGCGGGGCAGAAAATCTTCCTGGTCATCAACCATGATTACGCTTTCAGCAAATGCGGGGGCGCATTCCCGCAAGCGGCCGTGATCATCAAAGGCCAGACTGCCGCCAGGATAAATTGCGCTGTCATGGCCGCCCACAAGATTGGCCAGAACAAGCCAGGACAGCTGTCTTTTTGCCAGCGCGCCCAGGCTTTCAACAGGCATGGGGCTCCCGGCGAAGGGAATTGCGGCCGGGCAGCATACAAGATCAGCATTTTGCTGCGCGTCCATTACAGTTTCATCGCCAACAAGCGGCAGGCAGCAAACGCGCTTGCCCTGCAGGAAAAACTCGCCGGCAGGCGAGATGGCCATTCCATTTTGCAGCAGACGGCAGCCATTTGAACCGCCATAGACGAGCGACGGCGACGATTCCAGCGCGCGCGCCAGTTCGGCTTCCCGACTTGACAGGACTTCGAGAAAATCCGGCGAATTCAGCACGCAAGGGGCAAGCGGGCCGGCAAGCGCCAGGGCGGGAGCCACGCACAAATCCGCGCCCGCGCATTTTTTAACGGCTTCGGCGATAATTTCGGCATTGCCGCCCGGATCTCCAGCCGCCACGTCACATTGAATTACAGCTATTTTCATCCGCAAGTTCCTTTGTGGTTTGAGACCTCGTCCTTCAGGCCGGACAAGCCCGCCCCCCGCACTCCCGGCGGGGTATCCAGAAACAATTTACATTACCAAAATTGAAAAGCCCGCCTCCCGCGCCCCCGGCGGGGTATCAGACGCGTGCGCAAGACGCAAAGCCCTGAATGCTGCCAATTTGGTTTTTATACCTTTTGAACGAATCATCAATGGGGGTCTGGGGGCCCTCGGCCCCCAGGCGGGTCCGGGCGGCAGCCCGGGCGGGTTCGGGCGGCAGCCCGACTGCGGCAGCCCGACCGCGGCAGCACGAACACTACCCTATCAATCCCTCTAGCGGGCCGCCACGGCCGGCGAGGTTTTCAATTTTGCGAACGATTGCAGGATCATCCGTCAATGGATCCGGCTGCCAGGCCTTTGCCCGGGCATCCAGCGCAAAGGGCGGCGAACAGGCCCAATGTTTGGCCTGAATCGCGGCGTTCGCGCCGTAGCTGTCCTGGGCCGGGTCAGCGCGCGTAAATGTTGTCCAGAGAAAATTTTCCAGGTTTTGCGCGCAAAACGCGGCATCATCAACCACGGCAAGCAGGGGCAGGCCGGGCAGCCGGCCAAGCCTTGCGCATAATTCGTTCATGGCCTCGTCCTGTTCGCCGCGCGGCATTTTATGGGCAGGCCCCTCAATAACAAATATGCCGGGCGCAGCCAGGCGCGGATTCCCGAAGCCGGGCGGCAAATCGGCAAGGCCAGAGATTTCGCTGGCCAGACTGCGCTTTTTTTCGCCGGCCGCGGCCCAGATCAGCTTTGAGCCTTCATGCAGGGCATTCCCGCTGTAATCCAGGGTATCACAGGCGGCGCGGGTCAGGAAGTGCAAATCGCGTGAAAAATCCGTAATTTCAAGCAAATGGCGCAAAAAAGCCGGAATGTCGCGGCAGGAAAGGCCGGGCGCGTCTTCTGCCGCAACCATCAATAAAAACTTGGCCAGCGCGGTCTGGGTCGTTCCCAGAAGATGCATGGCCTGGGTAATGAGTTCACGCGGTTTCCGGGCCGCTTCCCAGGCTGTGTAGCGTTCGCTGCCGATAGCCAGGAGGAGAGGATGCACGCCGGCGCAATCCACGGCATGCACTTCCTTGACGCCATTGAAAACAGCGGGCACAAGCGGCCCAGTCAATTCATGGATGAAATCGCCAAAGACCGTATCTTCCTGGGGGGGGCGTCCAACGCTGGTGAATGGCCAGACTGCATCCTTGCGATGGCGGACGGAATCCACCTTCATGACCGGAAAATCGTGCCGCAGGCTGTAATAGCCAAGATGGTCGCCGAAGGGGCCTTCCGGTTTTGGCCCGCGAACAATGCGGCCGCTGATGCAAAAATCCGCATCCGCGATAATTGGCGGGGCAGAGCATTTTTCGTGAAATACGCGGATGCGTTCGCCACCCAGCAAGCCGGCAAAAAGCAGTTCGTTCAGCCCTTCAGGCAAGGGCATGACGGCGGCAACTGCCAGGGCCGGCGGTCCGCCGACATGAATGCGCACGGGCAATTCCCCGCCCCTGGCCAGGGCGCGCGCATGATGGACGCCAATGCCGCGCATCAGCTGGTAGTGCATTCCAACTTCATCCGGCGCATAATCATTGCCGCCAAGCTGGACGCGATACATGCCCAGGTTGAGCGCGCCAGGCTTGTCGGGGTCCTCGCTCAGGACAAGGGGCAAGGTGATGAAGGGGCCGCCATCCGCGGGCCAGGAAACGAGCTTTGGCAAATCGGCAATTGCGGCCTCGCATTCCAGCACTGGAGCGGACGCGCATTTTTTGGGCGGCATGGAACAGGCGCCGCGCAAGGCGCTGGCCGCGGCCGCCGGTTTGCGCAAAAGGGAGAGAGGGTCAGTCTTGCCTTGCAAAAGCGCGCGGGTCCGGGGCAGGCCCCTGCGAAAAATGAAACGCAGGCGTTCCCTTGTGCCGTAAAGATTGGCCAGCATGGGAAAGGCGCAGCCCTTTACCCTGGTGAAAAGCAGGGCCGGAGCTTTGGCCGCAAAGGCCCGTCGCTGGATATGGGCTATTTCCAGGCGCGGGTCAAATTCATGATCAATGCGCCTGAGATCGCCCGCCGCTTCCAGGTCCGCGATAATCCGCCGGAGGGACGCCATCAGCTTTGCCCCGGAAAAGGCTCGATTGGCGCGAGGTTGCGTTCGTTGGCCAGAACCTTCCCGAAATCCGCCAATATTTGCAGATGATCGAAGACAATGGGCGAAGGCAGGTCATCAAGCTGGTAAAAGGCTGCCCTTGCCGCGTCGTCGCCGGCTTTCAGGGCGCCGGGATTTGGCGCGCGGGCCACAAAGACCACGCTCATGTTATGCTGGCGCGGGTCGCGTTCGGGCCTTGAATACACGCCAAGCAGGCCGACAAGCTCGACAAGCAGGCCTGCTTCCTCATGGGCTTCGCGCACGGCCGCGCATTCGGCCTGTTCGCCTTCGTCAATATAACCACCGGGCAGGGCAAAGCCATGCGGCTCGTTGGCGCGCTCGATAATGACCACGCCAAGCATGGGGTCGTGAATGATGATGTCCGTGGTGGGAGTGGGATTGAAATAACGTTTGTAAGGCTTGCCGCAATGAACACAAAGATCAGTTTTTTGCATTTTATCCTCGCAGTGCCTTTCGGCATCCATTCCTGTTTCGGAAACCGTCAATCGCGGATTGCATGGCCGGCAGCATTGAGGGCTGCGCGGGAAATCGCGCCGGCGCGCAGCACCCGCAAGCCATTATCATTTGTTTTGGGCAAAACTTCAACAATGGTGGAAGGCAGGCCCCCTGCCGGCTCGCACCACGGAGCGCAGGCCGGCAGGACAAGGGCCATGTCGCCAAGCTTTTCCAGGCGCCTTAAAAATTGCGGATCAAGGGCAGCCACGCTGGCCGCCGGAGGCTTGCCCGAAATATTGGCGCTGCTTGCGGTCAGCACTCCCCCCGCCAGCCGGGCGAGATGGCGCGCTACAGGATTGGCGTCGATGCGGATTGCTGCCAGCCCCCGGCTGTTGACCGCGCGGGCGGCAAGATTGATTGCCGGCAAAAGCACGGTCAGCGGCCCTGGCCAAAAGCGGCGCGCCAGATCCCCGGGCATGGCCTTGAGGTTGACTGCGCTTTCGGCCTGCTCCATACTTGCGGCAAGCAGGGGCAGGGGATTGGCGTCAGCGCGCCCCTTGATCCTGTAAACAAGTTCGGCTGCCCGCTCATTTTTGCCAAGGCAACCAAGCGCGTAAAATGTGCTTGCGGGATAAACGACAAGACCGCCCCGGCGAAGGCATTCCGCTGCCCGCTCAAGGGCCGCCCCTGCGCGAGGAGGACATAAATGGCGGGCAAAGCCCTGAGGCTGCTCTGCGTTGGCAAGCTGAAAACCGTTTTCTGGAAGGAAGCTGCAAATCATTATCTGGAGCGAATTGGCCGGATGAGGCCCATATCTGTTACAGAAATTCGCGATGCCGACGCGGCCCTGGCGCCCCGGGCCAGGGCGGACGAGGAAAGCGCGCGTCTTTGCGCCGCGCTGGAAAGCGGCGACTATCCGATTGCGCTGGACGAGGGCGGCAAAACTTTCACTTCCGGGGGCTTTGCCGAAATGCTGGCCGCAATCGACCAGAAAGCCCTTGGCCGGCCATGTTTCATCATTGGCGGGCCATACGGCCTGGGCGCCCTGGGCGGCGGGATTCGCAAGGCGGCCAGGATTACAGTCAGCCTGTCAGGCCTTACCTGGCCGCATGAACTTGCCCGCGTCCTGCTGCTTGAGCAAATCTACCGCGCGGAGTGCATTCGTCGAAAGATTCCCTATCACCATCATTAGCATTTCCTGAATGAAAACATCCATTCACCGGAGCGTTTGCCTAATTTCATTACGCAAACGCTCTAAAACGGGCGATGATGCCTTGCTGGGGCTGCCCCGTTTCAGGCTTCTGCCTGGCGCGCGCTTTCGCGCACAAACCGGAGCGCGGATTCCCTGTCAACAACAATGCCGGCTTTCTGCGCTTCCAGCAGGGCATCCCGTATGGAGCCAACCAGCGGGCCGGGCGAAAGATTCGTCTCCTCCATGATCTCGTTGCCATTGAGCAGGGGCTCGAGCATTTGCTCGGGAGTTTCGGCGCGGCCCAGGTACTTCATATTGTGGTTGAAGGATGTAAAGCTGTCTTCCCTGGCCTGCAAATCCGCCCTGGACATGGCAATCAGGCGCTGATTCTCGCCCACGGCCCTGAAACGGCGAATGCCCCTGTCCGTCATCATGAAATGGAAACGCATGTGGTGATTGACCAGGTGGCAGATCAGATCGGAATCTTCCTGGGCAAAATGCAGCCTGCGCAAAATCTTGCGCGTTACCTTGGCCCCGACCCGGTGATGCTGGTAGTATGTCCAGCGGCCATTGAAATATTCGGCTGTAAAAAGCTTGCCAACATCATGAAAAAGCATGGCCATGACGCCAAGCCAGTCATAATGGAAGCCTTCTTCCGGATAACGGCGCATACATTCAAGGGTATGCTCGAAAACATTGCCGTTGATTTCGCCCTTGTCGTTTTGCTGCACAACGCGGGAAAGGGCCGCGACTTCCGGGATCAGCCCCTGCAAAATGTGGGCGTCGTGCAGAAGGCGCACAAAACGGTGCATGGATTCCGCCGCAACCTTGCGCCATTCCTCCATGATGTCCCTCGCGGGCACATAGTCAAGGACGCGGCCGGAAGAACGCACAATGGCCATCCAGGTATTTTTTTCAATGGGCAGATCAAAATTGGCCGCGAAACGGAGCGCGCGAATTGCCAGCAGATAATTGTGGCGCAGCGTTATATCGGGCAGCCCCAGAAGACGAATCTCGCCTTCTTCCATGGCGGCGAAGCCATCGTATGGACCCGCGGGCGCGGGAGGCGTTCCGTACGCCGTAATGCGCAGCTCGCGCTGCTTTTCGGGATCCATCTGCATGGCCATTGTGGGCGTGACCCGCAAAAGCGAAAGCTCGGGGTGACCGGCATCCCCGCTTTCAAGGGGATAAAAGCGGAAGATAATGCCATTTTCTTCCAGGCTGGCCAGGGCGCGGCCATCCGGCACGCTTTCGATTTTCGGAAAAAGCTTGGACAGTGTTTCAAAATCTGGCTCGCAGGCTATGTCCACGGCCGGAGTCCTGTTCCTGCTGTTTTTAGCGGAAAGCAATTCTTCCTGGAGCGGCGCATTGATAACATGAGCGTCAAAACCGTTGCGCAGCAATGTCTTGCAAATAGTCACTGCTTCCTTGATGGCCTCGTGCATGTGGGGAACCTCTGCTCTGAAATAAAAATGAAAGGTTATTATCAGTTCACAAGCGGCCAAAAGTCAAGACGGTTGACAAAAAAAGAACAAACCATGCGAAAGGGGGCCGCCCGCGGACGCCCCCCTTTCGCATGAAGCAGGAAAAACCTGTATTTAATCCGTTAACGTAAGCCTTTCCCTGTTTTTCTCTATTGTCTGGCTGGGAACCTTCTTTCTGCTGGAATAGCAGGTATGCAGCAGGTCGTGAGCCTTGTGCGAGCCTGGCTCGCCCAGGTAATCCCCGTACATTTTCCTGATCTGCGGATTATTGTGCGACTGGCGTCTGGGCATGGAGCGATCCATGCGATAAAGGGCCTGCTGCCTGGTTTTGGCATGCGGATGGTATTTTTTCTTGATTCTGCTCGTGCCGCCGCCATCCACACAGCCGCCCGGACAGGCCATGACCTCTATGAAGGCGTATGGCGATTTGCCCGCAAGCGCGTCTTCGGCCAGTTTCTGGGCATTGCGCAAACCGTGGCAAATGGCCACCTTGATCCTGCCATTTTCCGGACCCAGGTCAATTTCCGCTTCCTTGACGTCTTCCATGCCGCGCAGAGGCGCGACCTCGATTGTATCAAGCTCTCTGCCTGTCAAAATGGCATGGACCGTGCGCACTGCTGCTTCCATCACGCCGCCGGTGGAGCCGAAAATAACGGCCGCGCCGGTGGAGGAACTCATGAAAGGATTGTCGAAAGGCTCGGGATCGACATCTGAAAGATTGATGCCGAAACGCCGCAAAAGCCTGGCAAATTCGCGCACTGTAATGACAACGTCCGTATCCGGCACGCCATTGCGGGCCAGTTCCGGGCGTTTGGCTTCATCCTTCTTGGCAACGCAGGGCATGATGGAAATTACGCGCACCCGCCCGGGGTCGATTTCCATGGCATCCGTCAGATAACTCTTGGCCAGGGCGCCAAGCACAGCCTGCGGCGATCTTGTGGTGGAAACATGGGGCAATATTTCGGGAAAATGCTTTTCGGCATAATTCACCCAGCCAGGACAGCAGGAAGTGAACATGGGCAGCTTGCCGCCATGCTTGATATTGTGCAGCAATTCAGTGCCTTCTTCCATAATGACCGCATCGGCCGCGAAATCGGTATCCAGAACTATATCGGCGCCTATTGCCTTTAGGGCGCCCACAATCTTGCCTTCCACATTGACGCCGGGGGCAAGGCCGAATTCCTCGCCAAGCACCACGCGCACGGACGGCGCAAAGGCAAAGACAGTGGTGATTTCCGGGTCGGAAAGCATATCGATCACAATGTCGTTTTCGTCCTTTTCCGCCAACGCGCCAGTCGGGCAAACCATGATGCACTGGCCGCACTGGATGCAGGCCGAAGTCGCATGGTCATCGGCCATGCCGACGCCAATGCTGGCATCCGTACCCTTGCCGTCCAGGGTCAGGGCGGCCACGCCCTGGATTTTGCGGCACACTTCCACGCAGCGCAAACAGCGAATGCACTTGCTCATGTCGCGGGTCATGCCGTTGGCGGTTTCGTCCAGGGTTCTGCCCTGTGGTTTCTGCGGCAGCTTGCTGGTGAAGCGATTGCGCGAAAGGCCTACGGATTCCCCAAGATCCTGCAATTCGCAATCGCCATGGCGCACACAGGACACGCAGTCCTGGTCGTGGTCCGCAAAGATAAGTTCCACCTGTGTGCGCTGCATGTCACGCACATGGCGCGAAATGCTGTCGATCACCATGCCGTCCGAAAGCGGGGTTTCGCAGGCTGCGGCCATGCGTTTGCCGTTTTTATCCATGATTTCCACAAGGCATACCCGGCAGGTTGCCGGCTTGTGGCCAAGGGGTTCGAACTGGCACAGGCTGGGAATAAATATTCCATTGCGTTTCGCCAGTTCCAGAATGGTTTCCCCATCCCTGAAGGAATATTCCTTTCCATTGATCGTAACTTTCATCGCGCATCCTTTTTATGTGCCACAGCAATGGACGCCAGGCCAAAAGAACCCTCCCGCCCCGGTTGACCGGCGATATGCCAATTACTGCTTTATGGTTGAAAACGCATTATTTCGTATAACACAAATGCAAGCAAATGTGCAACCAAACGCCATGTAAAAAACGTGGCTGACCGTGATATCTTTCCCTTTTCTGTCTTTCATGGAAATGCTATTGCTGGATGAAGCGGAAAGAAAACATCCAGAACAAAACCAACAACAAACCCATGCCCGCACAAGCCCCAAATCGTCCGTTCGCCGTCGTTACTTTTGTCCTTCTTCTCGTTGCACTTCTTTTCCATGCCAACACCGCCAGGCCGGAAACCCCGCAAGGGACGGGCGATCCCTGGACAATCTACGCCTTTTCAAACTGGGAACTGGCCCATAATGACAATCAATTCACAATCAGGACAGTGTCCCTTAACAATCCGTCAATACTGCTGCAATTTTCAAACAGTTTTGAGGAAAGAATAGCCAGCCTCCCCCAAACTTTCGGCATAAGCCTTGAGATGGTGGACAAGGATATGGCCAAGTTTGACGAAGGCGATTACGAAAACTGCGAAATCTTCGTGGATGGCATCGGTTACCACGCCCACGCGGCCAGAAACGGCGATTCCATCAACATCGAGGACAAAAGTCTGGCCAGGACAATTCTGGCCTCCAGCCATGGGCAATTTGTAATCAGCTTTCCCGATCTTGCCATCTCCTATACATTCCCTGTCGCCGGCTTCAAGGCCGCGTTCAACCGCGTAAAATACCTGCATTTGCAGCTTGAGCTTGAAAAGCGCGGCAAGGCGATCCAGACCTTTTCATACGCTGGCTCGATTTGCATCCTGATTGCCGCGGCTGTCGGCATCGGCATGTTTTTGCGCTCCAGAAAACGGCTTGCGGACGCAAAAAAACAGGATGCCAAACAGGAAAAACCGGAAGCAGACAAAAAGGGCGGCCCGGCCGGGGAAAAAAGCAAAACAGCCAAGGCAAAAACGCATGGCAATGCGCAAACCGGCGCGCGAAGCGCCAGGCAGGGCCACAAAAGCAGCCGCGCGACATACGACAGCAGCGGCAGAAGCCGCGCCTCGGCAAGCTACAATGACAATTTTTACGAAAGGGCAAATTTCGGCAATCCTTTCGGATCGTCATCCGCCGCTGCGGGCATGCCGCCGGACGCGCGCAATGCCCTGGAATTTTTCAATTTGCCGCAAACGGCAACCCTGGCCGAAATCCGGGACAAGCGAACTTTCCTGCTCAAGGCCTATCACCCGGACCGCTTCCAGGGCGACGAGGCAGCCATGAAAATGGCCGAGGAACAAACCAAGAAGGTCAATTACAATTTCGACATCCTGGCAAGATATTATAACCAGATGGGTAAAAAATAAGGAGCGCGGGGGTTGATGGCGGGCGGCGTCGTATTATTGTGAGGGGCTGGAAAAAGAGAGTTGAACCAGCCCATGGATTTGCTGCTTCACGATCAGCTTTTCCTGCGCAGCGGAAAAATATCAAAAGAAGCCGCGCCATCGCCCGGGCGCACAAGCCAGAACATCTTGTCGGAATAAAGCTTGAGGGGAGCCGATTTCCCCGCCAGGACGCCATCAGGCGAGTTTTTCAATGCGATATCGGCCCGGGCCAGCAAAATCGGCACAAGCCAGCCTTTGATGCCGGAACCGCCAGCCCTGGCCAGCCAGGCCAGAATTTTTTCCCCTGCCGAATATGGCAGGGCGCAAAGCAGGGCCGGTTCGCCATAATAATAAATATGCAGCCTGTCTGGCAGTTTCGCGGAATCCTCCGGCCGAATTTCAGCCTCCAGCACATTGTCCGCGCATTTCAGCTCCATGGGGATTATTGCGCCTTTTGCGGGCGCCTGCCATGCGCTCGTCCTGCCGCCTTCGGCCCGCACTTCGTCCAGGCCATAATGCGCGGCCATTGCCCTGTTGATCCAGAAATGCGGATCGCCTGAAAGATCGTAAAGGTATTTTCCCAGCACCCAGTACCTGTCGCCGCTGCCCGGGGGCATGGGCGGAATTGTGGCCTCGCTTTTTGCCTCGCGCAATATTTCCTGTCTTTTTTCAACAAGCTGGTTGAGCTGCCAGAACTTGCAGCCCTCCCACAGCAGGGAAAGGCTGCAAAAAAGCGCAAGCAGGATTTTGAAAAATCTGAAACACGATGCCATGCCGGGCATTTTTCCGGCTTTAGCAAAAACAATGCAGGCGCAGACCAGCAAGAGGGCGAAGCTGCCCGCAAAGGCTCTTGGCGGCGGCCAGGCCGTCAGCAAATACGCGCCATGAATCAGGCAGGCAGGCAAAAGAAAAAGCCAGGCCGCCGGCGGAATTTGCCAGAGCCATTTTTTGCCGTATTCCCGCCAGAGGGCGAAACAGGAAAGGGCCAGCAAAAAAATGGGCAGCCATTCCATGACAATGGCGCCCGGCAAGTGCCCCAGCCAGGAGATGATACGCTCGGGCCAGGATGCCGCGGCCCACGCATGAACAGAAGCATCCCGCGTCAGCAGGGCGCGTTCTGCGTTCCCTGGCGCGGCCAGGGTAAGAAAGCCGCCCACACAAATGCCGATGGCGCCGCAAAACAGGCTTGCCGGGAACTTGCGTCTTTTCAGCCAGAGCCAGCCCGCGCAGGCCAGGGCAGTGACAGGCAGGGCCGCGCTTGTGGGATAGTCAAGGGAAGCGACGCATATTCCGCCCAGGAAAAAGGCCACGCAGGCCGCGGGAGCAAGCCGTCCTTCCGGAGTTTTTTCTCCGTCCAGAGCGAAACGGAAAGGCAAAAGGAAAGCGGCCTGGCCAAGCAGGGCTATTTCGCCGCCAACGGAAAGCCAGAAAAAAGCCTCCCCGAACGAAGGCAAGCCCAGCCACAGGAGCGCGGCCAGGCCAAATATCCAGCCCGGAGTCAAATTTTGCCGCCAGTTGCCGCCAAAAACGCACATCTGCAAAAGCCACACATACAGGCCGAAACCGCAGGCCGCGACCAGACAATAGAGCCAGCGCGGCAGCATGAACAGCAAATAGACCGCCAGGTTGCCAGCGAAGCGGCCGCACCAGGTCCAATACATTTCACAAGCCTGGCGAATTGAACCCGCAAGCGTGAGGGGCCGGGCCACAACTTTCGCGCCGCCATAAAACTGGGCATAGCCCGGAGTGATTTCGCGGCTGAAAACAAAGTTGTCGGACATGAGGGGAGAAAGCCAGACAAAATAGAAAATGACCAGGATTATGAACAAAAAGCTTGCCGCAATGGTCAGGATTTTGTCTTTCATCCGCAAGTCCCTTTGTGGTTTGAGACCCCGGCCTTAAGGCCGAACAAGCCCGCGCCCCGCACTCTCGGGCGGGGTATCAGACGCGGGCGCAAGACGCAAAACCCTGAAGGGCCTTGCTACCAATTTGGTCGCAAAAGCCGGCCTCAAAGCCCCTGTCGCGAGACAACGCAGGCAATGCCAATGCCAATCAGGACAAAGCCGGCAATTTGCACGCCGTCCATTCTTTCATGCAAGAGAAAATGGGCGCCAAGCACGGTAAAAACATATTGCGAGGCGAGAACGGCCTGGGCCACGCCAAGCGGCACAAAGCGCAAAAGCCATGCGTAGGCAAGGCCCCCAAGGCCGAAACAGCATAGCCCCAAAAACGAGAGCCAGCTCATGAAATTGCAAAGCAGCGGGGCCGGACTTTGCCCGGCGCCAGTCTTGAGCAGCAGGCTGGCGCAGACATTTACCGCGACAACAGGCAACATATATAGCCAGTAAGGCATCAGATACCTCCCGCCATCCTGGACAGAACTTGCGCGTCCCAGAGAAAATAACGGAAATCGCCATGCCTTTTGGCGTGGATTTCACTGCATTTGCGTATTACCCACGGCTTGAGACCGGGAATTGCCGCATCCGCCGGCGGCAGCGAGCGCAGCCACAGATTGAGCGGAATGCCGAAACCTTTTTTGGGCTGCTCCAGGATGTTTTTTGGCAGCCAGCCTGCAAGGGCCTTTTTCAGCAGATACTTGCGCTGTCCCGGCCGGTATTTGCAGCGCATGGGCAGGCGCGCGCAGAAATCCACCAGATCATTGTCCAGAAAAACCGCGCGGCTTTCCAGGGAGACCATCATGCTTGCCCTGTCCGATTTTACAAGGATATCGCAGGGCAAATACAAACAGGTAAAGAACATCAGCGCCTGCTCAAGACCGTCCAGATCCGGATTGGCGGCAAAAAGCCTTTCCGCATCCCCGTAAAGAGCCCGGGCATCCAGCGGCTTCTCGAAAAATTCCGCAATTTCGTAAGGCTCAAGGCCGCTCATCCAGATTGGCAGCTGGATTGATTCCGGCCAGGAAAGCCCGCGCAGCATGCGCTTGACCTTGAACTCGAGACTCATGTTCCTGTCTGAAGCGCGCAGGCCGGAAACGGCCTTTCTGGCAAGCCTGTGCAGCCAGGACGGCACAAGGCGGCGATAGATTGCAGCCGGCCTGATAGCGGCCATCGGGTCATAGCCGCCAAAAAGCTCGTCTCCTCCATCTCCGGAAAGAGCCACGGTCACATGGCGGCGGGCAAAGGCGGCAAGATGATATGTGGGAATCAGCGAGGCATCGCCAAACGGTTCGCTCATTTGGCCAAGGATGGCGCCAATCGAGGCGCGCATAGCTTTTTCCGAAAGGTATTCAACCTGGTTGCGAACCCCGAGATAATCCGCAACCTGCCTGGCCTTGTCCGACTCGTCGAAGCTTTTTTCGTGAAAGCCGATGGTGAAGGTGCTGATGCTTTCGGGATCGGCCACCTTGCAGGCCGCGGCCAGCACGGCGCTGGAATCGATTCCGCCAGAAAGGAAAATCCCTAGCGGCACATCGCTCAAGAAGCGACGCCTTACAGCCTGGACAAGCAGGCGGCGCAGTTCCTCCGCCAATTCCTCGTCGTCCGTAAGCGAATTGTCGGGTTGCAGGGCAAATTGCCAATACGCGCCCTTTTCCTGCCGCAAGTCCCGCAAATCCAGGCAAAGCCAGGAGGCCGGGGCAAGGCTTTGGCAATTTTTGTGGATTGTTCTGACGCCAGGCAAATAGTTCCAGGCAAAAAAACGCTGCAAATCGCCCTTGTCGCAAGTATTTTCAAAGCCCGGCCAAAGACGGAGCGAAGCAATTTCGCTGGCAAAGGCAAAGCCGTTTTCATTGGCCGTATAAAAGAGCGGCTTTTCGCCAAAACGGTCGCGCGCAAGCCAGAGCAATTGCTTTGCGGGCTGGTAAAGGGCAAAGGCGAACATGCCATTGAGGCGCGAAAGGCAAGCTGGCCCCCACTCTTCAAAAGCATGGAGCAGGGTTTCGGTATCGCTGTGACCGGTATGGAAAACATGGCCCCGATCTTCCAGTTCGCCGCGGATTGGCAAGTGATTGTAGATTTCCCCGTTATAGACGATAACAGCGCCGCTTGCGGGATTGGTCATGGGCTGGGCGCCGTCGCGAACGTCAATAATGCTCAGGCGGCGATGGCCGAGGGCCAGGCGCCCGTCCAGGAACACGCCGCCGCCATCCGGCCCGCGATGCGCCAGGGCATCCGTCATGCGTCTGATATCGGCCTGGTCGCCAATGCCAAAAAAGCCGGCTATGCCGCACATTTCAGCAACCCGTTTTTACTTTTGGCGGTTAATATTCACCAATTCGCGGATAAAATACGGCCTTTGCCCGCGGGATTCAAAATATGTCCTGCTCATTACTTCCGCCAGAAGGCCCATCAGGATGCACATGCAGCCGAGCAGAAAGCAGATGCCCGAAAACAGGGGCAGCGGCGTCTGGATAAGGCTTGTGCTGCCAAAGAACTTGAGGCAGAGGGCCCAGGCCAGGGTAATGAAGGAAAGGAAAAAGGCCGCAAGGCCAAAGCCGCCAAAGACATAAATCGGCTTGGTCAGGTAGCGGGAAAGGAACTTGACGACAAGGATGTCAAGCAGAACCTTGAAAACGCGCTCAAGGCCATACTTGGAACTGCCAAATTCCCGCGCATGGTGGGTTACGGGTATTTCCGTGATCTTCGCGCCCTGCCAGGAAGCATAGACGGGGATGAAGCGGTGCATTTCGCCGTAAAGGCAGACATTGTCGAGCATTTCCTTGCGGTAGGCTTTCAATGTGCAGCCGTAGTCATGCAGACGGACGCCGGAAACCTTCGAGATCAGGCCATTGGCCACGCGGCTGGGCAGGTTGCGCTTGATCGGGTTGTCCTTTCTGTCCCTGCGCCAGCCGGAAACGACGTCATAGCCTTCGCCGAGCTTTTCAAGGAGTTTGGGAATATCGGACGGATCATTCTGCATGTCGCTGTCCATGAAGACCAGGATATCGCCGGATGAAAAATCGATTCCGGCCTGAATGGCCGCCGTCTGCCCCGCATTGACCGCAAAGCGGATTATCCGGAAACGGCCGTCCTCCCCGGCCAGGGCTTCCATCTCGTCAAAGGATCTGTCCGTGCTGCCGTCATCCACAAGGATGACTTCCGCATCGGGCAAGCCTTCCAGCGTTTTTTTCAGGGCCGAAAAAAGACTGGGGAGGCTCTTTTCTTCGTTATAGACTGGTATGATTATGCTTAGCAAAATTCCTAACCTGTTTTTTTCCTGTAAATCTGATAAGCCAGCCAACCGTAATGCCGGGCTGCATCCGGGTTCACAACGGACACCAGCCGGTAAAGCCCGCTTTTTTTGACAGCATCGCTCAGGCTGGCGGCATAATCCCTTTCATGAACGTCAAAAGCTTTCCCAATGGCAATAACATCAGGAGGATTGGCCTTCAGTTCGCTTGCCAGTTTTTCGCTATTCATGCCCAGCTTGACATAGTACCTGCTCAGGTCGCTCAACCCGTAGCCCGCGCCATGCCGCTCCGTTTTCGGGGGCATGGCGCCTGCAGCCGGGTAGATAAAAAAAGAAAACGCGCTTGCAGATAACGTGCCGCCAGGCGGCAACGCTTTCCTGATTTCCCTGGCCGCCATGAGCGGATTTGATTTTTCCGCCCACTCGTCAGGCCAGCCCTGTTCGGGAAAACGTCCTATCATCTGCAATGTCATGGGCGCATTTGCAGGGCTGGGCAGGCCCGCAAGGGAAATACAGACGCATAAGCTGACCAGGACGACAATGCCAGCGCCCGTTTTTTTGCGCTGGCAGCTGCTCATTTCTTGCACAAGCCATGCTGCAAGGCCTCCCAGCCCCGGCAGGCAGACAGAAAAATGATACAGAAAACCAATCTTGGTCATGGGCTCCAAAAGGGGCAATAAAAAAACCGCCAGCCAGAACAGGCCTCTTTTTGCGGAGACAATCCGAACGCCAAATTTTAGCCGCCTGTAAACGAACAGCGCCCCCACACCCAGAAGGGCCGCTATGGGGCCGGTGAAATTATGCAGGGCCTTGTATATTCCGCTTTGAAAATTATGCCATATACGCCCGATTTCCTGGGCATAAAGCAAGCCCCTGTCAATATACGCTTCATAAATTTCATTCAGGGCGTCAATCCCCTGAATCCAGAAAAGGAGAAGAAGAATCGGAACCAGCCCTGCAATGCCCCCTGCAATATAGCGCAGCGCGGCCGGCCCCCCCCCGCAGACCATGACAACCACGCAACCCAGCAGGGCAAAAACAACAAATGGCTCGCGAAAAAGCACGGCAGCGCAAAGACACAACCCACAAAAAAACCAGCGTATGCTTTTCGGGTCAGGATTATTTCGCGTTAGCAGAAAGGCCCCGAAAAGAAAACAAAAAGCAGGCGGAATGGCGTTTTTGTAGCCTGCGTCAATTACCCCCGGATAGTTCATGGGGCAAAGCACCAGCAGGGCCAAAGCCAGACCAGTGGCTGCATTGCCGCATTCTTCCTGATAAATTCGGCAAAGCAGCCAGCCTGCCACGCAGGCAAAAAGCAAATCGCACAAACGCAGCCAGATCACTGTAAAACCGGGCAGGAAACTGGTCCAGCACAGCAGCAGGGCTTCCAGCGGAAGTCCGTGCATCAGCGGCAACTGGCCGCCTCCTGAAAAAGCTTCTGCGCAAAGTTCGCCCAAAAAGACCGACAGCCCTTCATCCATGTGCGGAAAATCGCCAAGGATCATGAGCCGCGGATAAAACACGCCTGCCAGCACAACTGCAAGAGTCCAGAATACATTGGCAAAACCGGAAAGCTTCATCAATCAAGCACATATTCCTTGCGCCATGAACCGTCATCCGGCAAGGGGGGCTGGTCTTCCTTGTAAAAAATCAGGTTCTCCAGAACCAGGCAATCCATTTCGGTGCGCATGAAGCACACATAGGCGTCTTCCGGGCTCCTGACAATGGGTTCGCCGCGCACATTGAAGCTGGTGTTGACAATCACGCCGCAGCCATAACGCCGCTTGAAGGATTCAAGCAGGGCCCAGAAACGCGGATTCGTTTTTTGCGAAACCGACTGGATACGGGCTGAATTGTCGATATGGGTAATTGCCGGCAAGGTTGAACGCGGCTGGTAGAGCCTGTCCCAGAGGGACATGTTCTTGTAATTTTCCGGCAGGGGCAGCAGCAATTTGTCGATTACCGGACGAACCATGAGCATATAGGGCGACCTGACGTTGATGTCGAAATATTCGGCAACGTCTTCCTCGCGCACGGCCGGCGCGAAAGGCCTGAAGCCCTCGCGGTACTTGATCTTGAGATTGAGGCGCTTCTGCATTTCGGGATTCCTGGGATCGGCCAGAATGCTTCTGCCGCCAAGGGCGCGCGGCCCGTATTCCATCCTGCCCTGGAACCAGCCCACGACCTTGCCCTCGTCCAGGAGATCGGCCACCCTGTCAACCAGTTCCTGCTCGTCAAGCATTGTCTGGAAAGGCGCGTGAAAGCGCTTGAGGGAGCGTTCGATCTCGTCGCGGGAATATGCGGGGCCAAGATAGGCGCCCTGCATGGAGTCATCCGGCTCGGGCACGCGTTCCTTGCCAAGGCCAATGTGCCACCAGGCAAGGGCAGCGCCAAGAGCGCCGCCGGCATCGCCGCTTGCGGGCTGAACCCAAATCTTGTCGAACTGGCCGGATTCCAGCAGCTTGCCGTTGGCAACGCAGTTAAGGGCCACGCCGCCTGCAAGGCAAAGGTTCTGGCTGCCTGTAAGCTTGCGCGCCGTCGCGGCCAGGGTCAGCACTATTTTTTCCGTAACCTGCTGGATGGCCAGGGCCATGTTCATATAAACAGGCTCCACATCCTCGCTTTCGGCAGTTCTGGGCCCAACGCCAAAAAGCCTGCGCCAGGCAGCCTCGTTATACATCCGCAGGCCCGTCGCATAGTCAAAACAGGCCATGTTCAGCAAATATGAGCCGTCCGGGCGGATATCGACCAGTTCTTTTTCGATTGTCTCCCGAAAGCGTTTCGTCTCTTCCGAATCCGGGTCGCCGTATGGAGCCAGGCCCATCAGCTTGTATTCGCCGGAATTGACCTTGAAGCCGCAATAGGCTGTAAAGGCCGTGTAAAGCAGGCCGAGCGAATGGGGGAAATTGATTTCGCGCAGAACTTCGAGCGAATTGCCGGATCCCTTGCAGATGGAGGTTGTGGACCATTCGCCCACGCCGTCAATGGTGAGGACGGCCGCTTCCTCAAAAGGCGAGGGGAAAAAGGCGGACGCGGCATGCGACAGGTGATGTTCGGGAAAATGCAGCGGCGGCAATGGGGCGCCGGATTTGTCCAGGGCCTGCAATTCCCTGTGCAGCATTGTGCGCATGAAAAGCTTTTCCCTTATCCAGACGGGCATGGCGGTGAGAAAACTGCGCAGGCCGCCGGGGGCGAAGGCGTGATAGGTCTCAAGCAGACGCTCGAATTTCAGAAAGGGCTTGTCGTAAAAGACCACGCTTTCAAGATCCGCCATGCGCAGGCCGCTTTCTTCCAGAATCCAGGCAACCGCCCGGGAGGGAAAGGAAGAATCGTGCTTCTTGCGGGTAAAGCGTTCCTCATGGGCCGCGGCGACAATCCTGCCGTCGGCAATCAGCGCGGCCGCGCTGTCGTGGTAATATGCCGAGACGCCCAGAATATATGTCGGTTTTTCCTGATTATTTGTCATGGCGGGATCATCAGAACAGGGTATAGATGAATGGAGCGACCGCGCTGCCGCCGCCAAGCACAACAATTAGGCCCAGGAGCGCAAGGATTACAACCAGGGGCAAGAGCCAGAATTTTTTGCGGGTTTTCAGAAAACCCCAGAGATCTGATGCGAAATTCATGCTAACCTCGGGCTTTAATACGGATTTTGCAGGTCTTCGGGGCCATATTTGTGATCCCGGGCGACAAAAACGGAATCGTCCCCGCTGCGCCATTCTTTCAGGCGCATGGCATCCTTGCCCAGCATGCGGCGCGCAAGGCCGACTGGCACGACAAGCGCAAGCCAGACAACGGTCAGCAGGACGCGGCTCATCACATTGCCAAGCATACGCGCTAGGCCAAACCAGAAAACGGCGAAGGGCCGCATGGCGCCAGGCCAGACCATGCCCAGCAAAAGCGCCGACATGGCCGCGAAAACCAGCCAGTCAACGCGCCAGAAAAGCCAGAAAATCAATATGAGAAAGACAAGGGCCAGACAGGAATCCCGTTCCTGAAGCTTGCTGATCTTCATATAAGGATAAGCTCCCGAAAAACAGTTTTGCAGGTTATATACTATTTTTGCGCATACAGCGCAAGAGAGCATCCGTGAATTGACAACGCATTTTCCGCGGGGCTGTCCATATACTTGCGTTTCGTCAAAAAGGCAACTCATTCCATCTTTCGTTGGCTGGCACATGATTCAAGACAATCGCATGCAGCGCGCAACGACTTGAAATCATAAAGCAAATTTTAAGTACAAATTTTGAAACTTCCCATAATATCAAGCAGACAGGCTTGTTCGCGCGGTTGCCCTGCGCATGATTTCCGCAGCTCTTGCCAATTGCAAAAGCTTCCTATATATCAAAGCCTCTTTTGCATTCAGGCCAGATTCAATGTCAATTTTCGGAGCCGATTTGTGGATTGCGACAAGCCGCTCAAAAAAAACAAATGGAATTTGCTTTTCCTGACCGGGCTTTGCCTTGCGGCCACCCTGGCTGGATGTTATTTATTGATGCCGTCTGATGCAAGTGAAGAATACGCCTATACGGTCAATAGTCTTTTCCGTTTCGGTTTCATACCGCTGCTTCTGCTCACTGCAATTCTTTTTTATCTTTCAAGGCGTGGAACACCTGCCGCATGCTTCATGGCTCGCAATTGCGGGTGGTTTTTATTTTGTTTTGCCGGCATCCTCCTGATATCGTACCCTGTTTTTTCACCCTGGGCTGGCGGAGCGCACTGGAGCCTGGGAATAACTTTTTCAATATGCTGGGCCATGGGAACATTATGCATGGCAGTTGGCCTTTTCTGGCTATCGTCGCGTTTTGAAAATCTCCTTGCCGCCCTCTTTTGTCTTTTCGCGTCCATTTTTCTTGCCTATTTTGTGGGCGAGACGGCGTTTTTGCTTACCTCGCAGCCCAGGGACGGACGCTGGCGCGACCATGCCCACAGCAAATATGTCCTTGAGGGGAAAGCAATTGAATTTTTTCCTGTCCTGAATACGAAAATTGGCCCGATGCCCCTCAGGCCGGATACTCCGGAAGGCGCCGCTGTTCACAGGGAATTGCGCTATGATCTGGAACTGTTTGATGCCCGCTACACACTGAACGCGAAAAACCATAGAATAACGCCGCCTGCCAATGACAAGCCGCTGGCCGGGCTGATGATTTTTGGCTGCTCGTTTACTTTTGGTTATGGCCTTAATGACGATCAGACCTGGCCCTGGCTTCTGGCCAAAGAACTTGGGCCCGCCTGGAAAGTGGAAAATTATGGCAGCAATGGATTTGGAGCCCAACAGATGTTGGCCATGCTGGAAGAAAACATGGTTGAAAAGCCAGCCACGCCCATCCGGGAGGCTCTTTTCATGACCATCAACGGCCACATACCACGGAACAGCGGTCTTTTCCCCATGGATAGCGTAAGTTACGACCTGCTTGAAAATGGGGATCTGGTTCGGGGCAAAATGACCAGCGAAAGTCCATTGCGCGCCTTTGTCGACTGGCAGCATGTTCTCAATGGGTCACAGCTTGCGCGGGAGATATCCGACAGGATAGTTGCATGGCTGACACGGCAGCTGAGGCCGGAGCAAACCAGAACTTTTGTGGCAATTCTTGAAAAGTCTGCCAGGATTTTGCGTTCCCGATACGGAACATCGCTTACAATCCTTCTTTGGCCTGACATAGAGGATATTGCGCCCTTGCTTGAAAACAGGGGTTTGAAAGTTCTTCTGGTCAGGAATATGTTAAAGGATTTTGATAGCGCCGGAGTGACAGCCTACCATATTGTGCCCTGTTACGAGGGTCATCCCAACCTGAAGGCGACCACGGAAATTGCCGGGGCGCTTGCGCTTTATTACAGGGATATCGAAAAAAATGCGCTTTCCAGTCCTGGTTTTCCGAATTCAGCGAACGGAAAATAAAAAGCAGGGAGCAGTCAACAGCCATGAACAGCCAGGAAGTACTCAGTCTTGTAATACCGTGCTTCAATGAGGAAAAAACACTGAGAGCCTGCATCGAAAGATGTCTTTTGCTGAAGGGGCACGGCATTGGCCTGGAACTTGTGATTGTGGACGACTGTTCCACGGATGCAAGCTTCAATGTGGCCACGGCTCTCGCCGCCGAACACAGGGAAGTGGTTGTGTTCGTCCAGCCCCGCAATATGGGTAAAGGCGCGGCTTTGAGAGCCGGTTTTGAGCATGCCAGCGGAGATTATGTCGGCATTCAGGATGCGGATGCGGAATATGACCCCCTGGATTATCTTGAGATGCTCAAACCGATACGCGACGGCAAGGCCGATGTCGTCTATGGCTCCCGTTACCTGCGCCGCGACACGAGGCGTGTTCTGTACTTCTGGCACACCTGGATGAACCGTTCCCTGACCTTTGTTTCCAATATGTTCACCAACCTGGACATCACGGACATGGAAACCTGCTACAAGCTTTTTACCCGGGAAGCAATCCGCAAAATTGCCCCCCAACTAAGGGAAGAACGCTTCGGTTTCGAGCCCGAGGTGACGGAGCTTGTGGGGAGGATGAATTTCCGGGTTTACGAATGTGCCATTCATTACCAGCCGCGCAGCTACGAAGAAGGCAAAAAAATCGGCTGGAAGGACGGAGTCCGCGCCCTGTACTGCATTCTGCATTATGGCGCGCCATACGCGCCCCTGCCCATGCAGCTTCTGCTCTATCTTTTTATCGGCATAGTCTGCGCCCTGGCCAATATAGCCATTTTCGCCATTATGGACACGGCTGGCTTCCACCTTCTGGCCTCGGTGCTGATCGCTTTCGGCATGGCCGCCGCGCTAAACTATTTGCTCTGTCTGGCAATCCTTTTCAGGCATAAGGCAAGGTGGTCCGCAAAAGGCGAGCTTGGCGCCTATATTGTGACGGTGGCCGCCATGTGCCTGCTGGATTATTTGTGCACATGGGGCTTCGTTGCCCTGGGGCTTTCGCCTGTCTGGGCCAAGGCCTGGTCAACCCTGATCGGCTTTGCCGGCAATTTTCTGATGCGCAAATATTATGTGTTTTAAGCCTGTTTAACTAAATCGGCTGCTATCGCGGCCGAATACCAAAAAGCGGAATCCCCGACATGAAGATGCATCTGGACAGTCTGTTATCTCTGACAGCAGGCGTTCTCGCCATCCTGATCATGATTTTGTACCTGACAATCCCCGAAAGCGCGAGCGCGGAATATGCCTATACAATTGAGGTAGCATTCGAGTTCTGTTTTCTGCCCCTGTGTCTTGGAGCGATTGTGCTGAACCGGCCAATACGACAATTTGTCGCGCGCCACAGGAACAATCCTTATAATGCACTGATCATGGGAATTGCCGGCATTATCCTTGTCGCAATTCCCCTCGCGTCTCCGGCAGCCGTGTATCTTTCCCCATTCATGAAGGGCCTTCTCTCTGTCTGCTGGATACTGGGCAGCCTGTCCCTTGCCTTATGCGCCTTCCTGATCGCGGCAAAAATTTCCAACGTTTTTTCCGGCCTGCTTTGTCTGGCCGCCTCTGTCATTCTTTTCTGCGGCCTGGCCGAAATATTTTATTTCCTTACCGATCAATATCAGGACACATATGTGCAGAACAATGAAAAAAGCAAATATGTGCGCAACGGTCAGGCCCAGGCCGAACTTGTTCTGAAAAAATACGACAAATGGCTCTACCCTGAAAAGCCAAAGCATCCATCAGGCGCTGCCGCGCATCGCGAGGATTATAAAAACAGGCCGCTTTTTGATGTCCGCTATGTTTTCGATGACAAAAACAGAAGGACAATGCCGCCAGTTTCGGAAAAACCGGGCGCGGATATCCTGCTTTTTGGCTGTTCCTATACTTTTGGCTACGGCCTTGAAAACGAACAGACCTGGGCCTGGAAATTATCCAGGGATCTTGGCCCCGACTGGAAAATAACGAATTATGGCTTCAGCGCCTACGGGGCGCAGGAAATGCTGGACATGCTTGAAGACGGTTTTGTGGAAAAGCCGTCAGCTCCGTTCCGGGAAGCGCTTTTTTTGGCAATATCGGCGCATCTGCACCGCCCGACTGGCCTGTTTGACATGTTCAGCAGCCGTTATGTCCTGCGTGACGGCATTGCGGTTCGGGATGGAGTGATTACCGAAAGCCCGTATTATCTTCTGAACAGCTTGCCGCGTATGCTAAATGGATCGCAGGCATTCAGGGAAGTTTCCGGCAGACTTAATCGCTATTTCCAGAAGACAAAACGCGATCATTTCCTGAAAATCTATTTGTCACTTATCGAGCAATCAGCCAGAATACTGAAAGAAAAATACAATACGCCCCTTACAGTGTTGGTATGGCCAGACCTTGATGAAATTATCCCAACACTGGAAAAAATGGGAATTTCCGCCTTTGTGATGCGCAAAATATTGCCTGAATGGGATGACCCCCATGGCAGCAACTACCATATTGTGAAAAACAGCGAATTTCACCCCAATGACCTTGCCACCGGTGAAATCGCCGCGGGCCTTGCCGCCTATTTGCGCGAATTGCGCAAGGAGAGGAGCCAATAACAAGCGCGCTGTGCGCAATTGGCGGCGACTGTCCGGGGGATGACCATGCTTTTTACCCTGCTATCCATTTTGCCTTATCTTTGCCTTGTCTGCACAATATGGGTATTTACGCCCGAACCGTCCGGAAAAAGATGCGCCCTGTTCACGTCCATTGTAAATGGTTCCCTTGTCTGGAGCCTTTTTATCTGGCTGACAAGCAACATCGCAAGCATTTTCAACGCGATTTGCCAGCCGTTTATAATTGCAATCTGGCTGGCTTATGCCGCGATTCTTGTCTGCATCATCAGCCGCCGCAAACATCTTCCGCCGCATCCTGATATTCCCGGCGGTTTTCTTTCCGCAAGCATTGCAGCAATCTGCGTCTGCTCTCTTGTCGCGGCAATCGCATATCCGCCCAATATGTGGGATGTGCATTCCTATCATTTGCCGCGTGTGATGCATTGGCTGCAAAACCACACTCTTGCCCCCTTCCCCACGAATATTCCCAGACAAACAGGCATGCCGCCATTCAACGCTCTTGTGGCCATGCAGTCCCTGGGCATGGGGGGCGGAGACCATTTTGTCAATCTTGGCCAATGGCTGGCCTTTATCGGAATGATCGCGGCCGTTGCCCAAATTACATCCCAGCTTGGCGGCGGCAGGAAGGCTCAAATTCTTGCCGCCCTCTTCATCGCGACCTTGCCCAATGCTTTCATCCATGCGTCCAACACGGAATCTTCAAACATTGTGTCATTCTGGACACTTGCCGCGGTCAGCATTTTTCTTGACTGGCAAAAAAACCTGGATGGCAAACTGCTGACCAAATTCGGCCTTTGTATTGGCCTTGCCGTCCTGAGCAAGGGCTCGGCCTATGTTGTGGCGCTTCCTTTCGTGATTATGGTCGCCTTTAATTGCCTCAAAAAACCGCGCAAACTTCTTCGGCAAGGCTTCTGCGCAGCCCTGATCATCCTTTCGATAAATGCGCCGCACTACTGCAGAAGCATTGAAGCTTACGGGAGTCCTTTTGGTGGAGCGGAGAAAAATATCCTGTATCATCCAACCCCCGCCACCTTTGTGGTGAATGGCGCCTATAATTTTTTGCTCCACGTTCCCTGGCTGCTGATTTCCCCCCTCCGGGAAACCTGGCAATCCGGAGCGAAAATCCTTGGCGCCGAAGAAAATGACAAGGAAATATTTCCCTGGGGCGGCCTGGATCAGGCCGTCAGCAAACTTGACTTCGGCGATTCTTCAACTCCAAACTTTCTGCAGGCAGTTGTGCTTTTGGGGATGCTTGTTGCCATTGTTCTTCGCAAATTCAGGCCGCCATTTTCATACGCCTGCGAAGTGGCGGCCAGCTTTGCAATGTTTTGCCTGCTGCTTTCCTGGCATCCATGGGCGGCCAGAATCCATACAGTGCTTTTTTCTCTTGCCGCTCCGCTTGCAGGGATATATATGGAGAGCTGGAAAAGCAGGGCCTTGCAAAATTGCCTGATCCTGTTTTTTTTGCTATGGACTTTCATGGCTTTTCAGGGCGGCTTGCGCAGGGTGGGCGTCTTCGACAACAACCAGAAAAACTTTCTCTATTCTCCGCGCGCCGACCTCTATTTCAACGCCTACAAGCGCGTTGCCCGGCCATATATTGACATGGTGAATTTTCTGGCGGCCCAAAACCCCCAAAGCATTGGCCTTGAATTGTATGATGATGCATTCGAGTATCCGCTCTGGGCACTGCTGTCGGAAAAAGTGAAAAAAATGCCTAAAATCTTTCATCTGCTTTCCGAAAACGACCGGGAAAAGCTCAATCCCCAATTTATAGTTGTCCTGGGCAAGGGCGAAGGAGATGCCCCTCTCGCCCTGCCTTGCGTCCTTGGAAAACGCGGCAATAGCTATATAAAAATTTTTCCGCCAGACAGGGACCGGGAATGATCTGCCCCGCAAGGCCAGCCAGGGGGAGGAAAAGTGTTTTTTGTATTTCTTTCAATACTGCCGTACGCCTGCCTCGCAGGCACAGTGTGGGCTTTTTTTCTCAAGCAGACTGAAACGAGCCCTCCCTTTTTTACAATCATAACCAACGGCGCGCTTTGCTGGAGCTTTGCAGTCTGGATACTGACCAACGCGCTCAGCCTGATAAACTGTGTTTACAGTTTATGCTTTATGGTTTTCTGGGTTCTTTATGCATCTTTTCTTGTGTGGCATATCTGGCAGCGGCGCGAGCGAATACATTTCGAACGGCCAAAGGGTCTGATTCCTGTCAGCATTGCCGTTATCTGTATTTGCTCCCTTGTGGCCGCGCTCGTTTATCCGCCCAATATGTGGGACGTTCTTTCATATCATTTGCCAAGGGTAATGCACTGGCTGCAGAACCATAGCCTTGCGCCCTATCCCACAAATATTCCAAGACAAATCGGGATGCCGCCCTTCAATTCCATGATTGCCTTGCAATCCATGGCCATGAATGGGGGCGACTACTTTGTCAATCTTGCCCAATGGTTTGCCTTTGTTGGCATGATTGCCGGGGGTATGCGCATTGCAGGGCAGCTGGGAGGAAATGAAAAAGTTCAGCTTCTCTCCGGTCTGTTCATCGCCACCTTGCCAAATGCGGTTATCCAGGCTTCCAATACGGAATCTTCCAATATCGTAGCCTTCTGGCTTCTCGCCATGGCCAGTCTTTTTCTCGACTGGCTCAAGGCCAGGGACCGGGAAAATATATGCAAACTTGGCTGTTGCATCGGGTTCGCAATATTAAGCAAGGGCTCGGCCTATGTGACCGCTTTCCCCTTTGTGCTCGCCATCGCCTTTTTTTGTCTTCGATCGCCACGCAAGCTGCTTCTGCAAGGCATTGCCGCGGCAGCCATCATAATTGCCCTGAATGCCCCCCACCTGGCACGCACTTACCAGGCGTACGGCAGCATTGTGGGGGGAACAGAAAGAAATATTCTTTATCATCCCACCCCGGGAACTTTGGCGGTAAACATTGTTTACAACTTCCTTCTGCACGAGCCATGGCTTCTAAAGGGTCCGCTTCTTGGTTTCTGGCAGGGATTGCCCGCGGCGCTTGGCGTGGATGTAAATGACAAGACGATTTTTCCCTGGCGCGGTCTCGAAGAATATGAAGCCCAGTTCCAGGTTGTCGATACCGTAACCCAAAATATTATTCAGGCGATTTTGCTGCTGGCCATGCCTGTTTCGATCATCTTGCGCAAGTTCAAGACACCCTGGACATATTCCTCCCTTGTTGGCGCCACATTTCTGCTTTACTGGATTTTTTTGACCTGGCATCCCTGGGCTGGCCGCATACACACGTCAATGTTTGTTCTGGCAGCCCCCCTGGCAGGATTATACATAAATTCCTGGCCAAAAAAATGGCTGCAAAAAACTTTCGTCATCATTCTTCTTGCTTCCACTTTTCTTGTCTTTCAGGGCGGCTTGCGCCGCTTGAGTATTTTTGACAGCAATGAACGGAATTTTTTATACAATACACGCAACTATCTGTATTTTAATAATTACAAACATTTTGATCAGGACTATATTAACGCGGTCAATTTCCTTGCCAGCCAACACCCCAAGAGTATCGGCCTTGAAATATACGACGATTCTTTCGAATATCCCCTGTGGGCCTTCATGGCGGATTCCGTGCGGGAGATGCCCAGGATTTTGCATATAACGTCCCAAAAAGACAGGGATACGCTCAAACCAGAGTTCATTTTGGCGCTTCCCCAGGGAACGCCTGAGCTGCCCCTGGCAAAGCCCCATATTCTCGAACGAAAAAATGGCGAATATGTCAAAGTTTTTCCAGTAACGGAAGACGCTGTATCTTCAGACAAAAATCAGCAATAAAATAATGAAATACCGCCCCGACATAGACGGCCTCAGGGCCGTGGCCATCATCCTGGTGGTAATTTTCCACGCCTTTCCCAATATCATGCCCGGCGGCTTTATTGGCGTGGACATATTTTTCGTCATTTCCGGCTATTTGATCAGCGGCGTAATCATTTCCAGCCTGGGCGCAGAAAATTTCAGTTTCGTCCAATTTTACTCCAGACGGGTTCTTCGCATCTTCCCAGCTCTGGCGCTTCTCCTGGCCGTCTGCCTTGGCGGCGGTTTTTTCTTCCTGAATCCTGATGAGTATATGGCCCTTGGCAAGCACATCTTTGGCGGAGCGACATTTCTTTCAAACATATTCCTTTACGGAGAAACAGGCTATTTCGATACGGCGGCCCATGCCAAGCCCCTGCTCAACCTCTGGAGCCTGGGCATAGAAGAGCAGTTCTATATCGTCTTTCCGCTCCTGGTCTGGTTTTGCTGGCGCTATTTTCCGCGCCTGGCAACAATTTTTGCCATACTTTGCCTGCTCTCCTTTCTGGACAACCTTCTGCTTTACAAAAACCATCCCAATGCGGACTTCTATCTGCCCCTTTCCCGTTTTTGGGAGCTGCTTGCCGGCGCAGCCCTCCAGGCCCTGACCAGCGCGGCCCTGCGGGAAAAACTGAAAGTCCGGGGCCGCTTCAAAAGATCCGCGGACTGGCTGGCCGAAAAGCTTGCCCGGGGCGGCGCCCCCGCCGCCCTTTGCGGCTGCGTTTTGCTATTCATCGGCATATTCACCTGCGAAAACAACACGGGCAATTATCCGGGCTACATGGCCCTCCTGCCGGTTGGCGCTTCATTTTGCCTGATCGCCGCCGGCCCGCAAAACGCGATCAACCGCAAGGTTTTGGCCAATCCCGCCAGCGTGTTCATTGGCAAGATCTCCTACACGCTCTATCTCTGGCACTGGCCCCTGCTCTCATTTGCCTGGCTGTTGCTCGGCGCCCAGGCCTATTGGCAGGCGCATGGCTTGCGGTTCGTCCTTGTAGCCATCGCCTTTGTCCTCGCAACGCTGACCTGGCGGCTGGTTGAAGAACCCATCCGCCATGGCAAATTTCTGGGCAAGGCCAAAATTTCCGTCCTTATGGCCGCCATGGCCATCATTGCCGCCGGCGGCCTGACAATCTGGCTCTCGAAGGGTTTTATTCCCTTTTTGAACGAGTACAACAGGGCCATATACGCCCAACTGAACGCCATTCCGGCAACAGACGAGGCCGGTTTTGCCTATGCGGGAATAAAAGAAGGAAATCTTGATTTTTGCCGCTTCAACAATGCAGACCATCCTGAAACCGTGGCCGTGGTCGGCGACAGCCATGCGCTTTCCGCATACCCTGGCATTGCGGAACTAGGCAAACGCGCTGGTTTCAATACTGTTCTGCTCGGACGCTTTCCGGTATGGTCCTATTACAGGGACAATACGCTGCAGCCGGGGTTAATCCTTGACATCCTGGCAGCCAAACAAGACATCAAAACCGTATTCCTCATTATCCGCGGCAACACTTATATGGCAAGTAATCATAATCCCGGCCATCACAAACACGATATTCTTCCCAACATGACGGAAGAGCATCTTTACAATGAGATGGCGGACTTCGTGAAAAAGATTGTCGGCCTGGGCAAGAAGGTCATCCTTGTGGAGGACAATCCCGATCTTGATATCGATGTGCATGAGGCCATTTATCCCGGCCTGCGGCTCAATCCAGTCAGGGAGGATTATCCGCAAACCCGTAAAGCCGATGCCCTGGCAAGGCAAAAACAGTATCTTGCAACGCTGGACAAGCTGGCCAAAATCCCCGGCGTAACCGTGCTGCGCGGCACGCTTGACGCCTTCTGCCCCGGCGAGACCTGCCCTGTTTTCAACAAGGACAATCTGCCGCTCTACTATGACGACGATCACCTTTCCCTGGCGGGCAGCCAGAAGCTGGCCAGGGAAATCATTGCGCCGTATTTTGGATTGAAGCCATAAACAATTTTCCGCTTGACAAGTTTCGCAAAAATTTGCATTTTTCTTTCCAGCTAACTGAAACCTCAACCAAATTTTTACAAATCATGCGCAATCAATTCGCCAGCATCACCCTTTCCGCAGCCGCCAACGGTTTCTGGTGGCGCGTCCTGTTTTCACGGGGAGGGCAGCGAATGTAGATTTCGCAGCCGGCTTTATCGCATTAATAGGCCGCCTCCCCCGGGAGGCGGTTTTTTTTGGCCTTGTTCCCGCCCAGCCAGATTACAAGAAGCAAAAACAGGTTGGAAAACTTTTTATAACTCAACAAGCAAGCAGCATACCCCGGAGCAAGCATGGACGAAAGAAAACCACTGGTTCGGATAAGCCAGCATGCGCGCTATCTGCCAGCCGATACCGAAACACCGATCAGCGTTTTTATCAGCCGCGTGGGCGATGGCAATGGAATTTTGCTGGAAAGCGCGGAAGTTGACGGACGCTGGGGCCGCTACAGCCTTCTGGCCTGCGACATGGCCATGCTGATAAGCTGCAGGCAGGGCAGGCTTGACCTCGAAATCATGGACGAGCGCCTCAAGCCCCTGACCCAATTTGCGGGGCAGCCTTTTCTGGACGGCCTGCGCAGCCTGATGAACTCCCTGGAAATTATCGCAGATGAAAAAATCGCCGATCTGCCGCCAATTACCCGCGCCCTCTATGGCTGGCTCGGTTTCGGCATGGCCAGCCTGTTCAACCCTGTCCTTGCCGACATCATGCCGCAAGACGAAGCCCGCTGCCAGCTGGCCCTGCCCAATACCGTGCTGGTTTTCGACCATCTCTATAACCGCCTGATCGAACTTTCCCTGGGCGGCCAGAAAAGTCCAAAGCCGGCCCCCGACAAGGCCAATATTTCCTCCAATCCGGAAGTCCGGTGCGAGCCAGGGGAAGACGGCTACAAGCGCAATGTCGCCGCAATCCGCGAAATGCTGCGCAAGGGCGAAGCCATCCAGGTTGTGCCATCCTGCCGTTTTTCCATGCCGTTTGACGGCGACGCCTTTACGCTTTACAGGCGCATGCGCCGTTTCAATGCCTCCCCCTATATGTTTTTCATGCGTTTTCCCGGCCTCACCATTTTTGGATCCTCCCCGGAAGTCATGGTTCGCTGCTCCGAAAACCGCCTTGCCCTCGCCCCTATTGCCGGAACGCGGCGGCGCGGCCGTGACGAGGCGGAAGACAAGGCCCTGGCGGAAGAGCTCCTGGCCGACCCCAAGGAACAGGCCGAACACGTCATGCTTGTCGATCTGGGCCGCAACGATCTTGGGCGCGTGGCAAAGGCCGGCTCCGTGCGCGTTGACCGCTATATGGAAGTCGAGCGCTTCTCCCACGTCATGCACCTCACAAGCAGCGTCAGCGCAAATCTTGATGACGGCCGCGACGCCCTGGACGTGCTTGCCGCCGCCTTCCCGGCGGGCACGGTTTCCGGCGCGCCCAAAATCCGCGCCATGCGGATAATCCGCGAACTCGAAGGCATCCCCCGCGGCCCATACGCCGGCTGCATAGGCTGGATTGGCCTCGGCAAAAACAGCGTCAACCTTGATATGGGCATCACCATCCGCAGCATGTGGGTGGAAGACGGGCGGCTTTACTGGCAGGCGGGCGGCGGCATAGTCCACGATTCCGATCCCGATCTTGAATGGAGGGAAGTGTGCAACAAATCGGCCATCATGCGTCTTGCCCTGCAGGCGGAAGGAGATGATTATGTTCCTGCTGATCGATAACTACGATTCCTTTACCTATAATCTTGCCCAGGCTTTCCAGGCCCTGGGCAAGAATCCGCTTGTGCTCAAAAATGACGATCCGGCCATTCTTGACCTTGCCAAAAGCCCGGATCTCGAAATGGTCTGCATTTCGCCAGGCCCCGGGCATCCGGCAAATGCCGGCCTTTGTCCGCAATTTCTCGAGCTTGTCGATCCCAAAGTGCCTGTTCTTGGCGTTTGCCTCGGCCACCAGCTGCTGGGGCTTTTTGGGGGCGCAAAGGTTGATGTCGGCCCAAAGGTGATGCACGGCAAGCAATCGGCCATCAGGCATGACGGACGCGGCCTTTTCGCAGGGCTGCCCAATCCGCTCAAGGTTGGCCGCTACCATTCGCTGGTCGTGGAAGACATGGCGGACGCTCCTTTCACAATTACCGCCCGTGGCGACGACAATGAAATCATGGCCCTCCGCTACAAGGATCGCCCCTGGGCCGGCGTGCAGTTTCATCCCGAATCCGTCCTGACGCCGGACGGCCTGCGCCTTCTGGGCAATTTTCCGGAAAGCCTGATGGCAGCAACGGAAGACGATTTCGGCATGCCCCAGGCTCTGGAGACCCTGGCGCGCGGGGAAGACCTGGACCAGGCGGCCGCTGCCCGCGCCTTTGACGCCCTCCTTGACGGCAAACTTGCCGACGCCCAGGCCGCCGCTTTCCTGATGGGCCTGCGCGCCAAGGGCGAAAGCGCCGTCGAGCTTGCGGAAGCCGCCAGGGCGGCCCTGATGCGCGCGGTGAAAGTCGATAATCTTCCCAGGCCCTCCATCGACATTGTGGGCACGGGCGGCGACGGCCGCAATTCCTTCAATTGCTCCACCGCCTCCGCCCTGATCCTGGCCGGCATGGGCTACAAGGTAGTCAAGCACGGCAATCGCGCCGTTTCCTCAAAATGCGGCGCGGCCGACGCCCTGGAAGGGCTTGGAATAGTCCTGGAAAAAGATCCCGCCAAGGCGCCGGAAATGCTCAAAAAGCGCAATTTCGCCTTCCTTTTCGCGCCGCATTTTCATCCCGGCTTCAAGAACATTGCCCCGCTGCGCCGCCAGATGGGTATCCGCACTCTGTTCAACATGCTCGGCCCCCTGATCAATCCGGCCCAGCCCAGCCATTTGCTCATGGGCGTGGCCCGCGACGACATGATTGTGCTGGCCGCCGAGACTCTCCTGAAATCGGGCATCTATCGGGCCTGCGTAATCTGCGGCGCAGGCGGCTATGACGAAATAACCCCCATCGGTCCCGCCAATTGCGCGCTCGTCCAGAAAGGCGAAATCAGCAACTTTACGCTTGACCCGGCCCGCTACGGCATCAAGCCCTGCATTCAGGAAGAGCTTGCCGTTCATAGCCGGGAAGCGGCAATAGCCGTGCTCAAGTCCCTGCTCAGGGGCCAGGGGCCCGCTCCGATGCTCGACATGCTGACCCTTAACGTGGGCATGGGCATATTCCTGCTTGAAGAAGGCATGGAAATGGACAGGGCCATGGAACTGGCGCGCCAGGCCGTGCTGGATGGCGCGGGCCAAAAGGTGATTGAAAATGCTTGAGAAATTCCGCAAGGCCAAGGAGCCCGAAATCGCGAACCTCAGGCAAAACGGCGTGCCCGCGCCATTTGCCGGCAGCCGACCGGATTTTCAGTCCGTCCTGCAAAGACCCGGCATTGCCGTTATTGCCGAATACAAGCGCGCCTCCCCTTCCCGGGGCCTGATCTGCGAAAGCGTGGATGTTGACGAAGCCTGCGCCCAGTACGCGGCTGCCGGAGCTGCCGCGCTTTCCATCCTTACGGAAACGGACTGGTTCGGGGGCAAAATGGAATTTATCGGCCGCGCGGCCTCAACCGGCCTGCCCATTCTGCGCAAGGACTTCATTTTTGATGAGATCCAGGTGCGGGCCACGGCCGCAAGCCCGGCTTCCGCCCTGCTGCTTATCGTGCGCCAGACGCCGGACGCGGCCGTTTTGCGCGATTTGCGAAAATGCGCCGAATCTTTCGGCATGGACGCGGTTGCGGAGGTGTTTGACGCCAGAGAAGTCGAAATTGCCAGGCAAAGCGGCGCCAAAATCCTCCAGGTCAATGCCCGCGATCTGCAAAATTTGCAGGTTGACCGGGCGGCCGCGCTGGCCGTCATTGGCGATTGCGGCAAATTGCCAGGCGAGGCCTGGATTGCGGCCAGCGGCATTGAGACGAACGAACACCTCACCGCAGCCGCCAGGGCCGGCTTTGATGCCGTGCTCATTGGCACAGCCCTGATGCGCGGCGGCAAGCCCGGCGCGGCATTAAGGGAGTTGCTTGGGCGTGAATGAAGGAAAGATTTTTAATCGGGGCTGCCGCCCCGCGCCCCGCTCGGGGGCCACGGGCCCCCGAACCCCCATTAACGCTTCGCGCTGTCGCGCTCGCTAAAGAAAATAAGGGCTCCCCAAAATGCTAATCAAATTTTGTGGAATAACACGACAACAAGACGCGGATGTAGCACAGCGGCTGGGCGTGGATTTTTGCGGCTTTATCTTTCATCCGAAAAGCCCGCGTTATATCGGGCCGGAAAGCGCGGCCAAAATCGCAACTGGCAATGTGTCCCGGGTTGGCGTTTTCGTGAAGCAGGACGCGGCCGAAATCATTGAAACAATGCAAAAGGCGCGGCTTGATTTTGCCCAGCTGCATGGCGATCAGGATATTGCCTGCGCGAAGGCAATCGGCCCCAATATTATTCGGGCGCTCTGGCCGGCAAGATATGGACAAATTGGCCAGATACTTGTGGATGCGGAAAAATTTGCGCCATATTGCCAATATTTTTTGCTGGATTCCGGCAAGGCGGGCGGCGGCCACGGCAAGGCGACGGATTTGGCCTCGCTGGCCGGCCTTGAATTGCCGCGCCCGTATTTTCTGGCCGGCGGCCTGAATACTGACAATATCCGGCTGGCCCTGGCCCGCTGCGCGCCGGCTGGCCTGGACCTGAATTCGGGCGTGGAAGACGCGCCCGGGGTGAAAAACGCCGCCAAAATGGCGGAATGCGCGCGCATTGCGCGGAATATTGAAACAAATTTTCAACATTAATCGGGGATGGACATGAAAGGTTATTTTGGAGACTTTGGCGGGCAGTTTGTGCCCGAGCTTCTGATGCCGCCGCTTCTGGAGGTTGAAAAAGCGATGGAGGAAATCCTGCCCACGCGGGAATTTCAGGATGAATTGAACGATCTTCTGCGCAATTACGCAGGCCGGGAAACGCCATTAACGCATTGCCCGACGCTTTCGCAAGAGCTTGGCTTCAATCTCTGGCTCAAACGCGAGGATCTTTTGCACACCGGCGCGCACAAGGTCAATAACACGCTTGGCCAGGGACTGCTGGCAAAACGCATGGGCAAGACAACCCTGATTGCGGAAACAGGCGCGGGCCAGCACGGCGTCGCGACGGCGGCCACGGCCGCGCGCCTGGGCCTCAATTGCGTGATTTACATGGGCGCGGAGGACGTGGCCAGGCAGTCTTCCAATGTGCGGCGCATGCGCCTTCTGGGGGCGGAGGTGCATTCCGTGGCATCCGGCACGGCCACGCTCAAGGATGCGATCAACGAAACCCTGCGGGCCTGGATATCCAGCCATGAAACAACGCATTACTGCTTTGGCACTGCCGCCGGGCCGCATCCTTTCCCCACCCTGGTCAGAATATTCCAGAGCGTGATCGGCAAGGAAACAAAGGCCGCAATGTACGAGAAAAAGAACAGGCTCCCCGATGCTGTTGTAGCCTGTGTTGGCGGCGGCTCGAACGCGATCGGCATGTTCCACCCATTTATTAATGAGGAAGGCGTGCGCATTATCGGCGTGGAGGCAGCGGGAACAGGAGAACCGGGCTGTTACAGTTCGGCATCCATAACGACCGGGCGCCCCGGCGTGCTGCATGGCTGCCATTCCATGCTTTTGCAGGACAAGACAGGCCAGATCGAGCCTTCGCATTCGATTTCCGCGGGCCTGGATTATCCGGGCGTCGGGCCGGAACATGCCTGGCTAAACAAGACAGGCCGGGCTGAATATCATAAAATAAAGGATGCGGACGCCCTGGCCGCGTTGCAAAAGCTGTGCAGGGCGGAAGGCATTTTGCCGGCGCTTGAATCCTCGCACGCCCTCGCCTGGGTTTTGCAAAATCCCGGCAGTTTCGCAAAGGGCAGTGATGTTGTGGTCAATTTGTCGGGCAGGGGCGACAAGGATATGGACATAATCAACAATGCGCTGGAGGAAAACTGAAATGCATATTCTGGAAGAAAAGGTGCGCGCCGCCAACGCCAAAGGACGCAGGGCCCTCATTCCATTTTTAACGGCCAACTTCCCGGATGAGGAAAAATTCTGGGAAGCGGTTGGGGATCTTGATGCAAATGGCGCGGATGTGATTGAAATCGGCGTTCCTTTTTCCGATCCGGTCGCGGACGGCCCTGTTGTGGAAGAAGCCTCGAGGCGTGTGCTGTCCAGGGGCTTTGAGCTGGAAAAGCTGCTTGACGAGCTTGCAGGGCGCAAGTTTTATGCCGGCATTGTGCTGATGGGCTATTACAATCCCTTTTTGCAATATGGCCTGTCAAAGCTGGCGCATGACGCCAAAAAGGCAGGCGTGGCCGGTTTCATTATTCCGGATTTGCCATACGAGGAAGCGGAACCTTTCAGGAAAGCGACGGAAGATGCGGGCATGGCGCTGATTCCGCTGGTTGGCCCCAATACGCCGCCCGAAAGGATGGAGCTTTACGCAAAATCCGCCAGGGGTTATGTATATGTTGTCTCGGTGATGGGCACGACTGGCGCAAGGCATGGTTTGCCGCCGCAAATTGCGGATACCATTGAGCTTGCCAGGCAGAAGTTCGCCGTGCCCGTGGCCCTGGGCTTCGGGCTAAGGGAGCCGGCGCAGCTTGCCGGGCTTTCGCCGCGGGCCATGCCCGATGCGGCGGTATTCGGCTCGGCCCTGCTCACCCACCTTGACAGCGGGCGCAAGGCCGGCGAATTTATCGCCAAATGGCTGTAAAAAAAGTATAAAACAATATCCAGAGTTGAAGAATGCGGGAGTTATTGCCCCTTTTGCAGGGTCCGGCCCGGTATGCGGGCATGGAGGACGGTATTTGCGTCAAGGAAAGTCCCACGCTGCGTATTGCCCTGGCATTTCCGGACAAGTACGAAGTTGGCATGTCCTATCTCGGGCACAAGATCCTGTACGGAATTGTGAATGAGCGCGAGGGCTGGCAGGCCGAAAGGGTTTTCGCGCCCGATGTGGACGCGGCCGCGCTTTTGCGCAAGCGCGGCCTGCCGCTCTGCACCCTGGAAAGCGACACGCCGCTAGGCAGGGTTCAGGCCGTTGGCTTTGCGGTTACGAACGAGCTTTCCTTCACGAATGTGCTTTACATGCTGGATATGGGGCAAATCCCCCTGCGCCAGAAAGACAGGCCTCAAGATCTGGCAAGCTGCCCCGTGATTGTCATTGGCGGCGGCGCGGCGCTGGGAGCCGAGGCCCTGGCGCCTTTTGCGGACCTGATGTGCCTTGGCGACGGCGAGGAAAGTCTGCCGGAAGTTCTGGAAGTTCTGGAAAAATGCCTGGGGGAAGGGCTTGGGCGCGACGAGTTTTTGCAGCGCGCCGCGCGCCTGCCGGGGATTTATGTGCCCTCGTTTTTTATGGAGGGCAAAAACGGCCTTGAGCCGCGTTTTGCCTGGCACGCCAGGCCCGGGCGGCGGGTTGTGGAAGATCTGGACAAGGTTCCCTACCCCACGCGGCAGGTTGTGCCTGTCGGGGCTGTGCATGAGCGTCTTGCCCTGGAAATAGCCCGCGGCTGCAGCCGCGGCTGCCGTTTTTGCCATGCGGGCATGGTTTACAGGCCCGTAAGGGAAAGGTCTGTCGATAACCTGGCGCGTATTCTTGATGAATGTCTTGACCGGACGGGCTTTGAGGAAACTTCGTTCCTGTCCCTGAGTACCGGGGATTTTTCCGCTCTGGGCGCGCTTTATGAGAAAACGCTGGACCGCTGCGCGAGGGAGCAGATCAGCCTTTCCCTGCCATCCCTGCGCGTTGGCTCCGTTGATAATGAAATTCTGGCCAGTATGGCCCGGCTGCGGCGCACAGGCTGCACCATTGCGCCGGAGGCCGGCAGCCAGCGGCTGCGGGATGTAATCAACAAGGGCGTCAATGAGGAAGAGCTGATTCGTCATGTGCAAGGTTTGCTGGCGTACGGCTGGCGCAATGTAAAGCTCTACTTCATGATCGGCCTGCCCACCGAAACAGACGAAGATTTGGCGGCAATAGTGGATTTATGCCGCAAGGTGCGCGAGGCCGGCGGCCCCGGCGCGCCCAAAATGGCGGTAACGGCCGCGCTTTCGCCCTTTGTGCCCAAGCCTTTCACGCCTTTCCAGTGGGAGGGGCAGATTGGCGTTGATGAAATGCAGCGGCGCATAAATTATGTGCGCACCCTGGCCAAAACCTGCAAGGGCCTGAAGGTTCACTGGCATGAGCCGGCCATGAGCCATCTTGAGGGGCTGCTTTCGCGCGCGGGCCGCGATATGGCGGATGTTGTGGAAAAAGCCTGGCGCAAGGGAGCGATTTTTTGCGCCTGGATGGAGCATTTCGACATTGCCCCCTGGCGGGAAGCGCTGGCCGAATGCGGCATAAGGGCGGAAGACCTGATTGCGGCCAGGGAGCCGGGATCTGTTTTGCCCTGGAGCCATCTGGAAGGGGGGGTCTCGGAAGAATTTTTATTGCGCGAGCGCGGACGCGCCCTGCGGGCCAAAACTACGGCTGACTGCCGTTACGGCCCCTGCAGGCAATGCGGTGTGTGCCACACAAAAGGCATGAAGTCCAGATTGCCCGGCCACGGCAAGGAAGTTTTCCGCCCCAGGCTCAATTTTGACAGCCGGGATCAGCACGGGCAGCAGGCCGCGCCGCCCATAGCCAGAAAACAGGAAAAACCGGGCCTTGACGCCGCCCTGAAGACGCGGGTGACCACATATTGCGTCAGCCATACAAAACTGGACGGCAGTTGCTGGCTGAGCCAGCTCGAGCTTGCGGCCACAATCGGCAGGGCCTTGCGGCGGGCCAAAATACCAGTTGCCTTTTCCCAGGGCTTTCACCCAATGCCGAGGATTTCATTTGGCCGGGCGCTGCCTGTTGGCCTTGAGAGTGAAAACGAATGTTTCTTACTTGGGCTTTGCAGGGAAATGCCGGCGGACAAGGTGCGGGAAAAGCTGAACCGCTTTTTGCCGCGCGGCATGGAAGTAAAAGCCGTGGAGGCCGTTGCCGGCAAAAAGGCTGTAAAAGACGCGGACAGGGAAGAATTCGCCCTTTATCTGCCAAATGAATTGCGGAGCGGGGCCGCCAGAAAGTTTGAGGAGTTCATGGCGCAAAATTCCCACATTGCGGAAAAGGAAGGCAAACGCGGTCTGCGGGAGATTGATATACGGGGCTGCCTGGAAAGTTTCGAACCAGTGGAACAGGGGATTAACTTTGTGGCGGACTGGCGCAGGGATTATGTTTCGCCTTTTTTCCTGCTTCAGCATGTGCTGGGCCCCCTTTACCAAAATGACGAAACAAGGCAAAATATTCGCCTGGTCAAGATCGGTCGTTTTGCTAATTAACGTGTTTTTTTGGCAAGATTATTTACCAGAGGACAAAAAGAGATGGGTTCAGCTTTTCCCTTTGAAGAAGATGAATCTTTCGACCGCAAGGTCAAGTGCATGGCGGATGAGGAATTGCTGGAATTCTGGGAAGAAAGCCAGCTGCTTGAAAACATGCTCAATGCCGGCGCGGGCACGAACCGCTATGTGCTTTCGCCAGAATACGAGCGCGCCATCCTGAACGAACTTTTTTTGCGCAGGACAAGGCAATTGCAGACCGCGCCAGATACAGGGCAGCGCTGAAAAATTGCCGGACAAGGGGCCATTATGTGGAAATTTATCATCCTGGCGGCGGCCGCCTATCTGCTCTACCGTCTTTTTGCCAACGATTTTTTGAAAAAGAAAAAAGATGATGAAATCGCGGACAAAAAAGAACGGGAGCAAAAAATTGCGGCTGGCGAAATGGTGAAAGACCCGGAATGCGGCACATGGGTGGCCAAAGACGGCTCCCTCACTGTGCGCGACGGAGACGCCATCCATCATTTCTGCTCCTACGAATGCCGGGACAAGTTCCTGAAAAGGCTTGAGTCCGGCGGCCGTGTGCTGTCATCGCGCAAAAACGGGGATGAAGACGGGGCGCCGGATAATTGAGAAGCTGTCTTCACATGGTGAATTTTGTTCCCGCGCAAGGAAGATGAGTAAATTATGAAGGGAGTGCGCCCTTGCGGCACCTGGCCGGAATAATTTACGAAATCCGACGCAGCGGGAAGGCGAAATGCGCAAATGAAGACTGCTTCTGAAACAGGAGAATATATGCGTGTAACCGCGGTTTCAATCAGCGAGAAAAAAGGCGAGAAAAAGCATAATATTCCGGAAGGCGAACTCCGCGCAAACTGGGGCCTTGTGGGCGATGCCCATGCCGATGGCAGCCACAGGCAACTGAGTTTGCTGGCCAGGGAATCGATAGATGCCATGCGCGAGATGGGGGCCGATGTCCATCCTGGCGATTTTGCCGAAAACATTACCACAGAAGGGCTAACCCTGCATACCTTGCCCATTGGCACAAACCTGAAAATAGGCGACGATATTTTGCTGGAGGTAACGCAGATTGGCAAGGAATGCCATTCGGGCTGCGCCATCCAGAAACAGGTCGGCAAATGTATCATGCCCAGGCAGGGTATTTTCTGCCGCATCCTGGAAGGCGGCATTGTGCGCCCTGGAGACGAGATAAGGTTATTGGCCTGAGCCGAAACTGGAAGCAGCCTTCATTTGCGCATTTTGCCCTCTCGCTGCGTCATGCCGCGCAACCTGCGCCCCGCAAGCCGCTTTCAGCGGCAACGGCTGCGCCGGATTTCGTAAATTATTCCGGTCGGGTACCGCAAGGGCGCATCCCCTTCATGATTTACACATCTTGCTCGCGAGAGAACAAAATCCACCATGTTATAACAGCTTCTTATTTTATATGGCCTGGCATTTCGTCCGGCCTTTTGGCTTCCTGTCCGTGGGCGGCAAGCACATTCAAAAGCGGCGCATAAATCCTGTCCCCGATTTCCCTGCGCTTTTCATCGGACAATTTTGTGCCGCTGGCGCCCAGAAGATATGTGGCATAGATCAGGCCGGGCATGAATTCATCCACATATTTGTCGTAAAGCTTTTCATCCTGCATGAAATGCCTGTCGGCCAGGTACATGCCCACCATGCAAATCGAAATCAGGTCCTTGCCGATTGCAATGTGCTGGGCCTCATTGCCGGTAAAGGCCGGCCTGTTTGTCTTTTCGACAAGCTCATCCTTGCGCTCCAGGGCCTTTTCTATCTCCCCGGCCGGGCTGTTCCCCGCTTCCCGGACCATGTCATCGTAAACCCTGACGACATCCTCCCGCATTCCGAATTCCGGCGCCATGATTTCGGCAACCGTAAGGGCCTGCGCGAGACCCGGGGCAAGAAGCAGAAAGGCCAGAACAAGAAATGAAAATGCGCGCAGGGCATTTTTTGGCTGCGCAGCGGCCCGGACTTCGGGCGCAGGGGCAAAATTTTCAAGACAGGCTGACATATTTCCTCCTGTCCGGAAAATAAGGATAAAGCAGTGCCCTGTCAAAGACCGGGCGTTATTTGGGAATTTTTTATGGAATATAAAAACTTGCACGGCAAATCCATGCTCTGCCTCGAAATATCCAGCCATGATCCGGCCTTCAACCTTGCGCTTGAGGAATGCCTGCTGCGATCCATGCCGGCAAATCATCCGGGCTTTTTTCTGCTTTGGCAAAACAGCCCGTCGATAATTGTGGGCCGGCATCAATGTACGGCGGAAGCAGTCAATCCGGCCTTTGTGGCCGAAAACAAAATCCCGGTCATCAGGCGCATCTCGGGCGGTGGGGCCGTCTATCATGACCTTGGCAACCTCAATTTTTCCTTTATCGTCCCTTCAAGGGGCAAAGCCGGCTTTGCGGCCTTTCTGGCCCCGATACAGGAAGCCCTGGCGACAATGGGCATAAAAGCCACGCTGTCCGGCCGCAACGACCTCGAGGTTAACGGCAAGAAAATTTCGGGCAGCGCCCAGATGATTTTTGACAACAGGCTGCTCCACCACGGCACCCTGATTGTCAATCTTGACCTGGAGCGCATGGCGGCCGCCTTGCGCGTGGACGAGGCCAAATTCAAATCCAGGGGCGTGGCCTCAATCCGGTCGCGTGTTACCAATATTTGCGAATTGCTGGGGGGAAAGGCGGATATGGCACAGCTGAAAGAGGCTCTTGCCAATTCCTGCGCGTCCGGCCGCGAGGACTTGTCGCCGCAAACGCTTGAAGCGGCCCGCGAACTTGCCGGGCAAAAATATTCGGCCTGGAACTGGAATTACGGCCAGTCGCCGCCTTTCAATCTGGAAAAAAGGCGGCGTTTCCCCTGGGGGGATGTCTCGATAAGGCTGGATGTGAAAAAAGGGCGCATCCGGAACTGCGCCCTGAACGGGGATTTTTTCAGTTTCGCGCCAGTCGCGGATCTGGAAAAACGGTTTGCGAATTTGCCCTTTGAACCGCAGGCAGTGAAAGACGCCCTGGCAAATGTCCGCTGGCAAGACTACTTTTCCGGCTGCGACGCCGACAGAATGAAGGCGTTTTTCACGGACGGGATTTTTGAATAATTTTCTTGCCATTGAATGTCATTTATACCAAGTTGGGGAATGTCCGCCTTTTGGGCTGAAAATATAATGGAGGCAAAATTGTGTCCGACAAAAGCATGAACTCCTTTCTGCTGGGCAATGGCTGCATCTTGCTGGCAACCATCTTCTGGGGCATAAACGTCCCGGCAACCAAGGCCCTTATCCCCGATTTCATGACCGCTGAAGGAATTTCCGTGGTGCGTCTTGTTGGCGGCGCCATCCTTTTCTGGGGCACATCCCTGTTTTTCAAATGCGAAAAAATAAAAAGGGGGGACTGGCTGCGCGTTATTCTGGGCGGCCTGGTGGGGCTTTTCGGCTTTATCTATATTTTTATCCTTTCCCTGCGCTATGGAAGCGCCATCGACATTGCGATCATAATGACGCTTCCGCCCATGTTTGTGATCCTGATTGGCGTTGTGTTCCAGCGCTTGCGCCCTTCCCTGCTGGAATACGCCGGAGTGGCGGTTTCATTTGCTGGCGCCGTCATAGTCATTCTTGGCGGCGCGGGTTCCCCTGACCAAGCCTCGTCCAATATTCTGGGGGATTTTCTGGGCATTCTTTCCGCGTTTTGCTATGCGCTTTACCTGGTCATTGTAGAAAAACCGGGCAAAACATACAGGCCGCTTTCTCTTTTGCGCTGGATTTTCCTCTTTGCCGCGCTGCCGGCGCTCTTTCTCTTGCCCGACATGCGGAACATGCCGATATTGCATACATCGCTCATGACGCCGTGGGCTGAAATCGCCTTCATTCTTTTTTGCCCGACCTTCCTTGCCTATTTTCTCGTGCAGCCCGCAATAAAAAACATTGGCTCGGAACTGACTTCCCTTTACCAGTACCTGCTGCCGGTCGTGGCCACAATAGCCACCGTGCTGATGGGACTCGAAAGTTTGCGCTGGACGCAGGTTGCGGCAATGGCCGTTATCATTGCCGGCATGATCATCACCAACCTGGGCAAAAAGAAGCGTACTGGAGCCTCGGGCAAATAAAAACAGGTGTCTGCTGCCGCAGCCACCGGAGCGTTTGCCCAATTTCATTACGCAAACGCTCCATTATGATGAATCATGGCGAATTTAACCGCTTATCCTGAAAAACCTTGCCATTGATGGAATTAGTGACAATTTATCAAATCATCGGTAAAGATTAACTGATTTTTCATGCAAGGCCAATACCGTGAGATGCGATAAAAACAGAGCGTAATGACGTAATGTCCAGATTGCATGAAACATTCGGAGGAGTTACGCAAAAAAGAATGCGCCCCCTGCTTTCCTATGGAACATTGCGGATGCAGGCCGTGGGAGCCACAATGTTACGGCCTGCCAATTGTTATCATATTTAACAAAATCAGAATCGCTGCTTTTTGTTGACTAATGCGGCAATATGGACTATGGAGCGCCAATATGCCGCAAGCTCAAAATATCATTTTATATATACAACAGAGGTGAGCGTATGCACACTTGTTTTGAAGTTGCCGATTTTTTTATTGCCAATACGGATCAGGATGATGAAATGACCATGTTAAAGTTGCAGAAACTATGTGCCTACGCGCAGGGGTTTTCTCTTGCATTGCTTGGGAGAGCGCTTTTCGGAAATGAATTGAAAGCCTACACGCATGGCCCTGTGGTCCAGGAACTAAGAGTATCGTTCGGAAGGGCGTAATCCGCTTACTTCCGCCCTTTCCCGTCAGGATGTGCGCCTTCCATTTTCCGGCGAAGAATTATACATTCTTGAAACAGTCAATAGCTACTACGGCGCATATACGCCTTCAAGATTACGGAATATGTCCCATGAGGATTTTCCCGGAAAATTCGGCACCCAGGAAGTTATTCCAATGTCCGCTGTCAAGGCAAGATTTTCCGAGAATAGAGTTGTCAAAGCTATTGATGGTGGGTGCTGATGCCTTATGAACTCATTGAGGACAATTTCTGGAACAGCCATGTCGGGCATCAACCTGGCTGGGTAAAATCACTGGTAAGAAACAAGATTGATGAAATTCGGGAACTGGATGACCCCAGATCCCAGGACGGGGAATATCGCGGGAAGTGGGTGTATCCTGCTGGCAAGGTACAAATTGTTGTGGCCATAGACGATGTGCGCCATCAAACACGGCTATTGAAATTGATAAAACTCCCCTGAAAAGGCCGGCGAATTGCCGGCCTTTTTGTCGATTTCCATCTCCCTATATAAAAATCCCCCTGCCCTGCAAAATGGAAACAGGGGAATTGTCATTCCGCTGAAGCCCCTGCGGGATTAGAAACTGTTTTTACTTCCGGGCTGCATCCACGAAAAGTGCGAAAAATTCTGGACGCTACCTCCTTGAAACGGGACATGGAGGGCGCACGAAAAAAGCCCGGTCAGTTTGAAAAACTGGGCCGGGCTTTGGAGGTCAATATTCGATTTTTATTTCATACAGAAATTGATTTTTCACCACTCTTATGCTGACCAGTCGCTAAAGTCTGCACAAGTCAGGCTGGATACATCGGTCACTCCGGTGAGGGCAACACTTTCGATCTTTACCAAACCTACGCCCATATTCGCATTTGCAGTGGCGGAGGGAGCGGTTTGTCCTGTGCTTGCAACGAGATAGACGTCCCAATTTAAGCCATTTTGCACAAAACCGAGCGTTCCATCCGTGCTGATACTTGTCAAAGTAACAGAGGATTCACTAAATCCTGTTTTAATAACGTTTTCCATAGCAGACTTATCGGCAAAAACCGCATAGGAAATCAGGCTTTCATCGGCCTTGATGGAATTCACCACGTCTTGCCCAAAGACGAAGTCCTGAACTGTGATAATTGTGCCTTGATTATTTGTACCAGTACCTGTGCCGGCAACATTAACCGTATCTTTAGCGCCATCATTCGAACCAAGTTTAACCGTGCTTTTCGCCATCGTGGCGCTTTCGAACGGGGTGCCCAAATTGTAAACAATCGTGTCAGCGCCATTGCCGAGATCAATCGGATCCGTACCATTTCCACGGGGGGCGACCGTAAGGAAATCTGCAAAGTCAGAACCTGTAAAATCGATATTTTTAGCGGACAAGATGCCGCCATCGCCAGTGGAGAAGGATCCATTCAACTCTGACGCATCCACGGTAAGTTTTGTTATCGTATTTGAACCGACGCTAGCATTTACAGTCGTGTTTCCATTACCTGTGACAACCAGTTCGGTAAGACCATGCAGTTGCGTAGTGGATTTCACTGTACCTGCAGGACCATCAGCAGGGACAACATCGCCAAAGACATCTATGTCGCCGTCCTTTGAGCCGGTATCCAGAGTTAATGAAGTCAGCTTATTCAAATCTGATCCATCAGTGGGAGTCACAGACACTGTCCCGTTTCCGTTATTGCTCACAGTGTATGAATTCTGCTTTGTCCCAGCATCCGCTAAATTAGCGGTATTTATTACCAGCGTATTGTCAAGATCGCTGTTGCTCGTCACGGTTGCGGAGTAATCAGCGCCGCTCGCGCCAGAAGGCGCAGAGGCGACAGTGGTGCCGTTTTGTGTCATTCCAAGCGTACCGTTTGCGTTTATCGCCTGTTCAATTGTACCATTGCCATCCCCAAATGTTACGCCGCTATAATCAGCTCTGCCAACGCCGGTGCTGTTGGTAATGGTCGTGCCGGAGGGCAAAGGCATGGATTGGCCATTATTGAAGTCTGAAATCAGGCCTGACGCAGTCGATGCCTGTCTGATTTGCGTGTCCGCATTGATTCCCAACTCTTCAGCCAGAGCAGCTTTTTGATCAGCCGTCCAGTTGCCAATAAGATTGAGTTGATCGCCAGTATTCAATGTGCCGGTAATTTCAACCTTGTCGCCATCTCCAATGACAGTGAACACATCTTTATGCAGCTGGCTGCCCTTCAACGCCACAGATTCGTAGCCTTCGAAAGAAACCACGTTGGTGTTTGAGCCGCCAGTGAAAGAAATGGACGAATCGGTATCAAGACCATTTTTGAAAGCTGCGGTGAGGCCTGCCTTGAGAGCGGAAGCATCAACTTCAAGATCCTCGACCTGAGAGCCGATCCCGGCTTCATTATCAATGTCAACGGCGCCGAATCCGGAAATTGTCAGGCTTGAAACCTGATGCAGATCGTTATCGTTGCTGGAAAAGATAAAAGTGGGCGCGTTGGATGAATCAAGGTTGTTATAATTGGTCGTGATATCCAGGGCTTCCACATTTGGAGCAACTATTCTGCCGTCAAACACATCGCCTTTTTCCGTCTTGTTGCCAACTACGACATTCAAGGCCGTGGTATCAGCCAGCGTAAGAGTTCCGGTAAACTTTTCCCGATCCTTCGAAACGCCGCCAACGGTGAAATTGATCATATCGATATCTGCTATATCAACATTGCCAGAGTTGTTGCCTTCCATCGCAACATTCAGATTGCCCGCGTCGTAGTTTTGCAGATATACAGTTTCCAACTGAGTGCCTGTGGCAGCGTTTGCCGCATCAAGACCGCTGATCACCAAATTCTCAAGGCCGCTGAATTCCGAGCCATCCAGCTGGAGGTAAGGCACACGCTGCGCCACATCCGCATTAGCTGGATTCTGACCGGCAATCTGATCAAGAGTCACTGTCTCTATGTCTGTGAGAGCGGGGGAATAAATGCCTACCACGCCATCCATATTCAAACTGTCTTTTCCGCCGCCGCCAACAATCTCCGAAGTCTCCTCAAGATTGGTAATGGTCAGTTCGTCGTTGCCGGCGCCCAGAACCGCATTCTGGAAATCAGTCGCGCTAGAAAGATCAAGCGTCAGCGCGCCTGTGGCACCCTCTGCATCTACTTCTTTCAATGATGCCGCGACATCGGTTACTTCCAATGAGCCGGCGCCAGTTATCTCCATATTGACTGCATCGCTTACGCCGCTCAAGTCAGCGATATTGGTGCCTTTGGCATTGATGGTAACATCTTCAATTCCGGCCATGTCAATATTTGCCGCTACATCTTTTGCCGTGTTGCCAACATTATACAGGCCGAGAGTCATGGCGTTGTCGCCATCGGTCACATCATCATCATAGCCAACCTTGAGCGTACTTTTGCCGGCCAGGTTGGCTACGTTTACTGTTATGTCAGTTTCGGCCAGGTTATTAAGATTGACCACGCCTTTTGCAGCATCAATCTGCCATGTATTTACACCTGTAATACCTTCGGCATCGAAACTCCTTGCGCTCTTGCTTTGGGAAAGCAGATCCACTTCACCAATGCCAGTAAATCCCTTTCCTTCATCAAAACCGCGAAAGTTGCCAGTCATGTTCACGGTAACCTTGTCTGTTCCGCCATTGCCGTCAATTGTTGAATCCGGCAAAAGGGTGGACGCGCTCTGGGAGCTGGCAACCGTTACAATGAAGTTGTCGTTATTCGGCGTTCCAATTGTGTCAAGCTGTCCTGCCGGAATAACGATATCATTATACTGAATGGGCACTTCCTGCCAGGGAGTCTGGCCTGCAGGCACAGTTACCTTTTCCTCCTGCTGAACTGGCACAACATTTGGATCATCTGCGTTGATTGCAACTTCCACAGCGTTAATTCCGTGATCGCGGAAGTAGTTCATGACCGATTGCTCATCCCAGTCGCTCTTGCCGTCAAATTCCATGCTGTTGCACTGCTCGGCTTTCTTTGCATAGAAATCGGACAAATCAAAATTGTTGGACGGATTTACGTTTTCAAACTGGCCGGCAGTGGTAAAATGATCCCATGCAGTTATATTGTGGTCTTCAAAAAACTTCAAAACCTGCTCGCCAGTCCACTGATGCCCCTGATAGCCCTGGCCATTCTGCAATGTATTCAGCTGATTTGCCTTGGCATAAACGTATTCCATGACATTGAAGAGGGGATTGGGACTGCAATTTTCTGCATTGCCGGAATCGACAAAATTGGAATAACCCAGGTCTGGTGAATATACATCCGTATCATAAGCTGTGGCTATGGCCGCGCGAACTTTGTCAGCAGTCCAGTCAGCCTGGTTCTCAAATTTGATGGTGTTGCACTCGTCCACTTTCTCGCTGATGTAATGGTCGTCGTTGTACCATGCAGGTACTGTTAATCCTTGTGGCATTCCAGACCACCCGGGTTGCGAGGAAGAAAGAAAAGCCGGCTAACGCAACTATTTGAAACCATGGATTATTTTCGCCATGCAAGTATAGCATCCTGATTGTAAACACAAACTTGGTACATGTGTTGGTACATGCCGGAACATGCGCAGGACTCGAAAATTTCATCTAACCTATTGAAAATAAAGCAATATGGGAGATTGAAAAAGGTACATGTCCGGGTACATATTTCGGGAATGAAAATGAGTTTCAAAAATATTTTGCAATGATTTCAGCTAAATACAAAGTCCTTGCAATTGCTGCAAAATTTGTTATTCTGAAATTATTATTTCAAAATCAGCAGTGCTTTTGAGGGATTTTTAGAGGCTTTTTGGGAAATTCAGGCTATTTTGGCGAAAAAATATTGACAACTTTGCCTTACGGTCATATTCTCCCCACGAAT
>ERZ777306.239-NODE-239-length-114578-cov-8.627629_pt1 | contig 114578 bp, 92 predicted proteins | sample MGYA00374966_ERZ777306 | MGnify/ENA primary metagenome ERZ777306 (study PRJEB29329, sample SAMN06343882) | mouse gut metagenome | isolation source: Mouse cecum | place: Austria: Vienna | collected 2014-11-15 ...
CCACGACCTCTTGGTCCCTAACCAAGCGCGCTACCAAACTGCGCTACACCTCAATAACCAAATCGCACACTGCACTCAACCGTTCCGCCAACACCGATGTGAATGAAAGCATATCTTATTATATCGAAAATAAAAATTGTGTCAAGTAATTTTCCGCACGAATTGCAAATTTTTTGGCAAACGAAAAAATTGCATCCCTTACGAGCGCAATTTTACGGTCTTGGCTCCACAAGAGGGATATTTACTTTATATAGCAGTTTCAATAAGAGATAAACGTGGTACATAAGAATAAATACAATTTGGAGAAAATAAATGAAAGCAGGCGAAAAATTTGACGTAAGTACGCACTCCGAATTACTGAACGGAATCCTCGGTACCGATTACAAGGGCTATCAATACGGTATCTGCAAAGTTTCGGACGACAGTTATATCTGGATGGTTTCGCTTGACGGAGTCAAGAGATACGGCTGGGTTCATACCTTTCTCGGCGATACCGTTACCGAGGACTACGTAGACGGAGAGCCCTATCCGAAAAACGTCAGCACGGGACTCAATTACAAGAAAAGGCTTGTATTCGATAAGGTGAGAAAAGACGGAAAAATCTTATATTTCGTATTCCGCGGCGTGTACGAATTGACGAACAAAGGCACTTACACCCACAGAATTCTCGAAAAAGTTTCCGACGAAACGGACTTGATTTAAACGATTTGTTAATATCCGCCCCGCACGCTTAGCGTGCGGGGCGGAAGCGTTTCATTCAATGCCCGAAACGCCTTTTCCGTTTCGTCCGTTCTTGGGACGGCAGGCTCCGCTTCTCGGAATTTACGTCGATGGCGTACCGCCGTAGTCCATTCTGCCCGCGCCGCAAAAAATATACGGGCTTTGCCGTCGTTCAATCCCCGTAAGTCGGGTCTTATCGAGGGCGCGTCGCGAAGTACTCCGTCTTTTTTGGAGATACCCCTCTTTCTATTTTAAAAAAATGCCCTGCATTCGACGGAATGCGGGCACGTCATTTTCCGAGAATCCGAGACGGACCTGTAAGCCGGGTTCTGTCGAGTGCGGTCATTTATCTACGCCTGCCGTCGCCGACAGGCTCCAGCGTTATTCACGGCTGTGTTCGGACGGGCAATCCTGTATGAACACAGCCCAAACTTGCATCGGACGGGGTTTACACGGCACGGGGCGTTACCGTCCCGTCGGTGAGCTCTTACCTCCCCTTTTCACCCTTACCTCTTCCCCAAAAAAATAGAGAGAGGCGGTTATTTTCTGTTGCACTTTCCTTAGAGTCGCCCCCACCTGACGTTATCAGGCGTCCTGCCCTGCGATGCCCGGACTTTCCTCGTCGTACTCTCAGGCACGCCGCAACCGCACAGTCCGCTCGGATCGCAATAATTATAACACAAATTTTAAAAAAAAGCTTGAAATTTATATGCGAAATATGATAAAATATAGGAAATTCAATCGTAAAGGGACTTTTTATGAAAAAGACAAAAATCGTATGCACGCTCGGACCCGCTTCCGAAACGGAAGAAATCATCTCCGCTATGGCGGATGCAGGCATGAACGTTGCCCGCATCAACTTTTCGCACGGCACGCACGAAGACCATGCACAAAAAATCGAAACGGTAAAACGCGTGCGCGAATCCAAAAATATTCCCCTGCCCATCATGCTCGACACGAAGGGACCCGAATTCAGGATCGGCATATTTAAAGACGGAAAGATCGCGCTGCGCGACGGCGACGACTTCACTTTCACTTCCGAGGACGTCGAGGGCGATCAGACGAAGGTTTCCGTTTCCTACAAAAAAATCTGTTCGACAATGAATCCGGGCGATAAAATTTTACTCAACAACGGGTTAATGGTGTTTGAGGTCGTCTCCGTAAAAAAGCCGTGCGTCAACTGCAAGGTCGTCATCGGAGGCGAGCTTTCCAGCAGGAAAAGCATGTTCTTCCCCGAAAAGCAGCTCGACCTCGTGTACCTCTCCGAACAGGACAAAAAAGATCTCCTCTTCGGCATTCGGCACGGCGTGGACTTTGTAGCGTGCTCCTTCGTATCCAAGGCGCAGGATATTCTCGACGTCAGAAAATTTTTGCATGACAACGGATCGGACGACATCGACCTGATCGCAAAAATCGAAAACCGCGCGGGCGTGAACAATCTCGACGAAATTTTAAACGTCTCCGACGGGATCATGATAGGACGCGGCGACATGGGCGTGGAAATCCCCTACGAGGAACTGCCCGACATTCAAAAGACGATCATCAACGCCTGCCGTATCGCAGGCAAGCGCTGCATTACGGCAACGGAAATGCTGGAATCCATGATAAAGAACCCCCGCCCCACGCGTGCGGAAATTTCGGACGTTGCGAACGCCGTATACGACGGGTCGAGCGCAATTATGCTCTCGGGCGAAACGGCGGCGGGCGCATACCCCGTACAGTCTGTTGCGGCAATGGCGCGCATAGCGCGGCAAGCGGAAACGAAATCGCAGTTCATTCAGGCGGTGGACGAGGAAGAATATCTGATCCGCGGACTGTCGGACGCACTTTCCCATTCCGCATGTCTGTTGGCGCGCGACGTCAAAGCGAAGGCCATCGTTGTATGCACGCGCACGGGCGGCACGGCAAAAATGGTTTCCCGCTTCCGCCCCATGATCGATATTATCGGCATGACCACCGATCCCCGTTCCTATCAAAAGCTTGCACTGAGCTGGGGCGTAGTGCCCGTGCTGAGCGAGGAATTCAACTCGGTTGACGTTCTCTTCCATTTTGCGAAGTGCGCAGCGCGCGATTCGGGACTTGTGCAAAAGGGCGACACGATCGTGATTACGGGCGGCACCCCCAACGGCAAGAGCGGTAATTCCAACCTTATCAACATCGAAACGGTGTAAACTGCGTTGCAACCGCCGCCCTTCACGGGCGGCGGTTTTCTTTTGCCCCCCCTTTCGTCTGAAAACGACAAGAGAGAACTCCCCCGAAAGCGTGTATTTTATAGGAAATTCGGAAAAAAAGAAATTTAATATGAATGCAACGATTTAGGGAAAGTCAAAGAATACGGGATTTGGTTATTCCATATCCTGTTTTTCTACGATATAATGTCTTGTAAGCGTTTCAAAAAGATTTCTGCACACTTGGGAAACACTTGATATTTCTTCCACGCAATATCAAGGTGGGATATCAGTTCGGGGTAGAGCGGTCTGAAACATAAAGAAGAATTGCCCGACGTGTTGATCAATCTGTCTAAACTTACAGCATAGCCGATCCCTTGCTCAACGAGAATGGACGCATTCCGATTTTTTATCTCAATTTATCCAAAAAGTCCTGATTTTGAACGGAGTTTTCGACCCCGTTCTTATTTTTTCGTCAAAAAAAACCCGTATGCGCAACGCCGCATACGTTATAATATCATTGATTTTTTCATCGAGGTAACCGACTATGGCAGACACCCTACTTTTAGACAGACGCACGCAGGATATGGTGGAAAGCTACGTTCCCGAAGGGGATACGCTGCTTTCGCTCGTACGCTTCTTTTCGGTATTTTCGGACAATACGCGGCTGCGCATTTTATCCGCGCTTGCCATTTCCGAAATGTGCGTAACCGACATTTCGCGCGTGTTGGGAATTAACCAGACAACGGTATCGCACCAACTGCGTTCTTTAAAAGACGCGGGGCTTGTTTCCTGCGACCGCCACGGAAAAGTCATTTTTTATTCCTTAAAAAGTGAAATCGTAAACGACGTGCTGTTAAAGGGCGTTGAATTTTTAGGGTATTGATTTTACCCTGTCATTCCGAGGCGCAACCGAGGAATCTTTTTGCGCTTTGCGCAAAACTTTAAGATTCTTGCTCCACTTCGTTCCGCTTAGAATGACGAGAGGCACTGCCCGCCCCCCAACAAGAATGCGCCTCCCCTCAAACAGGAAGGCGCATTCTTTACAACGCAGCTCACTTTACTTGCGCAGTGTAGCCCGCCGCTTCGATTGCCGCGATCAAAGCCGCGTTCTCCGCTTCGCCCGACAGCGTTACGACCGCGCGCTTCTTCTTTAAATCCACGTCCGCGCAAGCAACGCCGTCCACCGCTTCCAGCGCGTCCTTTACGTGCTTTACGCAGTGCATACACATCATGCCTTCCACTTTCAGTTCAACCTTCATGTTATTCACCTCTTTTATTTTCTCCTTCCTTAAAAACCGTGTCAGACGCAACGCGTTGCCCACCACGAACAGCGACGACAAACTCATGCACGCCGACGCGATCATAGGGTTCAGCGCAAACCCGAGCGCCGCAAAGCACCCCGCCGCAACGGGTATCCCGATGCAGTTATAAAAGAACGCCCAGAACAGGTTCTGTTTGATAATGCGCATCGTCTTACGGCTGAGTGCGATCGCCTTACCGACGCCGTTCAAATCTCCGCCGACGAGCACCGCATCCGCGCTCTCGATGGCGACGTCCGTGCCGTTACCGATGGCAAAGCCCACGTCCGCACCCTTTAACGCAGGCGCGTCGTTAATGCCGTCGCCCACCATGGCAACGCCGCCGCTCCTGCCCAACCGCGCTTTTTCCTCGGTTACCGCCGAAAGCTTTTCTTCGGGCAACACCTGAGCAATCACGCGCTCTACGCCCGCCTCCGCCGCGATATGCTTTGCGCACGCCTCGTTGTCGCCCGTAACCATTACCACCGACTGACCCGCCTGCTTCAACGCCGCAACCGCCGCCTTGCTGCTTTCCTTTAACGTGTCCGCAAGCGCGAACACCGCCGCCACCTCTTTTTCGCACACGAGATACAGCACCGTTTTTCCCTCGGACGAAAGGCTTGACGCGCAATCCCTCCACGCCGTGCTCTCCGCGCCCGCATACGAAACGATTTTTTCATTTCCGAGATAGCACACTCTGCCGTTTACCTCGCCGCGCGCGCCCATCCCCGCAAGATACTCCACGTTCCGCGCCTCGTAGCCCTCCGCGCAGAATCCGACGATGCACTGCGCCAAGGGGTGGTTCAGCTTACTTTCGAGCGCGTAAGCAATGCGTTTTGCCTCCGCCTCGTCCGCGCTCTCGAAGTACACGACGCGCGGCTTGCCCTCGGTCAGCGTTGCCGTTTTGTCGAGCAGCACGCTCCTTACGCTTGCCGTGCGCTGAATGGCTTCGGCGTTCTTAAACAGAATGCCCATGGACGCGCCCCGCCCCGAAGCCGCCATTACCGCCACGGGCGTTGCCAGCCCCAGCGCGCACGGGCAGGAAATAACGACGACGCTGACCGCGTAATTGAACGCCGAATACACGTCGTGCGAAACGAGCAACCATACGGCAAGAGTTACGAGCGCGATCGCAAGCACCACGGGCACGAATACCGCAGACACCCTGTCCGCAGCCTTCTGTATGGGCGCCTTGCTTGCGCCTGCCTCGCGCACCATACGGATGATGCCCGAAAGCAGGGTATCCTCGCCCACCTTCTCCGCGCGAACCTTAATATATCCGCTCGTTACGATGGACGCGCTGACCGCCTTCTGCCCCGCCGACAGCTCTACGGGCAGGCTCTCGCCCGTGATCGCCGACTCGTCCGCGAAGGCGTGCCCCTCCACGATTTCGCCGTCCGCCGCCACCGATTCCCCTTGCTTTACGACGATGATATCGCCCGCCTCCACTTCGGAAAGGGATACGCGCTCCGCCGTCCCGTTCCTCTCCACCGTTACGGTGTCCGGCGCAAGGGACACCAGCTTTTCTATCTCCCGTCCCGTCTTTGCCTTACTCTTGTCCTCCAACCACTTGCCGAGCGTAACGAGGGTAACGATCATCGCCGCCGACTCGAAAAACAGATGCCCGTGCGTACCCATTGCCGCCACGACGATACTGTATATATAGGAAACGCTCGCACCCAGAGTTACGAGAGTATCCATATTCGGCACGCCCTTGATAACGGCGCGCAAGCCGCTCGTAAAATACCGATAGTTCAGCGCGAGCACCGCCGTCGTCAGCGCAAGCTGCACGCCGGTATTCCACCACCCGTGCGGCACGATCGCAGGACTTATCATGTGCCCCATCGAAAAGTACATTTCCACGATCAAAAGGGCGAGCGACACGAAGAACCGCACGGGAAAGGGAATGCCCCGCTTCTTTTTTTCGGGCGTCTTGCCGAAATCGTACGCGCCGTAGCCGAGCGATTCCACCGCCTTTTTTATCTGTTCTTCATTCAGCTTGCCGTCGTCGAACTCCGCCTCCATGCTCGCGCCCATCAAGGACACCGTGCAGGAGGATACCCCGTCGAGCTTTTTTACGGTGCGTTCGATCCCTGCAGCGCACGCCGCACAGGTCATGCCCGTAACGGAAAATTTCTTTCTCATATCAGTTTAACTTTTTGGCGAGTTCCACCGTCTCCTTTACGATATTTTCGTCGCCGCGTCTGATTTGCTCCGCCACGCAAGTGGCAAGATGCTCCTCGAAAATCAGATAGCCCAACGAGCGCAACGCGCTTTCCGCCGCCGTGATCTGAATAAGCACGTCGCCGCAATAGCGGTTCTCTTCAAGCATATTCGCGATTCCCTCGACCTGCCCCTTGATGCGGTTGATACGGCTTATCAGGCTCCTCGTCTCCTCCTTGCCGCGCGGCGTTTCCCTGTATTTTTTGCAATTTTCACAGCTTTCCATACCCGTTTCTCCTTTTGTGTCTATATTTTAAAGATTCTTCGCTTCCCTTCGCCCCCGCTCCGAACAACAAGAGGCACCGTTCCCCCGCCGACGATTATATTATATACCCCATACGGGTATTTGCCAAGCATTTTTTGCACAATAAAAAAGAGCCGTTTTCACGGCTCGGTAATTTTCGTTTCCTTTTTCTTTTTTTTCGCAAACCACACGAAACAGAAGGAAGCGGCGAATCCTGCCAGAAGCAGCACGGCGGCAACCACCCAATACCACGGACTGTGCATGAGGGCGGAAAGGTGCTCGGCGTTTTCAAACGAAGCCGCCTCGCGCAGGGTGGAAACGAACACGGCGGGGATCGAACCCAAAATAAAGCCCAGAATCGCAAAGTGCGTGCCGCGCGGAGCGCGCTTTAAGCAGAACTTCATCAACACGGAGATGGCAAAAAATCCGACGATCACGCCCACGGCAAGGCAGGCGAGCACCGCAAAACAAACGCCTACGTTCTGTCCGTGCAGCAAATCAACCGTAATCAATTCCACAATCGAATTATAGTACCCAAAAATCAGCAATAACATCGAACCCGAAATCCCGGGCACGACGAGCGCGCACGAGCCGACCGCACCGATGACGATCAACAACAGGTATCCGCCGAAATGCAACGAAGTTAAATCGACCTTCCCCGCAAGCGGCAGAAAACAGAGCGCCGCCGCCGCAACGAGAGGGATCGCAAACGCCAGAATATGCTTCCAGCTCACCCTGCCCCCCTTCATCTTTTCGGTAACCGAAGGGATTCCGCCGAGCGCAAGCCCCACGAACAGCGACACCGTGGGAATGGGAAAATTCCTCAGCCCCAGCTGAATGGGATAGATGAGCGCGGCAATGCCGAGCAGCATTCCGATGAAAATGGGAAGCAACGTTAAAACGCTCTTTTTAAAATGCTTGAAAATATCGGCGATCGCGCCGACGAGCTTTTCGTAGATGCCGAGTATGGCGGCCACCGACCCGCCCGAAAACCCCGGAATGATAAACGCCACGCCGATTCCCACGCCGCGCAGGATATCCGTGAAAAAGGCGGCGACCTTCTTGCACTTCGCCTGCTTTTCCTCCTCTGCGCTCCCACGTGCGGACGGCTGCTGTTCCTGTTCTTCCATACCGTATAGTATATCATAGCGAAGTACGAAATACAACCCGATTGTGCAATAAATATGTAAAAAATTAAATGAAATCTTCGCGTTTCAGTCCGTCGCGCAGCTTTTCGAGCGCGCGCTTTTCGATGCGCGACACGTAGGAGCGGGAAATTTTCAGTTTCGCCGCCACCTCCCGCTGCGCGAGCGGCACGCCGCCGGCAAAGCCGTAGCGCATTCGGATAATGGTGTTTTCGCGCTCGTTCAGAAGCCGTCCGATCGCAACGAGGAATTTTTCCTGCATCATAGACTTTTCCACGTTGCCGAACACCTTATCCTCTTTTTCGAAGAGAAGGTCGATAAGCGTCAGCTCGTTTCCGTCCTTATCCGTGCCCACGGGGTCGGAAAGGGACACGTTGCCCTTGTGCTTTTTCCCCGCGCGTATGAGCATGAGAATTTCGTTTTCGATACACCGCGCCGTATACGTTGCAAGCCGCGTGCCGTGCCCCGCCTCGTACGTGTTGATCGCCTTGATCAGCCCGATGCTGCCCACCGAAAGCATATCGTCCGTTTCCGCAGCGCCGTTGTACTTTTTTACAACGTGCGCGACAAGACGCATATTGTGCTTTACAAGCATATCCTTGGCGTGCTTATCGCCCGCCTTGGCAAGCTTTATATAGCGCGTTTCCTCTTCGGCGGAGAGCGGCTTGGGATACGAGCTTCCGTCCGAGAACGAGCCCGTGAAAAAAAACAGCCGTCCGAGAACGGCAAGCAGCATATCGAACATCATGTTCACCTCATGTTAAAATATGCGCCGCAAGCTTTGTCCAATGACGAAACCTTCACAGAAAAATTTCCTGCGCGGGATACAGCCACACCGTGGCGTTTTTCCGTTCGAAGCTCTCGGGACTGCCGCACAGCAACGTTTTGCTTTCACCGCCGCGCACCACGTATAAATTGCCCGCACGCGCGGGAATTTTCAGCACCTGTCCCGCGCGAACCTCTTCCGTTAAACCGTTGGCAACCGCCAACACCCTTGCGGGAAACAGAAAGGTACGCGCGATTTCAGAAAGCGTCTGCCCCTTCTTTACCCGATAATAGCCGCACTCTTTTAAAAGAAGTTTCACACCGTTATCTTATGCGCCCACACATAAAAACGTGCCTTCCTCGAATAAAATAACCCATGCACAATCTGTTAAAAAACACTGCGCTCGTTACCCTGTTTACGGCGTTCGAGCATTTTCTCGGATTCCTCTACCGCATTATCCTCTCGCGTACGCTGGGTGCGGAGGGACTGGGCGTTTACCAAGCCGCGCTCGCGGTATTTTCCGTATTCCTGACGGCGGCTTCGAGCGGATTGCCCGTTACCCTTTCGCGTACGATCTCCAAGCACCGCGCAAACAACCTGACCAAGCGCGAACACGCCGCGGTTACCTCCGCCGTGCTCGTCTCGCTTGCGTTCAGCGTGCCCGCAACCGTTTTGCTTTTTATCTTCCGCACGCCGTTTACCAAAATTTTCGCCGACCCGCGCAGCGCCGATATTTTTTACATCTATCTCTTCGGGCTGTCGTTCACGTCGCTCTACACGGTGATCCGCGGCAGCTTCTGGGGAAACAAGCGCTTCTTCGCCTATTCGCTCATCGAGCTCGTGGAGGAAGTCTCCATGATCACTATCGGCGTCGTGCTCATTCTCGTCATTCCCACGGGCGTATCGCCCGTCAACAAAGCGGCGATCGCCCTGCTCGCATCGCACCTCCTCTCCTTCGCGCTTGCCCTCGTTTACTATTTTATCAAGGGCGGAAAATTCGCCCGCCCGAACGGCGAATTCCTGCCCATCGTCAAATCGTCGCTGCCCGTAACCGCCATGCGCACCTCTTCGTCGCTCATCAACTCGCTCATCTCCGTTATCTTCCCCCTGCGAATGCTCTCCGCCGGATTCTCCTCCGCCCGCGCCATGGGCGATTACGGCGTCGTCTACGGCATGGTGATGCCCGTGCTCATGATCCCCTCCACCCTCATCGGTTCGATCGCACTCGTGCTCGTTCCCGAGCTTTCGGAATGCTTCTATAAAAAACAGAAGGAAAAACTTGCGGGACTCGTAGAAAAGGCGCTGAACGTAACGCTGCTCGTTGCCGTCATGCTCGTTCCCCTCTTCTTCGTCTGCGGACAGAGCGTGGGCGTATTCCTCTTCTCCGACGCGACGAGCGGGAAAATGATAAGCGCCTGCGCCCTTATGCTCCTGCCCGTCAGCCTCACGATGATTTCCACAAGTATGCTCAATTCCATGGGCTGCGAAAAACAGACGCTCGTCTTTTTCCTTTTGGGCTCGGCGGCAATGCTCCTTTCCGTCTGGTTCCTGCCTAAGCTCCTCGGCAGCGGTGCGCTCCTCGTGGGCATGGCGCTCGACTATCTGCTCACCGCCGTCTGCTCGCTTGCGTTGCTCCTGAAAAAGACGGGAAAGATCCGCACGGGAAAATATTTTTTCAAACTTCTACTTGCGGCGCTTCCCGCCTTTGCGCTCGGATACGGACTGCGCACGCTGCTGATGCGCGTACTCGGTTATATTCCGGCGACGCTTATCGTGCTCGTCGTCATGTTGCTTACCGAGGGCGTCATGCTGAAAATATTAAAGCTGTTCGACGCGGTCGCCTTTGTCGGGAAATTTCTCCCCAAGCGGAAACGACGGCTCGGGCGAAAAAAAGTATCCGCCGAAAAATAAAGCCCCCCGAAATTCTTGCACTTCCGTTAAAATTATGCTACAATATGCGTAGTAACTTTTTCGGAGGATAATATGAAGTTATCGGAAGAGAGGCGCAAAGCGCTTCGCGTTACGGTGGACTATACCAACGTAACGGACAAATATCTCGGTGCAAAGGGTTATTCGGAAGGTCGCATCAACAAATACAAATCCATCGCCCGCGCGGCGCACGCCTACGTTGCGGAAAACCGCGGCAACGACGAGCTCTTTATGGGCTGGACGGAACTGCCCTACAATCAGGACGAAATTGTTGCCGACATTCTCAACACGGCAAAATTCGTACGCAAAACGTTCGACAACTTCGTCGTGCTCGGCATCGGCGGCAGCGCGCTCGGTCCCACTATGGCGTTCAACGCCCTGTGCCACCTGCACTACAACGATTTACCCAAATCCAAAAGAAAGGGACCCCGCTTCTACGTGGAGGACAACGTCGATCCCGTAAGAATGAAGGAGCTTCTGGACGTTATCGACGTGAAAAAGACCTGCTTCAACGTTATTTCCAAATCGGGCGCGACCAGCGAAACCATGACGCAGTACCTGATCATCGCAGACCTTTTGAAAAAGGCGGGCGAGAACGTAAAGGACCACGTCATCTTTACGACGGACGCAGCAAAGGGAAACCTCGTCAAGATTTCAGAAGAGCTCGGCGGCGTAAAATCGTACGTGCTGCCCGACGGCGTCGGCGGAAGATTTTCCGAGCTTTGCCCCGTGGGGCTGCTGCCTGCGGCGGTGCTCGGAATCGACATTAAGACGCTGCTCAAGGGCGCGGCGTACATGGACAAGCTTTGCAAGGTTTCCGACTATAAAAAGAACCCCGCGCTGTGCTGCGCGCTCATTCAGTTCGTTGCCATGCGCGACGGCAAAAATATCGGCGTCATGATGCCCTATTCGGACAATCTGCGCTACGTTTCCGATTGGTACGCTCAGCTCTGGGCGGAATCGCTCGGTAAAAACCTGACCCTCCGCGGCGAGGAGTGCAACGTCGGACAGACCCCCGTAAAGGCGCTTGGCGTTACCGACCAACACTCGCAGGTGCAGCTGTACACCGAGGGTCCCTACGATAAGATCGTTACCTTCCTGTCGGTGGGAAGCTATAAGGAGAAATTCCCCATCCCCCACGGCTGCGAAAACATTCCCGACGTATCCTTCCTCGGCGGACATACCATGGAGGAGCTCATTCAGGCGGAGAACAAAGCGACGGCGTACGCGCTGACCAAGGCGGGAAGGCTGAACTACACGATCAACCTGCCCGAAGTCAACGAATTTACGCTGGGACAGCTTCTGTTCCTCTTCGAATTACAGACGGCTTACGCAGGCGCCATGCTCAACGTAAACACTTACAACCAGCCCGGTGTGGAAGCGGGCAAGAAAGCGACCTTCGCGCTCCTCGGCAAGCCCGGTTACGCCGAACAGAAAAAGGAACTGGACGGCGCGGCAAGCGATTACGAATATATCGTTTGATTGCAAATTCAAGCATATAAGGATAAAACGGCAAGGAAAGAACCTTTCTTTCCTTGCCGTTTTTATTACGGGACAAACGAATCAACCGAGTGTGATTCGATCATTCCGGAATCAGCATGTCTCCCGCGGGCTACCGCGCCATGACGGCGAACGAATTCTTCATTCCTCCCCCCAATGAACGCCCGTAAACGCATAAGAGAAGCGATTCGACCCGAAAATTCGAAAAATTTTTTGCTTTTTCAAAAAATTACGTCGACGGCGTTTACGGCTTTCCCGCTCCGTTTTTGAAAAAGGCGTAAGGGTGAATCACGTGCTCCCCCTTCACGTCCAGATCGCGCAGCTTCGGGTCTTTTAATACGATTGCCGACTGAATTACGTTGTTACCGTACTTTTGCCGCAGTTTATCGACCGCCGCATCCAATCTTTTCTGTTTTTCGTCCCGTTCCGCGCTGCCGAACATATCGAGCTGCTCCGCCCCGAAGCAAAAATCGGAGACGGACACACCCAAACCGCGCACGTAGTTCTGCCACGGATAGACCGCCCGAAAAAGTTCGAACGCCTTTTTGCCGATTTCGGATGCATTGCAACAGGGGCGCGGAAGTTTGCCCTGTTTTTGAAAACCTATTAAATCGGATGCGCGCGCGTAGAGATGCACCGTCCGCGCCCGCGTCAAGCCCGCTTCGCGCATCCGAGCCGCAACCGAATCGGCAAGCAGATGGATCACCATGCGCACATCCTCTTCGTTCTTCAAATCGCGGTAAACGGTGAGGCTGTTGCCGATAGATTTGATATTCTCCTCCTCGTCCACCGCGCTAACGGGCGAAGTATCGCTGCCGTTGGCAAAGGCAAAGAGATAGCTTCCCCACTTGCCGAGCATCCGCACGAGCAGCTCCTCGTCGCTTCGGGCGAGCTGCCCTATCGTTCTGATTCCGATGCGGTTAAGCTTTTGTTTGGTAGCGCTGCCCACGTAGAGCAAATCTTCGACAGGAAGCCTCCAAACGATTTCTTTATAGTTTTCTTGGGTGATTTCGGTTACGGCGTCGGGCTTTTTCATGTCCGAGGCGAGCTTGGCGAAAATCTTGTTCCAGCTCACGCCCACGCTCACGGTAATGCCGATTTCCCGTTTCACCCGCTCACGAATCGCTTCCGCGATCCCGACGCCGCTGCCGAACAACTTTAAGCTTGCCGTAACGTCCAGCCAGCACTCGTCGATTCCGTACGCCTCGATACGGTCGGTGTAATCCTCGTAGATGCCGCGCACCGCTTTAGACACCTTCAGATACCGGGCAAAGTCCGCCTGCACCTCCACAAGCGTTTCGCCGCACTTCTGCCGCGCCTGCCAATACACGTCGCCCGTCCTGACGCCCGCCCGTTTCGCAACCGTATTTTTTGCGAGCACGACGCCGTGCCTGTCCTCCTTGCTTCCCACGACCACCACGGGCTTTTCCCGTATTTCGGGGCGGCGCAGGCACTCCACCGAAGCGTAAAAGTTGTTCAGATCGCTGTGTAAAATCGTCCGCATAGGCTTAGTATTGCCGAAAAACACAAAAATAACAAAGCCCGCCTTCGGAAAGTCCGTTTTATGGCAATTGAGGTAATATTTGGGGTCGGAAAACGCGAAAAAGGTAAAAAAACCGCGAAAAAACATTAAAATTCAGATCGTTTTCTCTTTTTTTTTGCGCAAATGCTTGACAAATGTTTTTTGGGGTTATATATTAGCAAGGTGTTTCGGGCAACAAAAAACCCGAAAACACATAAAATGAAACTGAAATTTGGAGGTTTTATGAAAACAGCAACAAAGAAAAGAACGGTCGTCGGATTGAGCGCCGCCTGCGCGCTTATGCTGTCGATCGGAACGGGGTTCGTTATCAAAAACAACACCGTTGCATCCGCTGCGGAGCCCGCTACTTCCGCCGCGACGAGCTTTTTCCACGATTACCTGCTCGACAACGAAGGCAATGAGTACACGCTCGCCAAAAAGTTTTACAAGGCTTTTGAGGAAATGAAAAACACGGACGACTTCAAGGACGGCGTCGTGGACTATCGGATCGACGATATCGTTACGTCCGACCAGTTGAAGGCTTGGGTCGAAAACGGCGACCTCACGGTTCCCAGAGCGTTCAGCGCCGCACGCGACGCGTTCCTCACCGACCACCCCGAAATCTTCTACATAGACTTTTATAAGATGACGATCAGCGTTGCAAAGAGCGGCGGCACGTACGTCGGCTACGTCAACAGCGGCAGAGAAGCCAACCTCTATTACGACAACGGCTTTAACACGAAGCAGGATGTAAACGAGGCGGTCCGGAAATTCGAAAAAAGAATCGACGAGGTCGTAACCTACGTTAACCAGAAGGAAGAGCAATACAACACTTACGTTGCAAGAGACGTTTATCTCGCAAAGGAAGTAAACACTTATCTTGCGGAAAACATTAAATACGATTACGTTTCTTACCAAAATAAAAACGACCCCAACTACATTGCAGCGGCGTATATCAACACGCCCTACGGCGGGCTTGTAGAGCAAAAAGCCGTTTGCGGAGGCTTCTCCACCGCGTACAAGGTGATCATGGACCGCTTGGGGATCCCCTGCATCACCGTAAACGGGTACAGCAACAACAGAGACGAATACGGCTTTAACACGAATTCTTCCGTATACCATATGTGGAACTACGTTTGGCTTGAAACGCCGGCGGCGCAAGGCAAATCGCGTGCAGCGGCAAGCAAAGGCGAATGGTATTCGGTTGACGTTACCTGGAACTCCGCTTCTTACAGCAGAACCAGATATGCGGTAATGAACGAGTATACCGACTCGGAATATCACGTTGCCGACGGCGAAATATCCTCGTCGGGTTACAGACTGAGATATCCCAAGCTCTCCCCGTATGCATACGGCAGCACGGGAGAAACCGACGGGCTCCAGTTCTCCTTAACGTATGAATCGAGCGGAAACAAAGACGATTTCGACAACGATTTGGTAAACACTTACGTTATCGTAAGCTATAACGGAAAGAGCGCGAAGAGACTTTACGAAGAGGACGGTCTTTATCTGGTGATCCGCAATTCCTATTACGAGAGCGTCGACGGTACATTGCAATTCACTTGGACTAACTGGTACTCGCTGGAAGTTTGGAGACAATGCGTAATCAAAGAGAATGCCAGCACCGAAAGCGACTTCGAAAAGGTTTATCAGGATTCGGGAACCCAGACGCGTTATTACGAAAATACTTCGGTTTACGGCATTCAGGTAGCCGTATTCGACTACAAACCCGACAGAGCCGCTCCGGAATTTATCCATGGCAAACCTACCAACCTCCCTCCCGATTTGGGTCATGATCCCGAAACCGAAAGCCATTTCTTCTACTATTACAGTAACGATAAAGTGGAAGAGAAAGTAAATGCCGTTTCCGTATCCGATATAATGATCAACGAAAGCTACGGCACATATGCTCCCGCCCCCTATGTGAACGTCGATGCGGACGCCAACTACAATACAAGCATAACGTTCAGCGACTCTATGGGCACGAACAAAGGCGACGGGAAGATGAATCCCAAAAACGCATTTGTTTTGTCCGTAACCTACGATCAGGATTTGCACATCCTTGACAAATCCAAACCCATAGGCATATCGTTTACTTCCGTTCATCCCAACACACAGCAGTTCGCGTTCTTTGAACGTTTCGAAGACGGTGCATTCGTACATTTACTTGACGACAACCGCACTTTGCAGTATAAATTCTGCCCCAGCCTGATGTACGAACATAACGACGAAGTTTACAGCATCTTCTTCACGAACGTCGGCTCGGCAAGAAAAGTAATGAGAAAAATGCCCGACGGTTCGTTGAAGGAAGAAACGTTGGATAAACTTCCCAACAACGCCGTTGCCCATTTTTCAAGAGCGGTTCTTGCCTGCCCCGCACGCTTTAACTACGACGGCAGACTTTGGGTGGACTGCTGCGCACAGCCCGAGCTCGTTTCCAACTCCGACCTGAGCGCCATGGATTTCCTTGACGAAAATGGCGAGAGCACGTTCTCGGAAAATCAAAGAAGCCAGATGATGCTCGTTGCGGAGAAAGCGGATACCTCTACGGTTGACGCAATGAAGGATGCAATTACCGCGAACGATAAGATCAACGTGAACGGTGACAATATCATTTCCAGCGAAACGTACGACATCGCCTTGCAGATGTGCGGTAAGTACCCCACCATCCCCAACGGAAGCTACGTTAAAATCTCACTCGGCTTCCCCGAAGGTTACTCCCCCGCAAGCGAAGGCGTTACGTTCAAGATTTTCCACCGTAAACACATTCAAGACGATATTTACGAAATCGAAGAGATCCCCTGCGTTGTAACGCAGTTCGGTATCGTTGCGGTTGTTACGAGCTTCTCCCCCTACATGGTAGCCGTTGTAGACGAAGAGTTCGCAACCGAGAAAACCGTTTACGCAAGCATCGAAGGCAAGGGCGGCAAGCTCTCGCTTGAAGACGGCAAAATCAAGTCGGTTGCGGAAGGCGGAAACTGCACCTACACCATTCAGCCCGAAGAAGGATATCAGGTTTATTCCGTTACTTTGAACGGCAAAAACGTGGCAGACAGAATCGACGAGAACGGAAAACTTACGCTCAGCTACGAAGAGCTTTCGGCAAACAGCCATCTCATCATTCAGTACATTGCAGACGCTGCGGCGGCACGCATTCAGGAAAAGCTTAACAGCAACGCGATTGACGAAGCGGTTACGCCCGATTCCACGAAGCACGTCGTAGCCGTAAAAGACCAGCCCGTTTACTCGAACGAACCCATCGTCGTCGATTTGGGCAACGGCACTCCTGCGTCTTCGGATGCACCCAACCTGACTGTGATCATCGTAGTTTCCGTGATCTGCGGCGTACTCGTGATCGGTGCGATCTGCACGGTAGCGTTGGTATTGAAGCGCAAGAAGAATAAGGCTTGATCCCAAGCTTTTATAAAAAGAACTGTAACCCGCTTAGGTTACAGTTCTTTTTATGTAAAGGAAACCCCCGCCATAGTGGCGGGGGTTTCCTTTACATAAAAAAAGAGGCTTTCGGGTTATCCGAAAGCCTCTTCTGTTCGACTTGTATTTTTACTTAGTTCTGTTCATTTTTCCCGATTATATTTTCCTACATTTCATTGCAATACGGTTATCGACGGTTAAGTATCCGTCTAATTCAAGATGCGTAGCTCCCGCCGCAATTGAGGCTTTAACGCAGCTCACGGAATTTTCGTTATAGGAATTAGGCAAGCCGCGGTGCGCGACGACGAAAGGCATTCTCGCAGAAGAAAAATCGTCATATTCTCCGAGCGCTCTTGTAACGCTTTCGTAATCTTGCGAAACGATCCCGTAAGCTCCGCTGTTGATTGAATTATACAAATTGAGTTTTTGCGAATTTTCGGGGCGTACCCAAACCGTTCTGAACCGCGCTTGCAGATAGAATACGTTCTCTTTTGTAGCAATGCTCTGCGGGATCACCGCAACCGAAGCAAGGTTTGCTTGACCTCTCTGCCGTCGCATTCCTCGCACGTCTTTTTATACCGCACGCGGCTTTTCGTTTTCTTATCGATCATATTGAACCCGATATTATATGAATATGCCATAATGTTAGTGTGGACGAAATACAAATTTTCATGAAAATGTTGACACGAAATACTCCGTGTCAACATTTTTTTGCTATTTTGAGCCGATTTTCAGACAAAAATTACTTATACCGCCGCACGATTTTATTGCTATTTTTTTCAAATGTTGACACAATGTTGACACGGAGAAAAGTACAATCCCATGGTTGAAAAAAGAGCCTCCACATTTTGTGTGAAAGCCCTTCATTTACACTATATCTTGTGTTTTTACTTACTCATGCCCTCTTGGACTGCAACTGCAACGGCGACCGTTGCGCCGACCATCGGGTTGTTGCCCATACCGATCAAGCCCATCATTTCGACGTGCGCGGGAACGGACGAGCTGCCCGCAAACTGTGCGTCAGAGTGCATTCTGCCCATCGTATCCGTCATGCCGTAAGACGAAGGCCCTGCCGCCATGTTGTCGGGATGCAACGTTCTGCCTGTGCCGCCGCCCGAAGCGACCGAGAAATATTTCACGCCGTTCTCGTTGCACCACTTTTTATAGGTGCCTGCAACGGGGTGCTGGAAGCGCGTGGGATTGGTAGAGTTGCCCGTAATGGAAACGCCGACCTTTTCGAGTTTCATAATGGCAACGCCTTCGGGAACGTTATCCGCACCGTAGCACTTAACCTTGGCGCGGGGACCGTCGGAATAAGGAACTTCCTTGGTAACCGTAACCGTTTCGGTGTAGGGATCGAATACCGTTTCGCAGTAGGTGAAGCCGTTGATACGGGAGATAATGAACGCCGCGTCCTTGCCCAAGCCGTTGAGAATGACGCGCAGGGGATTTTTACGCACCTTGTTCGCGTTCATGGCAATGGAAATCGCGCCTTCCGCCGCCGCAAAGCTCTCGTGCCCCGCAAGGAAGCAGAAGCAATCCGTCGATTCGGAAAGGAGCATTTCGCCCAAATTACCGTGTCCCAGACCCACCTTTCTGTTTTCCGCAACCGAGCCGGGAATACAGAAGGACTGCAAGCCGATCCCGATTGCCGCCGCCGCGTCCGCCGCCTTTTTGCAGCCTTTCTTGATGGCGATCGCCGCGCCTACCGTGTACGCCCAGACCGCGTTTTCGAAACAGATGGGCTGCGTGCCGCGCACGATCTTATCGCAATCCACGCCCTTGGCAAGGCAGATTTCTTTGCACTCTTCTACGGACTTGATGCCGTATTCCTTTAAAACCTTATTGATTTTATCGATTCTTCTTTCATAACCTTCAAACAGAGCCATGCCGCACCTCCTTATTCCTTACGAGGGTCGATGTACTTCACCGCGCCCTGTTCTTCCGAGAATCTGCCGTAATGACCCATCGCCTTCTTCCAAGCGGAGTTGGGTTCGTCGCCCTTCTTAATGAAATCCGTCATCTTGCCGAGCGAAACAAATTCATAGCCGATAACCTGATCGTCCTTGTCGAGCGCAAGACGGGTAACGTAGCCCTCCGCCATTTCGAGATAGCGCACGCCCTTCTTCGCCGTGCCGTACATGGTGCCGACCTGAGAACGAAGTCCTTTGCCCAGATCCTCGAGCCCCGCACCGATCGTAAGACCGTCGTCGGAGAACGCCGACTGCGTTCTGCCGTAAACGATTTGCAGGAACAGCTCGCGCATCGCCGTGTTGATCGCGTCGCAGACGAGGTCGGTGTTGAGCGCTTCGAGAATGGTCTTGTGGGGAAGAATTTCCGCCGCCATTGCCGCCGAGTGCGTCATGCCCGAGCAGCCGATCGTTTCAACGAGCGCCTCCTGAATGACGCCCCCCTTAACGTTGAGCGTCAGCTTGCACGCACCCTGCTGGGGCGCGCACCAGCCGATGCCGTGCGTGAATCCGCTGATGTCCGTGATCTGTTTTGCGCACACCCATTTGCCCTCTTCGGGAATGGGAGCGGGATCGTGTTTGGGTCCCTTCTGTACGCAACACATTTCTTCTACTTCGCGTGAATATTGCATTTTGTACCCTCCATAAAATTTTTCGACTTGTCGGAATTTTAATCCATCTCATATTTTACCATATTTTAGCGGAATTGACAAGGACTTGTCCGAAAATTTTTTCAAGAATTTTTCGCGAGAGGGGTATTGACATATTGAAAAGTTTATCGTATAATAATGTCAAATAAATTTTAAAGGAGAATCTTCATGAAAAATTCAAAGATGTTGTTAGCTGTTTGTACCGCTGTTGCTGTCGTTCCATTTGCTTTCATGGGACTATCTGTTACACCTGCAAGCGCAGAACAAATTTCAAAATTGAAAGATGAAGCTATGCTATCCAGAATGGATATTAGTTTGAATCAATTTGATGCTGTATTCAACTCTTTGATTGCCGTTAAAAATTCTCGTTCTAATATTCGAGAATATAATGATGATTATTCAGGCGTTTATATTGACGACGAGGGCTACTTAAATATTGGTTATGTCGCAAATTCAAAAAATATTTCCACATTAGCACAAAGGGCTATTGCGCAATCCAACTCAACTGTTAAAAATCAAAAAATAAACTATGTAGCGCAAAATCACTCTTTTAATTATCTCACAACTATTTATCAATTCATAACGACGATAGAAGGTTTTAATTCGGTTTCCTTTGGAATTAACCACAAAACCAATGTTATTGATTTCTCATATAGTGATGAATCTGATAAAAAATTATTAATAAGCAAGTTGGCAGAACAAAATATCAATGACGATTCTGTTTTAAATTATATCAGCTTGGAGAGCACAAACCTTCCAAATGCTGAGTATTATCCTTACCCTGGTACTAAAATATCATACAATTTTGGCTTTTTGAACACTAAGTCTAAATATGGTACAGTCGGATTTTGCGCATATGATAACGAAACAGGCGAATATGGGGTTGTTACAAATGCTCATGTAGCTGATAGTTCGTCAGCCACTTATAAAAATTATCAAGGAAAATCTATCGGAAAATTAAGTAAAAGTATTCTTAATGAAAACATTGACGCAGCATTTGTTAAAATCACAAACAAAAGTATGCGCGTAACAGAAAGCATTGAATTTTCTGATTCATTATACTATTCCATTGGCAATGTCGCTTCAGAAAGTATAATTATTCAAGGGGCAACAGTTAGAAAAATGGGAGCCGCATCAGGCGATGCTCGTGGTCAAATTGTTTATCCCGAAACTGCTTCTACCGTTAACTACTCAACGGGAACAGTATTACTAAAAAATTTAATCCAATACGACATTGCGCCTGTGGGCGGTGATAGTGGTGGTCCCGTAGTATTGTACAATGCAAATCACAATTTCTTGGGCATACATATTGGAGGAAATGAAGAATCTAAAACAAGTATAGCCTGCAGAGCTTCTAACATTTTATCTCGACTTAACCTTTCTCTTGTGAATCAGCGTTGGATGATTGACCATCCTGATATTTGGGATGTTTAAAAAATAAATTAGAGGTAACCTTATGAAAAAATTATTTGCCGTGATTGCACTCTGCTTCGTTTGCGCGCTCGCGCTCGTCGGGTGCAACGTGCCGAAAGATTTTACGCCGAAAGAAAGCGATTTCGAGGTATCCCTCGAAGTGGAAAAGGCGGAAATTTCGGCAGGGGAAAAGCTTTGCTTTACCATCCGCTTTAAAAACAACAGCGGCTACGCCTTAAAGGACGTTACGCACGGCGGCGTTTTCCTGCGCTACTCGCTTACGGACGGCACGCGTAGCCTTTCTCCCGCATACGCCGACGACGCTATCGTGGAAACGCTGACGAAAGAGGAACGATTGCTCGCGGTGGAAAGAGACACCGCGGAAATCCCCGCGGGAAAATATTCGCTTACGGGTTACGCCGAATTTACGTATCACGGAAGCAATTATAAAATTTCTTCTCCCGTCGTTTACGAAATCACGATTCTTTAAAACCCGATATAAAAAAGCCCGCCCGCGCCGATATTCGGCGCGGGCGTCGTTTATGCTTCCGTAAACAAAATTCTTCGTCGCGCTACGCGCTCCTCCGAACGAAAAAAAAGCTTTCCGCTCCGAATGGCGAGGACAGCGGGCAAGTGCGCCGTGATTTATTCCATTAAGTTTAACAGTTCGCCGAGGGTGGGCAGGTCGCTTTCCGTCTGGTAGGAAAAGAACGCGCGGAGCAGGCGCAGGGCGCGTTTTTTACCGTCCGCTGTGGGCGTTCCCTCTCCGCTCAACACGAAGCGCAGCGTTTCCACCGTGCTCTCGCTGACGGGCACCCCCTCTTCCTCCCGCTCTGCGGAAAACGAGCCGCTCGTAAAACCGAAGCGTTTGACCTCGCCCTTGGGAATTTCAATCGGGTACCCGGCATAGCGGAGCGCGGAACACAAAAACCTGATCAGCGCGTACTCCTCTCCCGCGCAGACTTCCCGAAGCGCGCTCACCGCAGCTACCAGAAATTCGCCTGCGCGCATCTCTTCGAGCACGAGCGCGTCGCACGCCTCCGCCACGCAGATCGCCGTATAATACTTCGTCATGTCCTCGCGCAGCGCGTAGAACCCGTCGTAGAGCGAGGCCCCCGTTACCGTGCGCCTGCCCGCGCGCTCCGCAATGGTGTATTCGGCAAAACAAAAAGGCTGCGCAGCAAAATTCAGCCTTGCCGCCGCCTTTCTCACTCCCTTCATCGCAGCGGAAATCTTACCCCTGCCCGCTGTTAAAAGAGTTACCATTCTGTCGTTCTCGCCGAAATTCACGGTGCGCAGAACGAGTGCGTCTTCCGTATAATCCATAAATTACTTAAAGTTCTTTTCGTCCTTTAAATTTTTATAGAGCATATAGTAACTGAAATTTCCCGTTTCCTCGAACATCCGCCAAGCGATTTCGCTTGCGCTCTTATCCTCTTTCATATCCGCAGTATGCGCAGAACGGTCGGGATTATGCGAAATTTCATAACGGACGCCGTTACGGCTTTGGAAACTCGGAAAATTCAGTACCCGAACTGCGTCATCAGACTCGTGCTGTCGCGCCAATCCTCGCGCACCTTGACGTAGGTCGTTAAAAAGACCTTCGCATCCAAAAATTTTTCCATTTCCTTGCGGGCACGCGACGCCGTTTCCTTTAACGCCGAACCGCCCTTTCCGATCAAAATCGCTTTGTGATTCTTCTTCTCGCACACGATGTCCAGATTGACTTCGTACACGCCGTCCTCACGCTTTTTAAATTCATTGACGACGATTGCCACGCCGTGCGGGATTTCCTTTTCGTAGCCGAGCAATATCTTTTCGCGCATGATTTCCGAAATCATAAACTTTTCGCTGCGGTCGGACACGATGTCGTCGGGGTAGAGCGGCGCGCCCTCTGGAAGCATCGAGTAAACCGCTTGGAGCAGCTTCTTCAAGTTCTTGCCCTTACGCGCCGAAACGGGCACCACGTCCGCCGCGATCCCCGCTGCGCTGAGCGTTTCGAAGTCCTTTACGATATTCTCTTCCGGCATGATGTCGATTTTGGTATATGCGATCACGGCGGGAAGCCCCGACGACAGATACTTCTTCATCATCGCGACATCGTCGGGCTGTACCCCCGCGTGCCCGTCGTGCACGAACAGCACCGCGTCCACTTCCTTTGCCGTCTCGTCGGTGGTGCGCATCATCTGCGCCGTCAGCTCGTTGCGCTGTTTATACAGTCCGGGGGTGTCGGCAAAGACGATTTGCCCCTCTTCCCGCGTTAAAATCCCCAAGATCCTGTCGCGCGTCGTCTGCGGCTTGGGCGACACGATTGCCACCTTCTCCCCGACGAGCACGTTCACAAGCGTGCTTTTGCCCGCATTTGCTTTTCCGATTACCGCTACCGTTCCGCTTCGCATATTATTCCCTCGCAAGAGACAGCGCGCGCATCACGCTCTCCTCCCGCTCCCGCATGATTTTTTTATCCTCTTCCCGCTCGTGATCGTACCCCAGACAGTGCAGCACGCCGTGTACGGCAAGATAGGTGAGCTCGCGTGCATACGAATGCCCGTACTCCGCCGCCTGCTCCTCCGCACGCTTTTTGCAGATCGCAACGCTGCCCAACAGCAACGCCCCCGCCTCCGTTTCGACCGGATAATCGGCTTTCCCGATGCTTTTGCCCGCCGCCAAATCGAGCGCGGGAAAAGATAATACGTCCGTTACCCTGTCGATTTTGCGGAAACCGCGGTTGAGCGCTTGGATTTCCTCTTCGCCGACGAGCGCAAGTTCTACGACGAGCGGGACGTCGGCGTCCGCAACGGGCGCAAGCGCACGCGAAAGCCTCCGCTTGTCCTCCTCGGAAAAATCTTCGCTGTCGATGATAAATTCGACCATCAATCTTCCTTCTTCTCATCCACCGCCTTGCGTTCGCGGTTGAAGCGGATGGCGGGATATTTGACTCTGTGGTGGTGCACGCCAGAAAGCGCTTCCACAAGCGTTTCTTTGATCGTGGTAAGCTCTCTCATCGTAATGTTGCAGTCGGAGAACTGATCCAAATCCATTCTCTCCTCGATGATCCCGCGGACGACGCGCTCCACACTCTCGGGACTGCGGTCGGCAATCGCGCGGGACGCCGCCTCCGAGGCGTCGGCAATCATGATGATCGCGGCTATTTTCGAGCGCGGGGTCGGACCGAGATAGGAAAAGTCCTTGGGATCCACGTCGTCGCCCGAAAGCTTGACCGCCTTGTTATAGAAATACTTAATGGGCAGCGTGCCGTGATGCTCGCGCGCGATGTCCGCTATGTCCTCGGGCAGATGCGCCGCTACCAGCAATTCGTAGCCGTCCTTGGCGTGCGAACGGATAATGTCCGCCGAAAGCTCGGGCGAAAGCTCGTCGTGCACGTTGTAGCCCGACTGGTTTTCCGTAAAACAATCGGGCTGTTTGAGTTTGCCCACGTCGTGGTAATACCCCGCCGCACGGGCAAGCTCCGCGTTTTCGCCGATAGCTACGGCGCACGTTTCGCTCAGATGCGCCACAATCAACGAATGGTTAAACGTGCCGGGAGCTTCCTTTTTCAGCCGCACCAGAATGGGCGCGTTGGTACTCGTCAGCTCTCTGAGACGAAATACGGTCAGTCTGTTGAACACGCGTTCAAACACGGGCAAGAAGGCAAGCGCGAACATGGAAGAGAGCACGTAGCCCAGAATCCCGAAACCCGCCGCCGCGACGTAATCGATCCACCCGATGGAAGCGATTTCGGGGATCTTTAACAGCAGCAGCACGATCACCGTGGGAATGGATACGAAAATTCCCGTTAGCATGAGCCCGCCCCTCGTCTTGGTTCCGCCGACAAGGAAAATGCCGAACGTTCCGCATACGAAGGTCAAGAGCAACGAGAAATAGACGACGTTGCCCGCGTCGTAGCTGTTCGTGTAGGTGTCGATAACGAACATCAGGAAGGAGAATACGAAATTGAGAATGATCGCCTGTCTGCGGCTCAGCAAAAATACGAACATAAACGCAAGCATCGCCACGGGGCGGGCGTAGATATTGACGTATTTTTCGACGAGGTAGCACGCGACGACGGAGAAGAGAATGACCGTCAGAATGAGCAAAACGTTCTTTGTCTCCCCCAAAAACTCTTTATTTTCGAAGTACAGATAATAATAAATTATTCCGAAGAGCAAAAAGATACACACGCAGAGCAACAGAATATCCGAAAAGCGCGTGCGAAAATAGCTCGTCCAGCCCGACGTGTCGTTGAGTACGATCATCACAAAAACGAGGGCGAGCAAAATGACGTAAAACAGCACGAAATACAGCGCGCTGGTCAGTAGCCGTTTTTTGCTGACCTTTTCCTTCATTTCCTTTCTCCTTTGCCTTTCCCGTCTCTTTCGTACGCTTTGACGATTTTACCCACGAGCGGATGCCGCACCACGTCCTTTTCCGAGAAGGCAACGATTGCGATATCCTCGATTCCCTTCAACAGCGTGGTTGCCTGTTTAAGTCCGCTCATCTTTCCTTCGGGCAGATCCGTCTGCGTCAAATCGCCCGTAACCACCATTTTACACCCGTCGCCAAGGCGGGTCAAAAACATTTTCATCTGCTCGCGCGTAGCGTTCTGCGCCTCGTCGAGAATCACGAAAGCGTCGCTCAGCGTCCGTCCGCGCATATAGGCAAGCGGGGCGATCTCGATCGCGCCCTTTTCCATCAGCTTCTGATACGTTTCCGCGCCGAACATCTCGCGCAACGCGTCGTACAGAGGGCGAAGGTAGGGATCGACCTTCGTCTGCAAGTCGCCGGGGAGAAACCCGAGCTTTTCGCCCGCTTCCACTGCGGGACGGGTGAGAATGATCCGCTCGACCTCCTTCGCCTTAAACGCCGCCACGGCAAGACACACCGCAAGGTAGGTCTTGCCCGTACCCGCAGGTCCCACGCCGAAGGTGATCGTATTCTTCTTTATCTTGGAAACGTACTCTTTCTGCCCGACCGTCTTGCATTTTACGGGTTTTCCCGCAAAGGTAACGGCGACGACGCCCTTCATGACGCCCGCGATTTCGCCCGATTTTCCTTCGCGTGCAAGCTCGATGCAGTACAGCAGGCTGCTCTTTTCGATCTGCTCTCCCGCGTCGACGATCGCCAAAAGACTGCCGAGGACGTTTTCCCCCACGGCAACGCTTTCCTCCTCCCCTTCGAGAAGGACCTTCGTTCCTTCCACGCGGGAAATCAGCGACAGTTCCCGCGAAATAATCTGCAAATTTTCATCGAAAACGCCGAGCACCTTCTGAAGCCTGTCAAGGTTCCCCGTTTCCACCGTAATCCGTTTAACCGTAATTCCCTCCGCCGTAATCCGCGCGTATTTCTTCCGTCATGCGAGGTTGATTGCCGCAACGGCAAACGCCGTCCCCGTAACAAGTACCCCTTTGTCCGTTTTTTGCGAACTAATATCCCTGATTTCACCGAATTCCGCCTGCGCGCGCGAAAGAGCCCCCTCTTCGTCCGCCTCGTATTCTGCGGAAAAGAAATAGGCGATCTTCGCACGGGCAATGACGAGCACCTTGCGCGTTTCCTCGCCTACGGCGACCTCGTCGCTAACGAGCATTCCTCCCGCGCTTACGGCGTCTCCTACGGCGACGCACGCCGTGCCGCGCACGACGACGAGTTCTTCCACCGTACCGGAAACGGGAGATGCGAGCGGACCCGAAGCGCGGTGTCCGTTTTCGTCCGTAACCTCTACCGTAACGGTGAGCACGCCGCCCTTCTTTCCGATGGTGCAAAAGCTCACGCGCGGCAGAGACAGGATTTCCGCCGTCATCTGCGAAGTATCCTTCGGCAGCGAGCCGAATCTCTTCACGCCGCCGCGGGCAAGCACGTCGCTCACCTCCGCGGCGTAGTACGCGCCGCTGCCGACGATGCGGACGGAAAGTATTGTCCGTTCGAACAGCAAAGTGCCGAGCACAAACGCCAGCGCGCCCGCCAGAAAACCCGCACGCTTCACGGCGACGGCGATTGCCCGCGAAACCCCGCGAGGGCGTACTTTTTTTATATTATAGCACGAACCGCGCAAAATTGCAAAAACTTTTTGTAAGTCTTTGCGATTCACCTGCAAAGTTATCGAATTTTTTTCGTTTAAACGGGCGGAGAACACCTCGATTCCCGCTCGCGACAGCTTTTCCACCGCCTGAAAGGCGTTCAAAGCCCGAATTTCAAGTTCTGCCCTTCTCACCCGATACCCGCTCCACTTTTACGATATTGCCCAGCACGGCGGCGTCGCCCGCAAAGTACTTGCCGAGCGTCAAGTTTTCCCCTTCCACCGCAACGCCGTCCTTCCGCCCCGCAAACACGATTTTGCAGTCGGTAAATTCGAGGATTTTTTTCACGTTCTGAAAATATCCTCCCTTCCCGTCGAGAACGGTATACTGCACGCGGGAGGAAACGATCTCGTCCGAACCGAGTGCTTTGGCAATTTCCGAAAGAAATCTCATACGGTATATATTGTATGCGTTTTTCGGGCATTTTAACACCGAAGAATCCACGCCCCGCGCAGTTCTCCGCAATAATGCCGTTTCGATCGTACAGGTTGCCTCGGCGCCCCGTCATTCCGAAGCGTCCCTCTTTTCATTCTGAGACCGGGTAACCTTGAGGTATCTTCTCAACGGCTGCGCCGCTTCGAGATGACGGAAAAAACGCGCCGAAGCACACTGCGTTTGTAAAAATTGCCCCGCCGCGAACCGCGGCGGGGCAACAGAATTTTTAAACTCAGTTGAGCTCTGCGAAATACTTAATGGTGCGAACCATCTGGCTCGTATAGGAGTTCTCGTTGTCGTACCAAGAAACGACCTTGACGAGCGTGGTGCCGTCGCCCATGGGCATACATTTCGTCTGCGTCGCGTCGAACAGCGAACCGTAAGTGATTCCGACGATATCCGAGGAAACGAGCTCTTCTTCCGTATAACCGAAGGAAGCGGAAGAAGCGTCCTTCATTGCCTTATTCACGGAATCCTTGTCCACTTCCCCTTGGCAAATCGCAACGAGCTGGGTAAGAGATCCGGTGGGCACGGGAACGCGCTGAGCGCAGCCGTCGAGCACGCCGTTCAGTTCGGGAATTACGAGACCGATTGCCTTTGCAGCGCCCGTGGAGTTGGGAACGATGTTAACGGCAGCGGCACGCGCACGGCGCAAATCGCCCTTGCGGTGAGGCCCGTCAAGCACCATCTGATCGCCCGTGTAGGCGTGAATGGTGGTCATATAGCCCTTTTTGATTTTAGCGAAGTGGTTGAGCGCGTTCGCCATGGGCGCAAGGCAGTTCGTGGTGCAGGAAGCAGCCGAGATAATGTTGTCGTTCGCGGTCAGCGTTTTTTCGTTTACGCCGTAAACGACGGTAGGCAGATCGTTGCCTGCGGGCGCGGAAATAACGACTTTCTTTGCGCCTGCCTTGATATGCGCCTCGCTCTTTGCTTTGGAGCAATAGAATCCCGTGCATTCGAGCACGACGTCTACGCCGATTTCACCCCAAGGAAGATTTGCCGCATCCTTTTCCGCGTAAATCTTAATGGTTTGTCCGCAAACGGTGATCGTACCCTCTTCGTCGTTCGCCGAAACGGTGTCGGAATGCTCGTATCTGCCCTGTGCAGAATCGTACTTTAAAAGATGAGCAAGCATCTTCGGGCTCGTGAGGTCGTTGATGGCAACGATTTCGTAACCCTTCGCACCGAACATCTGACGGAATGCAAGACGACCGATGCGTCCGAACCCGTTGATAGCAACCCTAACGTTTTTCATGAAATAAATCCTCCGAAAAAAACTTTTATTTTTGGTTTCTTGACGAAACCTTTCTACCGCTCTTTATTGTAGCATATTTTCTGCGATTCGTCAATGCTTTTTCCGTAATTTTCCTTTTCCGTACCCAAATTTCCTTTTCGGCAAGATTTTTCCGAATTATACTTGATTTTTTCGCTTTGTTGATTTATAATGAAAAAAAACCCTTAGGAGGATAGTTTTTTATGCCCTTGGTAACCACCAAAAAAATGTTTGAAGACGCCTATAAAGGCGGCTACGCCGTCGGCGCGTTCAACGTGAACAATATGGAAATGATTCAGGCGATCGTCGAAGCTGCCAACGAATGCAAATCCCCCGTGATCCTACAGGTGTCGGCGGGCGCGAGAAAATACGCGAATCCCGTGTATCTTCGCCACCTCGTACAAGCCGCCGTCGAAACGACGGATATTCCCGTTGCCATGCACCTCGACCACGGCGCGGATTTCGAAATTTGCAAAGCGAGCATCGACGGCGGATTCACCTCCGTTATGATCGACGCTTCCTCGAAGCCTTGGGAGGAAAACATCGCGATCACGAAGAAGGTCGTGGAATACGCGCACGACCACGGCGTTGTGGTAGAAGCGGAGCTCGGCAAACTTGCGGGTATCGAGGACGACGTGAACGTTGCGGCAAGCGATGCGCAGTTCACCTCTCCCGACGAAGTGGAGGAGTTCACCTCGAGAACGGGAATCGACTCCCTTGCAATCGCAATCGGCACCAGCCACGGCGCGTACAAGTTCAAACCGGGACAGGATCCCAAGCTGCGCATCGACATTCTCGAAGAAATCGGCAGACGGCTTCCCGGCTTCCCCATCGTTTTGCACGGCGCGTCGAGCGTTCCGCAGGATCAGGTTGCGATCGTCAACCAATTCGGCGGCTCCATGCCCAACGCAATCGGCATTCCCGAAAGCGAGCTGAAAAAGGCGGCGAAACTTGCGGTATGCAAAATCAACATCGACTCCGACTTGCGCGTAGCGTTTACGGCGGCGATCCGCAAGCATTTTACGGAGCATCCCGACCATTTCGACCCGCGCCAGTATCTCGGCGACGCGCGCGCGAACATGAAGGAAATGGTAAAACATAAGATTATCGACGTTTTGGGTTCGGCAAACAAAGCGTAAGAAAGAAAACCGAAACCGCACCCTTGGGTGCGGTTTTTTTTATAAAAAATATGGAATTATTAAAAATTTCGGAGCAACTCGGCGAGCTCATGACGGAGGACGGCTACACGCGGCTCACGCTTGCGCAAGCAATGGATACGGACGCCGCAAAATTTTTGGGGTTCATGAACGACGAAAGCTTTCCGAGCTTCCGCACCTTCGTATCGCTGACGGATTTCTTTCATTGTTCCGCCGATTTTTTGATCGGGCTTACCGACTATCCCAAGCGAGAGGCACGCTATCTGCTCGCCCCGCCCTTCTGCGAACAGATCAAAAAACTGCTGCACGCGGAAAAACTGAGCATATACAAGCTGCACCGGGGCGCGGGTTTAAGCGATAGCGTAATACGGAAATGGCTGAAAGGACAGCTTATGCCTTCCCTCCCGAGCCTGCTTCGGATCGTCCAATACCTCGACTACTCCTTGGACTATATCATAGGACGGGTTACTTGATTTAAAAATCCCCATTTGTCCCGCACTTTTGACAAATTTTTATTTTTTCTGCTTATTCGTAAACGCAAGAATTTTTTCGGTATTGCCGAACACCACGAGCTGATCCTCTTCACTGAACACGAAGTTCCCGTCGAGCGAGGAAATAACCTCTTTCCCGTGCTTTACGGAGAGGATATTCATGCCGAACTTCCCGCGCGGATTAACGTCCACGAGCTTCTTTTTGATCCACTTGGCGGGCACGGCGATCTCGAATATGGAATATTCCGAATCCAGATCGATATAGTTGATAACCTTGGTGGAATTGATTCTGACGGCGAGCTTTTCGGCAATATCGCGGTCGGGATAAATGACCTCGTCCGCACCCGTACGCATGAGGAACTTGCGCTGGATTTCGGTGGACGCCTTGGAAATCACCCGCTTGGCGCCCAAATCTTTTAAGTTAGACGTGATTTCAAGCGAAGCCTGAAAGTTGTCGCCGATGGTTACCAGGCACACGTCGAAGGACGGAATGTCGAGCGCCCTCAAATTGTCGAACACCATACAGTCGGTAATCAGGGCGTTTTCGTACTTGGGAGCAAGCGCGTCGATCACATCTTCGTTTTTATCGACGACGACGACTTCGTCCCCCATTTTAAGAAGCCTTTCCCCGAGCGTGCACCCGAATTTTCCCATTCCGATCAATAATACCGATTTCATACTTTCTCCTTTTGCTTTGAAGGGTTAGCCGATAAACAGCGATTCCGCGGGTTTGCGCACCGCATTGGAACTGCGCTTTTTTCCGAGCGCAAGCGCGAGCGTCAAAATACCCACCCTACCCGTGTACATAAGTACGATCAAAATAATTTTAGACGCGATCGTGAGCGATGGCGTCAGAGACACGCTCAACCCCACCGTTCCGATTGCCGACACCGTTTCGAACAAAATTTCTTTAAACTGCCCTTCGGGTTCGATTGCGCAGATCACGACGGTCGCAGTCAAAGCCAACATAAGGTACGCCGCAAAAATGGCAAGCGCCTGCGCTACCAGTTCGGGTTCCAAACGCTTTCTGCCGATGTTCACGTCCTTCCTTCCGCGGAAGGCGGCAAGCATTCCCATCACGATGACCGCAAACGTGCTTACCTTGATCCCGCCCGCCGTCGATCCCGAGCTGCCGCCGATAAACATGAGCACGAGCATCAGCAAAAATCCGCTGTCCGAAAGCGTGTCGAGAGACGTGGAGGCAAATCCCGCCGTGCGGGCAGTCGCGGCGTTGAAAAAAGAGCACATCAGCTTCTGCCCGAAATGATAACCCGCGTAGGAGGGATTGTTTCGCTCGAACAGGAGAAACAGCCCCGTGCCGCCGATGAGAAGCACGGCGGTCATAATAAGCACCACCTGCGTAAACAGGCGGAATTTCTTGAAGTTGAACTTGCAGTCGATCACATCCCCCCAGACGCAGAACCCGAGCCCGCCGAGGATAATCAGAACGGGAATCACGAGCGACACCACGGGGTCGGTTGCAAAATGCGTCAGCGATACAAATTCACCGTACTCCGCCCCCATTAAATCGAAGCCCGCATTACAGAATGCCGACACCGAATGAAACACCGCGTAATACACCCCCATGCCGCCGAATTTCGGCACAAAGCTGATACAAAGCAAGCTCGCGCCTATAAATTCGATAAGTAGAGAGCCGATCATGATACGCTTGATGAGCGTACCGATCCCGCGGTAGCTTTGTCCGCCGTACGACTGCATGACGACTTTGCGTTCCTGTACGCCGAGCTCGCGCCGCGCAAACAAAAAAACGATGGAGACGAACGTCGTAAACCCGAGCCCGCCCATCTGGATGAGCAGAAGAATGACGATTTGTCCGAACGTGCTCCAATGGATTCCCGTATCGTAGGGAACGAGCCCCGTAACGCACGAGGCGGAAGTTGCCGTAAAGAGTGCGTTTAAATAGTTGGTCTTTTGCCCGTCCTTCGTCGCGAACGGAAGGATGAGCAAAATACTGCCGAGCAAAATGATAATGAAGTAGCCGAGCGCAAGATACCGCCACACGGTGAGCCTGTGCCCCTTCTTCGTATTTTTTACCTTAGTGATCTCCACGCGAAAATTTTAGCACGCCCGACGGCGTTTGTCAACTGTTTGCACACAGCCGCCGTTAAATCGGGAAAAGCCTTCCTCCGTCATCCGAAGGAGCGCAGGAGGATCGCATCCCGAAAAAGCAGTCCGTCGTGCTTCGCTTCGCCTCGGGGGATCTTCTCAACGGCTGCGCCGTTAAACTTCGCCGCGGCTCGAACCGCAGTTTACGGCACGCCGCTACGCATAAAAAAATCCTCCCCCTGCGGGGAGGCATTCGTTCTGTTTATTCTGCCGCTTTGCCCTTTACCTTCATCAGCCGCACCACTGCGGCGCGTTCGTTCTCGTCAAGTTTATCCTTGATATAGGCTATCGTCTCTTCGAGCTGCGGGATCATCACGTATTCGAGCGCGTTGACACGACGCTTGTTCCGTTCGATTTCGGCGGCGAGCAGACGCATCGTCTTTTCGGTAACGGCAAGCTCTATCATTGCGGGCAGAAGCTTTCCCGCCTGTTCGACGGCAGCGTCCGCCTCGCTGGTGATTTCGGGAAAGGCGTACGGAAGCCCGCCGCCCCGCCCCGCCGTAACGGACACCTCGGGCACCGCCACGCCCATGACGGAAGCCACGCCGCACTCCGCCGACACAGGCGCGGAAGGCATGGAAAACGCCGCTTCCGCCTCGTTGACGGGGACGAGCGAACGCGCCACGGAGAAAGCGCGCAGGGTTTCCGATAATTCCCGCTCCGTTTCCGCGCGCAACTTGTAATTTTTCCTCACGATTTCCGTAAAGCGGCGCACCATTTCGTCCGACTTATCCTTTAAGAGCTTGTGCCCCCTCACGGCGGTCGACAGGCGCGCTTTCAGCTTTTTCAGCTCCATACGGGTGGGATTGACGTTGAGTCTTGCCATTATTGATTCTCTGTGCTCTCCGAGCCTGAATTCAAATATTTATCGAGATATTCCTTTCTGATTCGTTTCAACTCGCTTGCGGGCAGAATTTTCAGTAAATCCCAGCCCAAATCCAGCGTTTCCTCAATCGTTCTGTCCGTTTCGAAGCCCTGCGACACGTACCGCTTTTCGAACTCCTCGGCAAACTTCGCATAAAGTTTATCCGTATCGGACAGTGCCGCTTCACCCAGAATTGCCGAAAGCTCCTTGCACTCCTTTCCGCGCGCATACGCCGCAAACAGCTGATTCATGGTGTCGGCGTGATCCTCGCGCGTCTTGCCCTTGCCGATGCCTTTATCCTTCAAACGGGAGAGCGACGGCAAAACGTCGATAGGAGGATTGATCCCGCGCTTATATAAGTCGCGCGACAGGATGATCTGTCCTTCGGTGATATATCCCGTCAAATCGGGGATGGGGTGCGTTTTGTCATCCTCCGGCATGGTCAGAATGGGAATCTGCGTAATCGAACCCGCGCATCCGCGGATTCTGCCCGCGCGCTCGTAGAGCGTTGCAAGGTCGGTATACAGGTAGCCGGGGTACCCTCTTCTGCCGGGGACTTCGCGCCGCGCCGCCGAAACCTCGCGCAACGCCTCCGCATAGTTGGTGATATCCGTCATAATGACGAGCACGTGCATACCGCATTCGAACGCAAGGTACTCCGCGCAGGTCAGAGCCATGCGGGGGGTAGCGATACGCTCGACGGCAGGGTCGTTGGCAAGGTTGGTAAACAGCACCGTGCGCTCGATGGCGCCCGTCTTTTTGAAATCGTCGATAAAGTACTGCGCCTCTTCGAACGTAATTCCGATTGCCGCAAACACGACGGCGAAATTACTGTCGCCCGAACGCACCTTCGCCTGACGGGCGATCTGCGCCGCAAGCTCCGCATGGGGCAGACCGCTCATGGAGAACACGGGAAGCTTCTGCCCCCTGACGAGGGTGTTCAGACCGTCGATCGCCGATACTCCCGTCTGGATAAATTCGTTGGGATAATCACGTGCGGCGGGGTTGATCGGCTCGCCGTTGATGTCCAGCTTCTTTTCGGGAATGACGGGCTCGCCTCCGTCGCGGGGGTTGCCCATGCCGTCGAATACTCTGCCCAGCATATCGCGGGAGACGGCAAGCTCCTGCCCGTGTCCCAAAAACCTTGCGCGGGAGTCGGAAATTTTCAGCCCCTGCGAATTTTCGAACAGCTGGACGACGGCTTTGTCGCGGTTGACTTCGAGCACCTTGCCGCGGCGGATTTCGCCGTTCGCCGCAATAATTTCCACGAGCTCGTTATACGTTACGCCCTCTACGCCGTCCACCACCATCAGGGGACCCACGACTTCGCGAATCGTCTTGTATTCCTTAAACATCTTCTTCCCCTCCCTCGGCGATCGCTTTGAGCTCGCGGTTCATCGTCGCAAAGATTTCGTCGAACTCGGCGATATTCTCTTCGGGAATATATTTTGCGCGTCCGATTTTTTCCTTGCAGGAGCAGGCGAGAATCGCCTCGATATCCGCATATTTTTCCACGGCTTCGCACGCAAGGCGGTTAAATTCGTAGATTAGTTTGAGCATAAGCAGCTGCTTTTTCAGCGAGGTATAGGTGTCTACCTCGTGGAAGGCGTTCTGGTGCAGATAGTCCTCGCGAATCATTTTCGCCGTTTCCATAGTAAGCCTATCCTTTCTCGAAAGCGCGTCCATGCCGACGAGACGCACGATTTCGTCGAGCGCCGCCTCCTCCTGCAAGGTCGCCATGACGAACGCACGGTACTGCAAAAATTCTCTGCCCACGTTTTCGTCGTACCACTCCTTCATGCGGTCGGCGTAGAGCGAGTAACTGATCAGCCAGTCGATCGCGGGAAAGTGCCGCTTGTAAGCAAGCGATGCGGACAATCCCCAGAACACCTTGACGATCCGCAAGGTCGCCTGAGATACGGGCTCGGACAAGTCGCCTCCCGGAGGCGACACCGCGCCGATCGCCGAAACCGACCCCGTGCGCTCCTTACTGCCGAGAATCTTTACGATGCCCGCCCGCTCGTAAAACTCCGCAAGGCGGCTTGCAAGGTACGCGGGATACCCTTCGTCGCCGGGCATCTCTTCGAGCCGCCCGCTCATTTCGCGCAACGCTTCCGCCCAGCGCGAGGTGCTGTCCGCCATAATGGCTACGTTATAGCCCATATCGCGAAAATACTCCGCAATGGTGATCCCCGTGTAAATAGAAGCTTCACGCGCCGCTACGGGCATATCCGAAGTATTTGCGATCAGCACCGTACGCTTCATCAACGGCTCGCCCGTTTTCGGGTCTTTGAGTTCGGGAAACTCGTTCAGAACGTCCGTCATTTCGTTGCCGCGCTCGCCGCAGCCCACGTAGACGATGATGTCTGCGTCTGCCCATTTTGCAAGCTGGTGCTGCACGACGGTCTTACCGCTTCCGAAGGGACCGGGTACCGCCGCAACGCCCCCCTTAGCAATAGGGAACAGCGTGTCGACGACGCGTTGACCCGTAACCATGGGCGTTTTGGGAGAAAGCTTTTCGCGGTACGGTCTGCCCTTGCGGACAGCCCACTTTTTCAACATACAAACTTCCCGCTCGCCCGCGTCCGTCTTGATTACGGCAATCGTCTCCTCAACGGTATGCTCCCCGTCGGAAATTTTTGCGACCTTGCCCTTGACGCCGACGGGCACGGTGATGCGGTGCTCCACGATTTCCGTTTCGTTGACGATTCCTAAAACGTCGCCCGCCTCCACCTCGTCGCCGACTTTAACGCGGGGAATGAATTTCCATTTCTTTTCACGGTCGAGGTTGTTTACGGATACGCCGCGCGAAATCCGCGCGCCGTACTGAAAATACAGCGACGTCAAGGGGCGCTGGATCCCGTCGAAAATACCCGTGATCAGTCCGGGAGCAAGCTCCGCCGAAAGGGGCGCGCCCGTGGTTACGACCTCTTCGCCGATTCCGAGTCCCGCCGTCTCCTCGTACACCTGAATGGACGCCTTGTCGCCGCGCAGCTCGATGATTTCGCCGATCAGCTGCTTTTTCGACACCTTGACGACGTCGTACAGTTTGGCATCCGCCATACCTTCCGCAACGATCAGCGGACCCGAGATCTTAATAATTTTCCCTGCCATAAGTCCTTCCTTTTTCCATTGGCTGATTCTTCCGCACTCCCCTGAATCTACCGCGCCGACGCAGGGAGGGGAAGCATTCTGTCAATCGTTTTTAAACAAATCCACGCCGAGCGCGCGCTCGGTAGCGCGGCGGATGCACTCCTGCCCGTAACCCGTACTGCCGCTTTTGGACGGCACGGATAATATTACGGGATAGGGCTCTTCGTCAAACCGCTTTAAAAAGTCGTTCAGCTCCCGCGCAAGCTCCTCCGTCAAAAAGATGACGGAATATTCCGAGGCGATCGAGCGCAGAATTTCGCGCGCCTTCTTTGCGTCGTTTGCCGCAAACGCGGCAACGCCCGCCGCCTTAAACACCATAATGCTGTCGCCGTCGCCGACGAACGCCGTCTTTCCCGTCATATCAACCCCTCAACCGCCGAAGGATTTCTCCTTCCTTCAACCCCGCCGCAAGGGACGTGAACACGATTCTCACGTTTGCGTTTTCCGTGCGGCGACGGAAAATATAGCGGAGGAACACCCCGTCGTCTCCGAGCTCGAACGGCTTTTCGTTGAAATAGCGCAACTCGCACGAAGCAAGCGCCTTTTCGGCTTCGGAATAGGGCCGTCCCTCCTCCTTTGCCGCAACCAACATATCTGCAAAATCCGAATACACCGTGCCGCGGAAAGCTTTTTTTATCTTTTCCGCGTCGCCGAACGCAAGCGCAAGTTGCTTTTTCGAAAGGCTGCCCCCTTCGAGCAGATACTTTTCGGCTTCCTCCGCGCTCTTCGAGCGGAACGCCGTCAACAGATTGGTCATATCCGTGCGCAACGCAAACAGCTTTCTGCACGCGCCCCGTTTCAGGGTGCGATTGAAAAACGCCGCTTCCGCCCGAGCAAATATCGCGCCGACGCTTGCCCCGTCCGCGCCCTCCGCAAGGGCGGACTTCGCGTCCCTTACCGCCGCGGCAAGCTCTTGGGGCATATCCCCCAAGTCGTCCGCGCCGATTTTCTTTTGCAGCGCTTCCACGGAAAACAAGCCGTCCCCCGCCGCCATGGGCGCGCAGTCCGTCTTTAAAAAGTCCGCCTTGACGATTGCCTTGGCGTTGTAAAAATCGCGGGAGGCAAGCAGATAGCTTAAAATCTCTTCCGAAGGCGCGTATTCGAGAATAAAACGGTCGATATCGCGATCGTCCGCCGACACGAGTTTTTCAACGTCCGATACGCTCTCCGCGTCTCCCCCGCCGAACCCTGCGTCCAAAAGAGCGCGAAACGCCTCTTCCGCGCCCATTGCGCAGAAGCGCGGCAGCCTGTCTTTCAACAGCTTCGTCTCTTTTACGGCAATCACACCGCCCGTATACGCCCCGTCTTTTTTCTTCATTGCAATTTAAAGAGCTTTCTCGCAAGCTCCGATTGATACTCTTCCCTGTCGCGTTCCAGAAGCGCCGCATACGAAATATCGCGGTCGGAAAATTTTCCGCGCAAAATAAATCCGCCGTTGATTTTCGCACGTTCGCGCGAAAGCCTCAGCTTCTTTTTTTCCGCGATTTTTTCCGCGCCGATCGGAAAAGCGAATTTTTCGGACAGCACCACCTCGTCGCCCTCCTCGGCGTACTCGTCGAGAAGGCGCGAAAAGAGCGCAAGCGTCTCTTTTTCGCCAAGCGCGTTCAACTTGGCAAGCGCGCCGTCATAGATACCGTCGATGACCCGCCGCCGCGCCGCAAGCGCGATTTTCTTGCTTTCGAGCCGCACGGTAGCCGCACTGCCCTCGTCCATCGCGCGGATACGCTCGGCAACCGCCGCCTCTTCCTTTTCCCGCTCGCGCGCAGCCTGCGTTTCGGCAAGCTTCACTTCTTTCGCCGCCCGCTCCTTTGCGGTGCGGATAATTTCCTCCGCCTCCGCCTCTGCATCCGCGCGGATCCTGTCCGTAAGCGCCTGAATACTCATGATTTTCTCCTTGATCGGGGGAATCTTAATTTACGAAAATTCTCCGATTATCCCAACATGATGGAGATAAGCATACCGAGGATCGCGTAGAACTCGATCATTGCAGGGTAAATAATGAGCTTGCCGCCGAGAGATTCCTGTTTACCGACCGCGTAAATACAGTTTGCCGCCGCCTTCCCCTGGAAGAAACCGGATACGAGACCGGACAGCGCCATAGGCATAACTTGCGCGAATACCGACAGTCCTTCCCAAACGTTCATCGTCTGCGCGTTCAGTCCGCCCGAAGCGATAATGGCTACGATAAAGCCGTAAATCCCCTGCGTTGCGGGCAAGAGCACGAGCACGAGCACTTTTCCGAACTTCTTGGGATCCTCGCCCAGAACGCCCGCAGCCGCACTGCCCGTCTTGAAAAGACCGATGCTCGACCCGATGCCGCAAAGGATCACGCAGAGCGCAATTCCCGCCATAGCGACCGCATAACCAGCTGTAAACATAACTAACTTCTCCTTATATCTTCACGGAAGCCCGTGAGTTTTCCTTGATTTTTATTTTCTTCGCTTTCTTAGCCTGCGGCAAGGGCGCTACGGGCACCCAAACGTGGCTGTGGCGCGAACCGAACGGGGTGAACAACGCGCCCTCCCCTTCGTAAAATTTCCCGTAAAATTCCACATACTGCAATCTCGCGTCGTGGATATACGCACCCAAAAGACTCAGCGCCAGATTGAGCACGTGTCCCGCTATCAGCAATACGATGCCGAGCACGACCAACCCCGCATTTCCGCTTACGATCATGCCCGTACTGCCGTTCCAGCCCGTCAGCGCGTAACCCGAAACGATTTGCGCGATCACCGCGCCCGACAGCATCAACCCGTACAGACGGGCGTAACTTAAAATATCCGACGCGTAGTTGATCACGCCGTACGCCGCGCCGAAGCCCTTGGTGAATTTACCGAGCAGCTTTTCCTTCCGCCCTGCCGTCAACATGGCGACGAGGAGCGTAACTCCCGCCGTTCCCCCGCCCACGTACACGAGGATCTTCGCATGAAATTCCTCGACGAAGCCCGCAAGCGCAAGCCCCACGCCTACGGAAAAGAGCGCCCAGACCACGCCGTCTAAAATGCCGTCCGGAATTTTCCCTCTGCGCCAAGCCTGAATCGCGCGGCACACGTAGCCGGCAAACAGCTGAAATACGCCAAGCTCAAGCGCAATCACGAGCAGCGCGGGAATGGGAATCCCCAAAAACGACCAATTTACCTTTGCTTCCGTGTCGCCCATCTGCAATAAGTCAGGCATTATCTTAAAGGGTAAAACGGAAATTCCGAACAGGGAATTAAACAGGATTCCCCAGACGAAAGCAAATGCTCCGCCGATGCAGAACACCGCCGCCAAACGCTTCAAGCCGCCGTCGCGCGTCCTTCCGCGGTACCAAAGAATCCCGCCGCCGAGCGCCATCAGCAGCCCGTAGCCCATGTCCGCCATGATAAAGCCGAGGAAGAGGCTGTAAAAGAACGCCATGACCGTACTCGGATCGAACTCCCTTGCGTTGGGCGGGGAATAGAGGTTTGTGATCGCCTCGAAATTCTTCACCACGCCGTTGTTACGCATCAGGGTGGGCGGCGTCTCGTCCTTCTCTACGTCGAGGAAGGATACATACGCCGAATCGGCAACCTCTTTCAGCGCGTTCTCCACCAATTCTTCGCTGCCCTCGGGCACGTACGCCTCCAGCAGGAAGGTGCGCTCCGTCGCGAGCATTTTGCCCGACTCCGCCGCCTTCTCGCACTCGAACGCAAGACTGTCGCAATACACCTTCAAAGCGCGGATTTGCGCGGCGAGCCCGTATTCCGCCTGCTCGCCCGTTTTGATTTTTTCGTTTAATTGGTTTTCTCTTTCGAGTAAGGCGCAGTTGAGCTCCCGCCCCGTGCGCGTTTCCTTACGGAAGGGACAGACGGAAAACAGCGCTCCGCGTAAAATTTCTTCCGCCTGTTCCGCAACGCTCGTATGCGCCGCCACCGCGACCGCCACCGTATCGCCCGCACCCGAAACGGAAAGCGCCGCCATGTCGCCGAGCGCAGTCTCCGTTTCCGCAAGCTTGTTTTTCGGCATTGCGCCGAGCTGAATTTTTACGTGCTTTGTGTTGCCGAATTCGATAAACGGCTCGTCGATTTCCGCGTAGGGCTTGGCGGCAAGCGCGTCGCGGCGGACTTTTACAAGCTCCGCCTGCGCCTCTTTGCGCTCTTCCAGCAAAGCCTCGATCTTCTCTATCAGCTCTTCCGCTTCGCCGCGTTTTTCTTTGGCGGACATGAACTCGTCGTATGAAATTTCGAACCCGTCCTTGCAGAGCGGATATTCGAGCTTCGCCTCCTTCGCAAAGCGTCGGGAGGTCGCCTCCAATTCCCCGAGCGCACGCTCCGCGCGTTCGAGGCACGAAAAAAGCGCATCGGTATCCGCTTGGGGGCGATGCGTATTTTCTTTATCGGATAACGGCTTGATCTCAACCGCGCCCGTCTTTTGCAGCGCGTTGAGAATCGAATCCCTGTCGGAAGAGATTGCCGCAAGCCGCAACTTACGCATGACGGCTATCGCCATCGCATATCCTCCTTACGATCGTGCCGACCCGCTTGTCGGTTCCGCGCAAAATTTCATCCGCATATGCGGCGTTCGCTTCCCGTTCCCTCTTCAATGCTTCCTGCGTGCGCGCTTCGAAACGGCTTTCCGCCTCTTTCAAAGCGGTTTCCTGATACCCCTTCAAGGACTCCTCCGTGGATGTTTTAATATCGGCAGCTTTCAACGCAGCCTCTGCCGCAATCTTTGCCGCTTCTGCCGACGCCTCTGATTTTATCTTTGCAGCAGCTTCTTCCGCCGCCGCAACCGTTTTTAAAATTTCGTCCATGAAGCTCCTCCGTCCGTAATCGCCCGATTACGCGCCGCCGCGCCGCAAACGCCGATAAGTTCCGCTTTCGGGTACCGTATTATTTTAACAAATCGCCAAACGTTTTGCAAGCAAATTGACAAAACTTTCCCGCGAAATTTTTATCGGACAGTTTATTTATACCCGAAGAAGAACCCGACAAAACGCTTCCGAACGCATATCCAGTCCGTTTCACAAAGCGTTCAACTTTGCTTTCGATCAGCAGTCCGTTAAGCATCCGTCGGCGACAAATGCAGAAACGACCGCGTATTGATTTGGGCTACATTCGGACGGAAGAACGTTTTTTCGGCATTTTTGAAATTTTTTATAAAACGAGCATAAAAACGCTTGATAAATTTTTGCGGGTTTGGTAAAATATACGGGAATTTAATAACTCATTGGGGTGTCGCCAAGCGGTAAGGCAACGGACTCTGACTCCGTCATTCGGGTGTTCGAATCACTTCGCCCCAGCCAGCAATAAGGGCTGTTTTTGAAGAAAAACAGCCCTTTACCATTGCTCAAAAAATAAAAACGCCTCGCAGAAAGCCCTACAAGCGATTTTAGTCCCTCTCTCGTGGTAGGTATCAGCTCCTCTTTTTTTGAGCCTTATAATCAATATGTCCCGCAAATGTCCCGCAGTTGATTCAAATTTCGTCCCACAAATGTCCCGCAACTTCAAAAAGTCATTCATAAGTTCACATATATTAAGATAGATAAATTTAGCTTTATAAAGCAAAAAAGGCTTCCTATTGGAAGCCTTTTGCCTTATGCGTACGTAAACGATAACGTTTTTGATATTATTTCTGCCGAAGCGATATGCTGTTCTTCTTCAAAATGCGCATAAATCTTTTCCGTCGTTGCGAGTTGCGAATGACCCAACCACTTTTGTATATCTTCCATTTTAATGCCTTCGTGCCGCATGAGCGTCGCACAGCTGTGCCGCAAGTCGTGAAAACGAATATGCCTGAAACGGCAGTTCTTCAAATGCTTTACAAAAGCGCAAGTAATATAATTCGGGTTATAATACTCTCCATCTTCGTGGACATAAATATAATTCGTATTTTTATAACTGTTCCCGAAAAACTCCTGTTCTTCTTCCTGCTTCGCTTTCATTCTTAAAAGCATTTCTTCGATTACAGGCATAAGCGGCAACGTCCGTAAACTTTTTTTGGTCTTGGTGCGTTCTTTTTCAACGCAAGTATATTTCCCGTCTACAACGCATCCGACGATCGTTCTGCGTATCGTGATCGTTTTATAGTTGAAATCTATCGCCGACCACTGTAAACCGGATATTTCGCTTCTACGCAACCCGTAATAGACAGCCATAAACACAGGAAATTCGATTTGCGTTCCCCTTACGGAACTTAAAAGCTTTTGCAATTCACTCTTATTGTAATAGTCCCCGATAAACGGATCTGCTTGCGGCAATTTAACTTTATCGGCAGGGTTACAAATAATTTTATCTTCTTCGTATGCGTCCTGTAACGCCTTTCTGATATTGGAATGATAATGCTTTACCGTACCAGCGCTTACCTTTTTAATCTGTGCTTTATAGAACTCGTTAATGTCCTGCGCCGTTATTGTTTGCAAAGTAATTCTCCGCTGATTAAAATACGGCACGATTGCGCGGTTAATCTGACGCTTATAATTGCAATAGGTAGATTCTTCTATGAGCCCTCTCTGCGCTTCGCACCATTCCTGCATATACTGACCGAACAGTAAATCATTTTCCGCAGGAATTGCACGTTGTACCGAAACGGTAATTGTTTTGGCTTCGGGTATCAACCGACGCTCCTCTATACTATACCGCTTTTGATAATCGGCAAGAATTTGTTCGGCTTTTCGCTTATTGCCTTTCACTTTCAAGCCCGTCGGCTCCCAAATCTGTTTACGGCTTCCATCTTCTGCATAATAAGAAATGGCAATATAATAATTTTCGTGTTTTTCTCTCAACCATGCGGATATCATTTTTATTCCTCCTGCAAATTAATTCCCAAATATTCGGCAAGCGCCGTCCTCGATACTCGGTATTCTCTACCGACTTTAAGATGTTTTATATCGTGCTTTTCTATAAACCGATACGCCGTTACCCGGCTGATCCCCAAAAATTCACATACATCTTTTATATCCATCGCATCCTGATATTCGGAAAGTTTCATTCTTTTTTTCTCCAATTATTTACCCCCTCTTTACACAAGAGAAAGGTGCGTCAGTTAATCGGCACACCTTTCAAATGCGCAGATTAACTGCATATTTTGATATTTAATAAGCACGGCTCAAAAGGCCGTGCTTATTCGTTATTTATTCGGTTTTTTTCGGGTCGTACTGATTTTGCAGGGCTTGATACCCCGCATAAATCAGTTCCACTTTGGTTAGACCGTGCTTTTTCAGAAAGGCACATATTTCCTTATGCGTTTCAGTAGCCAATCTGGTGTTGAATTGCTTCGTCGCCTGTTCCCTGTACTCTTTGTTTTCCGCTTCGTACTTTCGCCGCGCTTTCCTTATCGGCGTTTCGGGTTTCTTTTCCATGCTTGCTCCTTATGCAACGTAAACGATTTCATTTAAGATTTCTTCTTCGATGAGTTTCTGCATCTCGGTCTGTCTGCGGTAGTCCTCTAAAAAGTTTCCCGTCCGCTTAAAGCGTTCGTCTTTTTCGAGCCTTGCCGCAATCACATCGTACAGCTCGTCCGCTTGCCTGTCGATACCGTGCAAGTATTCGGGAAGGTTGGCAATCGTCCAATCAAGCCCCGTATCTTCGAGGTATTTCTTTTTCAGCGTGCCGTACTTGCCGTAGACGTGTTTGATAGGTTTTACGTTCGCCTGATAAACTTTGATTTCCTCTACCGTAAGCCCCTCGTTCCTCTCTGCTTTTGCGATAATTTCCTGTGCGTTCATAACTTCACCTCCAACGTTTTTCTCTATTATATCGTGCTATCACGATATTGTCAACCCTTTTTTCAAAGATTCTTAAAAAATTTTTTTCTTGGCTTTTAAGTTACAAGCGCGGCGATCCCGCGAATGAGATACGGACAAGCGACGAGAATTACCGCAATCACCACCAAGCCGATTACATAATTGATAAGCATCTTTTTTGCTTTTTCCTTATCTTCGTTCTTGTGGGCAATGGCAATTATAACGCCGATGACGATACTCCATACCCCTGCCGCCGCAAGCAATACCCACCACATATACGGGCTGTACTGCTCAAACAGATATTCCACATAATTACTTACTTCCTCGTATTGGTCGCCAAGCTCTTGCTTGTAGCTATGCCCGCAAGAGGCGCAAGTGTACGTTCTCGTTGTCTTACCGCCTTGGGACGATGTATCCGTAATTTCGTAACTATGACCGTTTGCGGCGATGACCGTATCATAAGTATCGCCGCAATTCAAGCAAGCGCTACGCAACACCCCCTCCGACGTACAAGTAGGCGCGGTTATGATTTCATTGGTATAATTATGACCCGTAGGGTAGTTCCCCTCGGTTTCGTACTTATCGCCGCATACGCTACACCGATAAACGATATGCTCGCTCTCGGTACAGGTTGACGGAGTGGATATAATACTATAACGGTGTCCGCTTGTGTATTCTATTTCTTCATAACTATTGCCGCATTGACTACATTCGTAAATCTTTTTTCCGTTGGTTAAGCAGTTTGCCGCCGTTTGCGAAACTACTTTATAATAGTGATCTATTTTGAATGTATATTTCTTTGTCTTTAAAGCATTGTTGGAAAGAATAATTTCATGTTGCCCTTCGTTACTGATAAACCGCCCTTCCGTATAATTTTCACCGTCTAATGTGGCAGACCAATAAGGATTATTCCAAACAAATGAAACACTGTTGTCCGATTCCGATTTTATTAAATTGCCCGACGGATCTTCCGTACTCAAAACAATCCAAACCGTCTCCGACCTGTTCCCGTTTCCGTCCTCGCCATAAAAGTAATAACGTCCGCTACGTTCCGTAACGGGTATGGTATAAACGCTTCCCGCCGCGAACCATTCTTCACCTTCATACTTTGCATAAAGTTTTGCCGTGCCGGAGTCGTCGTTTGCCGCAACCATAAATGCCTTTCCAACCGTTCCTCCGAATTTAGCTTCTGCACTACACGAAAGCGTTGGCGGTATAAGGTCTAAAAACAGCTTAACTTTTTGCGTTGCATTTCCGACCGTATCCGTTGCATAGAATTCCCACCAGCCCGAATTTGCCACCGTTGCTTCTACATTAAAGACCGTTTTATTGGTTGTAGCAAAAGAGCTTGTATTGGGTCGTTTATAATAGATATATCGGAAATGAGGATCGCTTGCCGAATAAGAAATACTCTTATTAGTTGTGGAACCGCTCGATATAACTTCCCCGCCCGCTTTTAATTCGTTTGACGGTGCCGTTAAGTCTACCGTAAAGCGGAAGCGATAATAATGCGCGTATAGCGTATTTCCAATCGTATATCGGGCATAGTAGGAAAAAACATAATTTCCATCGCTTAACGCTCCTTCATACAGCGTTCTTGATTCTTTCCCCGATAATTGCAACGCGTAGATATTTGCCCCGTCTTTATCCAAGGTAAACGTATGATGATCGCTTATCTTTATAATGTTGAGCTTGATTTTTACATAGTTCCAGTTAATCACGCAATGATCCTCTAACGTACCCGTTCCCGAAGTATTGGATGATTCCATAGTGATATTGTAATTCCCGGACGGACTACCCTGTCCCACGACACCGCCGTTTAACGTTTCTAGCCTACCGTTCGTAACACAAACGGCAGAAGTATTTGTCGCCGCGCTTGCCGTAGTTGCGCCTTGCGGCGCAACTACAAACAGCACGGCAAATAAACAGAGCATTACGGCGAACATTGCTGTCGTTAATAAAACTTTTGATTTAGCTCTCACTCTCTCCCTCCTCTTTTTTCTCGTCGCTGAATAATTCTTTTGCGTAATTCCCCGCTTGTACCCGCATACAAGCGCGAAGCTCGGACGAGCCTACAAAAAACGCCTGTCCCGTTACCGCCGAGATTATCATGCGCTGTTCTTCGTCGTTGAAGCTGTCGCCCGTCCTGTAAACGTCCAAAACGTCTTTCATATCGGGCGCACTTAATTTGAATATAAAACTGTACTGCGAATTTTTGAGTATCGCGCTCGTCTTACCGCGCAATTCTTCGTTCGCGTTCCAATCGGCGATGTTCTGCGTAGCCGGAATAAAACTGCCGTTGTATTTACGGATACGCTTGCTCATCGAATAGAAAAAGTCAAGCGCAATCGGGAACTTGGCGTCGATAAACAAGTGCGCTTCGTCGCAGACGATCATGGTGCGGATAACTCCGCCGTTCCTGTTCCGCTCTCTCGCGTTGATTACTTCCTGCTCTATAAAGCGGAAAACAAGCAACATTTGAGCGTTCGCCACCACATTATTCTTATTGGCGAACAAACTCTGAAAATCAAAGTCGATGAGATTTGAATAAGCCTGCAACGTACTCGGCGCGTTCCAAATATCCGAATATCTGCCGTTTACAAATTTTTGCAAGTACAGCTCCGCCGTTCGCATATCGCGTTTGGTAAGCTCGTCCATTTTCTCTCTGTCCTTACTTCTTAACGTTTCGAGCAAGTCCGAAAACAACGGGAAGTAGTCCGCAGGAAAATTACTGCAATCCGTATTTTCCGTAATGCCCATTCTCGCATACGTTTCCACGGTAAGGTTATTGATAAGCTCCAACACGTCAACGGGCGCGTCTGCAAGCACGATCTTGAAAAAGCTCTCCAACATTTTCAGGTGCGTATTGAACGTAACCTTACTGTCTGCCGCCGTTCCGTCCTCCGTCAGTATCTTATATATATGGAAAGGGTTAATTCTGCCCTCTCTTGCGTTACCGACGTTTATCACGTTCCCGTAAAGATTTCTCGTTAAGGCAAGGTATTCGGCTTCGGGGTCTAAAACGATAACTCTCGTTCCGTTCGCCCATTCGTTGAGAATAAGGTTTTTGAGAAAGAACGATTTGCCCGACCCCGATTTGCCGATAATCATGGCGTTACTGTTTTGATACAAATTCCCACGCTTCCAAAGATTGAAGATAAACGGATAACCGCTCTTGTTGTTCTCGCCCAAAAGAATGCCGCCCTCGTCCATGACGAACGTTCGCACGAACGGAAACGCCGCCGCAAGCGATGAGCTGTTGATGCCGCGCTCTTGGTTTTTGAGTGTAGATACGGGGCTTACGTTCGCGCTCTTAAACCCTTCTATCTGCAAGCCGTAAAGCGTGGACGGGCGGAAGTTACCCATAAGCATCGAACGGCGCACGTTTTTCTTGTAGTTATCGTTGCCCGTATAATTATAAGCCGTAACGGTAAGCGTAACGTCGAACAAGCTCTCGTTCTCCGTCTGCAACGCGTTAAGTAACGTATCCATAGTTTCCCTGTGCGTTTCCGCGCTGTTCGCTTCGCTCGCCTTTTCGGATATGATTTGTTTCGTTTCCATTTCGCCGATGCACTTGTCGATACGGCGAATGGCTTTCATCTTGTCTACGGGCTTTACGTGCATGACGACCTTTGTATTGGGGATATTGAAAAGCTCCGCACCCCAAGCGTTCTTGACTCTGAGCGGGTATTCCGACACCGCCAAAACCGCCGCTTGCGTCCCGTCCAGCTTGTAACTGTTGGCGTGGAATACGATCTCTTTCGGCTTTACCCAATCGAGCAAGTCCTCGTCCTTTACCTCTTTGATTTCCCGCTCGTCAAAGTTACGGGAATAGCTGTACTTTAAGAACACCGCCGTTTCGCGTAACCCAAGCAAATGCGTATCGAGTCCGCACTTTGCGATCTCGCTCGCCACGTTTACCGCTGTGCTTTCAAGGTCAAGCTCGTTTCTGCCGTAAACGATGATATAGTAGTCCGATAAATACTGCTTGCGGATATTGTTGAGCTTGTCTATCCTGTCGATGCGCTCGCTCAAAATGTTTTCCTTGATAATCTTAACACCTTTCTCGTCGTTGCTTTCCTTTTCTTCCTGCAAGCGTTTGAACAGCTCGCCCGCAAAAGTGTCCATATTCACGGGACGGTCTATCTTGACTATATCCGCGCTCTGATTTTGGTCTAACAGCTTCAACGCATTGGCAAAGTAATTGATGTCGATATTCTGTTGAACGGCATCTTCGATCCCGAAATTCTTTTGCCCTATCTTGACGACTCTGCCGAACGTACCGCCTTTATATGCGATAAGCCCGCTCTCCCTGATTTCTTTCAGGTCGATAAGCGCGTCGATATTTTCCTTTGCGTTCTTGCTGTCCTTTTTGTACTTTTTCTTTGCGAACAGAAAGCGTATATTCTCAAACACGCAGGTATAGAAAATACCGTCCGGAGTCGGGATAAACATACCCACCGCTACAAGTCCGATTACGGCGGCTACCCACCATTGCCCTGCCGTAACTGCGATAAAAATAATCGCAAATACGATTAAAGCAACGATTATATCTGCCATGGAATAACATTTCCACACCGTATTCTTTACTTTGATTTTTTTAGGAATAATTCTCATTCGCCATCTCCTTCCGTTCCGCTTTCTTCCGCGCCACCGTCCGACGCACCGTCGTCGGTGTATTTTTCGTCGCCGCTATCCGGGTTTCCGCTGTCCGTATTGCCGCTGTCGTTATTCGAGTGCTTATTTCTATGTACCGCATGGGCAATTCCCTTGATACCTTTCCAAGCAAGCCCTATCGTCATACCGCCGATCACTTTGCCGCCGTAGTACGCGCTTCTGAGCCAACCGCCTCCCGCGTGCATATCGTCCGCCGTACCGAATAATTTTGCAAACAGCGTCTGCCCTGCGGGAATAATCATCGCCCCGCCGACTATCATGAATATCATAAACAAGGCGTTTCCGAACCCGCTGACACCCGGCAAGTGCATCTGCTGAATAAGCGGGAACAAAAGCACAAAGATATTGACGGATAACACCGCGCCGTAAGCGAGAATGATTTTCGTTACGAACTGCTCGCGCCAATTCTTAAACCGCGCCCCGTCATCGAGCGGAAGCGTTGACATGGAAACGGGCATACAAAAATACATAAAGACGATTTCATACACGCGCTTGGCAAGGTTAAGCACCGCTATAATCAACGCTATCGCCAAAGCAATGCCCGCAATCAACGCGGGAAGATATAAAAAGGTATTCGGGTTGACCATGCCGTTGCATTTCCAACTTGTGGGCCATATCCCGAACAATGCCGCATTGTACCCACCAAATATATCGCTCACCGACAAGCTCGTTACGTCCACCTTATTGACGTTGTATCCGTTTATCCAATCTCCCACGCAAGCGTTAAACAGCGCGCTTGACAGTTTCGTAGACCCGTCGATACGGAAAATACGCGCAAGCAACTGTAACAGCGAATTGGCAATGAGTATCCCCAAGAATACAACCGCAAGCATGGCGAGCGTTCCCAAAAGCGCAAGAAAGAATTTTCCCACAATGCTCGACACGTTGCGGTTGTTGGCTATCATGTTCTTGACAAGCCCTACGATTGTAAAGATACACGTTAAGCCTACCGCCAAGATGAAGATACACCAAAAGATTGCGCCTACCGTACTGTCGCCTACGATTGTTTCCATGATATTCACGCTCTGCCCGCGAAAGCTAACGTTCGTAACCCCTGCGATTGCCGAGAATATCTCCATGAGCCCGTCTATCATCATTAACAACCACAGGAATAGCTGTAAGCAAAGTTCCTGAATAAAAATTAACATTGACTCCTCCTTTTCCGCAAAGTCAAGGGCGGCAATTCTGCCGCCCTTCCTACGGAATTGTTATAAATGAGTGAATTTTGGGAATTAGGCAAGGAAGGCGTGCAAGGGGCAAGGGAGTGTACCATGAAGTACATGACCGAAGCCCTGCGTAAGCCTGACGCCGCATAAACCCCAAAGGCACTCGTTTATGCGCCTACCCAAGCGGATAACCCGTTAATAAGCAACGGCGCGCCCATTGCCACGACGAATATAATCACAATGCCGATGATAAGGTTTTTGACCATATCGCGGGCATTGATTTTTTCTTCGTTACGGTGTGCAATGGCAATTTTGATGCCGATATATGCGCCCCAAATCACGACTACCGCCGCGAGCGCAATGACGATATAGATCCAAAAGCTATCCATTAAGCCTTTGAGCTTATCTACGATTTGAGCAAGGCTTCCGTTTAAGCCCTCGTTCTCTGCTGCCGCCAATAATTGATACATATTCTCTTTTTCCTCCCTTATTTCTGCTTCTTATTTTTGATTTTCTTATACACGATAAACCCTGCAACGCCGCCTACGGCAAGCACGATTAAGATTACAAACATGGCAATCGCCGCGCCGTTCCCGCCTTCCGCTTCCGTATTGTCTTTATTATCGGGTTGCGGCTCGGTAGGTTCGGTTTTATTGTCGTCGGGAATTTCAGGCTCTGCGGGCGTTGTCGGCTCGGTAGGCTTGTCGGGTTGTTCGGGGTTTGTAGGCTCGTCCGGAATAAAGGGCGTATCGGGCACGGGCTGTTCGGGAACGGTAGGCTCTACGACCTTTTCGTTTGCCGTAACGTTAAGCGTAGTAAGCTCGTCGCCCGCTTCGTTCTTAATAGTTACCGTGATTTCGCCGTAAAGCGCGGAATAGTCGATTACTCTGCCCGTAACGTATCCGTCCGTTACGACCCCGTCCCCGTCCGTAAACTTCACCGCAAAATATCCGCTCTTGGCGTCGCCGCATTTTTCGCAGACACACATTGCAACGAGCTTCATATCTTCCGCGTTGTCTTTCACATAAAGTTCGTAAGCGTGTTGATGCGGTTCGGGAATCACGGGTTCTTCGGGTTCTTCGATATATCCGTCGTCGCCGCTCGTTACATAGTCCGAAAGATAACTGTAATTGCAATTCACGCAGATATGTCTTGTATAACCCAAGCTCGTAGGCGTTGCGGGAACGACGATTTCCAAATAGTTATGCCCTTTCGCCGCAACGTAATCGGTTACGAATCTATCGCCGCAATCGTTACAAACGTGTTCGGTATAGCCGTAGGTTACGCACGTTACTTCGTGCATCGTTTCGGTATAGGTGTGTCCGTTCGGCTCGGTATAGTCCGCGATATATTCGTCGCCGCAGTTCCGGCAGAAGAACGTTGTGTAACCGCCCTCCAAGCAGGTAGGCTCGGTAATCGTCGCTTCGTAGTCATGTCCGAGTTCGTCCACGAAAGTGTCAAAATACATGTCGTCGCATACGGCGCAGGTGTATTTCGTATAACCGCGTTCCGTACAGGTGGGCGCAATCGTTTCTTCCTGATAATCATGACCCGTTTCGTCTATGTAATTATCCGAATATTCATAGCCGCATACCGTACAAAAATGCGTGGTGTAGCCCTTATGCGTACAGGTTACGGGTACGATTGCCACCTGAAAGCTGTGCCCGTTCGCGGGCGCGGTCGTTTCGGTGTAGGTATGCCCGCAGGTTTTACACGAATACAGGGTATAACCCGCCGTGGTGCAAGTAGGCGCGATGTCCGTTTCCGTGTAGTTATGCCCCGCCGCTTCCGTATAGTTGTCCTTTTTCGTTTCGCCGCAATCGGTACAGGTATAAAGCGTATAGCCCTGCTCTATGCACGTTGCCGCAATTTCTTGTGCTTCGTAAGTGTGGGTATGTACCTCGTCCGCGCTCGCGGCTTTTGCCGTGGTGAAACCCGTACATACAAATGCCGATAAAAATAACGCCACGCTTGACGTGAGCGTTAAAAGTGTTGCTCTTTTTGTCTTTGTCATTTTTAACTCCTCTTTTTTATTTGTTTTTTGCTTGTGCCTGTAAAGCCAACAGTTTGGGCAATTCTTCTTCCAAATAGCTCGCCAAATTTTGCAATCTTTGTCTTACGGTTTGGTCGTACCCGTCCATATACAAGCGGATAAGCGTGAGCTTATCTTCGAGCTTGGCTTTGAGTAGCGCCGCGCCCTCTTCTTCCATAAGCGCTTCGCACACTTTGAAAATTTTCTGATGCACTTCCTTTACTTTCTCGTTCCAAAGCCTGTCAAGCTCGTTTACGTCCACAACGGGCGGCTTGTCCGATTTCGTCATCTCCTCATCTCTGCGCTCTATTGCGTCCTCTATCTTTTCGCGCTCCTTGTTCAGATCGCCGCCGAGAATATCGAATACGAACTCCTGCTTTTCAAACAGCCGCGCTTCGCGCTTGCTTATATCCGCTTTGCCCTTTTCAAAGTACACGTCCGCAAGCTCATACGACGGGGTGAACCTTGTCCAAATCGGCTCGTACCCGCGAACGCTCACAATGGCGTCGCCCTTTTCGTTACCGTTCAAACGTTCCAACATACCCACCGTAATAAGCGGCTGATTGCTTGCGCCGGTATTGCTCGTCGCGTTGCTCTCCGTACTTGTGTTGACGGAAAAGTTTTTGATTTTCTTCTGTCCGCATAGCTCCGAAAACTCGCGTCTTGTTTCAGGGTCGTCGCTACCAATGAAAATTTTAATATTGCAATTCGCTTTGAGTATATCCGCAATATCTTTCCCGTACTTCGCATTGAGCTGTGAAAAGCTCTGTAAGACGAACAGGTATCGAATGCCCCTTGAACGCCCTACCGTTACCATGCCTTCTATGTTTTCGAGCTTGGGCAGGTTGCCGAACTCGTCCAAGATAAAGTACGCTTTGCGCTTTAATATAGCCGTTTCCGTTTCGCCGCGCCGCAAGTTCAGGTTCGCCTTTTCTACAAGCTCTTTATACGTCTGCGTAATGAACAGCGTTACAAAACGGTGTCTTGTAAACCTTTCGTCCGGAACGATGACGAATACCGCGTTCGGCGTTTCGTCCATACTCACGATATTCAAATCGTCGCCGCTCGTCATAGACAGAATACCGTCGTCCGACAGTTGCTGGATATAGGCGTTCACCTCCGACAGATAGCTCGTTAAGGTTTTGTCGCTCGTGATAAGCACGGTATTTACAAGCCCTCTTACCTTGCTGTACTCGTCCCTGTTTTCCAACAGATATTGCTTTAACGCCGTAGTGTCCTCCGAGCAATATTTCGTAATGTTATGGTACACGTTGAAAAGCTGTAACTGCTTCTCGTCCATTACGCCCTCGATACAATCTTCGCAGAACGCAAGCACAAGCCCGAAAATAAGATTTCTCGCGCCCTCCTCCCAAGTGGGTTGGTCTTTGTTTTGTATCGGGCACAGCGTATATACCAAGTCCATAGCGTTCTCGAATATCTCGTCCTTTAATTCCTGCACTCTCGTCCGTGCGTCCTTATGCGATAAAAACATTTCGCCGCAAGCGTAATACTTTCCGTCCTTTTGCCGTAAGTTGTTTTTCAGCTCCTTTATCTGACGGATACGGCGTATAAGCGGTTGCATGGGATTCCACCGTTGCGACGAATATGGCTCGCGCAAATCGAGCGTTGAGATTTTGTAACCCTCGCTCTTTAACTGCTCGGCGTGTTTTTCGTAAAGCTCTTTCTTCGGGTCTGCAATCACCAAGCTCGGCTTGCCTTTGCTTCTGCCCAAAATTGCAATGTTCTGATCGACAAAGCCCGTTGTCTTACCGCTTCCCGTCGTTCCAACGATCAAAGCGTGTAGTTGGCTCGTCGAGATAATTTGCACCGCTTTCCCTTTATCTTCCGCACCGATGACGATTTCGTCGTCCTGTTCCTTTACCCCGTCCCAAGTCGTTACGGTAAATTCTTTGAGCTTTTTCAGCTTCTTAACCGTAAGCCACTCGGTATCCTCCAAGTCGTTCTCATTGAGCGCGATATTCTGTGCGTCGATGCGGTACATGAGCAAGAACCCTACAAGCAACATTCCGTTGACGACGCCGACGAGCAACCAATAATTCTTGTTGCCGAAGATACCCGCAAAGTCTTTGCCGAACAGCGCAAACACGAACGCTATGAGTACGCTCACGAACACCGCCACGAACGCGCCTATGACAAAACCCGCTTTATGCGATTTTCGTTTTTTGTGTCTGTGCGCTTCCTTTCTATTCATTCAAATTTTTTTACCTCCTATTCCTTTTCGTTACTTTAACCCGCGCTTAAATATTGTTTTAACTGCGTATAAAAGTCCTTGCCTTTTATCGGCAAGTTACGTTTTAACCTCTCCGCTTCAAAAGCAAATCTCTTTTCTAAGTCCGCCACCGAATAATTGACCTGAAATTTTCGCCACGTCTTATCGTCCATTTCTTTTAATTCGTCCCATAGTTCAGGGTAATGTATGCGTAGTCTCCGTAAATTCTCCAACGATTGCAACGGGCAACACCAACAGGACGCGCGGTCGAAAATTGTATAAAGTCCCTCCCAATCGTATCCTTTTTCGTAACAGTATTTCAAACAATCGGCTTCATTCCAACCCCACTCTACAAGCGGCATTCTTTTATTCTTTTCCCGATTGCCTTTCCTTTCAATGCGCTTTTTTTCGTCTGCCGCTATCCCTACGCATTGGATAACGTTGTATTCGCTTTTTAACTTGCGAAGATATTGTTGGATGACGCTGATTTTCATTTCCTTGGTACACCACCGCACTTTTGCCGTTGCCCACGACCTGCCTTTCAGTTCGGGATGCTCTTTGAAAAACCCGTTTGAATAACGAAACTCGAACATGAAATAATCAAACGATTTTTCGCGTTTCAACGTCGTGAACTTGATACCCGCTTTTTCCGCTTCCGCTTTTACCCTATCAAGATGACGGTACATAGCGGGGAACTCTTTGTAGGTATCTACAAATATCACCTCGTCTATTTTCTCGCCCAATTCAATCATTCGCAATAACATTGCCGTACTGTCTTTCCCGCCGCTGAAAGTTACAACGATGTAGTCCGATTTGCTTTTGTTAAAACTCATTTATTCTCACTCATCTCCCCCTATTTCGTTTCGCCGCCGCTACCGTTCCCGTCGCCCGAACTGTTTTGTTTCTTCTTGCGCTCGCGCTCGATTTCTTCTTCGATTTCCTGTAAGCGGCGTGAAAAGTCCCTCTCCAACAACTCGCTTTCCGTACCAAACGAACGGAAGAATTTTTTAACGGCTCTGTTCACAAATCGGCGCGTGATACCCTTGCTCTTTTTATAAGAATTGTCGTCGGGCTTTAACTTACGCTTACGCTCGTAAAATTCGGGCTTGATAAACTTGGCAAGATTGAGAACTAAATTCCCCTGTCTGCGCTTATAGTCCGCTTCGATGTCCGCGATAATATGGATATTGCTCTCGTCAATTTGGTTATGGTATTTCGGCAAGTTACTTTCCATATCCGCAGGCTTTACGTTCTTGTTGGACAGCGCGTAGTCTTTCCCGCAGATGTTCCTCACCTCCGCTTCGCGCTCGGCAAGCGCTTTATAAAACTTACGGTTTGCTTTTCTCGCCCGTTCGTCGGTTGCAAGCAGCATCTGAACGATTTTGTCTATTCTCGGCTTGAACGCTTCCATGTCCTTAGCGGCGTAGGTAATTCTGCCCTCTTTCGGCAAGTCCTTTGCAAGCGCGATGATCTCTTTCTTTATTCGCTCGCTTGACATTGCCGATTTCGGTCTTGCAAGCTCTTTCAGCTCGGCTATCGCCCTGTCTCTGCTCTTATACAGCTTATCCTTGCTATCGCTCACCGACAAACCCAACCGCACAAACAGATTGTCTATGCTCTTTTTGTCTATCCTGCCGTGTCTGCGATATTTCATTGCGCCGCTTTTATCGTCCTTATACTTTGGTTCTTTTTCCCAAAATACAAAATGGATATGTAAGTGATGAGGTCTGTCCAAGTGCAGGGCGCACATTAAATCAATGTTGTCTTTATGGAATTTGGCTTCTCGAAAAAACGCGGGGAAAGCTCGCTTGATAAGCTCGATACACTTTTCGGGCGTGTCTATCTTGTGCGATTGCTCCTCGTTCAAGGATATAAACCCGTGCCATATATGCCCCTTGTTTTCTTTGAGCCGCGCTTTCATTTCGTCCACTTGGTCTTGGGGTATCATGCCCTTATCGTTGAACACGCCCGTATTCTTTTGCAGGTATTCGAACGCGGTGCGTTTACCCGTCCGCTTGCCTTCCGTCGTGATATAGTCGTACACGTTCTTTTCGCCCGTCATATCGAAGAACGCCCGCTCGTCCGCGTGCTTCTCGCGTTCGTCTTTGGTCGCTCCTTTCGGACATTTGTACGGCGTGTACTGTATATTGAATACTATCGGTTGATTGCTTATTGTTCTCTACCTCCTCAATTTCTTAATGCCTTCGATTTCGTAGTCGTTCAGATAATCGGGCGTGTCGGCAAGCAAGCCGCTGTCAAAGTCGCTCTGAACGGGAAGCCCTTTGCGCTCCAACATTTTCGCATTGAACAGCGACGATAATATCGATTTGTTTATCGTTACGTTCAGCACCGTTTCCCGAAGCAATCTTACGATAAGCGCATAAAATTCTTCTTCCTTACTCCCCGCCTTGCCGCACTTTAATTCCTCGCGTTCTTCCTGTGGAACGCCCTCCCCGAACAGCTTCTCGTGCAATATCGGCAAACCGTAGAACAGAGCGTCGTTTATTACCTTGTTATGGCTCTTATATTCGGGCAGTTGCATGATCTCGTCTATCTGCCCGTTTAACTCCATATCCGTGATTCTGATATGTTTCTGTATTCCGATTTTCTCTTTCAAAATCTCCTCCGATAAGGCGCAAGCCTTACAAAAAGTGGGTTTCCCACTTTTTCCCTCGTAGGCGGTAAAATACCACCTACTTTATCCTGCTTACCTTTTTCTTTGAATTTGTACCACTTTACACGGCTTCCGTTTCGGGAATTACACCGTCTATCCGTGCCTTCGCCTTTTCAAGATAACGGGCGTTCAGGTCTATTCCGACAAATTCTCTGCCGTACCTTTTCGCCACCGCACCCGTCGTGCCGCTTCCGAAAAACGGGTCTAATACCACGCCGCCGATTTTACTCCCCGCAAGAATACACGGCTCTATGAGTTTTTCGGGGAACATGGCAAAATGTTCGTCCATGCGGTAGGTGTTCGTACTCACTTCCCATACGTCGCGCTTACGCCTGTACTGTTGGTCGAAGTCCGCAAAGTTTTCCCTTACCTGCGTTATGCCCTGTTGTCCCGCGTACTTGCTGTTCGCGCTTCTTCCGCGCTTATAACGTTCCCTTGAAACCTCCTTGATAGGCTCTTGGATTGCCTTATAATCGAAGTAATAGTTCCGAGATTTGGCAAGCAAGAAGATATGCTCATGACATTTCGTAGGACGGTCTTTCGCGCTTTCGGGCAGACAGTTTTTCTTGTGCCAGATAATGTCCGAGCGCAAGTACCAACCGCGTTCCCGCAACGAAAACGCGAGCATCCAAGGAATACCGATCAAATCTTTCGGCTTAATGCCCGCCCACTTTTTCGGCACGTCGTAGATACGGTTTTCCATATCGTAAAGGTTTTTGTTTTTGCCGTTCCCCGCCACCTGAATACTCATGGGACCCTTTCCGCTTCCCGCATAACTATCCCCGATATTCAGCCACAGCGTTCCGTCCTTTGCAAGCACTCTATAAACCTCGTCAAAAACTTTTGTAAGCCGCGCTATGTATTCGTCCGGCGATTGTTCCACGCCGATTTGCCCGTCCTCGCCGTAGTCCCGAAGCCCGTAGTACGGCGGGCTCGTTACGCACATATTCACGCTTTCGGACGGAAGCGTCTTTAACACTTCCGTCGCGTCGCCGCATAAAATTTTGCTCATTGCTCCGCCTTCTTCTTGCTCTCGGCGGCAATGACCATGCTGCCGATGAGAACGCCGAGCGCGGCTTTGTCGCGCTTCTTCTCGGCAATTTTCTCCGCGCCCTTCTTCCCGTTTACGCTGTTGAGCTTACTCACGTCCAGCTCGCGCTTCAAATAAAGGAACACGCCTTTGAGATACTCGTCCTTGGTAATGAACGCCTTGCCCTCGAATACATACCCGCAGACGCCTTTCATGAGTTCGCCCGCTTGCTTGTCCGTAAGCTCTTTGATAACGTCGTAAAATTCCCTCTTAAACTTAAAATTGTTTTTCATAATTTCCTCCGAAAATTTTTTATTGCACTTCGTTTCCCCAACAATCCCACCCGTCTGCATATTCTCTTGCAAACAATTCGATCCTCGGTTTATCCCCGAATAATCTCACAATTCTTTCCCGCACCTCATCCGGCTTTTTACTGTGTCGCTCGATATGCGATAATACCACCGAATGAACGCCGTGCGATTGCCGCTCCAATACTTTTCCTCTCGTTGCCAATAGACAATACTCGGCATTTGACCTTGTGTAATAGCCCATGCCCGTAAAAAGCCCGTTGTCCTTTTTATTCTGCTTTACCCAAGTGAACGCCACCGTTTTATAGGTAAAACCCCAAGCCGACACAAGCTCTATTCCCTCGATAAGACAAGGCGCAGTTACCCAAAGGAATAGCACGCTGTCCTTTGCGGAAATGTTTTTTATCGGCAATTTTTGTATATCCTCTTTCCGCATGGTAGGATAATGCCTTTCCGCGCTCCGTCCTTTCCCTTTCTCCGAATAGGTCTTAAAACTCCACGGCGGGTCTGCGTAAATAACGGAATACCTTTTATCCGCCTTATAAATGTCCGTAAACATCAGCTCTTGGCGTTTGAAAAGCGGCTTTTGTTTGCGCTCTGCGTAGCCGGCGGTACGGGCATTTTGGAACGCAAGCCCTCTATAAACTTGATTTCTTCCTTTAACATTCTTTCGTAATAGGAATTGGGTTTGCTGTCCCTGTACTGTCCCGATGCCTTGAATATCCGCATGACCTGTTCGGGCTTGCCCGTCTGCATTATAATTCTTGACATAAGCGAGCGTTCGTTCTGTTCTTCCTCTTTGAGCGGCGTCTCGCCGTTGAACAATGCCATGAATTTATCGCCGTGCTTCGTCTTTCCCGCGCGCTCGACAATATCCCTGTCGTCCATGTTCGTAAGGCTTTCCACGCCCCTGCCCGCCATATCCACGGCAACGACCGCCGCAACCGTTTCTTCTTCGACGCCCGCCGCTTCGCTCGGCGGCAGATACACCTCGCTTTTGTCCGCTTCGATTTTGGCAAGCCGCTCCATTTTCTCTTTCTGCCGTTCATAGCGGTAGGTACTGATTGCCTGTAACTCATCGGGGCTTACCTCTTGCAAGGTCTTTCCCTTGTATTCGGGAAGCCGCCCGATCCGCTCAAGGCACACCGCTTTTTCTTCGTCGTCGTAAACGGAATAGTCTCCGATTCTCTTTACGAAGCCTTGCTCATAAACGCGGTAAACCTTATAAACGCTTTCCCCCTCATCGTCCTCGTCCAAACCGAACGCAACATATTCCACGTCCGTGTTCGCCGCCATTTCCTCTATCGTAGGCTTCGGTTCTTCGGGTACGGCGTTATCGGGCGCAACGGGTTGCGGTTCTTGCTCCGATTTGTCCGTAAGCGTTTCATCTTCCGTTTCTTCCGCTTCGCTTTTGGCTACCTTTTCCTTTGCCATGACGAGCTTCGTGATTCTCTCCGCATCGGCAATCGCCGTAAATAGTACGTTCGGGTTTTCGGTTATCTTCGATTTCCAATGCTGAATATACGCGCTGTTGTTTTGGATATGGCTTTCGTTTGCTTCAAGCTCCAAGTCCTGCGCTATAAACATCGAAGCAATCTCCGCGCGCAGTTCTTCCACCGCATAATCCGCCGTTCCGAACTTTCCGCTCAAATCTCTGTTCAAACGCGATTTATGTCCCGTGCTGTGTCCGATTTCGTGTAGCGTCGTAGAATAGAACTCTTGATTGCCGTAAAACGCTTCCCTGTTCGGAATATGTATTTCGTCCGTATCGGGAACGTAGTACGCCTGCGGACCGCCGTAATATATCTTGGCTTCGGTGTCGCTCCACGCGTTTATCATCTTTTCCGCGCGTTCGCTGTATCCGCTCTCGTCCCGTTCGGGCTTTACCCGTTCGGGAATACCCTCGATAATATCGCCGTTGAATACCCTGTAATACTTGCGGAAAGAATACACGTTTTCGTCCATATATTCCTCCTGCTCGGCTTTCGTCATTCCGTCCAACGTGTGCCTGTCAAAAGGCTTCTTCGTTTCCCTGTCCCGAAGCTCGTAGTATTCGATAGCAACGCCCGAACCCGGACCGAGGCTTTCGCCCTCCGCATTTTGCTTGAAATGCCAACCCTTGGCTTTCATTTGGTTATATGTAAGCCAACGGTTGTCCGTATAGCCCTTTGCCATGGTTGCCGCCGTTAAAAACAATCTGTTTACGCCGCTGTACGGCTTGCCCGTAATAGCGGATATCGGCGCACCGCCTACCCAACCCTGTTTCCATAGTCCCGCGCCGCTTTCAAGATTGACAAGTACCATATCCACAAGCCGCTTTCGTTCGGGCGTGAGTTTATTGTAAATCTTGTTGTCCGTCATGTTCTCGCTCAAAACGCAGTTTCACCTCCTCCGTTAAAATAGGTTGCTCGTCCCCGAAATCGCTGTCGTCCGTATCGAGCATCTCCTCTACGGAATACCCCGACGGTATTACGATTTCGGGAGTTTTGTGTTTTTTCTTTTTCAAAATATCCTCCTAAAAACCAAATTTTGTTATTTAGCGACAAAATTCAAAAATAAAATGCCGCAAATTACTTAAATGAATTACCGCAAAACGCTTAAATTGCTTGACTTACGCTCGTTATTTTGGTACACTGTAAAAAAATAAGGAGTAATGGACATGAGTGAGTATACATATCTTCCGCGGCTTATGGACGATCACTTAAAAGAAACGCTCGACTATATCGGTGCGGTTCTTATTGTCGGACCTAAATGGTGCGGTAAAACCACAACTGCGGAAATGCAAGCCAAAAGCGTATTAAAAATGCAAGACCCCGATCAAAGCAAAGGCTATATCGCAACAGCAGAAACAAAACCGTCCCTTTTGCTTATAGGAGAAAACCCGCGGCTTTTAGACGAATGGCAAATAGCACCCGTTCTTTGGGATGCCGTGCGTACCGCCGTTGATAACCGCAGAGAAACAGGGTTATTTATCCTTACCGGTTCAAATGCCGTTGACAACTCTAAAATCATGCACTCCGGCACCGGCAGAATTACAAAACTTCAAATGTACCCTATGAGCCTTTACGAATCGAACGAATCAAACGGTTGCATTTCGCTTGCTTCGCTTTTTGATGATCCCGATTATGACATAGACGGTAAAAAGTCCGACCTATCCATAGAACGGTTGATATTCGCCGCTTGTCGCGGCGGTTGGCCTGCAAGCGTAAACGCCGCCACAAACAAAGCCGCTTTATTTACCGCAAAAACTTATTTGCAAAGCGTATGCGACGAAGATTGCTCTAAAATAGACAATGTATCCCGCGACCCGCATAAAATGCGGGCAATTCTCCGTTCCTATGCGAGAAACATTTCTACCCTCGCTTCCAACACTTCGATTTTGCAAGACGTTCAAGCGAACTTTGCCGATTTAAGCGAACCGACTTTGTACTCTTATCTAAACGTCTTGAACCGCTTATATGTTATCGAAGACGTTCCCGCTTGGAATCCGTCTATTCGCTCCGCTTCCGCGATGCGTTCGGGCAATAAAAAAGAATTTACCGACCCTTCTATCGCCGTAGCCGCATTAAACCTTACACCCGACAATTTGCTTACCGATCTGCATACTTTCGGTTTTATCTTCGAAACATTGTGCATACGCGATTTGAAAGCATATTCTACAAAACTCGGCGGTAAAGTATCCTATTACCATGACCGTTACGGTTTGGAAGCCGATTGCGTTTTACATCTTGAAAACGACAAGTATGCTTTAATCGAATTTAAGCTCGGAAATCGCGGGATAGAAGAAGGCGCTAACCACTTAATCGAATTACGCAATTTAATTCACAAGCACAATGCTGAATCAAAGGTCGGCAAATTACGCGAACCCGATCTTTTGATCGTTATTACAGGCGGCGAAATGGCATACAAACGCAATGACGGAGTTTGTATCATTCCGATAGGTTGCTTAAAGGATTGAATATTTATCGGCTACGGCTACCCGCCGTAGCCGATTTTCTTTTCTCCTTACTTCCCGTCTTTTCCGTTCCCGCTTCCGTTTCCGCTCGGCTTGTTGTTGCTTGCCTTGGGCGGCGTATAAACGGGCGTTCCCTTTACCGCCTTGATTGCCGTATGTTCATAGTAGCTCTGCGGCTTATCGGGTCTGAACGCCGCGCTCGTCGCATTGATGCGAAGCATTTGGTTGATGTCGTGTCCGCACCAGAACGCAAGATAATTGAACCAACTCATGTCGCTGTTCGAGCGGTTGTTCCGCACGTCCTCGCCGTTATAATAGCGTTTGATAATATCTCCGTTCTTCGACGCAAACGCCTTTTCGAGAACCTCCCTGTCGTCGAGCGAAGAAAGCCCCTCCATGCCCGCGCCCGCGTTTTTCCACTCGGTACGTTTTTCGAGCTTGCTTTCGAGAATATCTTTCATTTCGGGCGTATCGAACGATTTGAGCGCGGTATTGCCGTAGTCGTCGCCCGTCATGGTGATAAAATGCCCGCCCTGATAATATTCCATGTCTCCGTCTTTACTGAACGAACGCAAGTCCGCGCCCTTGGTGATTCCGAAGAAATGCAAGCCCTTTCCGCTGACCGATTTTTCGCAGTACGTTCCCCCGCAGTTATCAAATACCTGTTTGGCAAGCGGCGAAAAATCGCCGTTCTTCTCTATACAACCGTCGAGGTCGATACAGGCAACGTTGTCCTTTCCGTCCAACGCATAGGCAAGCGCAACGCCGCCGTTCTCTTTGGCGTACTTGCAAGCCGAATCGAAGTCCGTCCACGTTTCGGGGTTATCGCTCTCCGCGAACTTGCCCGTATGCGGATTGATGAGAAATTTATCGAGCCGCCCCGTTTCCATGTTCTCCTTTGTCCGCACGATGACCCAGTTCGGTCTGTTTCGCAAGAGTTCTGGAACGTTTTGCCGAAGCCGCGCTTCCACCTTTTCAAACTGCTTTTTCGCTTCCTCGCTCGGCTGACGGTAGATGCTCTCGTAGTCCTCGTCCGTCTTGCCCTTCAACGCTTCGACGAACTGTTCCGCCGTGAGCGTAATTTCTTTTCCGTCTGCGCCGCCCTTTAAGTGGATCTCGAAATCTTCGGGAATACGAAGGTACAGTTTGGAATCTCTTGTTTCGTTCAACATTCCGTGCGGCAAGTAATATACTCTGCCCGCATACTCGCCTTTCGGCATTCTGAACAGATTGGCTTTTTCGTACTCGGATATAAAAGCATTGTCCCCGATAGGTACGGAAAACCATTTCTTTTCGTCCGCTCCGTCGTCGCTGTTCTGCTCGCGGTAATCGTCAAGTTCGTTAGGCTCGCGCTCGTAAACTACCGCGCTCGTGCCGTTTACCATATCGTATAATTGTTCCGCCGTGATCTCTTTCTGTTCTTCGCCCTTTCTCAACTTGAATTTGAAATTGCCGCCCACGCTCACGTTAATGCGCCCGTTCTCGTTCTCCTTGTCCTCCTCGATAACCGAATTGGGAACGTAATAGCTATATCCTTTATACTTCTTGTTACCGGTAGGCATCGCCATGAGCGTAGCCTTATCGTAGGTAGCAATGATCGCTTCGCGCGGCAAATTGATTTTCAGTTTTTCGTAAGTGCGCTCATAGTCCTTATCCGACGTACCGCCCACAAGCTCTTTGAACTCTTGCGGCGTAAACTGCTTTTCGTCCCCGTCGCGGTTTTTAAGCACCACCGTGTCGTCCTCTTTGAATAAGAGCTTATAGCAAAGCTCTCTCCCGTCGCTTTGCAAATCGACAAGCTGTCTGCTCTCCTTAATGCGGTTATTGAACACATAATAGGAATAGTCCTTGTACTCCTCGTTCGTTAAGGGCATACGGAAATGCGAACTGTTGTCGTACCGCTTAATGAGCGCGTTTTTGGAAACGTTGATTTCCACCCACTTACTGTCCTGCCGCGTTTCGGTTAAGTATTTTTCGTTGTCGTCCATGTTGTTCTCCTTTTCGTTTTTTTCATTTTCCATATTTCTGATTCGATTTACAAACAAATCGAGCAAGCCCGGATGCGTATTTGTGTTAAGCCCGCGCCGCACCGATTGGCTTTCCGAAACGGGTACAGCTTTTGCCCAAGCCTTATTTTCTCTGCTGTATCGTCCGTCCCATTCGTGTTCTTGAATCACCGTTGCAAGAACGTGTTTTACTCGCTCCATGCCGTAAGCATCCACGATTTGCTTTTCAAAACCTTTGCCGAGCGTATTGTCATGGTAGTTTGCGGAAATGGCAGAGCCGATTGCTTCCAAACACTCCCTGCTTTCCGCATAGGAATCGCGGAACAATTCCCTCTCCCCATGTTCCATGGCATATTCGGAAGTTTTTAAGTAAATATTATTTTTAATATTCGGATCTTTGGGCATGAACTGTCTATGCTGTTCCTGATTATAGCTCTTGATAAGATATGCAAAGTCCTCATCGGTTTTCAACGGAGATTTGTAATACCCTTGCGCCCAATCATATACGGAATATGTAATATACGGCACATCCATAAAAAGCGCTTCAAAATCCACTTCCCGTAACTTGCTTTCGGCGCTGTTTTGGAAAAATTCATTCAAACGTTTTTGAAAGCCGATTTTTTCTTGATAGTCTTTCTCGCTTTTATCAAGTTCAAAAAAACCGCGGGCAATATGTTCTTTCACGATTTGAACATAACTCTTGTTTTGCTGTTTCACGGGTTCGGCATCATAATTGGCAAACAAATAAATACTTGCCCCGTAATATCTGTCAAACCCATCAACCAATCTCACATATTCGCCCGTTTCAATGTCATAACCGATAGCAAGCGCATACGCTCCGTTTTTTTCGTGTATGATTGCAAAATCCTCGTCATAGTCTTGATACAGCCCATCGATAGGTTCTCCGCTCTTGGTAAAAAGCTCATAATCGTAATTAGTCTTTTCTTCGTGATAATTGTACCTGTCTGCCACAATGTCCTTGTGGTAAGTATCGTTATATTCCCGTACAAGGTTGGAAAGCCCTACCGTTGTTTCCGCATTGCCGCTCTCGTTCATGTAGTATTCATAGAGCCTGTCGAGAACGGACGGTATTTCCGTAGAAAGTGCCTGTAAATCGCTTTCCGTAAGGTTATCGTTTGCGTTTTCGGTTAAAAGCCCGTTCATATTCCGATAAAAATCGGTTTCCTCTTGCGGCGCGTCATAGAAATCTTCGGCGTTCCTTAATTCCTCATATTCTTTCGCCACGCTGTCTTTTATGAACTCCGCATAGCTCTTACTTTGCGGCTTTACCGCCATAAGGTGTTTGTCGGGCGTTAAATCGAGATATGCCGCCGTATATGTCGCGTAGTTGTATCTCCCGCTCTCGGAGCGTCCCGTTTTCGGGTCGTACCCAACCGCAAAGCCGTAGCTCATATCGCTTTCGCAATAGATGAGCGCATGATACTTTTCCCCGTCCGTAAACAAGGTAACGACGTCGTTGCCGTGGTCGTCGTAAAGCTCGTGATCCAAATTATCCAACCGCTCGTCAAGCAAGATGATTTCCCTTGCCTGTTTTTGCATTTCGTCGTTTTCGATATGCCTTAACAACGCTCTCGGAATATCGCTCTTTTCCCAACCGTACTGTCCGAGCTTGTCCCGCCAAATGCGGTCAGTATAATCGTCCAAGAACGTCTGCGTATAAACCGTCAATTCTTTATCGGCGGGCTTATTCTTTCCTGCAAGGTATGTTTCCAAATCGCGGCGTTCCTCGAATATATTGCCGAGAACGTCGCCCGTAAAGGCTTTGTCCACGTCGCTCATTTCGCCCGCAACCACAACGCTTGCCGCTTTTGACATTTCGTGCTTTGCCGCAAAATAGGCAACCGATTTTTCGTTATCGCAGAACTTTTTCCATGTGGGCTTTTCAATGCCGTAGTACGTTGTTTCGTCGTCCAAGTCCTCGTACTTTTCCACCTCGGCTTCGGTGTCGTTCGTATTCAGTTTATAGACCTGTAAGCCCATGCCCCAAAGTCTTAACGCCGTTTGCCTTGTGAGCGGCAACATACCGTCCCAAGAATAGCCGTAGCCGTGCATCCTCTCCTGCGTTACAGCATAGTCCGGCAAAACCGCCGTTTGTATCATCGCCGTTTTATCTTCTCTGTCTATCATTTCCTCCTCCATAATTGCTTTTGACATGACGGGCAACGCCTTATAATATCCGTCGCTCGCATCGTCGTCCTCGTCCTCGATTATGACCTCCTCGCGCTTGTCGAGGTTCAGCTCGGTATTGAGCTGGGTCTGTTCGGATAAAAGCTCTTTCAATCTTTCGGTATGCTCGAACGGTTTTTCCGCCTGTTCCTTCGCAACCGCCAAATCGTCGTTTAACTGCTTTAATCTGTTTTTCAAGCGTTCCTCGCGCTTCGGCAAGTCCTCGATAAAGTTATCCAACCTCACAAGATTGCCGCTCGCGCTGTCGCTTATCGTAACGATATACTGTCCCTCGCCCGTAAGCGTGATTTCCCGCTCGTTCGAGATTGTATTCATGGGGTTTATACTGATTTTGAAACCGCAATACTCCGCAATTACCGTTTCGGGTTTACTTGCTAAAAGCGCTTCCAAGAGAGCTTTCCCGCCCTCTTTCCTGTCCGTATAAACCGTTCCATGTATGCTTATCTCGAACGCTTCGGGGTCTGCGTGGGTCTTGGGGATTAACCCTATATCCCGTTGCACCCGCTCGATTAACAGCTCTTGCTTGCGTATTTCTTCGGGATAGTCCTTACGGATTTTATCCTGTAAGCTATAAAGGTTCTTTTTGTACTGTCCTTCCAAAACCCGTAACCGCGAAATCTCCGCATCCACCTCCATTTTGCGTTTTATCTTCGGGTTCGCGGCGGTGATTGCTTTTATCTCGGCATAACTCAAAGTCGTTTCGTCTATATCCTCCGCTTCGCGTACCGTTAAATCGCCCCTGTTGATTTGCGATATAAACCGTTGCTTGTTCTCCAAAATCTGATACGAATAACTGTCGAACGTGCGCTCGGTTACATAGGTGAATATCTTTACCTTTTCGTTCGTGTTACCCTGACGGATAATACGCCCCTCGCGCTGTTCCATGTCTGACGGACGGTACGGCGTATCCAAATGATGCAACGCCACAAGCCGCTTTTGTACGTTCGTTCCCGCGCCGCACTTTTCCGTGCTGCCGATTAAAACCCTTACCTTGCCCGCGTTGACGTTATCGAAAAGCGTCTGCTTCTGTTCCTCCGTTGTCGCGTCGTGTATGAACGCTATCTCGCTACTCGGTATCCCCTTTTGCACGAGCTTGTATTTCAGGTCGTTGTATGCGTCAAAGTCCGTGCCGTAAACATAATCTTCAAACTTTCCTTTGGGCGTGGATAAATCGCAAAAGACGATTTGCGCTCCCTTACTCTCTGCCGTTTCCTCCCATATCTCTCTGATACGCTCGGCGCACTCGTTGAGCTTACTCCCCGCTTCGTCCTCCGAACCGCTTACATAACATCTCGGATCGAGCGCGAGCTTCTTTCCGTCCGACGTTACTTTGAGCATATTGTCTATATGCGGATCGACCCCGCCTCCGTAAATTTCTTCTGCGCGCTCGGCGATGCGTTCCGCAAGCTCTATCGTCGTATCGCTCGGCTTTAAGCCTATCACCTTTCGCTCGGCTTCGGGCACGTCCAGCTTTACCATGTCCGCTGTCTGCACGTCCGCAAAGCTACGGTACATCGTTAATAGTTCGGGCAGGTTCGTAAACTTTGCAAACCTTGTTCTCGCTCTATACCCCTGTCCGCTCGGCGCAAGCTCCATGCTCGTTACCGTTTCCCCGAAGTCTGCCGCCCAACCGTCGAAGAACGTTATTCCGGCGTCTTTCAAATCACTCGGCTGTAAGTACGTCTGCATCGTGTACATCTCGGTCATGGAATTGCTGATAGGCGTTCCCGTTGCAAATACCACGCCTTTATCGCTGTCATGTAATTCCTGTAAGTATTCGCATTTTAATTTTAAGTCGCTTGCCCGCGCGCTCGCCGCATTGGAAATTCCCGCAACGTTGCTCATCTTCGTAAAAAGAAACAGGTTTTTGTAATAGTGCGCTTCGTCGATATACAGGTAATCAACGCCCAAGCTCTCGAAGTCCAACACGCTGTCTTTCTTTTTATCGTCCATGAGCCTTTTGAGCATTGCTTCGCGGCTCTTTTTAATGCGTTCCAAGTTCTTCACCGCGCCGCGCGGCATACCGTTTTCCGCCCATTGCATCCTGATTGCTTCTTCGATACTCCATATTTCATCGCGTAACTTTTTCTCCTGCCGCGCGTAGGAAATGGGAATTTTCGCAAAACTACTCTGCGCGATGATGATCCCGTCCCAATCGCCCATGGCTACCTTACTGACGAACTGTCGCCTGTTGTCCTTTTCCAAGTCCTCTTTCGTGGCAATAAGCAATTTCGCGTTCGGATAGAGCTTTCGCCACTCGCTCGCCCATTGCCGTACCAAGTGATTGGGCACTGCCACCATTGCCTTTTTGCAAAGCCCCAACTGCCGCATTTTCATAATCGACGCCGCCATGGTATAGGTCTTTCCGCTTCCCACAACGTGGTGTAGAAGCGTGCTTTTCGGGCTTGTGATGATACGGTGTATCGCGTTCTTCTGATGCGGCTTTAATTCGATTGCGGGATTCATTTCGGGGAATTTCAGATAGCTTCCGTCGTAGCTTACAAGCCGCGTATGGTTGAACAGCCTGTTGTACGTCGCCTCCAATTCTTCCCTGCGTTCGGGGTCTTGGAAGATCCATTCCTTAAACTTCTCTTTGATGAGGTTTTGCTTTTCCCGTGCGGCAATCGTTTCGGCTTGGTTTATGACGCGCCTTTCCTTTCCCGATTCGTCCTCGATCGTATCGTAAATGGTCGTGGGGCGTTGGTTAAGGCTGTCTACAAATAACCTGTACGCAGGGGCGCGCGTCGTGCCGAATACCTGCTTTTGCTTCATTTGCGTATTCGTTCTCACCGAATCCTTTTGGTCTAACCGCCAACTGCTGTCATACGGGTTATAGAAAAGCTGTACGTCGCCCTCGTGATACCACTTCACGCCGACCAATTCGCAATAGAACTGCTTATAATACTCCGTATCGATCCATGTGGAGCCGAGCCTTACCGATATTTCGCTCGCCGTTAAAGGCGTAGGCTGTACCTGTTCGAGCGCCGCAACGTTCCGTTGATATTCGGGGTGCGTTTCGGCATAATGCCTTGCCCATTGTAGTTTGTCTACCACCTCTCCCGACAGGTATTCCTCTGCCGTTTCAAAACCCGAATATTTATCTTCCTCCCGGATATGCTTCGGGTTGCGGAATACCGCGTCGCCAAGCTCGGATAATACCTCGTCGTAACCCTTGCCCGTTAGCTCCTCGATATAGGATATATCCAATTTCCCGCGCTCGTTCTTGCATATCTGCAATGCCGCGAAACAATCGTCCGTGCTTGTGGGCACAACATACGGTCTTATCGTGCGCTTGGTAAATACGTCCGCTTTTGTGATCGCTTTGGTTTCCTCGTTGATATCCTCACAGGCGAATAGCAAGGCGCTGTCCCCGTCGTCGCGGAATAGCCGCTGATTGGTTTTGCTGTTTACGTTCCCGTACTGCCGCACAAACCTGTCGTACTGCGCGTTGAGCTTTCTCTGCTCCCGCTCTAAAACCTCGTCCGAACAGCCCTGTATCTGAATGTCCAAGATGTGGTGCAATTCTTCGCGCAGGTCTATCATTGCCTTGATGCGCTGATAGGCGTCCTTCGGCGTTGCGGGGATAGGTTGTTCTACCATTTCTTCCCCGACGCGCATGAACAGCCTGCCGCTCTCCGCTTTGTAACAAAGCGGCTTCAAGCTGTAATCTACTTCCTGTATATTATCTACGGGCGCGGTTTGGGGGTTTAGGTAAATTCCTTGCGGCAACTTCTTTATCGCCGCTTTTATCGCTTCGGATAAATCTCTACCGTCGTCCTTTACCGTTACGTCTACCCCGCCGTATAACCCCGTTTCTTCCGCAAGCGTGCCGAGTATCATTTCAGGGTGGTCTGCGAAATAATTGTTGATTATGTAGCCTTCCCCCGTTTTATAGATACCGAGCCACCCCACGTTTTCATCTTTTAGGTTCAACCGTTCCGTGCGCTTACGGAAGAACAATATATCCGCTACCGCTTCCGTTCCCGCCGTTTGCTTAAACGCCGTGTTCGGGAGTCTGATTGCGCCCAACAACTCCGCGCGTTCCGCAACGTATTTTCTTGCGCTTTGATTGAGCTTATCCATCGTACCCTTGCTCGTTACGATCGCAACAATGCCGTTCGGCTTTACCTTGTCTATGCTCTTGGCGAGAAAGTAATCGTGAACTTTGAAATTATAACGGTTATAGTCGCTGTCCGCGACGCCGTATCCCCCGAACGGTACGTTGCCCACTACGATATCGAACAAATCGTTCGGATAGCTCGTATCCTCGAAGCCCTTTATCTGCACGTTCGCTTGCGGATATAATTTCGTGGCGATTCTGCCCGTAAGATTATCCAATTCCACGCCGTACAGCTTCGAGCCGCTCGCTATCTCCTGCGGCATAAACCCGAAAAAGTTGCCCGTGCCCATAGACGGTTCCAAAATACGGTTATTGCCCTTTACGCCCATGCGGGCAAGTCCGGCATAGATACCGTCTATTACCTTTTTGTCCGTATAGTAGGCGTTGAGCGTACTGCCCTTTGCCTGTTCGTAGTCCTCTGCCGATAACAGATCTTTCAGCTCTTTGTATTCTTTCTTCCAACTTGCGTTGTGTTCATCAAACGCTTGCGACAGCCCGCCCCAACCGACAAACCGCGCAAGCACTTTTTTCTCGTCGTCCGTTGGGTCGCGGTTTTCCGCATACAGTTTATTCACGAGCCTTATCGCCGCTACGTTGTTCTTGTACCGTTCCTTTGCACCCCCAAGCTCGCTTTGATTGAGAATACCGGTTAAATCTGCGTTTTCGTTTTGATCGGCATTGCCGTAAAATTCTACTATTATATCTTCGTCCAGATTCGGGCAATAATCGAGATAAAAACCTATATGAAAGCTATCGTCATCAACGTCAGCTTCAATAACTTCTTCTCTGCACGTAAGTTCGATTTCTATATCTTCTTTATTATCCCTTATGAACTGCTCGTCGTCCGCATCAAACCTGTCAAAGTAAATGACACTACCGCCGTCATAGGTATCTTGCGTTCCCATCGCAACTATTTGATCCGCGAGGTATTTTATACGTTCCTCGGTGTCGGCATTTACCGCTTGCTCATAGGCTTCCCAATATTCGGGATGACCGTGTTGCAACGTTTCGTTTATAGATCGATTCCAACTATTAAGAAAACCTTTCTTTTCCGATTCTTTTGCCGCTTGAAATGCAACATAACCGTCCTTCGCTTCGCTACGATGCGAGCTGACTTGATAACCGATGAAATATTCTTCGGGTTTTAAGATACCCTTATCGTATAGTTCCCGAAGCGGGGCTTGGGCGTCGCTATCTTCTTCAAAGCAGTAATATCCGCGTTCAAGGAAGCCTATATTTAAGGCTTCGGGCGAAAGAATATGCAGCGCAAGTTCTTCTGCTATCATAATGCCGCCGTGCCCTTCCGTCGAAACGTCGTATATGCCGTTTGCAATTACCGTACACGATTGCACTTCGTCCCACGGCGAATATTCGGGCTCGCGCATCGGTCTTTGCGAATAGCTCTCGACAAATGCTTTCCCCTCTGCGGTCAATTCTTTGAAACGGTTAAACGGTTTTTCTTCTTTTATCTCCTCTCGCTCACCGTTGTCTATTAGGTAGTCCCAATCGTATTCGTCCGATTGTGCGCTTTCTTCCGGTTCGGATTCGATATATCTGTCGCTATTGATAAGCGATGATATTTTCTCCGCAACGACCTTCCATTCGTTAAGATATTGCCCTCTCCAAATTCCGTTTTCGTCGTGCGTCTGGACAAAGATGCCGAAGTTGTTGATGACGATACTCTTCCCTTCAAACTCTTTTGTCGTATATGCGCCATACTCGTCTTTGAGAAACTCGATAAGCTCTTTTTGTTCGTCCGTTTGGGAATATGCCGCTTGGATACGTTCCCGCCTGTCCATAGGCTCGTCCAAAACAATGCGTTCCAAAAATGCGCTTCTTTGGCGTTGCTCCTCTGCCTCTTTTTCTTTCTGCCTGTTCTGTTTTTCCCTATAAGCTACATACTCCCTCTTTTCCTGTTCGGAAAAGTAGTTGTCGTCGTCTATAAGGTCGGCTATCCGCAGGGCAACCTCGTTCCATTTCAGCATTACTTGAACGAGAACCTCTCCGTGCGAACCGAGAACTTTCATATCGAAGCCCTTTGCATCGTGCGTTACATCGTCATCGTCGTAACCGCCGTGCCCGCCCCAACCGTATTCATTTTTCAGAAAGTCCGCAAAGGTCTTTGCCGTGGGGTTTTCGTTGTATTTATCGAAGATGCGGAATTTTCGATTATCTCGACCTACATTCTTTAATTGCCGCTCGATTAGCTGTTCTTCGGCACTCTTTTCCTGTTCGGATTTATCGAAATCAAACAACGTAGGTTGCGGCTTTTCTTTGCGCTTTCTGTCCTTGATACCGTTCTCTTTCTTCTTTGTGGACTCGACCTTTTTCACGGGCTTTTCCTGTTCGGTCTTTTCCCGTTCTTCGTCGATTAAATCTTCAAGCTCGGAAAGCTCGTCCTCATCACGCTCGTATTCTTCGTCCGCGTCCTGTTCGTCCTCGTCCGAATCATCGTCGCCGATGGGAAAGCGCGTATCGATTCCACCGACATGGGCGGGTTGTTCTTCTTCGTCAAACGGGTTCGGCTCGTCGTCGGGATATACATTGCCTTGCAGATTCTTTACTTCTTCATGCGATAAAATGCGTATCGGCTCTTTTTGAAAGTCCTCGATAACGATCAGCTCATGCTTTTTCAGTATCTTTTCAAAATAATTATCCGAAGCATGATACGGAATACCGCACATGGGAACGCGTTCGGAAAGCCCTACGTTCCTGCCCGTAAGCGTGAGATCCAGCTCTTGCGAAATGATCTCCGCACTCTTGTTCATGAACTCATAGAAATCACCGACGCGGATAGCAACGATACTGTTCGGGTTTTCGCGTTCCTGTTTGAGATATGCCCGATAATACGGCGGCAGTTTGCTCTCATCCGTTTGTTCAACGGGTTGCTTGCCCTGTTCGGGCGCGTGCGTCTGCTTTGCTTCCGTCTTTGCGATTGGCTCTTCCTCTGCCGCCTCTCCGTCCTGTTCGTTCGGCTCGCGTACCTGTTCGGTTGGCGTTTGCGTTATCATCGGCTCGTCCGATACCGTCTCCTCGTCCGTATCGTCTATAACCGTTACGGGTTCTTGCTCTTTGCTCTGATATGCGTTTTCTATATCCTCAACGATACCGTCCGTTAGGATATACAGCTCTTTTACAAAGTCCGCGTTCTCCTTAAACGAATACGGCAGACCGTGAAAGGCGATACCCGACGTTTTGGGGAAACCCGTCTTGCAATAGAGCATATAGGCAATGCCCTCTATCTTGAGTCCGTCGTTTGCGTCCTCCCCCGAAAGCTCGCCCTGCTCTTTCAGATATAGCTGTACGCCCCTGTGAATTTTCCTGTAATCGCTCCGCTCGTCGTCCGCATAGTCCGTTCCGTTCAGCTCGTCCAAACCGCCGAGCAACCGCTTCATGGGGAGTATCGGGCGAAGATACCGCCTGTCCCCGTGCGTGTCGTTCGCATCGAAAACATACTGCTTATATCCGTCGTGGTCATAGTAGGCAATGCCCTTTCTGCCCTTGGAAATACGCCGCCCCATTGCGCTCCACTCGTCGAACGAAAAGCACACCGAAGCGTTCGGGCGTTCCGCGATGATCTGACAGGCGTCGTGCAGATTGATATGCGGATTTTGAGCGATAAACCGATAAAAGTTCTTTACGCCCTCGCTGTCCGCAAGCATTGATTCGATCGCGGCGTTTCTGTTCGTTAATCTTCCGTTAGCCATTTCTCCTCCGCATCATTCGTCTGCTCGGCAACTCGTCCGAACACATGACAAGTTTCAAATAATCGTCCGTATAGCCCCAATTTTCCCCGTCTATGTACTCGGCGTCGTTTTCCGTTTCTTCTTTATCCGCAAATATCAAATTCTCATATTGCTTCCGTTCCATTGTTTCCTCCGTAATTGCTCTCTTGACTCTCTGCTTTTCTTTCAGCGTGGGAAACCACAATACGTTGATAGCCGCCCGCGCGCCCATGAACAAAATTAAACTTCTGATTGCTTCGGCAGGAAATTTCTTGTGCTTATACAGCCGCCAACGATACTCCCGCTTCTTTATTCCGAACAACTCCGCAATCACCGCTTGCCCAAGCCCGCGCCGCTTTAACCAACGTTTGAGTGCGCGGCTTTTCAGCGACATTCCCCTTTGGCAATAGTCTTTAATATAACGTGTCGCCGACAAGCACGAATTTGCTCTTGAACCCATCCAACGTTTCCTCCTCGAAGTCAATGATTTTTTTGACCGCCTTTTCGCCGAGCTTGTTGTAAATGTCCTTTACTGCGTCGTAGCCGATTTTTACGCCCTGTTCGAGCGCGCGGATCGCTTCGTATTCTAAATCAAGCTCCTCGGCAAGCGCGTAGTAGTTGTCTATCCCCTTGCTCTTTGCGTATTCACGGCAACCTCTGATATTCAGCTTCATTTTTTCCTCTCCTTTGAGCGCATTTGTGCAACACCCCTCATTAGGTAGCCAAGTGTCAGGGCAAAAAGTTTACACTTTTCTAAAAATTTTTTATTTTATTTTTTATCCGACCGATTTTGCGCGACATTGCCGCCTTTTTTACGCCGAATATTCTTGCTATCTTCGTCTGCGTATAACCGAACTTATAGAGCATAGTGAGTATCTCTTTTTCATGGCGCGATAATGATTTTATCGCTTCATATCTCCGTTTATCCGCTATCTGCTCTATCCAATCATAACGCCCCTGCCAATGCTTGTCCGCTACGGTGAGTTTCTCCGGAAATTTCTCGATAAGCGGATTGTCCTTTCGTTCCTCGTCCTCGCTTGTGTAAATATCCAATTCCTGCGTATGCAGGGCTTCCGTTCTTCTCTGCCGAAACCATTCCTCATCAAAAGCACGAAGCTCCGCGATTTGTTCCTCCGTCATGCCCGCCGCAAGGTATTCCTTGCGTAACCGTGCCTGCTCCCGTTCAAAACGTTTCCGTTCTTCTCCGTTGTTCCATTCCATTTTCTTAATCCTCCGATTTTTGATTTTTGTTTTGAAAATCACAATCGGACGATTGAGTTTTGAAATAGAAAAAAGCCCGATTGCGGTTCGGACTAAACCGCTAATCGGGCTTTAAGAGCGCACAAAAAAACGCCCCACAAGAATTTGCCCGGTTATGGGTTCAATCCTTGCAAGGCGTGGATAGCTTCTTTTTAGGGATAACTTCTGTTTCTCACAACTTATACACGGCAATGCAGTTCGGTCTTATGGTTTGATACTGCCTCTGTCCATTCTCCGTGTACGTTATATTATTAAATTGTCTGTCTGTTCTTACCGTCCCTGCGTCCCCGTCGCTTGCGGACGTGCGCTTATCGTACAACTGTCGTCCTCGTTTTTTGTGATAAGTAAGGATGCCCCGCACTTGCTACATTCAATTTCCACGTCTTTACAAAGCCGCGCCCGTAATTGCACCGCTCCGCAAAACGGGCATTTTAATTCCGTTCTTTTCGCCATTTCCTATCCTCCTTCCCCGACGATATTTCTTCGCTTCGATTTATTACGGTAAATTCCCGTACCCCGCCCTCGTCTACCTTGCCGATACGAATCGTAACACCGCATCCGTCGCAGACAAAATGGTTATCGCTTTCTTCCAATAATACTTTCTTTTGTAATGCTCCGCATATCGGGCAATAAAAATTTCGTTCCACTCTATTCACCTCCTGCTTAACCGAATAATTTGATACAGCTAACCAATACGCCCTGTATTTCGCAATTTGAAAGAACAATATCCTGCATGGTTTTGTTTTCGGGGTGCAAGATAATTTTCTTTCCCTTCTTGTAAAATCGTTTCAACGTCGCTTCGCCCTCGATGAGCGCCACGACGATTTCACCGTCCTCCGCCGTGTTCTGCTTTTTGATCACAAGCAAATCTCCCTCTTTAATTCCCGCTTCGATCATGCTCTCCCCGAACGCCCGAAGCAAGAACAAATCTCCACGCCCAAATATTCCCACAGGCAAAGCGTAGTTACATTCTATATTTTGCTCTGCAAAGTTTGGCTGTCCGCAAGCAATGTTCCCGACAAGCGGTACTACAACGCGCTCCCGCAAATCTAATTCTTCGGGTAATTCTATCTTTCCGAGCCGTGTGCGCTGTATCCTCTTTTCTTTTTCAAGACGAAGAACATATAGCTGAACCAAGTTTAGTGAACTCATTCCCATAGCGTGCATGATATTCCGATAGCTCGGCGAAGCATTATTTTCTTCTTGATATTTCGCGATATATTCCTGTATGTCTTGCATCAATTGAAGGTTAGGCTTTCTCATAAGTGCTTGTCCTTTTTCTTGAACATTTCGTTCAATTATGATTGCAAGCGTATTATAACAAAAAATGCGACAACCCGCAAGCGCGAGATGTCGCACATAATCGACAAGTCATAATTTTATAAACTTTTTTCAATCGTTTTTATAAAATCTTTGTACTGTTCTTTTATTTTTGCGGGGGAATTTATCCCTACCCTCCCTTCAAAAGTGGTGAGCCATGCAAAAAAAGTCTTGCTCACCTGCACGGATACTTTTACGATATACTCATCTTGTTCGTTAAGCGTAGTAGATATATCTTCCCCGAAACGGTCTATGGCTATTTCTAATAAGTCCTGCGGAAAAACAAGTTCCACTTCTTCCGACTCGCCGCCGTACATATCGAACTGTTCCTGACGGTATCTATTCATATCAAAATTCTCGAACTCGGATTTTTCGGTTATTCCGTGTTTATCTACTTGCACTTCGTCCATGCGGTCTATGCGGTAGTTTGTAGGCGTATCAAATTTATCGTGATAACAGACAAGGTAGAGTTTATCGTCCGAATACGCAAATCCGAGCGGATTGACGTAATATCGCCTTTTGTCTTTGCGATATTCCCTCTTACCGTTCAAACCGTAATCGAAATATAGAAACGATACCTTTTTCTTTTGTGTAAATGCGGTTACAAGCGTATCAATGGTGTAATATATTCGTTCGTTATTATGCTTGTTACGATTGCTCTGCAAAAGTTCCTGCAAATTTTTCGCTTCGCTTATACCGAGAAGCTCCAATAATTTTTGAATAAGGTTTTCCGTTTTCGTTGTTGAAAGAAATTGTGCCCCACCTACTGCACTCAACAATACTTGCACTTCGGGAAGTTCAAATTTACGACTAACCACATAATATTCGTTACTGCGGGAGCGTTCTTGTATTACTTCATAGCCGTATTCATTCAAAACGGCAATATCATTATACAATGTTTGCCTGCCGACCGTAATACCCCGCTCTGCCAATCTTTCGATTATCTCTTGTGTGGTTATAGAGTGCGTTTCGTCTGTTTTGCTTTGCAATAATTCATACAATGCAAGTAATCTTATCTTTTGATCCGCTCTGTTTGACATTATAGCCTCAACAAAAATTTATCGCTTACATATACCATTAACAACTTACCATTACTAACCGGGCAGCACCGTAAACACCTGCATCATTCCCAAGACTTGCTGTTAATAATTGTACAGGGGCATATTTTGTTCCACCGAATAGTCGTTCGTTTACAAGTTTTTTTAGCGGTCTTAACAACGTATCCCCTTCGGCGCAGATTCCACCGCCGAGGAGTACAGCCTGTGGACGGAACTCATTACAAAGATTTGCAATCCCTTCTGCCAAATAACGAATATATGTATTAACGACTCGTTTCGCCGTTTTATCCCCATCGCGCAATCCGTCAAATGCCGTTCTGCCGTTTACATTCTCTAATCTGTCGCACAAACGCCACATTGCACTATTATGATTTCTTTCCATAGCACGACGAGTCTGTCTTATCAATGCGGTTGCCGAAGCGTATGCTTCAAAGCATCCCCGCCTACCGCAAGTGCATTTCTCTCCACCGACATGAATCACGCTGTGTCCTATTTCCGCACCCGCCGAACGATACCCCTCGAACAGTTTACCTTCAATTACAATACCGCTACCCACGCCCGTACCGAGCGTTATAAGAATCATATCAGAATATTCCTTTCCTGCACCGCAAAACTGCTCTCCGATTGCGGCGGCATTCGCATCGTTCGTAACTTTCACCGGCAAATTTATCCGTTGCTTTATCAGTTCGGCAAGTGGTACATTATCCCAATCAAGATTATTGCTATATACAATAACACCCTTTTGACTATTAACCGTGCCGGGCGAGCCTATTCCAATACCGTGTAATTTTACATTCATTTTGTTTGCAAGAGATAATGCCAAATCGGACATCTTATTTGCTATATATTGAAAGCCATTTTCTTTCTCGGTAGGAATCTTATCTTTCGCTATCAGTTTCCCCTCTTCGTCTATAATACCGCACTTGATAAACGTTCCACCTAAATCAATTCCCGCATAATACTTCATAGTTTATCCTTCCGTTTTATAAAATTTTATCAATAATAGCACTCATCTTATCGAACTGCCTTTCCATTTCGCCCGCAAGACGAAATTGGGTTCTTGCACGAATAAGGTTATGTTCTGTATATTGTGTTAAAAAATCAACATCTCCCGACAGATAATCAGCCAAGAACCGTGAGCCGCACTCTATTGTCATAAGATATGCGCTATACGGAAGCAAATCAATTTCATTTTGTGTAATCTTTCCCCGTACTGCATTGCAAAATCCTTCGGCATACGCCTGAAACAATGTGATATCAAAATGTACTTTTGATAAATCTTGCTCGTCCTCTCTTGCCGTAGAAGCCCCAAATCGGATACTGTCCCCAAAATCAAAAAGCAAAGAACCGGGCATCACAGTATCTAAATCAATGATTGCTCGCGCCTTATTCGTATCCTTATCCATGAGAATATTATTAAGTTTTGTATCATTATGGGCAACTCGTATCGGAACACTCCCGTCATTTATTCCCTCTACGATTTTAGAGAAAGTATCGCTATGGGAAAGCACAAAATCAATTTCCTTTTTACAATTTATCGATCTCCCTAAAATATCACTATTTAAGGAAGAAAGAAAATCTCGAAATCGCTTCGGCGTATCGTGATAATGTTTTACCACTTCCACTAATTCGGAAGAGTCATAATCTGCAAGAAAACTCTGAAATTCACCAAACGCCTTTCCGCTCTCCTTCAAAACATCCGCACTTTCCGCGACCTGATACACAACCGTGTTTTCAATAAAATCATATACTCGGTAACACCCTTCTTCCCCGCGATAAAACGGCTTTCCGTCCTTAGTAAACACAACGTGTAATGTTTCTATCCCGCGATTTTCAAGGTATTGCGTCAAACCGCAGATATTCCGCATTAAAACATCGCTATCGGGAAAAATTGAAGTATTCATTTTTTGCATGATATACCGCTTTTTATCCGTCGTAACCAAGTATGTGATATTTGTATGTCCTTCCCCGTAGGGTTCACAGGAGAATATTTCGCCATCAAGCGGAAATTCCTTTGCAATCTCTACTACCGTTTTTCCATTCATTTTCTTTCACCGTCCACAATCATAATATTTGCTTCGCCTTCAAGATTAAAAAGTTCACCGCAAGAGATAAAAAAACTATCTCCTTGCTTGAATGTTTGCCCGTCAATTTTTCCGCTTCCCCGTAAACAGCAAATCCCTCGAAATGTTTTTTTCGCCGTTTCCTCATAAACTCCGTTCAAACATAACTCTCTGCATCTAAAATATTCGCATTGCGTAAGCAAACGCATTTTACCGCCCCTAACAGCTTTCCACTCCCCACAGTTCGTCTCATCTTTGTACTCCTTAAAATTGATTACCTCCATTGCCTTATCAATATGAAGCGGACGCGGGTTTCCGTCTATTCCCAAACGATTATAGTCATAGACGCGATAAGTTACATTACTGCTCTGCTGAACTTCGCAAATTACACAACCTGCTCCTATCGCATGAACGGTTCCTGCTTTAATTAAAAAACAATCGCCTTCATGAACGGGAATAAAATTAAGCAACTGCTCTATCGTTCCCTTTTTTAAACCGCGTATGAAATCTGTTTTTGCAATATCCGTTTTGAATCCGCAATAAATACCCGCGCCATCATCAGCTTGTAGAATATACCACATTTCCGTCTTTCCATTATCATTCTCATAACGCCGCGCAAAAGTATCGTCCGGATGTACCTGAACCGATAAATTGCTTTTAGCATCGATATATTTTATAAGAATCGGAAATGGCTTCCCCGATTCATCAACCGCATACGGATTCATTTTCAGATATTCCGCAAGCGTGTCGTTTTCGGTTTCACTTACTCCGTCGGGATGTACGGAAATTTCCCAGCTCTCCGCAATGTTCCCCTCCCCGCTTCTGCCAAACATAGTTTTCATCTTATCGCCGCCCCATATATAATTTTTCAAAACGGGCGTTAATTTAATTGCAGCCATATTATCTCCATAAATAAATTTTTCGCAATAAAACCAAATTTTCTAAAAATTTCCCACCCATTCCGTAAAAAACAGTTGAGTGAGAAATTTTATTGCAGGGAATATTTACGTTAGGGGGAGTGTAAAAATCTCTGCCGAGTATAAACAATCTTTAATTTTGCAAAATGAGTTCGGCATAAACGGGAAAATGATCGGAAATATAATCGTCATTTCGCATAATACGGTCGCATACGCAACCAATACAATCAATCTTTCCCTTTCCGATAATATAATCGATTTTTGAAGATTCCTTCCCATAACCGTTATAGGTATCCGATAATCCTACCGAATAATCTACAAAATCGGACGGTAGCCAATCGGAAACTTTGGCGGGACTTTCGTTAAAATCTCCGCAAATAAAAGCGTTCTTTTCCTGATAAGCCATTTGTAAAATAAGTTTGAATCCTCTTTCACGAGCAATCGGATCGGCATTATCGAGATGCGTTGCAAAAACGGCAAATTCTTTTGCTCCGCACTGTAATTTTATATAAGTGCAGGTGCGAGGCCAAAATTTTTGAGTCGGATACTTACTTCCCGCAACTTCCGGCGTCTCGCTCAACCAAAAATGTTTACTGTCGAGCAAAGAAAATTTACCTCTGCGAAACGCTATCAAATTGATTTCATCGTCTGCGTTTTTTTCTTTCAAACGTCCTTTCCCGATAAATTCATATAGTTCAGACAACTCCTGCCGCATCTGTTCTTCAACCGCAGGAATGACCTCTTGCATACAAATGACGTCGGCATCGCTTTCGCGCAAATACCGAAACAAAAAATCTTTCCGAAATCTCCAACTGTTCACACCGTCGTCGGCGTTTGCATTACGCAAATTGAATGTCATAACTTTCATAACATTACTCCACGATTTCTGAATGTTTTACCTTTTTCTTTCCGCAGATAGTTTCTATCAAATCAATTTCTTTTCCGTCTCTTATAATTTTGGCTCTTGTTGCAATCGGGTCGGATACCGTATAACTATCCTTCCCCGGACAAGTGGGATAAAATCCAAGTACGGCAAACAGATACCAACACGCCATTGTCCCGTTGTCCTCGTCTCCGGGATAACCGTCGTCCTCCGCGGAAAAATAGTTATAAACGATATTCTTTACAATCTCATGACTCTTTTTCGTATCTCCGAATTCCGCATATAAGAACGGAAGATGGAAAGAAGGTTGGTTGGAAATTGCACACTGTCCCAAATCAACCGCCGCCATTTCCGTCATTTCATGTATTTCGCAACAGTAACCGCCGAGCGAATAGAGCGGCGGCAAGGAAAAGAGTTCGTCTAATTTCTTCAAGAAAGCCTCTTTGCCGCCAAACAATTCGGAAAGCCCGATGTAATCGTGCGGAACGGCAAACCCGTTCTGCCAAACCGACCCCTCGGTATAATCTCGCCCCCAAAGGAAGCAATCAAATTTTTCGGTACGGAAATTTCCTTTTGAATCCTTCCCGCGAATAAAACCCGTTTCCTTATCGAATAAATTACGGTAGTTTTGGCTCGATGCGAAATATTTTTTGGCAATCTCTGTCTTTCCCAATCTTTGTGCAACCGTACCGATACAAAAATCCCCGTATGCACAATCAAGCGTTTCGTTCACGCTTTGATTGCATTTGTCATAAGGAACATAGCCGAGCGTATTATATTCTTCCGTACATTTGCGGGCAATTTTTCTACCGTTGGAAATATAATTCGAGTTAGCAACCATTGCGGCAAGCGCGCGTTCGGCGTTCTTTTGGCTCAACAGCCCTTTTACTATCATATCCGCAAACACAGCCTCGATAAGCGTTCCGGGCATACAGTTAAATTCGGAAGGCGTAAGCCAACGCGGGAGCGTCCCTCTATCGTCGTAAATATTCAAATAGCCTTCGATAATCTCATTCACTTTTTCGGGAATAACAAGAGAGTAGAACGGATACACGGTGCGATATGTATCCCAAAAACCGTTGTTTGTATAGCTGACTCCCTCTTTAATCTCTAATGTTTCGGGATTGATATGAATGGTGTTCCCGTTACTGTCGGTTTCATAAAACTTATTCGGAAATACAAATGCACGGTACATACACGAATAGAACGTTCGCATAATTTTTTCGTCCGCTTCAATTTGTACGCGGCTCAACAACGATTCCCACTCAACGGCGGCAGCCTCTTTTATCTGCTCGAAACTTTTGCCCTGCAACTCTCTTTGCAAGTTAAGGCGCGCCTGTTCTTCACTGATATAAGACGTTGCCAAACGTACCGTATAATTGCGGGAAGCAACTTTTACACCCACACTTTCCGTTCTCTGACCGCCAAAATCACGCATTTCACCGAAAATATCGCAATCGAACTCAAACACAAAATATATTTTGAAATCATCGCGATAGGGCGCGTTGGTATAAGATGTTGTATATCCGCTGATTGTACGCGTTTTTTCATTCACTATAATTTGCGAATCGAAATCGAACGGAAGCACGGCAAACACAGGGTCTTCTGCGCTTTCGTCCACCTTTATATCCATTATCGCGCCGGTAGTCGTAGGCGCGAGCGAAAAAGACGTGCGATAGCGTAATAAATAAATCTGCATATAATTCGGCTTTAACACAGCTTTTTCCGGACGAAAACCCGACCAACGGTTATTGTAATCGGCAATCAACGTTCCTGTTTGCGGCATAAAGCAAAAATATGAAAAATCATTTACCCAAGGACTTGCCTGATGAGTTAGGCGAACGCCTTCAAAGCTCCTGTCTTTGGGATGGTAATACCATGCCCCGCGAAAATTATTTGTTTGCGGCGCAAACATAGCGTGTGAATGAGGAAGTGTTACAAGCGGAAGCGTATTCCCATTGGAAAAACGCATCTGTGAATCCGTTCCCTGTTTAATATTTACCAAATCAAGATAATGTTTCATTCCCATTTTAACACCTTTTTCATAATACATAACGCAAACATGGAATTTGCCCAAGCAAACCATGGTCTTGTATATTCGGAAGGATTATCGGCATTAAATCCTTCGTGCATCTGTCCCGTATCTGCGTCGGTTGAACAAAGCGTATTTATAATTTCTTGTATTTCTTTTTCGTTGTTACTTGTGAGTGCTTGTACGCACAAACCAATATGCCAAACGTAACCGTCAGGTGTATGCGGGCTACCGATACCCTTTGCATATTTCCCCTCAAAGTAAAAAGGATTGCGATAACTCAACACACGCTTGCGCGTGCGTAAATATAGTTCGTCATCATTTTTACAAAACCCGATAAGCGGAGCGGCAAGCAGGGACGGAACATTCGCATCGTCCATAAACAGGCTGTTTCCAAGCCCGTCTACTTCATAGGCAAAAAATGTTTCACCGTCTTCCTCGATAATTCCGTATTCCCGAATACCCTTCTCGATTTCTTCGCATAATGCAACCGCCTTTTTTGCCAACTCCTGTTTTTCATGTCGGGCAACGCGCCCGATTGAGCGTAGCGCAACAACCGCAAACATATTGCCGGGAATAAAGAATCCGTAACGGCAGGCATCATCACTCGGACGGTAAGCACTGCGCACCAAACCCGTATAGCGGCATTTGCCGCCTCTCCCGTTGTTGATTAACGTGTCGGAAATATGCGCCCCATTGCCGTAACGCTTATGAATATAAGAGGAGGTTTCGGGATTTTGTTCTATTTTGAAAAGATGCAATAACAGCTCGGCTGCCTTAAAATAATCCTCGTCGAACACGGAAAAATCATCCGTAACCGCAACATACTGCTCGATTAGCCAAAAAATATAACACGGGGAATCGATTTCCCATTTGCGCTCCCACACCCATGGATTGTATTTGTCTACAATGTCGCCATGATGCCCGCGTCCGTTTGCTTCCGCGTTAAAAGCATTGGCATACGGATCGGTCATAAAGAACGTTAGCTGACGACGAATGAGCCCGCGCACGAAACAAGCCACCTCTTTGTCCTCGCGGGCAAAAGGAAGGTAATGCAATACCTGAGCCGACGAATCGCGTAGCCACATCGCGGGAATGTCGCCCGTAAAAACGAACGGCATTCCCTCCGATTCAAGCACAGTGCTGTCGAGCGTAGAAAAGAAGCATTTGAGAAAAAGCTCTCTCAATTTTTCATTTTTAAGTCCTGCGGATAGCGCCGTAATTTTGCGGCGCATTTCCGCACACTCATACTGTTTCATTCATTTTCCTTTTTTTCTACAATGGCTTCGGGCAGGGTCTGTTCACTGCTCGGCGTTGTCTGAACTTCGCTAAGCGTAATGTTTCCGATATGGAGTTTACATTCATCGTTGATTTCCAAATTGCGGCAACCGATTACGATAACTACGTCTTTACCGATAAACTCGCTCAAATCATAGGTGAACGTTGCATAAGCATTGTCATCTTTGAAACGAATCCAACCGTCTTCGTAATCTTCTTTCCATTCGGCATTGTTCCCGCCGCCTGTATGGCTACCCTTTATCACCTTGCTTACAACATTGGTTCCGTCGCTATAATATACGGTAAAACCAATGCCCGTAGCGCGTCCGAATGTTCTTGCTGTCATAGCAAACATCGCATTGTCTGCGGTGATTGCAAACTTATTGTAGATGAACGCACGGTTATCCGAATTATCGTTACTGCTTTGCCGCGTTTTCATCATAAAGCCCTCGTTAATCGACTCGAAGGCAGCTTCTCCATCGGCATAACTTTTTGAGACATAACCCCATTCGGAGAAAATATTTTTGGTATTTTCGCCCGTATAGGAAGTCTTTGTCTGTACCGCCGCATATTGAAGCTCATCGGTCATCAACCCGTTTACAACACTCGCCCATTCTTCCTTGGTGAATTTGTCATCCCTTCCGCTCCCTGCGGTCGGTGTTCCAAAGAAACGAAGATGTTCGATTACGAACTGATTTTCGTTTCCGCTTACGTTGTATACGCCGATTGCGATGAGAACGCGTTTTCCGACAAACGAGCTTAAATCAAACGATTTGTACTCATAGCTTTGATTGTCAGTAGTTTGTTTTGCGCTCACCCATACAGCTCCCGTTTCCACGTCGATTATTGTTACAGAGAACGTTGCCTCGGAATTATGACGTCTAACGCAAAGCGTAAGTTTACTTGTGTTTGCACCAAGCGTTTTGATGCCGTAAATATAACCGTAGTAACTATCGCTATTCTGAGTCGTATTCAAGTTTTGTTGAACTTGAAGCGTATCTCCCTCGTTTTGTTCAGCTGTTGTTGCACCGGATATACCCTTAAAGTTAAACTCTTTCAAAACTCGGTGCGCTTGTTTTCCTTGATAATAATCGGATAACAAGTATTTTGCATCTTGCATTCCCGTGTAGGTTAATCCGGGCAAAAGTTCTTTTTCTTCAAGCGTTACGTTAAGCGTAGCTTTTTCATCACCGTAAGCATCAGCGGTCAAAGTAACATTTTGCGAAGCATAAATATTGCTAAATTTATTGTCCGAATTGCCAACGATAACGGCTATCGTCTTATTAACGGCATCTTTCATCTTCTTTCCGCTTAATACAAACGCATCGTCTTCGGCATTGTACTCAAATTGCGCGCCATCCAAAGTCAATGTAAGATTTGCGGCATCTGCATCGGAAATCGTGTTTTCTCCAATCTTTACGGTTACTACAATATCAATCGGATTTACCGTTACTTTCTTGAAAGAAATGTTCGCAGAAACATTATCGGCTATCGCAAGCGAAGCAAGATCAACCGTGCTATCGACAAGTTGCTTTTCCTCATCGACGATTTCTGTATTATCATAGCTTACGGTAAGCGTGCCCGTTTTTACCGTTGCATCGAGCGTCAGGGAATAAACGCCCGTTGCGGTATCGAACGTAAAGCCGTTCTGCCCCGCTGTCAAAGCCGTGCCATCCAATTTGAACGAAACTTTGCTCATATCATAGGCATCGCCCGCTTCGGTCGGAAGCGTAACCGTGCCCGTTACCGTATACGCCATGCGCTCGAATTTAATATAGTCGATTCCCATACGGTTGCCGCGCGACATACCGATTACCAAAATAACATCCTGCCCGACGCATTCGCTGAAATCGAAATTCGACGTACACCACTCTCCGCTTACGGAAGAATTTCCGCTATAAAGATGAATCTTCGAATTATCCTCCGCTTTCAACGCCAATATCTTGGTCGTTGCCATTGTTCCGTTATTATAAGAAGACCAACGTATCGTAAAGCGCGCATTGGCATTACTAATTGTCGTTTTAAGATATACATAAGTGAACGGATCGGATTCAACAGTGTTTTCACCGCGCGCATCCGTCAACATCCAACGGTTATTATCGACCGAAGCTGCGCCGACCGTTACAAACGCATCCTGAATCTTGCGGCTACCGTCGCGGGCATCGGCAGTAAATTGATTACCGCTCGCTATTTCCGTTTTCTGCAAGCCGATAAGCTCTTGTGCATTGGTTCTTCCGAACGCAACCGTTCCGTCGGTAAACATCGTCGTTTCAACGGTAAGAGCTTCTTTACGAACGCCGAGTACCACAATTACCGTCTTGCCAACATATCCGCTTAAATCATAAGTGAATTTCGTAAAGTCGCTCGAATTGAAGCCCTTCCAATCTGCCGTTTCGCTTTGCGCCTTTACAATTGCGCTTGCATAGGTTTGAACATCGATTACGGTAACGGCAAATTCTGTTTCCATTCCTCTAAACGTTCTCCCGTAGAAAGCAAACATTTTATTTTTCTCGGTAACAGCGATTTTTCCGTAAATATATTTTCCGTAATTTTCACCTGCCGTTCCGGAAGTTATTGTATACCCCTCGGAAACCGTCTCGCTCGAACCCGATCCGCCCGTTTCCCATACGGAAAAAACGCAACTGTCTTTTCCGCGTGCGGCATTTGCAAACGTAGCAAGCGTTTTTGCCGCTTCTAAATCGGTACGCGTTTTACCGGGTAAAACTTCCTTTTCTTGAAGCATTACGCTAAATTCAACCGACTCGTCGGCATTAAACTGCTCGGCGGTCAGCGTGATTGTTTGCGTATTGTATATGTTTGCGAACAAACTATTCTGCGTAAAGCCGATCGCTATTTCTTTACCTGCATATTGTCCCAACTTTAATGAACCGATGTCCCAACAATCATTCGCGGTATCGTACTGCTTTTGGGCTCCGTCAAACGAAATTGTAACCAGTGCCGCCTGTTCGTCGGTTAAAAGTGCATCACCGATTTTTACCGTAAGCGTTACGGGTTTAGCACTTCCCTCGTCTTTCAAAAGAGTGATATTGTGCTCGGAGTCCGCGCCATTCAAAGTAGAAATGTCAAAAGTACCGCTAACCAACTGCTCTGTTTCCGCAAGTCCGGTGTTATCATAACCCACCGTTAAAATACCCGTGGTTACTTTTGCATCGAGCGTCAGGGAATATGCCCCCGTTTCGGTATTAAACGTAAATCCGTCCACTCCGGCGATAAGCGTTTTTTCACCGAGCTTAAATGAAACTTTGTTCATGTCATAGCTACCGCTCGGAAGCGTAACTGTGCCGGACAAGGTATAATTCATTCTCCCGAATGCAACTTCTTTAAGCTCCATACGTTCGCCCGTCGTCATGCCAATTACTAAAATAACATTTTTACCGACGCATTCACTTAAATCGACCTCAACGGTAGTCGTACCTTTTTTACCGTTATCCTCGTTCATGACGCTATCTTTTTTAATGCGCACGATACGCTCGTGAGTAGTTGCGTCGTAGGCTTCCACACAAACATACGGAGAGCGGTCTACCCAAAACTGTACCGACAATCGGTTGGTTTCCTTCGTAACGGTAGCCTTTGCATAAGCATACATCCAAAGCCGAGCGTCATCCCCGGTATTTTCACCGACGTAGCAAGCATAGAACTTTGCATTTTGGGAATCGCCTTCTATATTACCCATAATGGAGAAAGCGTCGGGAATTGCCGAATCTTTATACGACTTTGTAGTGAAATCAAGCGTTTTAACGCTTTCTAAATCCGCCGCAACCGTGCGTCCGAATACATACGAGCCGTTAGAGAATGTAATACTTTCAATGGTGAGTGCCGCCTTACGAACACCGAGCGCAAGAATAATTTCCTGTCCGTTATATTTGCTTAAATCATAAGAAAAATCTGTATAGGTATCGGAATTGAGCGAAGACCAATCGCTTTCGCTATTTTTCGCTTTTACAAATTCCCATTCCATTGTAGTAGGTTTAATTACTTTAACGGCAAACTCGGTTTGAACGCCGAACGTTCTACCATAGAAAGTAAATATCTTGTTCTCTTCGCCTACGGTCAACTTGCCATAGATATAACGGCGGTATTCGTCGTTATTATTATCCACCTTGGATTCCATACGGTATCCTTCGGAAATGGTATTATCTTCCGAGCCAGCAACTCCGCCTTTGAGCCATGCCGTGTCTTTCTTCAAAGAAACGGTTTTATTAACGCTCTGCATTGTGGTAAACGCTGTTTTTAAGTCTGCATTTGTCATACCCGCAAGAACAGGGTTTAACGTAAGCGTTTTATCGAGCGTCAATGTCCTTTCGGTAAAGTCGGCGGGAGTAACGTTTTCTTCAATCTTGCCATAGCCGGCTTTGGTAAATTCGATTGTATAACTCCCTTCCACGAGCGTAATGGTATAGTTGCCGCTCGCGTCGGTAATACTCTGATTCCCCGCATCCTCCTTAACGCTAACGATAACGCCGCTTAACGCCGAATCCGTCGTATCGCTTTTTACCGTTCCCGAAATCGTGAAAAGTTCTTCGGGCGGTATCTCGGAAAGCGTTACGTCCATAACATACGTTTCGTCCGTTACGTCTGCCGCTGTAATAGACCTGCTAACCGTTTTATATTTGCTCAGCCCGAAATGGAAAGTGTAATCGCCTTTTTCAAGACGGGGCAACGTATAAGTACCATCGGCTTGCGTATAAACGGTTTCGCTCAACGCTTCACCCGTGATGGCAACTCCTTCGAGCGCGGCTTCGGCTTCATTCTTCACCGTACCGGAAATCGTAACATATTCCTTTGCTTTTACGCTCATGGAAACATTCAGCGTAATTTTATTCTCCGCATTTGCGTCCGCAGTGTTTACGTTTTTCGTAACTGTTTCGTAACCTGTTCTTTCATAGGTTAAGGCGTATGTTCCGGCGGTCAGCTCAAAGGAATAAGTTCCCGCTTTACCCGTTGTTTTAGACGATTCGCCCACGCTCACCTTAACATCTGAAAGCGGACCCATATCGGAGGAAACAACCCCCGTTACGGTGTAAATGGGATCCTGAGGTTCTTCTTCATCGCCGCCTCCGCAAGCCACCGCAAATACGGTAACGAGCGCGAGCATGGTCGTCATAAGGACAAGTAATAATCTTTTTGCGATTTTTTTCATAATTTTTTCCCTTATCTTTTATTTTTCCCCATAAAGAGAACTGTTATTTTATGAGCGCAGATAGCGCCATAGTCTGTGCCGCCGCGGAAGCGTCCATGACGGAAGTAACTTTATCATTTTCATAACCGACGTGCCAGCCGCCCGCCAAATCGCGGGGCATAAAGCCATCGCGGTAATAATTCTCGTAAGCGTAATTGATGAGATTGCGATACGAATCGACGTATTCTCTTGTGGTTTCCGTAGGACAAACGGAATAAAGGTCGTTATATCCACGATAGAGTACGAAATTAAACCAAGTCGTAATCGAATGAGTGGGATAGCGAACGATTCCCTCCATAAACGTCTTATCGCCGAAGAAATCGTATGCCGCCGCCGCAATTTTTTTTGCCTGTTCCAAATATATTTGATCGCCCGTTACACGATACAAATCAACTGCGCCTGAAAGCGGCGTGCCCGAATTGTAGGTGAGGGAATTGTGATCGAAATCTGCTTTATCGCGGATTGAGTATTTTAATTGCGTGGTTCCTTCCACCTCATAATATCCGACTTCATATCCTCTGCTGTCGTAAAACAGATCATTCGGTTTTTTCAAATTCGTCATCGTGTAATTATATACTTTCTTCGCAAACATTAAGTAATAATCGGATTTTTTCATCGTCTCGGACTTAACATTACGGAGACGATCCTGATGCTTATATACAATCGTTTCGTCGCTGTCTTTATAAACTTCATAAAGCCACACAAGCGGAGAAATGATAGGACCGTTTGAACAAGTATGACGTCCCGTATAAGCAGGTCCCCAAAGAATACCGCCATATTCGTTTCCATCGGCATCGAGGGAACAATCCCAACCCGCAAGACAGTAGTTTGCAAGATACTCCGCTCTTTCAAGATATTTACTTTCGCCTGTGAGCTTATAGCTTTCAAGCATTTCGCGCAAAAGCCACATCTGATCGTCGTATACGTTTTTATCACCGTCTACAACCGCTTCGTTTTTGCCACGCGTCGAACGGTTCACGCCGTAAACGGTACGCTCGCTTACCCCCGTAAACTCTACCATTGTACCCGTGCCTTGATACCATTCAAGCCCATCGTACAAATCGGAAATCCACTGTTTGTAAACTTTACCTTTCTCATCGTCCTTAAAGAGCGCATACATTCTGTTGGCAAGTTCATACACCGACGTATAATGCCAAACGCTCGCAGAACCCTCTCCGCTCTTACCTGCTTGCGAATATCCCGAAAAGACATAAAGCTCTCTATCGGGATCGCTTTTCGGAAGCGACCAAAGCTCTTGGTCGATATAGGAAGCAAACACATTATCGGCAAGCTGTTCCGCGCGATATTTTGTTTCATTATCCACCGTAATAGCGGGCTTTGAATCGCCCCCTTTATCGGTACAGGCAGACAAAAGTCCTATACCCATGACAGTTCCCATTGCCACTGCTAAAATACGATTACTTCTTTTCATCGCCGTTTCTCCTTTTCAAAAATATTGTTACACCTGTCGCTATACCAGCCGCAATAACAATCGCCCCGATTACTCCACCGACGATATAGCCCGTATTCTGCCCTTGCCCTTGTTCTTCCACGTTGAAAGCCAAGGCTTGCGCTTCCGGCTGATTTGTATCGTTCGCCACAATATATCCTTTGGCGGGATCTTTTCCATGCGTAGGCACATCTATCTTTTGATAACCTGCAAGGAACGTGGTAGGAGTTTCTCCGCTCACAAAATAAGCCTGAACACCGTCTATCACAATGATACCGATATCGAATTCCTGAATGCTGATTCCTTGCTCCGCATAATATTTACTGTTTCCAAGCGGATAACCTAAAATGTGATAATTTTCGTTCCATGCGTTCAACGCTTCATCTCGCAAAGCATATAACGCTTTTGTATTGCGATTAAGTACAAGAGCCGCAACGTGCTTTCTCCCTTCTTCCTTGAACGGATCGGCGGTGCTGTCGCCCCAAATGAACTGCATGGCGTCGATATCGTTCCACGGCTTAAATTTGTCTTCTAAAAACCCGATAAAATAACCTGCATTGTAATATTCTTCGATACCCGCGTAAATCGCGTTGCGCAATTCGCTTTCCGAGATTCCGTAATCTACCGCCGTATCGATCTTAATGTCCGACTTTTTAATTAAATCTTCCAAAGGTAAAAGTTTAAGCGTTCCGTCTGCGGCAAATCTACGACCGGGGTGAAGCTGATAGGTGTAATATCCGTCTGCATTCTTCGTTGCCGTAATGCAACCTTTTTCATAAGAAATATAAGTCTGCTTCCCGTCGGTGCTGTCTGTGCGTTTAATTACTTTCCCATACTGTTTGGGTGCCGAGGGCGCTGCGTAAGGCGCAAAACTCTCTGCCGTTTCGTCATAGCGTAAGGAAAGCTCGGTTATAACCATACCGTCTTTTGTGGTGTAGACGATACCGTTATCGAATTGCTGCATCCAAGCATAGGAGATTTGTGCGCCGTTCATCTTAAAAGAACCGTCTTTTTTGATTTCCGAGCAAGGCAAGCCCAGACTCGTGGAATTTGCCCAAATTGTCGAATAATTTACAACGGCGTACGCCCCTTCCGTAGAAGGATTATACACGATAAAACTCATGTTGTAACGCTCGCCGCCGAACGAAAATCTACCGTCGCCCAACTTAAAGTCAAGCACGATGCGTCCGTCCCAAACCTTAATTTCGGAACACGGCACGCCGAGCGCAAAGCCCTTTTCGAAAGACGTTTCCGCTGCGGCGATGATTTTTTCTTTTAATGCGTCAGACGTATCTTCACCCGATGAAGCCAATGCGTTCGCATCTACCGAACGATTGTTAATTGATTGCATATAAATCGTTTCGTCTACAAACGCCGAAGACATCGTTTCGGAAGATATATTGCGGTTTGCATAATAACAAACCGGAGTTTCCTCTCCCAAACGGTAATACATGGCATAACCGTTTTCAAAATTCCGATACCACATTCCGTCCTTTTGAAACGACTCGCCTACCTGTGTGCCGTAATCGCTAATAAACGAAACCTGCGGTTCCTGCGGCGTTTCCTCTGCCGATACATTCATCACTGCCGGCACTGTTGCCGCCGATAAAAGCACCGCAAATGCCAAAGGCAAAGCCTTTTTTGCTAATTTTGATTTATTCATTTAATCCTCCTTATTATTTGATTCCCGAAAACGCAAGGTTATCGAGAAAGAATCTCTGTCCTGCTAAAAATATAACAATCGTAGGGATACAGATAACAAGCGCACCCGCCATTAAAGCTCCCTTATCCGATACTACCATTTGGAATTCCCGCAACGCAATACCCAATGTAATTTGTTCCGGCGCCAAAACAAGCGACGGCCACAAGAACGAATTATAATTGGAATTAAACGTAAAGAGCGCAAGCGTTACCAAGCCCGGAAGCACCATCGGGCAATACATTTGAAAGAAAATTCTAAATTCCCCTGCCCCGTCAATACGCGCCGCCTCCGCTATTTCCTTTGGCGTTTGCATAAAAAAGGAACGTAAGAACAACACACCGTAAATACTGAAAGCCGCAGGGATAATTACGCCAAATAAAGTATTTGTAATTCCCAAAGAGTCGGCAACAAGATAAGACGGAATTAAAGTTACGACACCGGGAAGCATCATAGATGCCGTCATAATTTTAATGATGATTTTTTCACCGGGGATATGCAAATGAGATAACGCATACGCGCCCAACGCACAGGTCAAAAGGCTGAGAGCGACAACGCTGATAACAATTATAAACGTATTCCCCATTACCTGAAAAATCGAAATGCCGGCACCGACATCAGACATTCTTGTAAAAAAGGATTTATAATGTTCAAGCGTCCACGTTTTGGGTAAAAGCGAAAACCCCATTAAATTTTCTATCTCCGGGCGAAGCGAAGAAACGAGAGACCAGAAAAACGGCAATAGCATCATGATTGCGATAACAACCACACACGCATAGAGAATCACTTTTACGGTAATACGCCCTGCAATTTGTCCGCGTGTTAAAGAAGTCGTTTTTTTCATAATGTATTATCCTCCTTCGCAAAGCGCTGAAAGATAAAGGTAACAATCATTATTACCGCAAAGAGGATGAGACTCATCGCTGTTCCCAAACCGCCGCGGAAACGGGTAAACCCAATTTCATGAATCATCACGACAGGCGAGCGCGCCCATTCCATACTACCTGCGGGCACCATAATATAAATTAAGTCAAACATTTGGAATGCGCCAATCAAAGTCATTGTCGTTATGAAATACATCGTCGGCGCTATCAACGGCACGGTAATTTTTGTAAGTTTAGTAAATCCGTTTGCCCCGTCAAGTTCAGCCGCCTCGTAATATTCGGGAGAAATTCCCTTTAATGCCGCGAGAAATATCAGCATATTCCCCCCGACGCCGCTCCATACCGCAACGATTACCACGCAAACCATTACAAAATAACTGCGGGAATCCAACCAATCCAAGCCACTCATGCCGAGCGTCCGTAAAATACCGTTCAGAAGCCCGTATTCCGTATTGTAGATCCAACCCCAAACGAATGCAATCGCAACACCGCCCGTTACCGCGGGAAGGTAAAAGATGATTCGCATAATCTTGACGCCTTTCAACGAGGAATTGACAAGAACCGCTGCAAGCAAAGAGGTTATGATTGTAAGCGGAACGAACATTACCACATACAGTAATATGTTCAGGAAAGAGCGCATAAACTCTGTGTTCATAAAGGCTGTCTTGAAATTTTCAAAGCCCGCCCCTCCCTTCATCACAACGAGATTATAATCGGTAAAGGCAATATAAAACGACATCACGAATGGAACTACGGTGAAAATCAAAAACAAAATCACCGTGGGCAACAGAAAAATATATCCCATCAAATGCTGTTTGAAATGCAAACCGCGCTTAAATTTCTTTGCCTCCATATACGCCTCACTTCAAATACGTCGTACTCTTTAATCCGCTCAAAGTTGCGTCTATTGTCTTGCTTCCGTTGAGATATGCACTTACATTGCTGTTAATCGTATAAATCTGATAATTCATAAAACCGGCAAGTTGCGGTCTTATCTGATAAGAATCCACAAATGCCACCGCATCTTTCAAAACCGATACGCCCATCAAATCCTCATTGCTTTGTAAGCTCTTTAACGCCGGCATCGTATTGTTATAACTCGCCCAAATTGCAGCTCCCTCGCCTGTCGTCCACCATTCGATAAGATCCATCGTCCTATCTACATAGCTGTAATACACATCATTTTGCAATTTAGAAATCGGTTTCGGTATAACCAAGCCAAAGCCTCCGAACATTCCGCCCGAAGAAGCATTCTCAAACGTATAACCCGCGCGTTCTGCTTTAGGCATCGGCATAAAACGATACGAAACTTTCGACGTTTGACCCGCATTGATTCTTTCAATGTAATCACCGAAATAAATCGATTCCGTATACATTGCTACTTGCCCTCTCGGAAAACCGATATCTTCAACTTTTTTACTGATACCTGCTTTATTCAAGTCGTTAAAGTATTCAAGAACTGCTTTCCCTGCGCCGCTATCCATGTTCGGAACATTGTTATCCGATAAGAAGTTTTCGCCCGTTGTTAAAAAATACTTGAAGAAATGCTCATACAAGTCTCCCGTATAATATCCCGCAACTTTAATTTCATTGTTTTCTTTCTTTGTAAGTTTTTGAGCAATCGAGAAAAACTCATTCCACGTCCAATCGTTTTTGAGAATAATCTTATCCCCCTCGGCGGCGGTGGAATTATATTCGTTGACCATACCCGTATTGACATAAATACCCCACATATCAAGATCTATGGGTGTTCCGTATGCCTTTCCGTCCACAATCATTTCGTCGATTGCTTCATCGGTAAACAATGCTTTCCCGATATTGCGCTCATCCAATTTATCCTGTACATCGAGAATAAAATCATTCTCCACATATTCGGGCGTATTAAAACGGTCAAATAAAAGTAAATGCGGATAGCGGTCTGCATTACGCAATCTTGGAGGATAAGTCGATGCCATATCCGAAACGGGTTCAATATCAATCGTAACGTTCAACGCTTTTGCAGCTTCTCCGAGTTTCCCGTCATTGAAGTCATCCACAAAGGATTTCAAATTGGCAAGATATGTACCCTGCCATTGCGTTCCACCAGCCATGAAGCGAAGCGTTGCATGATCCCCTTCCTTCAACACTTCTCCGGCGCCTCCTCCGCACCCCGTTAAAAGTACCGCGGAAGCCATTAACGCCGCCATTGCTACACCAACTTGTTTTTTCATTGTTTCCTCCTTATTTAATACAAGTTATACAATAAGCTGTTATTTTTATGCCTATTATGGATAAATAGTATCATACAAAATGGGCTATGTCAATACCAAATATAAAAATTTTTACCACTTGTATCTAATTTCTTGTATAACTTGTATTCTTTTCGCAATTTTCAAAACTTGTATTTATTTTTATGCTTACACGTTGACAACTTGGTTAAGCTGTGTTATAATTCGATTAAGTTAGTAAATAAGGAACGATTATGAATCAACCGCTTTATAAAATCATACAAGAGAACATTCGTACTATTATTGCCGAAAACAGAGACAAACAAAATTTTATGCTACCAAGTGAAAACCAACTTGCCATGAAATTAAAAGTCAGCCGCGTTTCTATTCGGAAAGCACTTGCCGAGATGGAACAGACGGGAGAAATATACAAAGTTAAAGGTAAAGGTTCTTTTGTTTCAGAACCCAAACCCTCACTCCCCGAACATACGCCCACGACAAATGATTTTTTTGTTTTTATTTGTCCCGATTTCTCTACAAAGTTTCCAAGAGAAATTGCAAGAGGTATTTTCGATTGCACAATGCAACACGGCATCAATATTATCAATATCTGCACATACGGAAGCACACAAAAAGAAGAAGCAGCGATTGATATGGCAAAGAATTTGAATTGCAAAGGCATTATTATCATGCCCTCCGACGAAGATAATTATAACAATGCCATTCTTTCGCTTACCTTGAATAAATTCCCTACCGTGTTAGTTGATAGAACATTATTCGGACTCAGCCTTCCATGCGTTAGCTCGGATCATTTTCAAATAGGTTTTGAGGCGGCAGAATTCCTTGTAAAAAGCCATAAAAACGTCTGCATGATTTCTTTGAACGACATTGTTTCATCAATTAAATTACGCATCGAAGGATTTAATCAAAGCCTTGCATCTCATCATCTACATCATCCACATCATTTAATTTTCAAAAGCAACTCAACGATTGACGAGATTAAACAGTATTTTTCGGAACGGTCAGCTATAACCGGAATTGTATGCAACAGCGGACACATTTTTTACTCCGTCATCGAAGCTATGACAAAAATAGGAAAAGTATTAAACCGTGATTATGAAATAATAACAATCGACGACGACTATAAAGACATCAATAAAGCCCTGAAAATTCAACCAACTGCAATCGTTCAAAATAATTATCAGATCGGATACGAAGCCGCCGAAATGCTTATACAAAATGTATACCACAATATCGCAATGAAAAATATAACAATACCGCTTATAAATTCCATTCGGGACGTTGAATGCAAATTGAACCCGAATCATATTTAATTATCTCAACCCCTTCCAAACAGGTTGACGCATACCGCCGCTCTCGGTTTCGTGCATGAAGTGCGCCGTGCCGATGAGTTCGGGCTTTAACCAAATTGCATTTTTATATTTCTCGAACCACGGTCTTTTGACCGTGTTCTTTTTTGCGAATTGTAAAATGATTGCACGTTCCTCTTTGCTCACGCCGAGGTAGACCTTACCCCTGCATTTCAGCTCGCCCTTTTCGTCGTAATAACCGAGGATCAAATCTTTGGGTATTCCGTCCTCGTCGGGTTGATAGCCGCAAATTAGCAAGTCCTCGTCCTGCATCACCTTTATCTTTATACATTCGCTCGTCCGCTTGCCGATATGGTATAGCCCGTCCTTCTTCTTGGCGACGATCCCCTCCAAATCTTGATTCTTGGCGAGCGCGAAGAAAGCGATGCCTTGTTCTTCGATATAGCGTGATATACTCAACCCGTTGCCTTCCGTCACTTTCTCTTGTAGAATTGCTTTGCGTTCCATTAACTTCTTGTCCGTCAAGTCCTTTCCGTCGTAATAGAGAATGTCATACGCCGCGAACTGCACGGGATTCTTCCTTGCCGCGAGCTTAATTTTGAATGTATCGCCCATTAAACTGCGTTTCTGCAAGGCATAAAAATCAGGCTTGCCGTTCTTCAACACGACAAGCTCTCCGTCCAATACCGTTTTCTTCTTCACACACTTTCTCATCTCCGACAATTCGGGATAAATATCCGTTACGTCCTTAAAGCGTTTATTCTGTAATACCACGCCCTTCGGCTCAATATAGGCAATGCAACGGATACCGTCTAACTTCAACTCATAGATATAGTCCTTATCGTCGAACGGTTCTTTCACCTCGTTTAACAGCATGGGCGAGATATTCTTATCGTCAAACAAATCGCTCATGCGCCCTTCTTCGCCTTTTGTTTCATGGTACGCTTTATGGGCGTTTTCGGCTTTGCCTTCTGCGTCAGCTCCAAGCTCTTTTTCAAGGCTTCCATTAAGTCGGCAACGTTCCCGCCCGCTTTCTCCTTGGGCGATACGATTTCTTTCCCCGCTATCTTCCGCTCAATTGCTTCCATGACTTTTTGGCGGTATTTGTCTTTGTATTCTTCGGGCTTAAACTCCCCGCTCATGCCCTCGATAATTGCCTTTGCCATTTTCAGCTCGGCTTCGGATACCTTCTCCTTTATTTCCTTGGCGGGGTTCTTGGTTACTTCTTCGTCAAAGAACAGCGTATTCAAAAGCATCTGACCGTCCTTGGCTCTTATGAGAATAAGCGTTTCTTTCGTCCCCAACACCGTTTTGGCGATTGCAGCTTTTCCCTCGTCCTGCATTGCCTGTAAGAGAACGGCGAACGCCTTTTCCGCACCCGTGGGAGCAACGTAGTACGGCTTATCGAAATAGAGCGGATCGACGTCGGAAAGAGCTACGAATTTCTCTATCGTGATATTCTTATCCTTTTTGCTCTTTATCTTCTCGAAGTCCTTTTCCTCGAAGATAACGTACTTTCCGTCCTCGTACTCGAAGCCCTTTACGATATCCTCCTGCTTGACCTCTCTGCCCTCGCACTCCGCGCAAGTCTTTTTATACCGCACGCGCGACATGGTTTTCTTGTCTATCATGTTAAACCCGATGTCGTTGTCCTTGATCGTGCTGTGCAAGGTTACGGGAATATACACGAACCCGAAACTGATACTACCTTTATAACTGTATGCCATAATGTTAGTATGTGAAAATTTACAATTATTATTAAAAAATCGTGATGCGTTTGATTCAGTTTTTGTCCCGCAAACGTCCCGCAAATAATCGAACTTATGTTATCGCAACTGTACTTAATGTTGCATTAAAATGACAAAATATATAAAAAATGAGCCTAAATCGGCTCTTTTTAACTTATTATTTCTTAATTTTTAGCTTTCAATGCCCCTCTGACTCCGTCATTCGTTGGTTCGAATCCAGCTACCCCAGCCAATAGCAACCTAAAACGAACCACTTTCAAGGGAAGTTTTAGGTTGTTTTTATTGATTTCATACCAATCAGCGGCGGTTTATGCCGCGAAAGCCGCTTGACATGAGAAAGGCGTGCGGTAGGCTATTTTGCCAACGGCAAACAATAAGCCCCGCAGGGGCGGTAGGTTTGGCTCTTTGCCTGAATACCGCACGCCTGAGAGGCTCATGTCAAGCGGAACGTGGAATAAATAGCCGCGCTTATACGCGAATCTCTATATCGAGTTTGACATAAAATACACCCGTTTTATGAGGGTCTGTATAAGAGATATTTGCTTTGTTGCGATCAAAAGAAAAGCCCTGACTATCGTCAGGACTGTTTCTTATGGGGCTATTAAAATGTATTTCTATTTTATCGTCGTATAATACGATTTCCTTAACAAGCATATCTATCAATAGCTGCGGTTCGAGCTTTAACGCCGCTTGATAATATTCCCTTATCTCTTTTTCGGGTACTGCTGTAAGTATCTTGTTTGTTCTTTGTGCTCATTTTTCCTTCAATCTCCTTTTATTTTTCGATTTGGGTTTACCTTTCGGCAGAGCGAAACAAAACGGCAACGCAAAAGTCGTCATGAATATGATTTGCTCTGCTCTTTTACGCAAGGGCTACCGAAGGTAGTGCATTTTACCCTTGCGGAAAAGTGCGTTGTCGTTTACGCTCTGCAAGACGAAAGGTAAATTTAACCGCTAATTATTTGTGATGCAGTTTAACAGGTAAACTCGCAAGTATCGTTCGACTTTGAAAAAGTTTCATAAATTTATTTTACAGAAAACCGCACACATTTGCGGGGAACGAAAAGGTAACCAAAGGGAAACCAAATGGGAACCGAAAGGAAACCATGAGTAAGACAACGGTGTAGGAATCGGCGGCATCAGGGCATAAAACGAACGCCCGACGCGCGGATAAAAAAGGGCGAAGCCCAAGCGGATTAGCGGGCTCGCCCTTTTCCGCGCGGCGTTTCGTTTCGCCGTGCGCGGTTAATTTTATTCGGTTTGTTTGGTTGCGTGACGGGCGCTTGAACGCGGCAGCGAAGCCGCCGCGCTTGTTTAATTCAAGCGCCCGTCACAGTGCCAAACGCATTTTTACGGTAGGTTTTTTTGTAAAAGCAATTACGTTCCGTTGTGCCTCCTTTTTGCGCTTTTTTTGAGTTGTTTTCTTTTTAGGCGTGAGCTTGTCCGCGGCGGCGAAGCCGCCGCGCTCGTCATAGACAAGCTCACGCCTAACTGCCATTTCAAAGAAACACTACTTTTTCTATCGTTTTTTTAATTGTTACTCATAATTCAAGTCGCTTTCTATTGAAAAAAAAGGTTAAAAGTGGTATAATAACGTTAAATGGCTAATCAGGTTGATATTAAAGAAAATTATATAGCCGCCCTTGACGGTAAGCTTTTAGATATTCTGCTCAAAGACAATACGACGGGTGCGAATATCATTTGGGCTACCGATCATTATGAAAAATTCGGTTTGTTGTATAAAAGCAATAAGCCGATTTTACCGTTTTTAATTACAGGAAATAACGGGGAAATCATTAAGCCGAGAGTTAAAAAAACAAAAGCAGAGCAACTATCCCGTATTCGCGGAAAAGCGGAAGTATTTACTCCTTCGTGGGTTTGTAATTGTCAGAACAATTTGGTTGACGACGCTTGGTTCGGTTACAAAAGCGCCTTCAATACCGAAGGCGAAAAATCTTGGACGGTCAACTCCGCCCCCGTAGATTTCTCAAAAACGAACGGAAGAACTTGGCAGGATTATATTAACGACGTTCGTCTTGAAGTAGCTTGCGGAGAAGCTCCCTATTTGGTGAGCCGTTACGATACAGTTAGCGGAAAAGAAATAGCTATCCCGAACAGAATCGGTCTGCTCGACAGGAAGTTGCGGGTTATATGCGAAAATGTTGACGATAATGCCGAATGGTATTCGTGGGCGATAAAAGCTTTTCAGAGCGTTTACGGCTACGAATGGCAAGGTGATAATCTTCTGCTTGCGAGAGAAAACCTGTTATTTACTTTCATCGATTATTACAAATATAAATTCTGCGAAAAGCCGAGCATGAAGCAACTGACGGAAATTGCCGAAATAGTTTCTTGGAATGTTTGGCAGATGGACGGGCTTAAATTTGTGATTCCGAATAGTTGTATCAACGATACCCAAGTACAACTTTCGCTGTTGGATGCCAAACCGAAGGGTATAATATGCGAAGGCTGCGCAAAGAACAGACCGCATAAGCACAACGGTATTTACTGCAAGATAAAAAATTGGCAAACAGGAAGAAAATGTAAATTTATTTCTTTGCTGAAACGGGAGAAAAACGATGGCAAAGATTGATACAACCGAAATCGAAAACATTATACACGGCAAAATCGAGCCTCACATTTATGCCTTTCAAACCGGCACGATTCCGAATTATCTGAAAGTCGGCGATACATACCGTCCCGTAGCGATGAGATTGGACGAATGGCGCAGACCGAACTTTTTCCCCGATTTGATTCCCGTTGATAAAACTTGGTCGGCGCGTTTAGACGAAACGGCTTATTTCCGTGATTTTGAAGTACATCAATACTTAATGCGAGAAAAACACCGCGAGAGATTGACGCCTGCGTTGTTTCCGAACGCCTATTTTTCCAAAGAGTTTTTTAAGGACGCTACCCCGCTGGACGTTGACGAAGCCGTTGAAGATATCGAATCGGCATATAAAACTCATTCTGCGAAATATTCCGTTTATAGTTTGGAAGAAAAACATTCGCAGGAATATCATTATGAACGGAATGCCGCTTATCCGCTTCGTCCCAATCAAGAAGCAACCGTAAAAAGATTTGTGGAAGCCAAAAGCAAAGGCTATAAAAAGATGCTGATGTATGCGGTAATGCGCTTCGGCAAGTCTTTTACGTCAATGGAATGCGCGCTCAAAGCGGATGCAAAATTTGTTTTGGTTGTTTCGGGGAAAGCCGACATCAAAGAAGAATGGAAAAAGACAGTAGAGAGCCATGTTGATTTCAAGGATTATTTATTCTTGACCAAATCTGATCTCGAAAAGAATCAAAATATAATTACCGAAACGCTGTCGCAACAGAACTCGCCCAATCGCGTTGTCGTATTTGTAACGTTGCAGGATTTACAGGGCGATAAAATTAAGAAAAAGCACCGTGATATTTTTTCGAGCAAGATAGATCTTCTTATCGTCGACGAAACTCATTTTGCCGCACGCAGTGAAAAACTTGGCGCGGTTATAGAGAAAAAAAGCGCAGAAACCAATTTATCTTCCGAAGAAAAATACACGGTTGACGACGTAGCAAAGTTTTTTGAAAAGAAACATCTTCAAGCTGAAATCACGCTTCACCTTTCGGGAACGCCGTACCGCATTTTAATGAACGGCGAATTTGAACGGGACGCCATTATTGCTTTTTATCAATTTTCCGATATCGTGGCGGATAGACAAAATTGGTATGAAGAAAATCGAGATAAAATTTTAGTGGGCGACGATAGCGTTCGCCCCGTTTATGAGTGGGACAATCCGTATTTCGGATTTCCCGAAATGATTCGTTTTGCGTTTCATCCCAATCAATCTTCGCTTGAAAGGATGAGACACCTAAAAGGTTCCGGTGAAAGTTCTGATTTCGCCGATTTATTCCAAACATATTCCAACGACGCAAACGAGGAGAATCACGATAAATTCAAATATGAACAGGAAGTTTTGGACTTTCTGAAAATTATTGACGGCAAGAAAGAAGATGAAAACATCTTTGCTTTCCTCGATTACGATAAAATCAAAGAAGGAAGAATGTGCCGCCATATCGTAATGGTTCTGCCGTTTTGCGCCTCGTGCGACGCAATGGCAAAATTGTTGGAAGAACGCAAAGAGGAATTTATAAATTTACGCGAATATAAGGTACTAAATATATCGGGTTGGGATAGCCCTGCGGGATATAGCGATCCGAAAATAATCAAGCAAACGATATCCGATTATGAAGCAAACGACCAAAAAACTTTAACGCTAACCGTAAACCGTTTGTTGACGGGCAGTACCGTTCCCGAATGGGATACGATGATTTATCTGAAAGATACGCAATCTCCGCAAGACTACGATCAGGCGATTTTCAGATTGCAAAGCCCCTTTGTGAAAACATATACGGAGGGCGATAAAGTCTTGAAAATAGACATGAAGCCGCAAACCCTTCTCGTCGATTTCAAGCCGGACAGAATGTTTGTTTTGCAGGGTAAAAAGTCTGGCATACAGAACGCCAATCTCAATCAAGCGGGCGGGAACGAACTTGGGAAGCGAATCGAACGCGACTTGGCAATTTCTCCGATAATTGAACTAAACCACAATAAATTGTGCCGCGTGCAGGCACCAAAAATCATCGAAGCAATCAGCAATTATTCCATTGAGCGGGGCGTTTTCGATGAGGTCGCCGATATTCCCGTAGATGTATTTTTGCGTAACAATCAAGAAATCTATAATTTTATATGTGCATTGCCTGAATTTAAGTCGAAACAGGGAATTATTATTCCCGCCTCGAATCCCGAGAACGGCGATGAACTGGAAACCGAACAGACAGCTAACGGAAAGGAAAAACCTACGCCATCCACCACGGAGCAACCGCCTGAAAGCGGGAATACTTCCGCAAATCAAGCGGGAACGGGGAAAGATAATTTTGAAGCAAAATTCCGCACCTACTACGCGAATTTGCTTTATTATGCTTTTTTAACAAGCGATAAAGTTAATTCTATCGACCAAATCCTTTCGACAATCGATTCTTTTGAAAACGCGCGGATTGCAAGGAATCTTGGAATCTCAAAAGAATTTCTAACCTTGTTGAGAACACACATCAACCCTACGATTTTAGGTGAATGGGACAACCGTATTTTTAATATCAATCGGTTGGCGAACGATGAAAGCGTTCCCCCGCTTGAAAGAGCTTTAACCGTGATCGGACAGTTGAGTAAAATTTCGGCTTCCGAAGTAAAGACGCCGGAAAAAATTTGCAATCAGATGGTTGCACGCTTGCCCTCAGAATTTTTGCGCTCGGCAGTTGCAAACGGTCATAAATTTTTAGATATCGCGAGCAAAACGGGAGAGTTTGCGATTGCTCTTTATGAGCGAATGAAAGAAGCGGGAATTGCAGAGGAACTGATTACAAACAGCATTTACTCCATTCCGACTTCTAAAATGGCTTACGAGTTCGTGTTGAAGTTTTACAACATCTTGGGGTTGAACCCGGATAATATTTCCGCGTTTACATCTTACGACTTGCTAAAAGTAAAAGATGAAAACGGGGAAATCGAATATGATAAAATTGTAAAACTATTGCAGCAAAACAAACCGTTTAACGACGTTTTAATGAGCGATAAACCCGAGGAAGGAGCAGATATGATAACATTCGATGCGATTGTCGGTAACCCGCCCTATCAGGAGGACGACGGAGGCGCACAGAAAAGCGCAAAGCCGATTTATAACTATATCGTGGAAATATCCAAAAAAATGAATCCTACTTATATTACGTTGATCACTCCTACACGTTGGTTTGCGGGAGGGAAAGGGCTTGACGTATTCCGCAATATAATGCTGAACGACGTGCATATTCGGGAGCTCCACGATTTCCTGCACCCCGAAGAGGTTTTCCCCGACATCAATAACCGCGGCGGTATTTGCTACTTTTTGATGGATAAAACTTATGACAATACCACGGATTTGGTAGACGTGATTACGCATGATAAAGGCGATACCGTTCGTCAGGCAAGACGCCCGATGAAAACGCGCGATTTGGAAATTTTTATACGCGACAGTCAGGCAATCTCTATCTTGGATAAAGTAATTCCGGCAGGAACACAAACGGAAACGCTTGAAAAGTACATTTCTGCCGCAAAGGCATTTGGATTCAGAACCTTTTTCATTCAGGATTCGCTATTTAGACCAAATCCTGATGGATTAAATCAACCTGTAAAATGTTACGGCAGGTCAAATAAAAGCGGATATGTAGAAAAATCTGAAATCAAGTCCCATAAAGAATGGATAAAAAAATGGAAAGTTTATGTTCCGGAATCAAATAATATTGGAACGGAGTTAAATGACGACAATCAGAACTCTTTCGTAGGTGCGCCCGATACAATTTGTACCGAAACCTATTTGGTTGTTGGCGCAGAGCTTGGTTTAACCGAACAGACCGCGAGCAATCTTTCCAATTATCTGCGTACAAAATTTGCTCGCTATATGTTAAGTTTAGCAAAGATCAGCCAACACGGTACCGCTAAAACCTACCGCTTTGTTCCCTTACAAGATTTTACCGAGAATTCGGACATTGATTGGAGTAAATCTATTGCCGACATCGACAAACAGCTTTACGCAAAATACGGCTTAACCGCCGAAGAAATCGCTTTTATGGAATCAACGATTAAACCTATGGAGTGAAACATGTTATATATTGATCCTAAAATGATAAGCAAAGCATTGGATATTTTGAATAACAGTAAAGATTTACTTGATGAAAAAGCTGATATTGCAATTATTGATAATATATTGAATGATTATTCTTTAGGGATAATGTATGAACGAGATTATCTTGTATCTCTTGATAAACAATTTCAAGATAAGTATGTGGCAGCTAAAACATTAAGGATTTTAGAGAAAACAACAAACTGGAAACAGCAAACAAACATTGCGCCAAAATATGTGCTATCTATACCTGAAATAGAAGCATTAAAATGTGATAGGTTTGGTATCTTCATCCATGTTCTTAAATCCGCACACGAAATTGTCGATGATGCAGATATTTTAGACAAATCAATGATTAAATCTATGGAGTAAATTATGACGAATGTTTCAGAAGAATTAACGGCAAAAATCGCCCAAAAATTCTTTTTGGATAAACATATATTTTCCAATGTTTTATATTCTCATATTAACGGCGAAAGTGAATTATGCGATATAATGATTGAGTTTATAGATTATTATATCTGTATTCAAGTTAAAGAAAAAAGCGAAGCGGGTAAAAGTGGCGATTGGGAATGGTTCAAAAAAACAGTATTAAAAAAAGCCATAAAACAAGCGAGAGATTCCGATCAAACGATTAAAGATAGTATTCAATTCTTTTACTTTTGCATTAATGCGTTCTGTGGTGTAATAATAAAAATTTTTTAAAAAGATTAGCATTAACGGCTTTTCTTCATCAGAAAACTGGTGCAACCAATCCTCTAGCCGATAAGAAAATTGTTTACAAAAAGTATCATTACCCCATCGATGTGTAATAGAATGGTATTTTATTTTTTCTCGCTTGTCTTCCATTAAACCTAGTCCAAAATTTATTTATAATTCTCAACGCCAACATTATATCAAATTTAGGAAACAAAATCAAGTATTTTTTAAAATTTCGTTTCACAATTGTGAGGCTGTGCTAAATTTGGGAGTTGCTCCCAAATTGGCATTGAATGACGGACAAAAGTGATTTTTGTCCGTCGTTCAAAATTTGCGCGGTTGAACTTCCAAAATCGAGGTAAAAATGCCCCCAAATGACATAAAATCATTTGGGAGCAATATGGGAGTGAAAAATTGAAAATCATCGAAAATGGCTTATATTGTATTATTTTTAATTTGCTTACCACTATATATTGTGGTTGAAAAATTTGTTTTTAAGCCTCTGACTCCGTCATTCGTTGGTTCAAATCCGGCTACCTTAACCACATTGTAATAATTCGAACTTCTTCGTTATTCGCAAGACGTTCGGATTATTCGTTTATATGAAAAAATAAAACTTCTGAAAATAAAAATTACGGCAGAGCCAATTTTGGCTCTGCTGCTTACCGTTTTTATCAGTTTCATTTACGGCTTCCATCCTGATTGGTTTATATCTTTCATTGATATGCCGCACGCTGTAATTCATGTGCTACTTTTGTCAAATAGCAATATAAAAATTAAAAACTATACGAACTGCAAGATGTCCACGAGAATGGCAAATCCGAGCAGGAATATAAATCCTGCGGCATGAATGATCGCTTCCACCTTGCGACTGATGGGCTTACCGCGAATCCATTCGATGACCGTAAACACCACCTTGCTACCGTCGAGCGCCGGAATGGGCAACAGATTAAACACGGCAAGGTTGACCCCGATGAGCGCCGAGATTTCCAAGAAATAGCGGAATCCGCCCGAAACGGCTTGTGAAGCGACCTTGATGGTGGATACGGGTCCGCCGAAAGAGCGGATACCGATGCGCCCCGTCAACAGCTCGCCGAGCACGCGGAACACCGACCCCGCAATCTTAAACGAATACACGAACGAGCGGCCCAGCGTTTCGAAAAAGCCGAACTTTGCCGTTGCGTAAGCAAGCATATAGTCTCCGCCGGTAACGTTCCCCTCTTCGTCGAAGTATTCCTCGTACTTGATCCCGAGCGCCTTCCACGCCGAGTTTAAATCGGAACTATTCTTCACCTTGACGTCCGACCTCAGTATGATCTCCACCGTCATTTTTTCGCGGTAGCTCTTTACGACGACTTCTTCGCCCGCCTCGTTGGTTTCCTTGTCCTGCCGCACGATACGCGAAACGTACAGCTTTACCCTGTCGCCCGCCTTCTTTCCGTTGACGGCGCGCGCCAGATCGGCGGGAAGATATAAATTTTTTCCGTTCGCCTTTAAAAAAATATCCCTGTCCTGCAAACAGTTTTCCGCTGCGATCGTTTCCGTGGCGCCCTCTGCCTCGTATACCGCCGTCATCTGCTGCCCGTAGGCGAAGAAGCAGACGATAATACACAGCAGCGCAAGCAGATAGTTCATCACTGCACCCGCCACGAGCACGATAATGCGCTTCCAGGGGGCTTTGCGCGTAAACGACCCGTCGTCCTTCTTTTGTTTCCATTCGGGAACGCGCCGCTTCTTCATTTTGGGCTCGAAAACGGCGTTCTCCGCCCCCTTCTCTGTTTTTTCGGGTCCCTGTCCGAGATTCTCCGTTTCGGCGTTTTCAGCCCCTTCCTGCGCCTTATCCTCTTCGATAAACGGGTCGGGCTTCTCCTCCTCCACGCCGTCCTCGCCGTGGAAGGAGCAATACCCGCCCAGAGGGATCAGGCGAAGCGCGAATATCTGGTCGTTCTTCTTATTCTTGCGCTTGAACAGCGCGGGACCGAACCCGATGGAAAACTCATCTATTTTGAACTTTAATATCGTGCCCGCTATCCAATGTCCGAATTCGTGAATCGTAATCATGACGAGCAAGATCAAAATCGCCACGACGACGGAGCCGACCGTACGCCACGCAGACGACGCAAGCAAATAATTATACATGTATCTTTCCCTCCGCCGCCGCACGTGCGCGCCCGTCCGCTTCGGCAAGCGCCTCGAAACCGTCGGCTTTCCCGTTTACAGTATCCGACAGCACGCCTTCGATAATTTGCGCAATCGCCGGAAAGCCTATTCTTCCCAATAAAAACGCCTTTACCGCGACCTCCGCCGCCCCGTTCAACGCTGCGGGCAGAATCCCGCCCGCTCTCCCCGCCTGCAACGCAAGGGAAAAGCAAGGAAAGTTCTCCTCGGGCAAGGGATAAAAATGCAGCGCGCCGACCGCCGCCAAATCGAGCGGCTTCAAGCAGGGCAAGCGCTCCGGATAGGTTAACGCCAGCTGAATGGGCAGGCGCATATCCGGATAGGCAAGCTGCGCCAACGCCGCGCCGTCCTTGAAGTATACAAGCGAATGCACGATGCTTTCGGGATGCACGACCGCCCTGATCTGCGAAAAATCCGCCCCGTACAGCCATTTTGCTTCGATGACTTCGTAGCCCTTGTTGAGCAGCGTCGCGCTGTCTATCGTAACCTTTGCGCCCATATCCCAAGTGGGGTGCTTCAAGGCGTCCGCCGCCGTAACGCGGTTGAGTTCTTCCCTGCTCTTACCGAAAAAGGGTCCGCCGCTTGCGGTGAGCACCAATTCGGAAAAGCAAGTGCCTCGTCGAAAAGAGAGTGCCTGAAAGATTGCGGAATGCTCGCTGTCTACGGGCACGATTTCCACACCGTGCTTCTTTGCTTCTGCGGTTACGATTTCGCCGCCGCACACCAGCGATTCCTTATTGGCAAGCGCCACCGTCTTACCCGCCCGAATCGCCTGCAAGGTATACTTTAACCCCGCAAATCCGCTCGCCGCAATCAGGGCGATATCGCACCCGTCGAAGAGGCGGCTGCGCTCCGCTTCGCTCCCCACGCTTTCGAGATAACAAACTTCGGGATGAAATTCGTTCTGCATGGCTTCGAGCAACGCCGCGTTCTTTTCACAGGCGAGCGCGGAAAAAGCAAACCGTTCGGGGTGCTCCCTTACGATTTGCGCCGTTTGTTTTCCGATATTTCCCGTGCAGCCGATACAAGCGATTCTTTTCATGGTTTCCGATAAAAACGTCCGCCGGTCAGCGGACGAAAGTACTTACTTAGTTTATGCCGTTTAAACGGTTATCATGATACGAACGGTAAAAATCAGGCAGATGATCAGCCCTGCATACAGCGAGCTGTCGATCCTGTCGAGAATTCCGCCGTGTCCCGGCAAGAGCTTGCCCATATCTTTGAGCCCGAGCTTACGTTTGATCGCGCTTTCGACAAGGTCGCCGAACTGCGAAAACGCCGCGGCGATCACGCCGATGCCGACGAAGAAGATCATGTCCGTCCAATCAAAGATAATGTTGGAGAAGGTAGCCCCGTCCAACCCCGCCGCGGGTTTTGCAAACCCGTAATACACGAAATACACGAGCACCGCGCCGAGCGCGCCGCCCAAGAGCCCGCCGAACCCGCCGATCAGCGTCTTGTTCGGGGAAACGTGCGGCGCCATTTTGGCGGGCAGCTTCTTTCCGAACGCCTTGCCGAACACGAGCGCGAGAGAATCGGAGAACGGACAGATCGCAAAAATAAAGAGCACCGCGACTTCCGAATATTTTTCGAGGTGGTTGCAGCCCGCAAGAACCAGCAGGAACACCGTAGGATAAATGTAGGACAGCAATGCGTAACCCGTGGATTCGAGCGACACCTGCTCGTGCGCGAACACCAGCAGCCCCAAAAGTACGGACAGCCCCGTAATAAAGGTAACGAAGGTAATGAGCGGAGTATAATTGCTCGTCCCCTGCACGCGCGAATCCAACAATTCGATATACACGAAATCGCTTACCGAAAAGGTAATTAGCGTGAGAACGGAAAACGTCATAACGAGCGCTATCTGCGAAATATGCAGTTTATCCTTAAACGCCCGCAGCATTTCGAAAGTACCGAGCACCGCAAACGCTAACACGATAAAATCGAATAAAAACGTATTGACGAAAATTTTTAACAAGAAAAAACCGACGAGTAACAGCATATAAACCATGCCCGTCATCAGTCTTATCCAAAAATTACTCGGCTTGCGCTTGGGGGCTTCGCCTTTCCTCTCGTCTATTTCTGCCATATTTCTTATTTCCCTACCTTCCCGTACCGTCTTTCCCGCGAAGCATACGCTTCAAGCGCCTTATCGAACTCCTTGTCGGAAAAATCGGGAAAGTATTTTTCCGTAAAGTACAGCTCGGTATACGCGCACTGCCACAGTAAAAAGTTGGAAAGACGCAGCTCCTTACCCGTGCGGATGAGCAAATCGGGATCGGGGATCCCGTCCGTGTACAGAAGATGCGCAAAGCTTTCCGCCGTAACCTCTTTCCCCTCCCTTACCGCGCGGTTGACTGCGGCAAGAATATCCTGCCTGCCGCCGTAGCCGATGGCAAGCGTCAGCGTGCCGCGTCCGCCGCCCGCCGTCTCCGCCTCGCCGCATTTCACAAGCGTCTCGATATCGGACGGCAACAGCGATAAATCGCCGATGACGCGAAGGGTGATTTTCTTCTCTTTCAGCCGCAGAACGTTCTTTTGAAAGTAACTGCGGAAGAGGGAAAATAATCCGTCGAGCTCTTCCTTCGGGCGGAGCAAATTTTCCGTGGAAAGCGCGAACAGCGTGCAATATTGCACGCCCCTGTCAAAGGCGTGTTCGGACAGCGCAATCATGCGCTCCATACCCGCTCTGTGCCCCGCGCCGCGTGGAAGCAACCGCTTTTTAGCCCACCGCCCGTTGCCGTCCATGATAACGGCTACATGGCGGGGGATCTGCGTACCGTCCATCAAACGGTAAGAAGCTCCTTTTCCTTCGCCGCCACCGTCTTGTCCACCGCGTCTACGCTTTTGACGACGCTTTCCTCGACGTCCTGCTCGAGATTCTTGGCTTCGTCCTCGGAAATTTCCTTTCCGTTTTTCAGCTTCTTAATGCCCTCCATCGCCTCTCTGCGGTTATTACGCACCGCAATCTTCGCATCCTCGCCCATGCGCTTGACCTGCTTTACCAGCTCCTTTCTGCGCTCTTCGGTGAGCTCGGGGAATACGAGACGGATGACGTTTCCGTCGTTCGTGGGCGTAATGCCGAGATTGGAGGCAAGGATCGCTTTTTCGATACTCTTTAACAACGATTTGTCCCAAGGGCTGACAACGAGGCATCTCGCATCCGCTGCCGAAACGTTGCCCAATTGGTTTAACGGGCTCATTCCGCCGTAAGCCTCCACCTGTAATTTATCGAGAATATGCGGATTGGCGCGCCCCGCGCGAATGGAGGCGAACTCTTCCTTTAACACGTTTACCGTCTTTTCAAGTTTATCGTCGAGTATGAGGAATATTTCTTCCGCCTTTTCGTTTTCAATCATTTTATGACTCCTTATTTATGTTTTTGTATTTTATTTCCGCCGTTGCGAATGAAATCAGTTCGAAATCACCGTACCGATTTTCTCGCCCATCACTGCGCGGAGAATGCTGTCCTTTTCGCCAAGCGCAAACGCAAGCACGGGAATATCGTTTTCCATGCACATGGTTGCGGCGGTTGCGTCCATCGCTTTCAAACCCTTGTTTACAACGTCGCTAAACGACAGTTTGTCGTACTTTTTCGCGTTGGGATTCTTGGCAGGGTCGCTGTCGTAAATGCCGTCTACGTTCTTTGCCATCAACAGAACATCCGCGCAGATCTCACACGCCCGCTGCGCCGCCGCCGTGTCGGTGGAGCAATAGGGATTGCCCGTGCCGCAAGCCATAATTACGATCCTGCCCTTTTCGAAGTGATGCAGGGCTTTTCTCAGAACGTATGGCTCGGCAACGGAAATCATATTGAGCGCAGTCTGCACGCGCGTGGGGATGCCCTTCTGCTCGATTGCGTCCATCATGGCAAGGGAGTTCATGACCGTGGCGAGCATTCCCATATGGTCGGCGGTCGCCCTGTCCATTTTCGTGCCCTGCCGCCCGCGCCAGAAATTTCCGCCGCCGATGACGAGCGCGATCTCCACGCCCATATCGTGCACTTTTACGAGTTGGTCGACGACTTCGGAAATGACCGCTTCGTTCAAGCCGAACCGCTGTTCGCCCGCGAGCGCCTCGCCCGACAGTTTTAACAGAATGCGTTTGTACTTGGGTACCATTTTGAAACCCCCGTAATATCCGATTTTATTTAGTATAGCATACCTGCAAAAAAAAAGCAATGATTTCCGAAAAATAAAAATTATTCCTTTTATTCCATAGCTTCCCTTCCGAAGAAGCTTTTTTTGCTCCGCGCAAAACAAAAAAACGAGCGAATCAAAGCGCACTTCCCATAGGGAATTAAAAAACTAAATTATTAAGAGTTATACTTTCAAGCAAGGACAAAAGCTCTCGAACGATATGTTCGAGAGCTTTTTACTACAAACCTTTTAGAAAGATAAATTGAAATTTATCGTCTTTGAATTGATTTTAATCGTTATAGAACTTTAAGGGCAATTCGTAAACAAACTTCCCATCCAACAACCCAACCAAACACTTTCTTTGGTTTATATCAAGCTCTTCAAATGGTTTATTGAACACCTCATCCCATAGCAAATATATACTTTCACCACGCCGTTTATGTAATGTAGGCTTTATTGGCGCAAATGTGTTGTAAATTGCTTTTGCGAGAATAGTGTAAGCAGATTCATTGATTTTTTCGTGAGTTTTAAGCATTTTACAGCTTGAAGATTCAGAATCTTTCATACTGTAACCAGTAGCTTTCAATTCAAGCCGTCGATATTCTTCATACATTTTTTTCAAATCAGGATATTTCTTAAAGTTGAATCTATAATCCATTTTTATTACATCCTCTTAAATTATCATAATAACATTCTTGCCGGTTTTTAATGCATCCTGTATTGTTTTACATTTCCCTAATCGTTGCAATTCCGCCAATACAAGTTCAGTTTCCTCAGCCAACACACAACAAGTACCTAACGTTGCTTTTGTAATCATTGAACTTCCGTTGCAATCAGATTGTTCATCTACTTCTTTTTGTGATATTTTAGAAAAAAGTTTACAGCTTTTTAATTGCTCTTTAATATTTCTGTTGGTATACTCTATTACGGTTTTTACCGACTTTTTTTCTTCCGCATCAATTTTGGGCATTCGGTATCCCATTTCCATTGTTCCGCAAAATGCGTCTATTGCTATCAATCTTCTTATCATTAATGTTTGTTGTTTATCTTCTGATAAGTATAGTTTTGCCATTGAACTTATTGCACTCCGCTAAATTACTGTTTATCGTACAATTATTATATCACGAAAAATGAAAGAAC
>ERZ777306.243-NODE-243-length-113680-cov-16.415956_pt1 | contig 113680 bp, 104 predicted proteins | sample MGYA00374966_ERZ777306 | MGnify/ENA primary metagenome ERZ777306 (study PRJEB29329, sample SAMN06343882) | mouse gut metagenome | isolation source: Mouse cecum | place: Austria: Vienna | collected 2014-11-15 ...
GTTTCCACTTACACTATTCTCCCCAGCATAGCTGGGGGTTTAGTCCTTTCAATTAGAAAGCATCCCCCCAAGCATTCCGCTCCCGCAGCACAGGCATAAAACAGTGACAAAATTAGTAGCCACATCTTCCACACTCCGGTTTACCGCCAAAGAAACTAACGCCAATACCACGAAATACAGGACGCCCATTAACAGCCCCCATACAAATTTCCTGCTGCCGGCCCGCTTCCCTGCCAGCAATCCGGCTAAAAAAGTCACCACTATGTATATGACAATAATCCCGATATTCACTGCCTTCTCCTGTAAACTGAACCTATACAGCAGCACCGCAAGCAGCAACAGCAGCCCTGCGGTCAGCACATAGGACAAAAGCAGGCATTTGAGCATAAACAGAACACCCTCTCCGCTTATCATACTTCCCATCTGAGGTTTCTCCTGACTCCTCCCCCTTACTTTTCCCATTTTATCCATTCCAATCTCCTCCCGGCCATTCTCTCTTCTTCATGTATATTCCGCTTATTACCGCAAATTGACTGAATTGTAAAATATTTTTCGGGCACATCACGGGATGGGATAAGGGGCTCCTTAAGCATTTTATTTTCCTCACGGCTGGGCTATGGTGCTAACTTAATGACATGCTGTTGGGGTCAAAAGGTATTTTGATCCCAACAGCATGTCATACATGACCTTTTGACCCTGGCATCATGACATTGTGGCCAAACTGTTACAAACTATCCTTACTCCGAAACAGGCAGACTGGACAATTTTAGTACAAAAGATTAAAATAAAAGAATAGCAAAACCAAAAATATGGAGTTATACAGTAGATACCAGCAAAAGAATTAGGATGGATGGTAGTGTGAGAAGAACTTCTAATTGCCTATGGCAATTTACATTCGCAGCAAGTCCTTCTCACACCGAAAAATGCCCAAAAAGCGGCATTTTTCATCCAGATTTGAGTCACAGCAAAACTGTGACATGGAGGTTAGCATGAAATATCGAGTTTTTTTTTGTATATTGTCTTGTGTTTGTTTATTCGGAATAATGGGATGTACAAGCCAAACGAAAGGGGATACCAAGCCGGCACAGCCGGAAGCAGAGAAAGCAGAAACCCCTACGGATATTCCGCAACCAGGCGGCCACCTTTATGTTCGTTTAGATGAATCGTCCCAGGAATATATGGCAGATGACGGCACGCATCTGCTGACGATAACAAAAATTTTCCCTGTAGTTACTATTTCGGGGAATGAAGAAGCGGCTTCGGCAATCAATGATTATGTCAGAGGAGATGGTTTATTTGATGAGAATAGCCTGTTTGGACTATCCAATGAGGAAGCCTTTGAATGGGCCAAGTCGGATTATGAAACGAGGGAACACTGGGTAGCAACATACGAACTATGTACAGGATGTAGCCTGCAGCGGATAGATGATGAAGCGATTAGTTTCCGTATTTTTGCATATTCGTATATGGGAGGCGCACATCCCAATCATCTTTCAAAAGGGATTTCTTTTGACACCCAGACCGGCAAAAGATTAACGTTAGCGGATATTGTTGAGGATGAAAAGACTGGTTGGGAAGCGGTACTCCAGTTCCTTTTGACCGAAACGAAGAAAGAGGAGTATGCAGGAATATTCTATGAGGATTATGAGGAAAGACTCATCAACCTACTTAGGGAGGATGCATGGTATTTAGACGAAGACGGTTTTCATATCATTGCCAATGAATATGAAATTAGCTGCTATGCGGCGGGAGATTTCGATTTTGTCATTCCTTATGAACAAGCACACTTTTTAAAAGAAAAGTACCGCAAATAATACTCTCCCACAATTCCCCTATTGTAACAGTTCAGCCTTCCGGCTTCGCCGTCACTGAATCCGCCCATTTTAAAGTTTGCCTGCTGCAAAGGGGCGGATTCCTGGCTGCTCCAATCCATTGGCTGCTAACCGCGCAGCAAGTGCGCAGTTGCAGGCTGAACTGTTACCCCTATTTTCATCCGCCCCCACAAACACCTTGACACCTATCACCCAATATTGTAATATTTCATATAAGCCGCCTTAGGAATTGTTAAAGTATGAATCTTTAGCAGCTCCTTATCCCGGCAAATAGTACATAAGGAGTGATTAAATTTTGGATACCACTGGTGTCATACAACTGATTGTAATTTTTGTTTTAATTGGATTATCCGCCTTTTTTTCTTCTGCGGAAACCGCTTTTACCACCGTGAACCGGGTGCGTATGAAGACGCTGGCCGATGAAGGAAATTCCCGCGCCGCCGCTGCCTTGACCGTGTTGGATCATTACAGCAAAATGCTCAGTACCATCCTTATCGGTAATAATATTGTCAATCTGTCCGCCTCCTCCCTCACCACTATCCTGGCAACAAAGGCGTTTGGGAGTTATGCAGTAGGGATTGCTACCGGTATTCTGACTCTCGTCATACTCATTTTCGGAGAAATCATTCCGAAAAACACTGCTATGATTTATTCGGATAAAATTTCCCTGATTTACGCTAAAATAATACTTTTCCTAATGAAAATTTTTACCCCTGTGGTAATCATTATAGACAAACTGTCTGCCGGCATTTCCAAACTCCTTCATATTGATATGAGCAAGAAAGAAAGCCTTATGACGGAAAATGAGTTGAAAACCTATGTGGATGTCAGCCATGAAGACGGTGTCATCGAGTCCGAAGAAAGGGAAATGATTTATAACGTATTCGATTTCAGCGATGCTGTGGCGAAAGATATTATGATTCCCCGCATCGACATGGTCAGCGTCAGCCTGGATGCCGGATATGATGATGTCCTGGATGTCTTCAAGCAGTATATGTACACCCGCCTTCCTGTCTATGATGAGGATAAGGATAATATTGTAGGACTGATTAATATTAAAGACTTTATCCTGGTATCCTGCAAAGAGGATTTTCATGTAAAAAATATCCTGCGGGAAGCTTATTACACTTATGAGTATAAGAAGACAGCCGATTTAATGATTGAAATGCGGGAAATTACCGCCAATGTAGCCTTTGTATTGAACGAATACGGCGCTACGGCCGGCATGATTACCCTGGAAGATTTGCTGGAAGAAATCGTAGGCGAAATCCGGGATGAGTATGATGCGGATGAAGAGGAATTGATTCAGCAGATAGACGATTACTCTTATCTGGTGGAAGGGGGCATGAAGCTGGATGATATTAACGATGCTTTAAATATTTCCCTGGATTCCGAAGACTATGATTCCATTGGCGGCCTTATCATCGAGCATTTGGACCGCCTGCCGGAAGAAGGGGAGACTATTTCCACAGAAAATGGTATCACCCTACAGGTAAAAGAAATAAGCCAGAACCGCATTATCAAAGTGCTGATGACTTTGCCCAAAGATACTTCCGAGGAAGTTGAAGGGGAAAATACAGCCGAGGGCAACGATGCGCCTTCCGCTGCCGAAAGTCAATAACCCCGCCGCAAATAGCGGGGGCATCCACCCCCGCAGCACACGGCAAGGAATCGAAATGCATCCTTATACCAATTCAAGAATATCCAAAGGGTCATCGGCAAACACTTTGCCGCCGGCCCTTTTCTGTTCTTCTTTTGTGCGGAATCCCCATGTAACGCAGATGCAGTCCATCCCTGTATTGGCTGCCGTGGCAATATCTACTTCCGAATCCCCTACATATACTGCCTTTTCCTTACTGCTTCCCAACGCCCGCAAAGCCTCTATCACCGTATCAGGCGCCGGTTTCTTACGTATCCCTTCCTTTTCCCCGATGGCCACCTCCACATAATCCTGGAAATACAGCTTTTTCAGTTCCTGTACAGCCCCGTAAAATTTGTTGGATACAATCGCCATCTTATATCCCCTTTTATTAAGTTCTGCCAGCAGTTCCGGCACATGGCAATACGGCCTCGTTTTGTCATTGCAGTGCAATGCATAATGCTCTTTATAATCACTGCTCACTTTGTCAAAAACCGGACTTTCCTCCCCGCCCGGTATCACCAGTTCCATCAGCCGCTTGGCCCCGTTCCCCACAGAGCGCCTGATTTCATCCAGAGAACGCTCGGGCAGCCCTGCTTCCCCAAGGGCATAATTTACACTGTCCTTCAAATCTTCCAATGTATCCAGCAAAGTTCCGTCTAAATCAAAAATTATAGTCTCGTATTTTTTCATCGCAATCTCCCTTTCCTCTTAATGCCCATGCCTTTCCTCAGCCTGCCAATTGGGTCTGCAGGCACTACCCATACATTTTTTTCATCCGCTTCCTTACTACTGCATAGCATATCACATGCACCGCAAAAGTAATCGCCCAAGAAACCGGGTAAGAAATATACAGGCATAATAATGTACGTTCCCATTGGAATATCGTCATCACCCAAAGCACCCGCAAACCGCATGCCCCTATCAGCGATACTATCATAGGCATCACCGAATAGCCCAGCCCCCTAATAGCGCCCACCATAGTATCCATCATTCCGCAAAGGCAGTAAAAAGTGCAGATAATACCCAGCCTTACCATTCCATATCCAATCACTTCCCCATCCGAAGAATATAGCCTTAAAATATACCTTCCGAAAAAGGCCGCACCGTTCCCGAAAACCAGTCCAACCACCATTACAATAGCCAGGCACTGGAACAGTACCTTATTGATTCTGTCAAACTGCTTGCCGCCAAGGTTCTGGCCCGTAAAGCTGACCGCTGTCTGGTGCATGGCATTCATTGCGGTATAGACAAATCCTTCTATGTTGGAAGCGGCTGTATTCCCCGCCATCACCAAAGAACCAAAAGAATTCACGGAAGACTGTATCAGCACATTGGAGACAGAAAAAATTGCCCCCTGCATCCCTGCAGGCAGCCCTATCCTTACAATTCGAAACAGTTTATCCTTATGAATCTTAAGCCGCCCCGGCATCAGCTGGAAGCAGCCCTCGGTTTTCATCAGGCACACAACGATGCACCCCGCAGAAATACATTGGGATATAATCGTAGCAAGGGCCACTCCCGCTACATCCATTTGCAGCGTTATGACGAAAAGTAAATTCAACACCACATTCACTACGCCCGCCGCCGTCAAATAATACAACGGCCTCTTCGTATCCCCTATCGCCCTTAAAATAGAACTCCCAAAATTATATAAGAGCATCACCGGCATACCTATAAAATAAATCCTCATATATAAGGCCGCCTTATCCAACACGTCTTCCGGTGTTCCCATCAATTCCAGCAGCGGCTTCGCCAGCCCTGCCCCCAACGCCGTCAGTATGATGCCGCAGACAACGCTAAGCAGCAAGGAGGTATGCACTGTATCGCTTACTTCCTTTTCCTGCCCCGCCCCATAATAATGGGCGATCAGCACATTCGTTCCCACCGACAGGCCGATAAAAACATTGGTCAGCATATTGATTAAAGAACTGGTAGACCCCACCGCCGCAAGGGACTGGCTGCCCGCGAATCTGCCCACCACCACCACATCCGCCGCATTAAACAAAAGCTGGAGCACGCCCGATAACATTAGCGGTACTGAAAATAACAGGATTTTCCCAAACAGAGGACCATGACACATATCGATTTCATAAGACTTTTTCTTTTGCCCGCTCTTCATTTCTCCTCATTTCTGCGCTTTCTTTAAGCACGATGCTCTCTATGCAACTGTTCAGCCAAGCCCAAACTGTTACTTTTCTCCATCTCTAACGATTATATTCCACCCTTAATTTTTTGTAAAGCATGGAGAGGGTAATTTTACTGAAATCAATTTTCCCGTTAGAAACTATGGGATTCTACATTGAAAAATTCATCGAATAATGATAAAATATTATACAAAAATATACTACTAAGGAAAGCAGCCATGAAAATAGTAAAGAAAATTTTTTACACAATATTTGGCCTTTTAATGGCAACCACCCTGGCCCTCATCGGGGTGATTCTTTATGCAGAATTTACCGGACATCGTTTTTCTATGGACAAACATACCTCCCTCGGAGACTCTTCAGATGAGGAATCCCGCCTTGCCTATGATGAAAACGGCAACCTGGCGGAACTGCCGGGTTCTGCGGATGTTCCATCCGAACAGGCCGCTGCAGGGCAGATACCTCCGGATTCTTCTGCAAATATCAGCTCAGCTGACCCTTCGGCAGTCCCCCCTGACAGCCAGGCGATTGCTTCTGCCGAATCGGCAAATCCTGATGCTGGCCAGGCGGGCATGGACGTATCTACCGGCAATTCTGAGGCAGCCCCCAATCCCGCTGATTCCGCCGCGGCTGCCAATGCACCAACGGGAGAAGAAGCCACTCCAAGCGGAGGGGGCGATACAAGTGGAGCTTCCCCTGCTAACCCGGAGGACGAAACCGAACGTTCCTATATTATGGATACCGGCTCCGGCCTTTTCCACACTGACACCTGCACCGATGCCGCCGCTATCGCCGTAGACCGGCGCACGGAACGTACTACAACAAGGACCAAGATTCTTGATGCAGGCTATCAGCCTTGCCCAAGCTGTAATCCATAGTGTTCAATCAAAGACCCCGCTGCAAGCAACGGGGTATCAAACTTGCAGTGCTGCAGAGCAGCGGGGTATTTGACCCTCGCGGCAGTCGCCAAATGTCTGCAAGCAGCCACTTGGCTCGTTGCCCGCGGGAATAAAGTCAAAATCCAGTAATCCGGCCTATTTAAAATTGCCTTACGGCAAAAGGCCGGATTCTTCTGTTTTGTTTGATATTTTCCAAATATCATGGTATACCATACAATAAAGTAACGACGATTCCGCATTGGTTTCCAACTATGTGCAGCATATTATCGGCTCGTTCCTACTTTCCATTGCAATCTGATTGACCTGCTGCTTGGGCGTGTTGAATTATTCTGATAATTTTTTTATGCGCAGACCCGTACAGAAGAAATATGCCGCTAGTACTCTGTATCTAAAATTCCTGTGTAAATTTCTGAGGATATTTTTTCGAGAGTGCATGTCAAAAAGCGGAGTCGTAGTGGTGCTACGACGAGCATTTTTGATATGTGCTATCGGGAAAATAGACCAGAATATTTGCACAAGGAATTTTGATACAGAGTACTAGTGTGGCGAGTAGGGAAGACGGCTCTTCCCTACCCGATTACAAACATACACCAATTTCCCATTTTTTCATAAAATAAAATTAAAATAAAACAATCTAAGGTGATATTTATGGCATATACCGTTGTTCTGGACGCCGGTCACGGCGGAGCCAATCCAGGCGCCACCTACAATGGCCGCCAGGAAAAAACAGATGCCCTCAACCTCACTCTCGCGGTTGGCCGACTGTTAGAAAATGCCGGGGTCAATGTAGTCTATACAAGGACCTCCGACATATATGACAGCCCTGCCCGCAAAGCAGAAAAAGGCAACGAAGCCGGGGCCGATTATTTCATATCCATCCACCGCAATTCCAGCGTTTATCCAAACCAATATACAGGAATCGAATCCCTCGTATACAACCGCTATGGCGAGGCCGCCCGCATGGCCGAGGCTATCAATGAAAACCTGCAGGCCATCGGTTTTATCAATCATGGGGTCAATGAACGAACCAACCTGGTAGTCCTAAACCGCACCCAAATGCCCGCCATACTAATAGAAGCTGGTTTCATCAACAATGACAGCGACAACGCCCTCTTCGACAACCGCTTTCAGGAAATAGCCCAGGCCATTGCCGACGGGATATTAGACAGCCTGCCATAACCCGAACTACACGGGAAAGGAAGGATGTATCATACAGATGCAGTTTAATAGCTTTCATGCCTACCTTTCCCATATTTCCCACATAAGAATACCATTGCATAAACCGTTTCCCATCAATAGTCTTTCTGCATCCCTCCTAACATAAATTATTTCGTTGCCTATTCCTTTCCCTGTGCAAAAAAGGTTTCACTATCCATAAACAGCAGACTGATATCCCGGGCATCAAGATTGAGATATCCTGATGCAATCGCCTCTAACTTGTCCTGTTCATTCGCATCAGCGATTCCATTTTTGCTGACAACCATAATATTCGCTGAGACAATCCCATTATCAGAATCCTCCAAAGCTACCCAAACCCCGACAATATTTTCTTTATCATAATCATATATTGCCTGCATCACTGCTATTTCTTTCTCATCCTTTTGCCTCTGTATAGGGGTTTGGTCTGCATATGTCATCAAACCTCCACTTTCTGATTCCGCTGCCCCCTTTGCTATACCGAGACAAAATGTGCCACAAGTAATTATAACAAGTAATATACAGGATAAATAAATAGCTCCTTTTGAAAAACCTTTGTGTTTCATAATAGCATCCAATCTTTCTTTCAGGCTCTTTTTGTCTTCACACATCGTTATCAAAACGGGGGGCTTTCTTATTGAATCAGCAGCAACCGCAATTAATGTGTCGCCATAACACTGCCTTCCGTCATTGTTCAATTTCTTTATAACGGATTCGTCACAAGCTAATTCACATGCTTTGTCAATCTCCCGACGGACAAAATATGTAACCGGATTAAACCAATGAAGTGCACCAACAAGAATTAACAACCATTTAATAACAATATCATATTTCCTCAGATGCGTCATTTCGTGCAAAAGAATACTCTGAAGTTTTATATCTTCATACTTTTTATAAGGCAAAATGATTTTAGGGCAAAACACACCAATCAAAATGGGAATCGATACTATTGAATTTTTATATAACCGGGGAGTACTTTTATATCCTGACAGTTCATTCAGAAGCTCCATTTCCTGTTTGTCCACATTTATACTATATTTTTTGAGTTTTTGAACATACAACACATAGCCTATCATATGAAAGCCAAGAAACAAAATCACTCCGGACTGCCAGAAAATAAATAGTACTGTTGCCACATTTGGAAAACGTGCAGTAGTTTGTAAGATGCCCTGCCCCTCCCCCATCTGCTGCACTAATGGAAAATTAACAGGTTTGTCAAACGCCATATCTGCAATCCATTGGGCAATATCCTGCATTGATTTTATTGGCATTGTCCGATTGCTTAAGACAGGCCTCGCAGCGATTTGGGATAACGGCAGCAGGAAAGCCATTATCACCGGAAACCACATGTAATATTGAAATGATTTCGGCAGTTTATCTTTTATAATTGGCTTTATGGTAAATAAAAAGGCTGATACTATACTTCCAGTAAATGTCATTGTAAGAATAGACTTAACAATTTCTATAAAGCATCTAACATTCATTTAATTATCCTCCATTCGGAAATACATTTTCAGTTCATCAATATCAGCCTCTGTAAGTTTCCCGCTTCTGCAAAGGGCTGCAACAAAATTCTTTGCACTGCCCTCAAAAAGCTTATCTATAAAACTCTTTTCTTTGAATTGAATATAATCCTCTTTTGAGATATTCGGCGTATAATAATGAACTTCTCTTTCCTGAATCGAAACAGCCCCTTTTTTCACCAGCCTCCTTATAAGCGTTGCGATGGTAGATTTCTCCCACCCCATTTTACTATTCAACTCAGTACGGACATCACTAAATGATACCGGCCGTTCCTCCCTCCAAAGTATCCTCATAACCTCAAATTCAGCATCCGAAATCTTATAGTTATTTGAGTCCATTCTTATAACCTCCCATATTCATTTTACACTTGTAACACAATTCCATTTTACGTTATCCAATATCTTTTGTCAACATAAAACATTAGAATTTACCAAAAGAATAATTATACAAACTTTCCTATAAAAAAATTGGCCAAATGACCAACCCCCAAAACACTACACCCCCTTTCTTAACATCCCCCCGGAAAAGAGTAAGTCCGGCGTCAGCATATCCTCTTTGCGTGTTTGCTCTGTTTTGAAAGGAAGATTTTCTTAGCAGAAGCACACAACCCAGGGAAAAATCGCCATGGATGGCGATTTTAGGAATCACGGGGCAAGGATGCCCCTTGATTCCGACCCGAACGGCCGCCGATTCCCTTCCCCTTCTGCTTAGAAAATCCCCTTCCAAAACAACGCAAACACGCAAAGAGGATATGCTGGCGCCGGACACAGCTTCTCCCCCTCACCCTTTGGCCCGGAACCTCCCCTCCAGACTCCTATCCTTCGCCAAAGTGCTATATTCCCCCATCCTATTATAAGAATCCAGCAGGAAACTGCTATCCCCCTGGCTCAAATCCGTATTATTCTCCAGAAGTTCCTCTTCCTCCCTCTTTTTTCTGCCCAGAAACCGCTTTGCCCTATCCGCCGTTTCCCCGAATTTCTGCAAAAACTTCCGGATTCCCCCCTGCCCCTTTTCCATTCCTCCACTGATGGGGCCATCCACCTGATTGACCCTTCTTCTGGCCGCATCCAGGCTCTCTTCCCGCTTTGCTTCAGGCTTTATCATAGCGGTGGATAAAACGGCAGCGGACATGTTTCCTTCCGTTCCAACAAAAACTCCATTTTCCCCTTTATTCCCCTCTATCACTGGCGGAATGCCTTTCCCCTCTCCCGCCGAAGACTTACTCTCCGCCGAAGCTGTATCCCGTCCGTCTTCCTCGCCCAATCTTGCCCAGAAACCCGAAGCCCGGGAAATCAACCCCCTAAATCTGTCTGCAAAAAAATCCCGTAAAGAAAAAATTTCCTTTCGGGGCTGAGGCTGCATTCCGGCTGCTTTCATCCCCTCGGCGCCGGAAGCCATACTCCCTTTAGGCATCCCCTCAGTGGTTTCATGCAGACATTTTGTGATTTCGTGCCTGTGTACATGGGAAGGCTGCTCATTACGGTACTGTCTGTACATATTGGTTTGCTTATACATGTGGCCTTGTCCATTGGTTCGGATATGACCGTTCATATAGGATGACCCATCGGTACGGGCATACTCACCCATGCGGGACAGCCCATCGGTACGGGCATACTCGCTCATGCGGGATACCCCATCGGTACGGACATGCTCACTCATGCGGGATGACCCGTCGGTACGTGCATACCCACGATAACCATCGGACGATATATTGCGGTTTTCGATCATAAGTAAATCTCCTCTTTATCCTTTGCATAACCGATATCAATATATGCGCTATGCTCCTTTAGCATCGACAGCCCCGTCACCGCATTCTCTTCTTCCCCCACCGGAACTCCCAGCTTCCTCTTGTCCTTTGTCACCAACATCAGGAAATGTATCTGCACACCGCCCCGCGCCTGCCTGCCCTTGATTTCCTCCAGCCAGCGGTATGCCCAGACAATATCTTCATATGCTATATACATCCATTTACGAATTCCGGGATAATACAGATAATATTTGCCATACCGTATATTCCCTACTTTTTTTGCCATATTAAAATCCCTTCGGATGGCCCGCTCTTCCCGCTGTCTCCCAAGTACATTCTCAAATCCATGAATACCTTTCATCATTTCCCCATTTCCGCGTTGCCACTATCTATTCGGCCAAACAGCTTCCCATTCTCTTTACAGGCTAGTACACTGTATCGAAATTCCTGGCGCAAAAGGCAGCTGCTGAATTTACCGTTATTTCTGCAATGCAGTACCAGCGTACTGACCTGTTCCTAATTCGCCCGAATGCCAGGCGGTCAGCACACCTGGCCCATCGCCCTCGGGAATAAATATTTCCTCTCTTTGTATATCGACTATTTTCCCATAGCTGCACACCGACATACTATATTTATTTTCCTTATCTCTTTCCTCATAGCTTCTAAAATAAGCGCCGCTGTCCGCATCCTCCCTTTTGCTGATTCTGCCCCAGCCCAGAATACCGCCCTCCCTCTCCGGCCAAAAGCCTTCCCCCCTTCCGTCCTGGGATACCTCTATCACCGATGCGTCCAATCCCTGCCTCATTCCCTCGCCGGTCAGTTTCATATAGGCTTCCTTCACCGTCCACATGCAGTAAAAGGCCTCATCCGAATTCATACCCCCATTTGTCATTTTTTCTAACAGTTCCTTGTCCTCCCTGGAGAAAAAACGGCGCACGATATCCCCCTGCCTTTTACGCTGCATCTGTATATCAATCCCTATCTCTTCATCCGAAAAAGCGCACACTACATAATTTCCCGAATGGGAAAGGTTGAAATGCAATTCCCTTTCCCCCCGCAAATAAGGTTTTCCATACTCTGAAAATGCATATGACAAAGAAAGCGGCGCAGATTCCTTCTGCAAACCGCTCTCCTCCCGCATCCAATCCTTTGCTCCTGCCTGAATTAAAAATCCAGCCAGAAGGCTTCTTCTTTTATCTCCCAGATTCCTGCATTGGGTTACTTTCCGTCTCCGCATCTCGTCCAGGAATATCATATTTTTCTCAACTGCCTCTTCGTCAGGCACCTGGGCAATATCCGCCCTATAAATTTTTATCATTATTTTCCATGTCCTTATTCAGACATCTCTAAAATTCCAATCCCCAATTCCGTAAGCTGTACCTCATCCACCACATCCGGCGCATTGGTAAGCAGACAGGAAGCATCTTTTATTTTAGGGAATGCCATTACATCACGGATACTGTCCCCGTGCACCAGCAGCATCACCAGCCGGTCCAGGCCGTAAGCCAGCCCTGCATGAGGGGGAACCCCGTATTTAAATGCGTTCAGCAAAAAGCCGAAGCGGTTATAAGCATCTTCTTTTTCAAAGCCCAATACCTCAAACATTTTTTCCTGTATATCGTTCTGGAAAATACGGACAGAGCCGCCTCCCAGTTCCACGCCGTTGAGCACAATATCATATGCCTTCGCCCGCACCCTTCCCGGGTCAGAGTCCAGATATTCCAAATCCTCGTCCATAGGCATGGTAAAAGGATGGTGCATGGCCACGAAACGGTTTTCCTCTTCGCTCCACTCCAGCAGAGGGAATTCCGTTACCCATAAGAACTGGAACTTGTTTTCATCAATCAGCCCCATCTGCCTGCCCAGTTCCAGACGCAGCGCCCCTAAAACGCTCCATACAATGGAATTTTTATCCGCGGCAAACAGCAGCAAATCGCCCTTTTCCCCGCCCATAGCCAAAACAAGCGATTCCAGCTGTTCCTCCGTCATAAACTTTGCAAAGGAGGATTTGTAGCTGCCATCCTCTCCGATGCTCAGATAGGCCAGCCCTTTGGCCCCATAGCCTTTAGCCATGTCCACCAACGCATCGATTTTCTTTCTGGGCATAGTGCCCTGCCCTTTTGCATTAATCCCCCGTACAGAACCCCCGTTTTCCAAAGCGGAAGTAAATACGCCAAAGCCGCAGCCCTTTACCGTCTCCGATACATCGGACAGTTCCATGCCGAAACGGGTATCCGGCTTATCGGAGCCATAGCGGTTCATGGCGTCAATCCATTTGATGCGCGGCAGTGGAAGCTCTACTTCCAGGCCAATGGCTTCCCTGCAGACGAACTGTATCAGCCTTTCGTTCACATCAATGACATCTTCCACATCCACAAACGAAAGTTCCATATCCACCTGGGTAAATTCCGGCTGCCTGTCCGCCCGCAAATCCTCATCCCTAAAGCACTTGGCTATCTGGAAATAACGGTCATAGCCGGAGCACATGAGAAGCTGCTTAAAAAGCTGAGGGGACTGGGGCAGTCCATAAAAAGTTCCCGGATGTACACGGCTTGGTACAAGATAATCCCTGGCTCCCTCCGGCGTAGATTTCCCTAATATGGGAGTCTCTATCTCCAAAAATCCTTCCTCTGTCAAAAATTTGCGGATATTGGCCGTAATAGCGCTGCGCAGCATCAGGTTTCTCTGCAAATCCGGTCTGCGCAAATCCAAATAGCGATATTTTAACCGCAGTTCTTCTTTTGTTTTGGAATCCGGCTCAATGGGGAAAGGGGGTGTCTCCGCTTCCGACAAAATCCGCGTTTCTTTCGCCCGGATTTCGATATCCCCGGTGGCAAGGTTCTCGTTCACTGCCCCTGCCCTTTTTTCCACTCTTCCTACTACCGCCACTACAAATTCGCTTCTCATCTTTTCTGCTTTTGCGAAATTATCGCCGCCGCAGTCGCTTTCCTCAAAAATAATCTGAAGCAGCCCCGAACGGTCTCGCAAATCCACAAAAATAATTCCGCCCTTATTCCTCTGCTTCTGCACCCATCCCATTACGGTCACCGTCTCGCCTACGTTGGACGCAGACAGTTCCCCACAACGGTGTGTCCTCTTTAAGCCTTTCATTGCTTCTGCCATAATAATATTCTCCTCACAATCTTCCTGTATTCTTTCTTCATTCATTCCTCACGGCGTCCGCCACCATCAACCAAATGACATCACCTCACTGCTTCAACGGATTCTTATAAAATTCCCTAAATTCCATATAGCCTTCCCGATTCAGCTGTTCCTTCTGGAATTTCTTATTCTTATTCATCCTGGCCACCAGCACCTGGGTACCTTCCCCACGCTCTTCCTGTGCCTGGGCAATAATTTTGCAAAGTTCTTCCGTAGCTATGCCTTTTTCAATCAAATAGGCCACCTTTTTGTTCTCACCCGGAATTTGGAAGCCATTTTCCATCATAATCAGGATAATCCTTTCAAACCCGATGGAAAAACCGCAGGCCGGTACGTCCTTGCCGGTGAACCTTCCTACCATTTTATCATACCGCCCGCCGCCGCCGCAGCTGCCGCCGAATTCCGGCATGGCAATTTCAAAAATCGTTCCCGTATAATAGGACATCCCTCGAACCAGGGTGGCATCGAACACAATCTCGAATTCGGAAGCTTTCGTAGCCTTCACGCTGGCAATAATCTCTTCCAGGCTCTGGGTTACTTCCCCGTCCAATACATCCCCCAGCTCTTTTGCCAGATAAGCCAGTCCGTTCTCCGCTTCTTCCATCCCCTGGAACAGTTTCAGATATTTTTCAATGCTCTCCGGCTCAAAACCGCTTTCCTTTAACTCTGCGGCCACACCATCCAAGCCAATTTTATCCATCTTATCCAAAATGATAAACACATTATCGTAAGACTCCTCCGGGAAACCGCTGTATGCGGCCATCGCCTTCAAAATCCTTCTTTCATTAATACGTATCTGGAAATTTTTAAATCCCAGCCTGCCTAACGTAGTGGTAGTGGCCAGAATCAATTCTATCTCTGCCAGGTTGGTGGGCTCGCCTAAAATATCAATATCACACTGCATAAACTGGCGGTAACGCCCTTTCTGAGGCCTGTCCGCCCGCCAAACATTCCCCATCTGCAAAGCCTTAAAAGGCGAGGGGAGTTCGTTTGCATGATTGGAGTAATAGCGCACAAGGGGCACTGTCAAATCATACCGCATGCCGCTGTCCACCAGGTCTTCCTCTCCTTTGGCATTCTCCAGGTTCAGCTTTTCGCCCCGTTTCAGTATTTTAAAAATAAGCTTTTCATTCTCTCCGCCCTGTTTGCTGCTCAAATTGGCTATGTTCTCCACACAGGGGGTCTCTATGGAAGTAAATCCGAATTTCCCATAGGTCTCTTTAATAACCCCTATTACATAATCCCTAAGCTGCATTTCCACAGGCAAAATATCTTTCATGCCGGTCACCGGCTTCTTGCTAAGCGCCATACTCTGTTCTCCTATTCCAGTTCCATTACGGTTTTCTCACCTATTAGTCGATTTTACACCGTTTTTTTAGGTTTTTCAACTCCTAAAATGATTTCCACATGGAAATCCATTTCCTCACTGTTCCAACATCTTTCCCGATTTTAGATGCTATGCTGGAATAGTTCAATATTTCACCGGTCCCGGCAGCAGTGGCAGTCAGAAGTTACCTGAAAATGTTTAAGCCCTGTACTGCCGCCAACTCCCGGACATCCCTCTCCATATAAGTCTTCATGTAAGCAGCATAGAACGCATTCCATTCTTTTTTCCTTATCCTGCATTTCCGGATATCCGCCCCTATGAATCATTTCCCAGATATTTTCCGGCTTTTTTGCAATCTTTCTCCGCTCCGCAACATATTCCAGTGTTGGAAAAAATGCCGCTGAAATGAATCTCCCATGCATTTGCGCATGGACAGCCCTGAAAGTTCTACAATACCAATTCTTCCGGATAAAGAATCCGAAGCATTTTGCATCAGATGAAATGACTGAGAGCCCGATAGGCAAAACAGCCCCTTTCCTCACTTTCATCGCATCGAATTTTAATATAACGAAGTAATTCTTTTGCCCTTTGCATTTCATCAATTGTTACCGGAGGAGAATTTAACTCCAAAAACAGATTACCTGTCCCCTGGCCTGCTGCTCCAAAAAAGGGGCATCCAAAGATACATATTTCCTGTCCGGAAATGTCCTTTTTAATCAAATGGGGCTGTCTATTTCCCGACAGCCCCTTTGATACTATTCACAAGTGTTTTACAATACCCATATTTTTATATTTGGCAATCCATAATAACGCTGTACGCTTTGCAGTACAACTTCATATCTTTCCATCTTTCTTTATTCAATGCACTCACCATTTGTCCTGATAATTTCTTTATAGCGATAAAAAGAATCTTTTCTGATCCGGTTCAGGCTTCCGTTTCCTTCGTTGTCACAATCCACATAGATAAAGCCATAGCGCTTTTTCATCTCACCAGTGGAAGCGCTTACCAGATCAATCGGCCCCCACCAAGTATACCCGAACAGATCCACACCGTCTTCTATCGCATCACGCATGGCCTTCACATGCTCATCCAGATAAGCGCTGCGGTACTCATCATGTATCCGGCCATCGTCACTTACTGTATCAATTGCTCCAAGTCCGTTTTCTGCAATAAATACAGGAATCCGGTATCTGCCATAGATTTCATTCACCACCCACCGGAGTCCCTGAGGATCAAATACCCAGCCCCAGTCAGATTTCTTCAAATACGGATTTGCCGCCCCTAATGAGAAATTCCCGGCTGTCATATCTTTCTTCTCATCCACAGATTCACACCCGGATGTATAATAACTTAATGAGAAGAAGTCTACCGTTCCTTCCTTTAAGATGGCTTTGTCTTCCTCGCTTACCTCCAGACTTGCACCTTTTTCCTTCAGATACTGTTTTGCAAAATAAGAATACTCTCCCCTTACCTGAACGTCGCCGCAATACCAGAGTCTTCTCATACTTTTCTGGGCTGCAATCACATTGACCGGATTGCAGGAATAAGGGTAATGAGCATCTGCTGCAACCATACAGCCTATTTTGTACTTAGAGTTGATCTGATGTCCCAGTTTAACGGCCTTTGCACTGGCAATAAACTGATGATGCAACGCCTTGAACCGCTTTGTCATCTTCTCCGGTAACAAGGAATCTGCGTCTGCATGTGCTATATTTAAAAGTGTCGTTCCGTTTGATAAAATGCCTGCTCCGAAAATATCCCCAAAATAATTCATAGTCATATTAATCTCATTGAATGTGATCCAGTATTTTACAAGACCGTTGAACTCACGGAAAATCGTTTCGCAGTATCTTACATAAGCATCAATTGTATTCCTATCAAGCCAGCCATCCTGCTTCCTTGCCAAAGCCAAAGGCACATCATGATGAGATATCGACACAAGCGGTTCTATATGATATTTCTGACATTCTTCCAAAACATCCCGATAAAACGCCAGCCCCTTTTCATTGGGGGTCTCATCATCGCCATTTGGAAAGATTCTTGCCCATGATATGGACATTCTGTATACTTTGAATCCCATCTCCGCAAACAGTGCAATATCTTCTTTGTAACGGTGATAATAATCAATCGCTTTTTGAGCCGGATAATAAGTATCCTTTTCAAAATCCTCCGTAAATCTCCTCGGTTCTTCTTTACTTCCCGCAGTCAGCAAATCCGTAACCGCAAAACCTTTACCGTCTTTATCCCAGGCCCCTTCACACTGATAAGCAGCCGTAGCACCTCCCCATAAAAAGTTTTCCGGAAATTTTGTTTTACTCATATGTTATCCCCTCTCTTCTATAAAACATGCCACACCTTCTTTTAACCTTTTTAATCCCTCTTCCAGTATTTCTCTGCTCGTTGCAATGCAAATCCTCACATATCCTTCCGACTGTTCCCCAAAAAACTGATGCCCCCCAGGAATGATTGCCAGGTTTACATTCTTTTTCAGGTATTCCACAAAATCAACGGCAACAATATTCAGCTTCTTAATGTTTACATACAAGAGATAAGTACCTTCCGGCTTATAGGCACACAGCCCGGAAATATTTTCATTGATATAATTTACCGCATAATCTCTGTTGCCCGTCAGATGTTTTATACAATCATCCAGCCATGTTCTGCCATCATTCATTGCCGCTGTTGCCGCTACCTGTGAAATGGATGCCGCACCGCCTGCTGTTGACATGACATCGGACGCTTCGATAATCCGTTCAAACATACTGCTGTCAGAAGTATAGACACATCCTATCCGCAGCCCTGCAAGCCCGAAGCTTTTTGAAAATCCAAATACAGACAGGACACGCCGGCATCTTTCATTCCCGAGACAATAAATACTGTTAAATACCGCATCCGGATATATGATATCAGACCAGATTTCATCGTTCATGATCAAAATATCGTGCTTCTCACAAAGACACATAATATAGTCCAATTCCTCTTTCGTGTAAACCAAACCGTAAGGGTTATGGGGATTACATAATCCAAGCATCTTTGTCTTGTCCGTAACATATTCTTCCAATTTTGACAAGTCCATTTTCCTGTTTTCATCATCCAATGCAGCCGGGTAATACACAGGCACCGCGCCTGCCGCCAAGCAAGATTCCCTAAACAGGAAATCACAGGGATCAAAAACGATCATCTCATCGCCGGGCTTTAGAAAAGCTTTTGTTATGATATACATTGCCCTGGCCGCACTATCTACTGGCAGTACATTTTTTGCTTCTATCTCTTCCTTTTTTCTGACTTTCACATAGTCCGAAAAAGCATTTCTGAATTCTTCCAGTCCCAATTTCGGTGTATAGGAAAAATAACCGTCTTCAATATAATCCGACATTGCCTTCTTAATAGCAGGTGCGCAGGGATAATCCGGATCTGCTGCTGTGAGCGGAATCATGCCTTCTGGCACTTCGGCCCACCTGAAATTGAAGGCTTTTTTCTTAAGTGCATCTAAATTAATATTTTTATTATCAAAGTAATTCATGCTTATACCCCTTTATCAATATTTAATTGAAAGTCCACAGATACACTTTCTGTTGCTATTTCTCCAGTGCTCTAAAGCGTTCATCTATCTTTTCACAGATATCAATCAATTGTTCGGCAATATTCGCTTCACTATATACTGTCATACAGGTATCCTGCGCATGGGAAAACAAAATGGAGTATTCTATTTCCTTTCCCTCAGCTTCCTCCTGAAGTGTACTTGTCTGAACATTATGTGCTTTTACAAGGTATTCCTTTGCGCCCGCAAGATGTTCCTTTGCATTTTCAATATCAAACTCTTTTAAAGCCCTCAAAGCATTCATCGTTTCCGTACGGGCATCGCCTGCATGCAGGATAATCTGCATTGCAACCTGTGCATGTTCCATATTCATTGTGGATTCTCCTCTCTTTACACATTTATACCAGATTTTTACTGTGCCTTTGCCCCACCGTTTTCTTCTTCATACTGCTGTTTCTCGTATACCTTAAAGAACGGCTGCCAGATCAGGTAAGAAACAATAAACAGAACAATGACCAAGATAACGCCGCTTATACTGCCGGTCACCAGATATCCCTGGATGATATTAGGCAAGTACCACATCTGCATCGGTGCACCCGGTACAGGCACCAGGCCGATTCTCATTACTATATACAGAATAGTTGGGATCACGATAGAATTCAGGCACAAGGGAATCATCAAAATAGGATTCCATACAACCGGCGCCCCGAAAACAATAGGTTCATTTATGTTAAATATGGCAGGGAAGATGCAAACTTTCCCGATTGCTTTCAATCTCTTTACTTTAGACCTCATGCACATGATTACAAGTGCCATAGTGCACCCCTGACCACCCAAATATGTGATACCCATAACTGTTTCCATCAAGTTGATGTTGGTAGCCGCATTTCCGGCTGCTATTGCCGCCATATTAGCATCCATCCCTTCCATCCAGATTGCCCAAGCAATTGGGAACAGAATCCATGTAAATCCAAAGGAATACAGGAAACAGGTTAAGAAACAAATTAAAACGATACCAAACCAACTCTGCCCAAATGCAGAAATCGGAGCAAATAAGCTTCTGATAACTAACGGCAGGTCAAAACCGATATTCATGATAACCAGCCCAATCACCAGGCAGGCAGTAACCGGAATCAAAGCATCTACCCAGGTAACTACGATATCAGGCATTACCGTATCTTTCTTAAAAATAGAATGTTTAGAAGCAATATTAAATATCCATGCCGTAAATACGGACGTTACAACGGCTGTCAACATACCGCCTGTTCCGATCTTATCCATTACAAAATTGATCGTTCCCGCTTCGCCATCCATCACCGGCAGCGCAATAATAAAGAATAATGCCACACTGGTCAGCATAGCTGCTATCTTCAGTTTCTCATTTCCTTTCTTTTCCAAAACTTTCATCGGAACCAGAATCGCAAGGAATATTGCAATCAATCCAAATGAAAAGGTATTGAGCATGGAAATATCCGGAAGCCAGCTTAAAAAGGAAAATCTTTTTAACACACCCACGATAGATGAGACTGATCCAATCATAATCATCGGTAAAATACTCATGATAGACTGCTGTATCGCACCGATATATATATTCTGTGTCAGCTTATTTAATTTTGGTGCCAGTGAATTTGCAATCCACCCCATAAATCCCTTCTGCGATTCCGCCTTTTCCTGTTTCGGGGCCTCCTTGGCTTTTTTTGTATTGCTTACCGCTTTTTCCCCGGTCGGTATGTCCTTTAGAACACCGAGAGCCTGCTTCAAAGTTGCTTCGCCATCAATGGAACCATAAGCGTCTTTATCAATAAAAGCGAACGGAATATTATATGATTTCAAATCATTTTCCAGAGCATCTTTTTTATATTCCAGATGCGGACCAAACATGATTAGATCTGTTCCTTTCAGATTATTCATCATTTCGGCATCACTTCTGGCAATAATTTCAATATCTTCCATATTTTGGGCTTTCGCCGCTTTGCGCATAGCCTGCGCCATAAACCCGCTAGACGCCCCCGCCCCACACATCAGTAATATCTTCATATCTTCTCTCCTTATTATTTGTATGCAATTGCTTCCAGCTCACAAAGAGCATTTTTAGGCAACTCCTTTACAGCAACACAAGATCTGGCTGGACAATTCTCTTTAAAAAATGTACCATAAACCTCGTTAAATTCTGCAAAATTTTTCATGTCCGTAATAAAGCAGGTCGTTTTCACAACATCTTCTATTGTATATCCAGCCTCTTTTAAGATACTTTCCATATTGCGTAACGACTGCACTGCCTGTCCTTTAATATCATCGCACTCAATATTTCCGCTCCCTGGATCAACGGGTATCTGACCTGAAACGAAAAGAAAACCATTGGTTAAAGTTGCTTGTGAATAAGGTCCTATCGCGGCCGGAGCCGCAGCAGTTGAAATTATGTTTTTCATATTTTACTCCATTTCCGCACGGCTTTTTCTGCATAATAGAGTTTGGGATGCCGTGCATACACAAACTCCGGATTGAAAATTTTTAACCTCAAACCTCCTTTCCTGTAAAATTTTAATCTCATTTGTTATGTAATTATACTATATCACATTATTTTAATTTATTCAATAGTATTATTTTTATTATTTTAATAATATTTTTTTTATTATGCAAAAATTATAACCCACTTTTTCCAAAAATTTAAGGCTTCCTATGATACCATCACAGGAAACCTCACACATATCTCTTTTATATTATTCTTCTCCAAAATATCTTTAACTATGTATTGGAACAATTCCTCAAATGCATATATACAGTATTTTTTGATATCCCCAATAAATCTGCAACTTTAGGCACTGCATCTTTTATCTGGAAAATACCCTTTTCATACAATAAATTGATGATTGCTTTATTTTTATTGGAAGAAAGGATTGATGAATCATTGTATATCTGATGTCTGGCATGTTCCAAAGTTGACAAAATCATATCATCCACATTAGATGCAAAGGTTTCCACAGCCGGGCTACTCTCCATATTAGGAGTCTGAGAAAGTGTAAAATTATTGATAAACTCATAAAAACTTGTATTCATATAATAATTCATACACAACAGTCCGATAATCCGATTATTTTCTCCTCTGATGGCAATCGTTGTACTTTTTAAAGGTTCTCCCTTTGTATTTGCTGAATAATATGTTTCACTGGAATTTCCCGTTTCATTGAACTTCTTCAGCATTTCCAATGCTTTATTAGTGATGGGCGCTCCTATTTTCCTGCCTGTATATTCTCCATGGACTATATTGATTACAGAATGTTCAAAATTATCCAGCCTATGTAAAACAATCTCATATCCGGACCCCAAATAATCTGCCAGTCCTTCTAAAATAGCACAGTAACTGTTTAATATCTGTTGGTCAATCAAAGTAAGTTGTATTTCCTGTAGTTTCATGATTTTCCTCATTTCTTCATGGCATTTGGCACATAATCAAGTTTGTGGATGCCCGCACAGACACAAACTTTGGATTGAAAGTTTCCAATCTTGCTGCCTCCAACTATTATTATAAATCAATGAAAAATAATTTGCAAAGTAAAATTTATTTTACATTAGAAGGTTAGAAGGTATGTATCACCAGCATGTCTATCAATCATCATATTGTGAAAGAAATGAGTTATATTCCCAACAGCGCCGCCAGGCGGTTAAAAAGCGACCGTTCTTACTGCATCGCACCGGTTACCGGACAGCTAACTTCGGAAAAACCCATCTTCCGATGGATTTATAGCCTTTTGACACGGACAATCTGGAAGGGAGCAAAATGCATCTTGGGTTATCACCTGTTATCCTAAAGCGATTGTATGAAAAAATTTATAAAGATTATCCCTTTGATGGAAAACTGCTTGATATCCGCCAGCTTAGCGAATTTGGACAGGCCTTTGATGCCGTTCGTCTTGATACCATGAGTGAGGAAGAATTAACTCTGGCCAAAGTACATTATTATGGTCTGTTCTGCTGAATAGACGAGCAAAAACTTTTCATGTTTATCCTCATTTCTGCACATTTTCACGAAAAATTTATTTCCGCAGACAACAAGCCGAGTACCTGCTTAACCCCAGCCCTGGATTGCGCATCTGCGGCTGCGGCGAGACTTATCTGCTCCCCCCAAAAAAAGAGTATTTTTCTAATTATATCACATTGGGAATCAAGTTAGGCAAAATCCATTAAGGCAGCGAATAAATATGAAACCTGTTTATTGCATATAGCATCGGAAAATGTTATTCTATTCATAGTGATGCAAATCTATTTATGCTCTGAAATGAGGGAAAGATTGAAAATTAAATATTTTCAATCCCAAGTCTGTGTCTGCGCGGCATCCACACACTTGACATACGCAAAAGGCCGCACAGAAATGAAGGAAAATATGGAAATAAAAGTTGTAACAGACAAAGACAAAAACTTTGTAATGGGCATTGACAAACATGTTAATGATATCGGCTATGCCAATCGGGTATATACCAAATCAGGTTACGTTATTTGGGCAGAAAACCAGCGTATCGGAGTATTATCTCATTGTATCTTGTGGGATAATCTTCCATTTATGAATTTCCTATTCATTATAGAGGAATATCGCAGAAAAGGCTTTGCCAAACAAGCCATTCTCCATTGGGAAAATAAAATGAAAAATCAAGGCTATAAGATGACTCTGATTTCCACACAAGTCGATGAAACGGCGCAGCATTTATACCGAAAACTGGGGTATGTAGATTGCGGCGGGTTAGTATTTAACAATACGCCGTTTGACCAGCCTATGGAAATGTTTTTCAGGAAAGTTTTGTAAAACAGCCTTTGCAATCAATAGGATATTTTTTCTTCTTTTGAAAATTGGCCTTACATCAAATACACACCCCTACTTTTCATACAATTCGCTGATAAAATTCCCAGGCATATTGTTAATTCCGCTTCGGCAGACATACTATCTGGTAAAGACTGTAAAATTGCTTAAGAAGCCCCAATCACCCATATTTCCCGTCCGGAAGAAATCACCAAGCAGGCTTTTCCAGGGAAAATATATCGCCTTATAAGCCGTCGTCTGATGTATAAAACGGCACTTTCCTCCGGGTTTCACGGCCATTCATCGAACACCGCAAATGGCCTCAAGGGCTCTGTTACATTTCCTACCGTCGCCACATAATATCCTCGTTCCCAGAACACTTTATTCCATTTGCTCTGTTGTTCCGGATGCCTGTCATATATCATTAGCGTACTTTTCCCTTTCAGATATCCCATAAAATTTGAAATGCTTATCTTCCGAAATACTTACGCACATATGCACGTGATCGGCACAGACTGCATCTTCTATAATCTCTATTCCCTTGTATTTGTACATCGTTCCTAATATCTCCCGTACATCAAGCCTCAACTGTCCGATTCACCGCTTTATTCCTCAACATCACAGCAAACGGTGTAATCACCAGATAAAGGACTGTCAAAATCACGAAGAACCCTATATCCGCATCCAAAAACACGTATATAATATTAAATCCAAAATGCAGCAGCACCGAATAAAGCAGGTTATTATGCCGCTCTAAAAAAATGTTCATCAAGACGGTCATAGACATAATGACAACAATATTGGAAATGACATAGGGAATCGCCCTCCAGTCGGTAAAATCAGAATCCACTACCCACAGCAATGTGTGCCAGAAGCACCAAACCAACCCCTGATAAATGGAAGATTTTAAGAAATCATATTTTTTGTTGAATTCCTCCCTCATAAACCCCCGCCATCCCAGTTCCTCCCCCGTAGGGCCCGAAGTAAAGGACAGAAAAATGCTAAGCGGCAATGCCGTTGTTCCCAAATTAATATAGGATAACATCGGCTTTCCCTCGGCAATGGAAAAAATGAACAAGGAAAGGACACTGATTCCAAAAGTAAGAGCAAAGGAACATATCAGCGGAAACAGCTTCACTTTAGCCGAAAAGCAACGCTTCACAAAACCCATTCTCGTTTCATCCGGCCTGAAATATTTCCAGCCCATCAAAAGCAGATAAGTGGGCGACCAGGCAATCAGATTGCGCACCACCCACATAACAACCGTAGGCGCGTGAAAGACCAGGCTTGCCGTACCAGCCACAAAAATAATAAGTGCCCATACCAAAACATAAGAACTGATAATATACTTTTTCAAATAATTCGTTTTCATTACGCTAACCTCCATGTTTGTTACCGCTTTACACCTTCTTAAACCTGAATAAAGGGGCCGCTATTTCCCGCCAGCCCCTTCAATGGATTTCAAGTGCTAATAACAAGCTCGCTTCCCGATATACGGTGCTGGGATTTGGACATAAATGCTGACAGCTTCTTTTGCCGCTGCTTCTGTCACCCCATTCCTACGGTTTACATCCACATCAATCCTCTTTCTAATGTCATCTATCCTCACCTTAAAATCTTGCTGAAGCGAAGGCATGGTGTTAGATGCAAGGCGGACACGGATTTTTTCGCCCGCATAGCCCTCCAACAGGAATTGCTTGGCACCGCCAAATTTCATATCATAACGTTTCCGCTCGTCAATATCATACTCTGTAATACTCTCAAATAAATACTCCGCCGTCTTTTTCCCCCTTTTTTCCTTCGAAAACAGATCATCGATGGAAATATCAAACAGCGTAGAGATTGCCATTATATTTTCTATATCGGGAATACCCCCATCAGTTTCCCTTACTTAAAGATACCACACCAAAAGCCTACACTGATACTACTTGCTATTATAATAGGAATATACCGAAAAGAACAGGGGGGAATCACCCCCAGTTTGAAAGACATTTCATTTATTGACAATAAAGTGGAGGTTGCACTCCCACTTATTTCCTTGTTAATAACCCGCCTAGCGTCTAGGCTGCCACAAAGCACTTGGGGAGGTAAATTTTTTGTCTGTCTAGCCTGCCGGATACCAAAACTGACAGACAAAAAATTGTAGCGAGCCTAGTGCGGCTGGCTGGTACGGCCCTTAATGGCCGCTGCGTAGAATGGCAGAAATATTTTTACAAGAAGTTTTATCTTGAAACTTATATTGCATTGCTGTATAATTAAAAGACAAGGTGAATAATAAAAAGGCAGGACGTAGAAAACGCCAATTTTCTACGCCCCTATGCAGGAGAATCACGGTCTCCCACACAGCAATATTATTTGCGCCAACTCTATTGTACCTAATCGCTTGGATTATTTCAAGTATTTCAAGCGGAATATTAGGCCAAGTGTTTGTGCTGTTTGAATATACCGGCGGTGTAGGAAAAAAGACATTCCTGCACCGCCTTATTATTATTTATCTTGGCAGTTTAAAGAGGGGTAATCCCCCTCTTTGGATAACTGTTAAGACCAATAATAATTTTAATTTTTGCGTAGGAAGGGCGCAGACAGGAGGTAGACACCATGAAGAAAAATTTAGCAACAAAGGCAATGGCAGCAGCCATAGGCCTGATGGCAGGCAGAACGGGCATAGACAGCATGGCAGTACATGCATATTGAAGCGGGTACACTTCACCGAAAAAATAACAAAAACAACCACATAAAATGATGCAAATTACCCTTAATTCCCGACTCTTTTTTAGTCTACATGACAAAATGCCCATTTTATCAACAATTTTACGCATAGTGTGTAGACTAAATATTTTATATCTACATTTGAAATACGAATTGAGAAACCTTTAAAAACCGTGTTCATGAGATGTAGACTAAATTATATTCGGGAACTGAGGATTACGGAGGTAACGAATGATGAAAAATAATATGTATAAGGTTTTGGCAGCAGCTTGTGCAATGGCAGTTGTAGTGGCTTCACCGGCAATGACGATGACAACTCACGCACATGGTTTTAATATTGATGCAGGACATGATAATGGTGGAGATGTCACAGTAGATGACGATTATTGGAATAATCAGTCATGGGTTGAAGATTCCAGCAATAACAGCGGTTCAAGCAACGAACCTTCCTATAATGAACCCACATTTGAAGAGCCCAGTGCACCATCTTATGAAGCACCCAGCTACAGCGACAGCAGCACATCCGGCAGCAATGCATCTTCTTCCAACAGCAGCGCATCTTCTTCCAGCAATGGTGGAACAGCTACAGCACCCAAGGCGGCAGGGAATGCAAACAGCAAGACCGTAAATGTAGAGGGTGGCCAGAAATTCAAAATCGTAATGAATGCAGACCATACGGCATACCAGGTATACCACTGCGGAATCAACAGGGCGACTTTCAACGTAGCAGACAAAGAAGGCAATGCAGTGGCATTCAGCACAGTTGCACTTGAAAAGGGTGAGGATGGCCTTTGGTATGCAAATATCAAATTTGCAGAAGGTGTTGACACAACAGGCTTCACCGTATCTGCAACCGCTGGTGATGCAGCCTACCTGTCCACAGAACTTGGCGTAAGCGGAATCAAAGTAAATGGAACAGTGGCACTGTCAACCGTTCCTGTAGCAGAAGCAGAATAACAGTACATTTTAAAAGGGCTGCCTGTATCAACACAGGCAGCCCTTTTTTCCGAAATAAAAAAAGGCGGTACTCGCCTTTTTACATTTCTTTTATCCTTCTATTATATTCCAAATTCAATTAATTGCCCTTATATATAGGTGGTTACGCGTACGCGTAACCACCTTTTCTCGGGGGTAAACCCCCGTGCCCCTTTTTCATTTAATTTAATTTTTTTCGACACATACGTGTCGAAAACCCCCGGGGATAAATCCCCGTACCCCTCTTCCCTTTTGAAATTAAATTAATTAAAAGCCTTACCCCCTTACCCCACTTCTTTATCAAATCCCTTAAATAATATCGTCTGCTGGATAAGGTCTGTTTAGTTAATTTTTTCTTAAATTTTTATAAAGTGCCCCCTACTATGGCGGCACTGGCGGCAATGGCCGCCCCGCAGTTGCAAATGCGGAAACTGTAACTAGGAAACAAGGATATCCCCCTACAAGACAGGAAGAAATTATGGTGCGCACCATATGAGGAAATTCATATGGACAATAAGAATATAAGCTTGAACAAAAACCGGGCAGGAAACCAGGCGTGCAAAGCGTGATATGGAACGTATCCCACGGGAACTTTTCATAGAAGAGGTAGCCAAAGCCCTGGAAGGGCAGCGGAGGAAACGCCGGAAATGCTACAGGATATATACACAGAGGTACGTGGCAGAAAAAGCAGGCATCAGCCTTTCCACCTATAAAGGGTATGTGTCTGGCCGCAGCCACCATATTGACCTGATAACGGCTAAGAATATTGCGGATGTGCTGGGGTGCAGGCTCTCCGATATTATCGGGCAGGCAGAGCACTGACCCCCCTGCCTGGAAAAAATTGAAAAAAATTTTGGGATGGCCAAATGGCTGGCCATCCCCTAATTTATCCTATTTATAACAAATAAAATTAGTCTACTCATGAAAGGAGAAAAACAAAATGAAAGAACCGACTACCCTAACAGGCAGCAACACAGCAGGCCAGGCACAGCGTGCAGACAACGGCACTGCCAGCAGGAATGCCCCTGCCGAAAAAACCATCCATTCGGATGTGAGCATCAAGGAACTGTTTGCGAAAACGGAAGTGCAGGAAGCAGTCCGGCCCTATGTCCATATACCGGGCACGTTTATCGCAAAAAAGATTCGTAGCCCCTTTGAAAACAAAGAGACGAAGGACAAAACCCAGAAGGTTGAAGCCATGAGCGGCACAACCCTTGAAGATGCCGTCTCTTTCGAACTGACCCTGCTCAACATAGAGTTAAACCCAAAAGAAGCCATCAACAAAAAGTACCGTATCATTGATTACACGTTCGCCCTTGAAGCAAACATGAGTTCAGGGAAGTTCAGCGGCTATGCCGCAAAAGGCCTGAAATTGATTGTCACTAAACTGGAAGAAGTAAAGTAAAGTAAAGGGGGATGCAGAATGAAAAACCTGAAAATCCGTACAGATGGGAAGGCTGTAACGGCCTTGAAGCAACTATTATTACTTATATCACTGATGTTTATAGTTATCCCTGCCATTGGCAGTGGGGGCGGCGCACCCCTCCCACCCGCCATACGGCGGGCACTGCTGGCCATGTCCTTGTCTGGCCTTGCCCTCCTGGCAGCCCTTGCCCTGTCGGCATGGATGCTGTCACGGTTCTCGCCCGTGGAATGTCTGGGAATCCGTAAAAAGCTAATACTTTTTACCCGGATGTTCCTGCACTCGGAAGAGGACGGGCCCCTGCTCCACTCCGTCCGCTGGCAGTACAGCGTGGAGAACGGGAAGGTTACAGTTATCCTATACCCGAACGGGCTGGAAAAAGATACTGCCGACATAGGGCGGCGGCTGTCAGAATACCTGTGGAGACCCATGCTTAAATATGAGGAATTTGACGGCGGTGCATGCTATACCTTCGGCTGCCACCCTGAACGCATTGACGCCATAGAAAAGATGGCGGAGGGGATAACCGAACCGGCGGGGCGTTATGTGCCGGTGCTGAGCTATGAGCCAATTCCCATTTATGGCGACATTGCATGGGATTTCACCAGTGAAGCCCTCCATATCCTGCTGATTGCCCCCAGCGGTGCCGGGAAAACCCGCCTTTTAACATACCTGGGCGGCATGGTTCTGAAACGCCAGCACAAACTGTATGTGATAGACGCGAAAAACTCCGATTTTGGGATGGCATTCCGGTATGCCGGCATCCCTGTTGCCACAGGGGTAGGGGAAATCATCCAGATGCTTGCCGGGCTTGTCCAGGAGATGGAAAAACGGTATTCCATACTTTACCCGGATGACGGCTCTGAAGGGCTTGACTTCCGTGAAAAAGGGATGCCGGGGCATTTCCTCATTTTCGACGAAATCCTGTCCGTGCTGGTCTACGCCGGCACGAAAGACAAGGCGGAGATTGAACGCCTGCTGGGGCAGATTGCATTGAAAGGCAGGGCGGCAGGGTTCTCAATCATCATTACGGCACAGAAGCTGAATGCCACTAACCTGCCAAAAGCCATCACAGAACAGTGCCAGACACGTATCATCTTAGGGAAGATAGTCTCCGAGGAAACCTTCCACCAGGCAACAGGCATGTATAAGAAAGACACCGCAACCATATACAGGGGCGGCAAGGGGGAAGGCTATGCAGTCACCCCGGACACCGACGGGCTGTCCTATATCAAAACGCCCCTGCTCCCCGGGAAGCTGGGCAACTGTAGGGAACTGTTAAAAAGCCTGAAGGAAAGGGGGGTGAACCCGTATGGGGAAGGACGTTAAGGCGTTCCATGCACTGGAACTGGAAAGCGGGGAGACCTGTATCATCAGCACGGACAAAAGGCAGATGGCACGGTGGTACGCGCTGGATTACCTGAAAGAGAAGCCCGTGCAGACAGACAAGGGCTACCGTGCCATTGTCTCTGGCGGCTTCCGTTTTACACCCGCCTTCCGGAAGGGGGGAACATGAGCCCGCCGGCTTCCCATGCCGCCATGTGTTCCGCGGGGGGCTGCGTGCCCGCCTTTTACGGATGCCGCACAGCGCCGGGGATGGCGGCCAGGGGCGGCCTGCCGCCCAGGCCGCTGTACCCCGGCAGGCGTGCGGCGGCAAGGGGGCGGGCGTGCAGCCATTGCCAGGGCACACAGGCGGCAGGGGGAGGTGGCGGGCGCAACATTGCCTTACTTGACAAATGGCAATGTTGCGACGGCAACGGCAGGAAACACAGGAACGGAGGGAATCTATATGGACAACACAGGCAATTTACATCCGGATAATGACCGGGCATACAACAGGCGCACAACGGACTACGGGAACGGGAGGATAGAGGTAGCGGCCTACCACCCCCCACGGTTACGCCGCATGGGGGGCGTTAGGAAACCATCCGGCAGGGAAGCCGAAACGTCCGACAAGGCACAGGAAGCGCGTACAAAGAGCCAGATATACGCCATCAGGAGGAGAATCAAAGGCTATGCGCTTTCCAACAACTTCTGCTGGTTCGTGACACTCACCTTTGACCCGGAAAAGATAGACAGTTCCGATTATGAAACAGCAAAAAATACCCTCTTAAAGTGGTGTCGGTGGATGCGTGACAGCTATGGGCAGTTCGGCTACCTGATGATACCGGAACTGCACAAATCCGGTGCAGTCCACTTCCACGGGCTGTTAGGCGACATCCCCGCCGATTTCGCGAAAGCAGTAAGCCCAAAGACCGGGGAACTTCTTACCAGGCACGGCAGGCAGGTATACAACCTGGCGGACTGGAAATACGGGTTCAGCGACTGCGAAAGGATTGAAAGCCCGGAAAAGGCCGCATCCTATATCACAAAATATGTGACCTCTGCCCTGCTGGCCGACAAAAAAATGTACAACAAGAAGCGGTACTTCAATTCCCAAGGGCTGGCAAAACCTGTCATTGCCTATGGCATGAGCGACAATACTGACCTGGGCAGCTTCACGCCCAATTTCGGGGTCATTGAGACCGGCGTGGACGGCAGGAACACCATAGACATCGGCATCTACAACCTGGAAGCAGACCCGGAAACAGGCACACTGACCCAGACAGATACCAGTTATTTCATAACTGCAAAGGCGGAACATAAAACAGCCTCCCCCCTTGCGGGGGGTTGGGGGGAACTGGCCGGAAAGGTAGGCACAAATCAGCAACAGGGGCAGGCGGGATTGGAAAAATTACCGGAAGGAATGCCAAGTGCCACAAGGAAGCCCGAAACCGCCGCAAAGACGGAACATAAAACAGCCCCCCGCCCTGCAAAGGGTAGCGGGGAACTGACCCAGCAGGCAGGGGCAAAACAGCAGAAGGAGAAGCCGGGGTTTTTTGACTTAACGTTTGGCCAGATGCTCGGACTGTGGGGGGTTAGAAGGGAGGGTGGACATGGACAGGACTGATATACCAACCCAGGAAAAGCATGCCCAGCATGGCAGCCAATATTTTGTCATGGGGAACAACAAAATAGTAATAAACGAGCATTTCCGGGATGATGGGAAGCCGTTAGAATCCATACTTGGAAAAGTAATATTAGATGCGGGGAACAAGCAGAAAACCGCATAAAACCTTGAAAAACAGCCCACCCTGTGATATACTATATATCAGCAAGAAGTATATCATCAGTGTGGGCTTTCTTAAATAAGGAGGATAAAAAACATGAAGCCCACAACATACAACACAGCATTATATTTACGTCTTTCCCGTGATGATGAACTACAGGGGGAGAGCAATTCCATATCCACCCAGCGCATGATGCTCCGTAAGTATGCAGAGCAGAACAACCTTAAAATCGTGGATGAATATGTAGATGATGGATGCAGCGGAACGAATTTTGACAGACCCAGTTTTAAGCGCATGATTGATGATATCGAAAATGGGAAAATCAACTGTGTGGTTACAAAAGATTTATCAAGGCTTGGCAGGAGCTATTTAGGGGTGGGAACGTACACGGATGTGATTTTCCCACAGAAAAACGTCCGTTTCATTGCCATTGACAACAATGTGGACAGCGAGAACCAGCAAAGCAGCGAGTTTGCGCCATTCCTGAACATCATCAATGAATGGTACGCCAGGGATATCAGCAGGAAGGTCAAACGCGCCCTCCACACACGGAATGAAGCCGGCGCGCATTATGGGGCTTATGCCCCTGTCGGGTACAGAAAAGACCCGGACAAAAAAGGGCATCTCCTCATTGATGAAGATACGCGCTGGATAGTGGAAAAAATATTCAGCCTTGCATTACAGGGCATGGGGGCTGCCAAAATAACCCATGCCCTGACTGTTGAAAAAGTGCCTACCCCTGGCTGGCTGAACTACCAGAAAAACGGCACATTTGCAAATATCTATGCAGGCGCACTGCCAGAAAAGACCTACGCATGGACGATTGCACAGGTGAAAAGCATCCTGAAGGATGAAACATATATAGGTAACAGCGTGCACAACAAACAGACGAACGTCTCTTTCAAGGACAAGCGCAAGGTACGCAAGCCGCAAGAGGAATGGTGGAAGGTAGAGGGCACACACGAAGCAATCATCACAGAAGAGGACTTCCAGACAGTGCAGGGGATGATAGCAGGCCGCCGCAGGCAGAAAAAAGACGGCACAACACAGGTATTTGCAGGGCTTGTGAAATGTGCAGACTGCGGCTGGTCCCTCGCCTATGGGATGAACCGGCAGAACAAAAGCCCTTATGGCTATTACCATTGCAGCAAAAACGGGCAGGGGCTGCGGCAGTGTTCCATGCACTATATCCGCTATGATGTTCTGTACGCCTATGTACTGTCAAGGCTTCAACATTGGTTCAAGGAAGTACGGAAAGATGAAGACCGGATTCTGCAACAGATTCTTAAAAGCAGTGGCAGTGAGCGTGATTTGGCAAGGAAAAAAACTGCATCCGAACTGAAAAAAGCCCAGAAAAGACAGTCGGAAATAGATACCTTATTCAGCAGGATGTATGAAGACAGGGTAGCGGGTAAAATCACAGAACGCAATTTTACCATGTTATCCGATAAGTACCAGACAGAGCAGGAAATGCTTATACAGACCATTGATTCCCTGCAACAACAGCTTACGCAGGATACACAGGAAACAGCGGACGCTGAAAAATGGATAGCACTGATAAAGCAATATGCTTCTCCTGCCGAATTGACATCTGAACTACTGAACGCACTCATAGAAAAAATCCTAGTCCATGAAGCAGTTAAGGATGAAGATGGAAACAGGGTGCAGGAAGTAGAGATTTATTACCGCTTTATCGGCAAGATTGATTAAAACAAAAAACCTCCCCTGTGCCAAAAGCCACAGGGAAATAAATCTAGTAAACAATATCTTTAACTATAGGACACATCCGTTTCCCATTTTGTAACCGCCTGCCTTGACACCCTCAATTTTTCCGCCAACTGCTCCTGAGACATCCCCGCCTGCTTGCGAAGTGTTTTCAATTTCTCTGCAAATGTCATGTGAACCCTCCAAATGTTTCCTTTTTTTGTTTCCTTGCTTTGATATATCAAGTATAAAAAAAACCTTATATTTTGCAAGAAAGTAAAGTTTGCATATCCGTTTTTTCTGCTACTTTACGTGGCATGGCTTCTTTTTATCGGAAAGTTCAATCCATCATATCCTATCTGGCACTATTGATACAGTCCGAAATCGAGTAGGAAAAAAGCCATCTTTCCCTACTCGCCGCGCGACCCGCATGCTGCCCTGGCAGCAAACTTCCATATGTGGGCCTGCGCATAAAAAAGAATTGGCCCAGCGGCCAATTCCAAAGAATGCTTCGCATTCTTTCTTGGCGACTTACAACGCTGTGGCGTAATTTCCTATAATATAAAAAACAGGAGTGCCTAGGCACCCCCTATTTTCCAAACCCTTTTACAAAAACTGCAAATTTGCGGTTGTATTTATTGTCTATGTATGTTAAATGCAAAAGTCACCAGTATCAACGTAAGCGCGTACTGCCATCAGCGGCCGCCCAAAAGATGCTTCTTGCGCTCAATCATTTCCCCAATCCGCTCAATATACAGCGCCACATCCTTCACATTGTCCGCCCGCTCTATCCGCCCGTCCTGGTACACCCTCTTTGAGATGCTGCCTGCGCCAAGGGCCGCGATTGTCTGTACTTCCTCGTTGATTAATATATTATAAATCCCAAACTTCCCCGGCAGAGCGTACCCTACATTCTCAAAGTTCCCCGACATATTCTTCTGCCGATACAGATAATAAGGTTCCATCCCCATATCCTTGGCCGCCCTGGCCGCAATATCCATGGTAATGTCCGTATTATTCAATGCTTTTATACCGTTCTCCTCTATCCACCTACTAAGGCCCGATGCCCTTTTTATAGCCAGGGAATGGACAGTCAGACTGTCCGGACGCAGCTTCCGGATTTCCTGTGCCGTATATCTCACATCCTCCTGCGTTTCACCAGGAAGGCCCAAAATAATATCCATATTAATATTATCAAAGCCTTCCTCCCTGGCCAGCCAAAAGGCCTCCTTCACCTGGTCCACGGAATGCCTTCTTCCAATAAGCTGAAGTGTTTCCTCCTTCATCGTCTGAGGATTCACGGAAATCCGGGTAATTTTATGCTTCCTTAGTACTTGCAGCTTTTCCCTCGTAATGCTGTCTGCCCGTCCGGCTTCCACCGTAAACTCCTGCACATGACCCAAATCGAAGTATCTGCCCACCGAAGCAAGCAGCCGCTCCAGTTCTTCCGGCTCTAAAGTTGTGGGCGTGCCGCCCCCTATATAGACGGTATCCAATATCTTATCCCGGTAAATCTCCGCCGTAACGGCCATTTCCTTTTCCAGCGCATCCAGATAATCCCCCACCCGCTTTTTCCAAAGCCCTATGGGGTAGGAAGTGAATGAGCAGTAAAGGCATGTGGTAGGACAAAAAGGAATCCCTATATACAGGCTGTAACCATCCTTATAATGAAGAACAGACAACAACTCCTTTTCCCGCTTCGCAATGTCTATGCTCAGCCTTCCTTTCTCCGGACTGATATAATATTTCCGCTCCATATCCGCCAGGATTTCCTCTTCCGACCTGCCCTCTTCCAGCCATCCCATAGGGATTTTCGTAGGGCGTATCCCGGTCAGAGTGCCCCAGGGCAGACGCCTTCCAAGATTTTCTGACAACGCCTGATAAAGCAGCTGTTTTAACACATTTTTTATCTCCGGGCGGCCTGAATCAGGGGAAAATTCCCTTCGGGCGGCTTTTCCCGCTATTTTCTCCCCCAGCCACACTGCTATTTCGTTTTCATCAAAGTCAATATAAATATCCGTCAGTTTCTCCGCGTCCTTCGTTTTCCTTTGGCAGTCATCTGCCCTACCGTCTTCCGCCGCCGTTTTGGCTGCCCCTGGCACTTCCTCTTCCCCGGCAACCCCCACTTTGACCTCTTCCCCAGGATAAAAGGCTTTCACCAAAGAGTGGATATCATATTCAAATTGACTCTTATTTATCCATACATGAATCATATACTAACAATCCTCTACTGAACACGATTTTTGCCCTAAAAGGCTCATCGGAATGTCCTGTGCAATCTGCCAGGCGTACTCCACAGTCAGAGCCTTTGACACCCTAGTACTGCATTGCTGAAATTCACTGTTATATCAACAATGCAGTACTAGTACTCCGTACTGAAAACCCTTATGCAAATATTTCGGGCTATTTTCCCGATTGCACAAGCTCAGAATACTCAGCGTAGCCCGCTACGCCTCCGTTTCTGAACTTGCACACTCAAAAAAATATCCTCGAAAATTTGCACAGGAACTTCAAGTACGGAGTACTAGGAGCATCATACATTAATTTCCGCTTTCACGCCCAGTAAATCCTTATTTTCCTCTAAAATAGGCGCAATAACCACCGACAGAAAGGCTTCCACCTGCTCTTTGGAACGCCCTATATATTTGGACGGCTCCATAGTCTTGCGCAATTCTTCCAGTGTCATATTAAAAGCAGGGTCCGCCGCAATCAATTCCAGCAGATTATTTTCCTTCCCTTCCACTTTCACATTTTTTCCCGCTTCCATGGAGAGGGTACGTATTTTTTCATGCAGTTCCTGCCTGTCCCCGCCGGCTTTTACCGCATCCATCATAATATTTTCCGTTGCCATAAAAGGCAGTTCGCTCATCAGCCGCTTCTCAATCACTTTAGGATATACTACCAGCCCATCCACCACATTCAGGCATAAATCCAGAATTCCGTCTACCGCCAGAAAGCCTTCCGGAATGGAAAGCCGCTTATTGGCCGAATCGTCCAGAGTCCTTTCGAACCACTGGGTAGCCGAAGTGATGGCCGGATTCAAGGCATCAATCATCACATACCTGGACAGGGATGCAATCCTCTCGCTCCGCATCGGATTGCGCTTATAAGCCATGGCAGAAGAACCAATCTGCCCCTTTTCAAAAGGTTCTTCCACTTCCTTCAAATGCTGCAGCAGGCGGATATCATTGGACATCTTATGGGCGCTGGCCGCAATCCCTGCCAGGACATTAGCCACTCTCGTATCCACTTTCCGGGAATAAGTCTGGCCGGATACCGGATAGCATTCCCTAAATCCCATTTTCTCCGCAATCATAGGGTCGATTCTATCAATAATTTCCTGGTTTCCATCGAACAGTTCCAGGAAAGAAGCCTGCGTGCCCGTAGTTCCCTTAGAACCAAGCAGTTTCATATGAGATAGTACATGATTTAAATCTTCCAAATCCAGACAGAATTCCTGCATCCATAAAGTGGCCCGCTTTCCCACCGATGTAGGCTGTGCCGGCTGGAAATGAGTAAAGGCCAGCGTAGGCTGCGCTTTATACTTGTCCGCAAAATCAGCCAGTTCCTTTATCACGTTTACCAGCTTCTTTTTCACCAGCTCTAACGCCCGGGTCATCACGATAATATCCGTATTGTCCCCCACATAACAGGAGGTAGCCCCCAAATGGATAATCCCCTTCGCCTTTGGGCATTGCACGCCATAGGCATATACATGGCTCATCACATCGTGGCGCACTTCCTTTTCCCTGGCCCTGGCCACATCGTAATTAATATCCTCAGCATGCTCTTTCAGTTCATCAATCTGTTCCTGGGTAATATTTAACCCCAGTTCCTTCTCCGTTTCCGCCAGGGCAATCCACAGCTTCCTCCATGTCCTGAACTTCATATCCGGAGAGAAAATATACTGCATCTCCCTGCTGGCATATCTTTCCGAAAGCGGGCTTTGATATCTGTCTGTACTCATATGAATTCTCCTTTATATGAAATATTTAAGTAAGTATCCATATGAAGTATATAACAGTTCCCTTTTTTAGTCAAATGGCCATTGCACAGGGAAAAAAATTCGGAAAAAAATTTAAGCGTAACAGAGAAGCCGAAAGGCCAAACTACTGCCATTAAGCCGTAAACTTTCCGATAAATTCCCTGACCCTTTCGTTAGGATTGGCAAAGATTTCTTCCGGTGTACCTTCCTGTCTGATAACGCCCTGTTCCATAAAAATAATGCGGTCGGAAAGTTCTCTGGCAAATTGCATTTCATGGGTAACGATAATCATGGTCATATGCTCTTTGGCCAACTCCCTTATGACCTTTAGCACCTCACCGGTCAATTCCGGGTCCAGTGCAGAAGTGGGCTCGTCAAAGAAAAGGATTTTGGGCTGCAGCGCCAATGCCCTGGCAATGGACACTCTCTGCTGCTGGCCGCCGGAAAGCTGGTATGGATAGGCATCCTTTTTATCCTCTAACCCCAGCTGGCAAAGCAGCTTCATGGCGCGTTCCTCCGCTTCCTTTTTCGGCACCTTATCCACACTAATGGGCGCATCGGTGATATTTTTCATCACACTGTAATGGGGGAAAAGGTTAAAATTCTGGAATACCAGCCCGAAATGTTTGCGTATCTCCTTTTTCTTCTGCTTTCCCGCATAAATGCACCGTCCGTCTTCCTCCCAGGCCGCCGCCTCCCCCAGATATTTCAGTTCTCCCCCATCCATTTTTTCTAACATCGTGGCACACCTGAGCAACGTAGATTTGCCGGAACCAGAAGGCCCGATGATGGATACCACCTCCCCTTTCCTCACCGATAAGGAAATATCCTTCAAAACCTCCACACCGCCAAAGTTCTTTCTCATATGCCCAATTTCCAGTAGATTCATCCCATTTTCCTTTCTTTGTTGCTTTTTACCGATAATAATTCATCTTTTTTTCTATATATTCCATGCCAAAAGCCACCGCCAAATTAAAAATATAGTAGAAAACACCCGCCGCCATCAACGGCATTACACTTGTTTCCTTCGCCGCAATCTGCTTGGCAATGGTAAACATCTCAGCCTCTGCCAGAACAAATGCCAAAGAGGTATCCTTCACCAGAGTGATTGTCTCATTGGTCACCGGCGGCAATATCCTTTTCATAACCTGGGGCAAAATAATTTTAAAAAAGGTCTGCCCCTTGCTATAGCCCAGCACCTTCGCCGCTTCATACTGCCCTGCCGGCATAGATTCGATACCGGAACGGTATATCTCCGCAAAATAAGCCGCATAGTTCAGCACAAATGCCAAGATTACCGCTGTAAAACGATACCCCGATGAAATACGGATTCCGAAAACATAATAGGGGGCAAAATACACCACAATCAGCTGCAGCATCAGCGGAGTTCCGCGCATCACCGAAATATAAAATTTGCTTAAGCCTTTTACCACTCCCCTCTTGGACATCCTCCCGAAAGAAAGAATCAATCCTAAAGGCAGGGAAAACAGCAGTGTCAATACGAAAATCCCGACAGTGGTTCCCATCCCCTTTGCCAGCTGCAGAAATATTGTTGTTATACCCATGATATACCTCCATATCAGAACAGTGTACTGCGAGTAAAGGAGTTCCATCTTCCCCTACTCGCCGCGCGGAGCGCACGTTGCGTAAGCAACAATTTCATCTGTGCGCTCCTGCGCATAAAAAAGAATTGGCCCAGCGGCCAATTCCAAAGAATGCTTCGCATTCTTTCCTGGCGACTTACAACGCTGTGGCGTAATATCCTATATATAAAAAAACCGCTGCCATACATTATCCCGCAGCGGTTTCCCGGTACTGTGCAAAAAGGTCTTCACTCCCGCACCCAGCGCCGTACATTCCCATCGCGCCGAAAGGGAACGTGTCAAAACACCAATTATTTTCCAAGGCATACGCTGTCAGTCAGCCCGAAATCCGCATACTTTTCCGCAATCTCCATAAAAGTACCGTCATCCACCATTTCCATCAGCGTTTTTTCCACCTGGTTTTTCAAATCTTCATTTCCCAGTTTAAAGCCAATCCCATACTGCTCGCTGGCCAAAGCCTCCTCTAACATCACAAAAGCGTCTCCCCGGGAACTAATCTGGTAATTGGCAACACCCACATCAATAGCCAAAGCATCAATAGCGCCCTGCTCCAAATCCATAAATGCCACGTTATAATCGCCGTATTGCTGCAAATTTGCAAAAGTTGCCGTCAAATCCGCCGCATCCCCTTCCAGGGCGGCCAAAGCGGAGGAATCTTTCTGCACACCTACCACCTTGCCTGCCAGATCGGCCTGGGAAGCAATCCCTGCGTCTGCCGGCACTACAAACATCTGGCTGTTATCCACATAAGGCACGCTCCAAGTGTAGCTGTCCTCCCTGCCCTGCATGGTAAACCCATTCCAGATACAGTCAATCGCCCCTGACTCCAATTCCATGTCCTTCGCGTCCCAGTCGATGGGCTGTGCCACAAATTCCCAACCGTTGCGCGCACATACTTCCTTTGCCAAATCCAAATCAAAGCCTACATATTCCCCATTCTCATCCATATAACCATAGGGCGGGAATTCCGCATCAAAGCCTACGGTAAAAGTATCCCCTTCTCCCTTTGCCGCTGCCCCATCCTCAGCCGGAACTGCTGTATCTGCTGATGCTTCTGTATCTGCTGATGCCTCTGTATCCGCTGTGTTTTCTGTGGAAACAGTAGTTTCCCCTTCCGCCGCAGCTGCTTCCCCTGCCCCGTTTGCATCCGCGGATGCCGTATCCGCCCCGTTTCCGCAAGCGGTAAGAACTCCTGCCGTCATCGACAATACACATAATAATACCAATAACTTTTTCATAATTCTCCTCATTTCTGCACGGCTTTTGTGACCCGGCATTCCCGGGGCTTTACGCATGATAAGTTTGTGGATGCCGCGCAGACACAAACTTGGGATTGAAAATTTTTAGTTTTCAATCATTTTTCTCATTGCTGCACTGTTTTTATTCACTTTGCTTTACTTTACTTCACTAACATGCTAACTCGGTAGCACGCTGACATATTATCACAGTGCACTCCGATTGTCAAGGATATTTATGTCCGTTTTATGACTGTGTTTTATGATACCCGTTTTATGATACCCCGTGACAGTGAAGTCCTCCTGCTTCCCTGTTGCGGAATCCGCCCAATTCAATTTTTGCCTGCGGCAAAAGGCCGGATTCTTTGCCACATCTGCACATTTATATTCCGGACTGTTACGATATCCCAACCGCATGAGGCAAATAATTGGCCCTGTTGCAAACAACAGGGCCAAAATAATATAAATATATTCAAGTTCCACTTTACTTCCCGCAATAGGCTTTGATTACCAGCTCTTCTCCAATGTCATATTCCAGTCCAGGCTGTACGGGCTGTCCGATGCTGCCTTCAAATCCTCATAGATTCCTCTTCTTTCCTCGCTGCTTTCCCCTGCCCAGTATTCATAGCCTACCATATAGCTATCAATGAAGGAATCCCAGGAATCGAAATTCTGCTGGATCACCTGTGCCGCTTCCAAAGCTTTATCCAAGGCTTCCGTTTCACTGTAATATCCCGCAATATAGCAGCTGGATAACACGGAAACCATACGGCTGTAATCCCAGCCGGACATAACATTCACGCCATTTTCTTCATAACTGTTATATAGCTGGGCATACTGCTGTGCCTCATCTTCTGTAAAATCAAAGTTATCCAAAAGGAAATCAGCCCTCTCCTCTACGGATACATCGGCCAGACCAACCTCTGTCAGCATTTCCATCTCTTCCTCAAAATCCGCCCTGTGCCCTTCGTTCATCAGCCAGTCCAGCGTTTCGTCTGCGGATGCCCTGTCCGTGATATCCCACCACTCGGACAGCATCGCCTGCTGGGAAGCCATCGTTTCGTCATTGGCCGGCATCGTACCAAATACGGTATAATCCTGGCTGTTCACTGCCGTCAGGACAGCATACGTTCCGTTAATCCATAAAATCGTATCCGTTGTTTCCACTGTGGAATTATTTACCACTTCCGGCGCATTTTCCTTGAAAGAAGCGCTCACCTTATTCACATATTCCATCGTCTTGTCATTCAGTCGATTGCCCACATAAACAAATGCATAGTACGCATAGTCGGATTCCCCGTAAATAAAGTATCCTTCTCCCTTGGTGCCCTCAATGCTGATTTTGCAGTTAAAAGCTTCCAAATTTTCAAGGCCCGGCAGCGTCCCTGTGCTGTCCGTCATGTCTGATATATCATAAGTGTCATCCATGGCAGCTTTGATATCATCAATATTAGCCGCATCCACCCCTTTAATCAGCTGCATAACCATCACACCGTCATTGCCGTTTTTGCTGGTAGCCGCAATCCATCCGTCCACCCCGGCATCTTCCGTCACCCAGTCTTCCGCCAGCATAATGCTAACCGTACCGTCCTCGGATGCAAACTCTTTCATCGGCTTATCGGCCTCGCTTGCCCCACAGCCTGCAAACGCAGCCACAACCAAAACAGCCACAAGCCATACTAATGCCTTTCTTACCTTTCTCATGATACTCTTCCTCTCCTTTATCTTTTATTTTTTATACCAAAAACGGATTATATTTTTTCTCCGTTCCGATTTCCGTAGAATCTCCATGACCCGGATATACTTTTGTCTCATCCGGCAGAACAAACAATTTCTCTTTTACAGAGCGCACCAGGGTGCTCATGCTCCCTGTGGGAAAATCCGTCCTTCCCACCGATTCCTGGAATAAAGTATCCCCGCTGAACAAAATGCCATCGGATGCAAAATAGTAACAGCAGCTCCCTGCCGTATGGCCCGGTGTCGCAATCACCCTGCAGGTCATGCCCGCAATTGTAATTTCTTCCCCATCCTCTAAATATCCGTTGGGCTTTACCGTATAAGCCCGTCCGGCCTGCTCCGATACATTGTTCACCGCGTTCTCGCAAACATCCTTTTCCCCTTCATAAGCATATATCTTAGCCCCGCTCAGTTCCCTCAGCTTCCGGCTTCCCCATATATGGTCAAAATGCCCGTGGGTCAAAAGAATCCCCGCCACTTCAAATCCCTTTTCTTTCAGCGTTTCATAAATATAGTCCCCCCTGTCCGCCGGGTCCAGGCAAATCACCTCTTTGCTCCCCTCACGATATACAAAATAACAGTTTGTCTGGCAGATCCCCAAAATCATCCTTCCTACTTTCAATTCTCCCATACTTAACTCCATTTCTGCGCGGCCTTTGTGACCCGGCATTTCCGGGGCTTTACGCATGTCAAGTTTGTGAATGCCGCGCAGACACAAACCTGGGATTGAAAATTTTCAATTTTCAATCTTATATCCATGCTCCTTTCCAAATCCAGAGACATTACTGCATAACGAAGATTTGATTCCCATCTTACCCGGTAGTCCTCTCAATATCCACCACGCTTTCAATTGCCCCTATCTTATCGATAATCCTGTTCAGTTCTTCCCGGCTCCTCACCTCAAAGGACGTAGACATCGTGGCCAGGCCCTGCTTATTCGTCCTTGTATTCATGGACAATATGTCAATATTTTTCTCCGTCAGCGTGCGGGAAATATCTGCAAGAAGGCCGCTTCTGTTGTTGGCAAAAATTTTAATTTCTACCACGTATTTTTCCCCTGTCACTTCTTCCGGCGACTGCTGCCACTCCGCGTCAATAAAACGCACCCTTTCCATAGTCGGCATATGAATCACATTCACGCAATCCGTCCTGTGAATGGACACACCCCGCCCCCTTGTCACAAATCCGATAATTTCATCCCCCGGCACAGGGCTGCAGCATTTGGAAAAACGCACCGCCACATCATGAATCCCTTTTACCACAATACCGCCCTGGGATTTGGCACGCATATGCCTGCTCTGGTTCTCACCTACTGCAGAAAGCACTTCCTCATCGGTCAGTTCCTTTTTGTGAGTTTTATCGTACTGCTCCTGCATCTTATTAATAATCTGGCCTTCTTTCAGCCCTCCATGCCCAACGGCTGCACAAACCGATTCCCAATCCTTGAAACCATATTTCTTCATAATGCCGTTCATATACTCCGGCTTCATGATTTCGGGCATATTAATGGCTTTTGCCTTGCAATAGGCGGCCAGCATCTCTTTCCCCTTTACAATATTATCTTCCTTGCGTTCGTTCCGAAACCATTGATTGATTTTGTTTTTCGCCTGGGTGCTTTTCACCACATTCAGCCAATCCCTGCTGGGGCCTTTGGAATTCTGGGATGTAAGTATCTCGATAAGGTCACCGTTTTTAATCACGTAATCAATGGTTACCAGCTTCCCGTTTACCCTGGCCCCTATCATCTTATTGCCTACCGCGCTATGGATGTTATAGGCAAAATCAATAGGCGTGGAGCCGGCGGGAAGATTTTTTACTTCCCCCCTGGGGGTAAAACAGTATACGTTGTCCGAAAATAAGTCCAAATCATTTTTCAGCAGGTTCATAAACTCTTTATTATCGGACATATCCTGCTGCCACTCCAAAATCTGCCGCAGCCAGGTCAATTTCTCTTCTTCCTGTGCTTCTACCTTCTTTCCATCGGAAGCCTCTTTGTACTTCCAATGGGCCGCAATCCCATATTCCGCTGCCTTATGCATCTCATGGGTCCTGATTTGAATCTCAAAGGGCTGTCCGCTGGAACCAATCAGCGTTGTATGGAGTGACTGGTAGCGGTTTGGCTTGGGCATAGCAATGTAATCTTTAAAACGTCCCGGAATCGGTTTATACATCTCATGGATTACCCCCAAGGCACCGTAGCAGTCTTTGATTGTATCCACCACGATACGTACGGCAAATAAATCATAAATCTGGTCTATTGTTTTACCCTGATTTTTCATTTTTTTATAAATACTGAAAAAATGCTTCACGCGGCCGTCAATCTCTGCCTTAATGCCCGCATTTTCAATATGCTTGCCCACTTCATTGACAATGTCCTGAATATATTTTTCCCTCTCGCTCTTGCGGATGGCAATCTTATCCACCAGGTCATAATAAACTTCCGGCTCCAGATACTTTAAAGATAAATCATCCAGTTCCACTTTAATTTTGGAAATCCCCAGCCGTTGGGCGATGGGGGCATAAATGTCCAGCGTCTCCCTTGCAATCCTCTGCTGCTTCTCCGCCGGCATATGCTTCAAAGTCCTCATATTATGCAGCCTATCCGCCAGCTTAATTAAAATTACCCTGATGTCTTTGGCCATAGCCAGGAACATCTTGCGCAGATTTTCCGCCTGCATCTCCAGCTTATCCGGTGTCCTGTCCTCCTGATTTCCTCCAAACTGCAACTGCTGCAATTTCGTCACACCGTCCACCAGCAACGCCACATCAGAGCCAAATTCCTCTACGATTTCTTCATCCGTCATTATAGTATCTTCCACAACATCGTGCAAGAGCCCTGCTGCGATTGTTTCTTTATCCATTTCCAAATCAGCCAATATAATCGCAACGCATAAAGGATGGATAATATATGGCTCGCCGGATTTCCTTACCTGCTCTTTATGGGCATTATAAGCAATCCCATATGCTTTTTCAATCAAAGAAATATCATCCGATGGGTGGTACTTCTGCACATGGGCAATTAAATCCTGATACAGTTGTTCCGGACTTTGAAATTCCTGGATAGGTTCGATTCTTCCATCATCAAAAATCATTCCGGTGCTTTCCTCTGCCGTCAAATTCTTTTCTTCTGTCATATTCATCACCAGCCACAAATTACATTATTTCATAACTATATTGATTCGGGTGTCAAAAGCCCTGGCTGCGGAGTTCGCCTTCCATTGCGAGGAGCATTCCGCAGGGCAGCATTCAGAAAACCATATAAGCCAGTCCCTTACTTGCCTTCATAGCGAATCGCAGATTCCAGCCTGTAATCCTTCAGCTTTTCCCTGCCTTTCAGGCCTGCCAATTCCATCAACACCACAATGCCTGTCACTTCGCCGCCAAGGGATTCTATCAGGCGTATCATCGCCTCCGTTGTTCCGCCTGTAGCAATAAGATCATCTACAATCAGAACTTTTTGCCCTGGTTTGATAGAGTCCTTGTGCATTTCAATCGTTGCCGTGCCATATTCCAGCTCATAATCCACAGAAACTGTCTCACAAGGCAGTTTTCCCTTTTTACGGATTAATACAAACGGTTTCTTCAAATTATATGCAATGGGTGTGCCAAAAATAAATCCCCGGGATTCCGGCCCGGCTATTATGTCGAAATCCAGATCCGTTACTTTCTCCTGCATCGTCTGGATGGCCAGCTGCAGTCCATCCGCATCCTGCAGTACACTGGTTACATCCCGGAAAATAATCCCCTCTTCCGGAAAATCCGGAATACTTCTCACATAATCTTCTAACTTTTTCATCTTAACTCAAATTCCTTTCTCCGTCTGCCATCCCCGGACCATATACGCACTTTTCCTAATCCATTCTTTTAGTTCCAATAGAAATGATATCAATATATCATTTTCTTGTCAACATGCGGTACGTAATCACAGCAATCAAATTTATCAAACAATACAACCAGCACCATGTTCGCCTTTCAATTTCTTACAGGAAAACAATATCTCCGCTTATCAAATGGTTCATTTCCGATACCCCGTGGTTGTGACAGCCGCTACCATGTTCCCCAGTTCATCCAAAACATCTACACGGTAATAACTAATTGTCCGGCCATCTTTTATGCATTTGGCCTGGGCGATCAGGCTTCTCCCTTTTGCAGTTCCAAGGAAAGTAATGTTGGAACTTAGAGAGACTACACCCGGGTTCTGCCAGTTGGAGGCTACCGCAAAAGCAAAGTCCGCCAGCATAAAGGATACACCGCCCATTACTGCCCCAAGGGCATTTTTATGCCTCTGCGTCAACTGAATAATGCATTTTGCATATAAATTCCCAATTTCTTCTATCACAGCACCGTTTTCCGTAGCAAATCTGTCCTCTTCGAACATTTTCCTTACTTCTGTCAGTGATTTATCTTTCGGCGTCCTTTCTTCCATTGCCTTCTTCTCCGATATTTTTTCTTTTAAGTTCTTTTCTCTCTTGGCATTGTCCTCCAAGTTCTTATCTCCCACGGCCTTTTCTTTCAAGTTCTTTTCTCCCAATGATTCACTGCCCATTATCTCTCTATCTTCTTTCGTCAAAGTTCCATCTCCATCCCTGTATACAGCTGCATAACTCTTCCGCCCAGTTCTTCTTCTAAAATGTGGCAGGCCTTCTCCCCTGTGCAATGCCCTGTATACAATTTTTCCACTCCTGTTTTTCGTATCCGCCCCGCCAAAGCGCGCACCTCATCTTCCGTTCTTTCGTGAAGGTGAAAACCTCCAATTACGGCATACGCCCTCTTCCCTGAAAAAGCCTCTTCCGCTTCACGGATTATAGTATCCGCACCGGCATGGCAGCAGCTATTGAAAATCACCAGACCTTTCTCCGTATCAAATACAAGGCTTTGCTCGTGTGAAAAATCGTCCGCATGCCATATTCTTTTCTTTATATACATATGGTTTTTCCTGCCGATACCGGCAAGGCCTTCCGTGCTGTGGGGTATCAGGAAAACCCCCGGACATATCTCCTGTTTTCCTTCTGCATATGTAATTCTGTCCTTATATGCCTCCAGCGTTCCTTTCTTTATCCCGATATAGCGGGTTTTAAACAACCTTTTCTTGTAGCAGTTTTCCCCGCATCCTTTTCTCAGAAAAAAAGATGCTTTTTTGTTTTTTTCAAAAAAGTATTCCATTCCGTCAGCATGGTCGTAGTGCGCATGGGATAAAATGCCGTATTCCACATCCTCTATATCCACATGAAGCGTCTGCGCATTCATCACAAATCTATCCGATGCCCCTGTATCCAGAAGAATTTTTCTTCCATTATATTCTATATAGATGCAAAGCCCCCATTCCCCTAATAGTTCGCCGTCCGCAATGTTATCTGCAAGCACCGTTGCCTTCATTCGTCCTCCCTCCTGCTTGTATAGGCTCTCTGATTTTGTGTGCCTAGTATTATCCTTTATTATACTCGCTCCGCCCAAATTGCTCAATACCGTATGAAGCCGACTCCGAAAATTGATTTCCGCAAAAACCTTATTCAATTCCTGCTATTGCAAAGTTCTTGACCGAACTGTTACAAATCAAGTTCCGAAGGTCTCATGCCAAACAGTTTTCTCCTTATCTCGCTTTATCATTCACCGAATACCTAAAAAACAGGCATCGGCGGAAACTTCCATCCCGCCAATGCCCGTTATTCTTTTTCTTATTATATCGTTATATCGCCATACAATATAAACCGATATCGTTTACCGCATGATTAGGCGAATATTACATCATACCGCCCATTCCGCCGCCTGCCGGCATAGCAGGTGCATCTTCCTTAATGTTTGCCACAACAGATTCCGTTGTAAGCAGCGTGGATGCCACACTGGTTGCGTTCTGAAGTGCGCTTCTTGTCACCTTAGCCGGGTCAAGAATGCCGTCCGCCACCATATCCACATATTTCTCACGAAGAGCATCAAAGCCTGTGCCTACTTCGGATTCTTTTACTTTATTGATAATTACAGCGCCTTCCAGCCCTGCATTGGCCACGATGTGGTACAAAGGAGATTCCAATGCTTTCAATACGATGTTGGCACCGGTCTTTTCATCCCCTTCCAAAGTCTCTGCCAGTTTCTCCACATCTTTGGATGCGTGGATATATGCGGAGCCGCCCCCTGCGATAATACCTTCTTCTGCAGCTGCCCTCGTAGCGTTTAAGGCATCTTCCATACGCAGTTTTGCTTCTTTCATTTCTGTCTCCGTAGCAGCGCCTACGCGGATTACTGCAACGCCGCCTGCCAGTTTTGCAAGGCGTTCCTGCAATTTTTCTTTATCAAAATCAGAAGTGGTTTCTTCAATCTGCTTTTTAATCTGTGCAATTCTCGCCTGAATAGCTTCTTTATTGCCTTCGCCGTCAACGATAACCGTATTTTCCTTCTGAACTTTTACGGATTTCGCCCTTCCCAGCTGATCCATAGTGGTCTCTTTCAAATCAAGGCCTAGTTCTTCGCTGATTACCTGGCCGCCTGTAAGGATTGCGATATCCTCTAACATAGCTTTTCTTCTGTCTCCATAGCCAGGTGCTTTTACAGCTACTACGTTGAAGGTTCCGCGGAGTTTGTTCACAATCAATGTGGTAAGGGCTTCCCCTTCTACATCTTCTGCAATAATTAACAGTTTAGCGCCGGACTGTACGATCTGCTCCAACAGCGGGAGGATTTCCTGAATGTTGGAAATCTTCTTATCCGTAATCAGGATATACGGATCTTCCAGCACTGCTTCCATCTTATCCATATCGGTTGCCATATAAGCGGAAATATATCCTCTGTCAAACTGCATACCTTCTACCAGATCCAGTTCGGTCATCATTGTCTTGGATTCTTCAATCGTGATTACGCCATCGCCGGAAACCTTTTCCATAGCATCCGCAACCATCTTCCCTACTTCTTCGTCGCCGGAAGAAACTGCTGCCACTCTGGCGAACTGCTCTTTTCCGTTTACCTTAGCGCTCATTTTGGCAATAGCTTCTACTGCACAGTCTGTTGCTTTCTTCATACCTTTTCTTAAGATAATCGGATTAGCGCCTGCAGCCAGGTTCTTAATTCCTTCATTTACCATTGCCTGTGCCAGCACAGTTGCCGTTGTAGTGCCATCGCCCGCTACATCGTTGGTCTTGGTTGCCACTTCTTTTACAAGCTGGGCTCCCATGTTTTCAAATGCATCTTCCAGTTCGATTTCCTTAGCAATCGTAACACCATCGTTCGTAATCAACGGAGCGCCGAAAGATTTATCCAAAACAACGTTCCTTCCTTTGGGCCCTAATGTTACCCTTACTGTGTTTGCCAGTTTATTAACACCTGCTTCTAATGCTGCACGGGCTTCTGCCCCGTATTTTAATTCTTTTGCCATGATGACATAACCTCCTGATTTCATTTTGTTTCCTGGTTTCTCATGAATCTCCATATAATTCGAATATAATGCCTGGTTATTTTATATTTACCAGCCCTCCAATTACTGGATAACTGCCAGAATATCGCTTTGTTTTACAATGATGAATTCTTCTTCCTCAATCTTTACATCTGTTCCTGCGTATTTGGAATAAATTACATTATCGCCCACCTTTACTTCCATTTTTACTTCTTTGCCGTCAATTGTTCCGCCCGGTCCTACTGCTACTACTTCCGCCTGCTGCGGTTTTTCTTTGTTCTGCCCAGGCAGTACAATGCCGGATTTTGTTGTTTCTTCTGCTACTAACTGTTTCAATACAACTCTGTCGCCTAAAGGTACTAATTTCATTTTAAATGCCTCCTTATGTCAATTTAAAAATTTTTTTCGTCTTATTAGCACTCATTTTGATTGAGTGCTAATCACTAACCCATATATTAAATTCATATGCAGCGGTTTGCAAATGCAGTCACGCTAGTTAATATCCATTTATATTATCCATTCTCTTTTAATCTCATTTTTTCTTCCATTTACTCACTTTTTTATATATTTCACTTTTTTATAATTATTTTATAAAGTTCATTTTCTCATAATTTTCCATGACAATTTGGTTCTTTGGCTTCTGACGCCCGAATTCTATTATGCAAAAAAGAGCCATCTTGCGACAGCCCTTCTTTTCCTTCTATCCTTTCAGCCCTCTTCTGAGCCTTTCCTGATATCCTGGAGAATTCTTGATTTCCAGCTTATTATTAAACATTTCATACTCCGCATCGGACATCTTCTCTTCCAGGCTTTCCTCCACGTTTGTGCGGTAAACAATGCCCGTTGCCACGGAAGGGGCCAACACCTCATCTTCATCATAAGCCTGGCAGGCTGCCTGCACCCGGCGGCAATAGTCTTCCGCCTCCCCGTCTTCTGCCAGCGGTATCAGCACAAGGAATACATCCCCGTCAATTCTGCCGATAATATACTCGGCCCCTGCCTCCTTCTTTACAATAGATGCCACTACCTGAATCAGGCTGTCGCTTTTCTCCACACCAAAGTTATCATATACAAATTTCCAGTCATTGATGTTTACATTGATGACTGCCACCGGAACTGTCTCCGAGTCCTCTAACGCCTGCATTCTGGTTTTTATGTAATTCTTGTTGTAAACACCGGTAAGTATATCTTCGGTCTCGCCGCACTTTCTCTGGGCATTGCCCTGCCCCAGCTTCGATTCCAACTCATCAATATAGGAGGCCGATTCCCTGTGCATATATACTTCATTTGCAAGGGCTGTCAGCAGCTTCATGGATTCCTCCAGCATTTTTCCTGCCGATTCCTTTTTATCGTCCTGTACTTTATCATATTTCACATACATATGGCCTACAGTACGGTCAGCAACCCGTATTTTTTCTCCTGGTTTATTGACCACATCCGGCTCAAACCCTTCAAAATCCCCTATTGCCAGCGCTGTCTCCCCGTGTCTGTCCGTTAAAAGCAGCTCCATCCCATAGGTATCCGCCAGAACCTGCAGGTACTCTGCCAGCATATCCATTACATACAAATTTTTTATCGCATAATTCTTAATATTTTCTTTCAACCGCTTTTCAAAAGATACTTCATTGTAACTCATAGCACATCCCTCTCCTGACATAAAAATTTCCGTTTTTCTTTGTTCCAGTATACCTTTTTTTATGCGGTTTGTCTATTAATTTTCGGTAAAAAGTGCATGCAGAACAACAGTTCATCCCAGGACTTTGCACTTGCTGTGCAGTTAGCAGCCAATGTTCCTAAACTCACGCACCCGCCACAAAAGCAATCCCCTCTGCCTCTGTCAGATAAGCTTCCTGATATCCATTTCCATTCTGCACATACTCCATCGTTTTATGGGGCTTCTTTTCATTTTCTGCCTCTTCCCTCGTATCCGGCAGCCTCTCATAATCGCCGCTTTCCCTGAATTCTTTAAATGCTTGGTTCAAGGCCTGGATAATCATATCCCTGTCAGGGTCCTTGTCGCTGATACTTCCTACGGCGGCCGAGAATGCCTCCTGTGCCTCCTGTTTGGACTTACAGTTTTTCAGCCTGCTCTCCAGCTCCCTACGCAGCATCTGCGCCCTCAGCACTTTACGATACAGCTCCGGGTTCGTCCTGGCCAAAAAACTCATTTCCTCCGGGGTCAGCCTCTGTCCGGAACGCGCTTTTGCATATACCTTGGCCGCATAGGCCTCTTTCGACTCTTTCTGCTGACCTTCCTCCTGAAGGCTGCGTGCATAAGACATCAGCTGCTGCCCTAACATCGCATCAGAAACAGCCTTTTCCTTTTTTAACGTAATGTTCATCTCTCACCATACCCCTTTCTGTAAAGCATCTGTATTTCTTCATATATATTCCTGGTTTCCGTTATTCCATATTCTTTTTTCAGAGTTTTTCCTGTGCTATAGAAATCAAAACTCCGAACAAATCGCCATAATCTCCGCAATGCTCAATGACTTGCTAAGAGGGGCCTTTTCGATATAAACATCCTCCCCCACCGCCCGTTCCAAAGATATCTTTTCATTCATCTGCATGATTTCATCCTGTCTTGCCAGATACTTTTTCAGTGCCAGCTTCTCCTGCAATTTTTTCTGAATCCTTTTCTTCCTGATTCGCGCTTCCTGCAAAAGTTCCCGTTCCCTGCGGTTCTGCTCCCGGATGCGCTCCATCTCCTCGTCCCATTTCTTAAGTTTTTCCTTCCATTCCTCTTCCTCCTCCAACGCATCTTTCGCAGTTTTGCCACCATTCCTGATATACCTTCCCCTGGAAATATCTTCGCTTTCTTTTTCATTCACGCAGCCGGAAAATGTGTCATCCGGCGCACTGCTGTTATTTTTTCCGCCCACATATTCCTGTGCCCCTTCCGTATACATTCTGCTTTTCCCATAATCGTTAATATACATTTGTCCCTCCTCCAAATTCAAACACGGAAGGGAATGACTTTTTCCCCACCCGCCACTCGCCCCATAGCGGCTTGTTTCCTCTGCACAGGGGCTGTACACACAAAGGCGCAGATAATTGTGGACTCCGTCCGTTATCTGCGCTCTCCATAGCTTATATATTTTATTTTATCACCGTCTTACATAAATCCGTCCACCGCAAGCCCTTTCATATCTTCCTCCAAGAGTTCGGCTTCCTGCATAATCTTCTTAATTTCATCCTGCAGCTTCGCCTGCTCGGATGAACTCTCCTGGATAGTCTTTGTCAATTCTTCCTGTTCTTCCTTCTCTTCCTTTATATTTTCCAGTTTCTCTTCTTCCTCTTCCTTCTTCTCCGCCTGCTCCTTTGCCGCTTCCATTAGCTTCTCCAGTTCTTCATCCACATGCTCTTTCGCATCCTCCCAAAGCATGCCGATAATCGCATCGCTGGCTGCATCTAAAATGGAACCCGCCATCTTCTTTGCCGTCCGCATCCCTTTTCCGCCGGCCTCCAATATGGCCTGCTTGGTAGCGGTAATAGAGCTGGTATTGCCCATCCTTTCGTTCTGAAGTTCCTTTTCCATGGCGGCGATATGATCGATTATTTTATCGTATTCCAGACTGCGCTGCTGATATTCCGTCCGTTCCCCCAGCCCGGCCAGCCGCTCCAGTTCATCTTTTCCCATTGCGGCAAGATTGCCCGCTTCCATAAGGCTGCTGCCTTTACGGATTAATTCCAAGTCCTTCTGTTCCTGGCTGTCGGGATCTACGCCATATTTTTCCATAAGAGCATCCCGCTCTTCCATATAGCCCTTCCGCATCTCATATAAGGCTCTCATTTCCTCTTCTATTTCTGCATTTCTGGCCCGCAGTTCGTTCATGCCATCCGTTATCTTATTATCCTTGGCAAACTGATCCCGCAACACCTTTGTCGCCTGCTTCCTGGCCTGTGCCCGTTTCTGCTCTATCAGGCTGTTGATGCCATTATTCTTATTGCCTAAGAAAACAGTGCCGTTCTTTGTCTGCCCACCATTTTCCCCATACATCCCTTTTGCTGCATTTGTACCAAAACCTGCATTTCCATTAAGCCCTGCCAAATTCACCGTAACTGCTGCCATTCCTTATCCTCCCTGAAATCCATCTCAACGGACAAATCCATTTGTTCCGTCTTTCACTCCATTTCTGCGCGGCTTTTTGTGACCCGGCATTTCCGGGGCTATACGCATGCCAAGTTTGTGGATGCCGCCAGACACAAACTCGTTTACCTTGCTCTTGTATTCTATATCGGCACTCCCTCTATTTTTGTGAACATCCATATCCAATCTTTTCTAAAATTTAAGAATTTTCATGCTCTTTATTGCTGCGGACAGCCAGTTCCATACACTAACAGTTCCCTTTATCCCCCACGCCCTTCTCACTGGGTATAAAGCTGTCAAATATAAACAGATCAAAATCCTTCCTCCTGGCATCCAGTTCCTTCTGGCTCCTAATCGTCCACGCCACTGCCAGATTCCTATACAGTTTTTTGCAAATCTGCCGTGACAATGTCCAGTAATACTTATGGTTATATGAAATAAAATCCGGCTTTGTTATACAATTCAAAAGCATATGTTCTAATACGAAATAAAGAAGCCCCCTCGGCCCCTCCACCTGCAAAAATGCATCCGAAAGCTGGCCGCGCATCACACTGTTTCTATTCCTCCGGTACCAAATCAGGGCAAGGGGATTAAATGATTCAATACAGTACGTTCCCTTATAATCCTGCAGCAGCCTGTCTGCCGCAGGACATACAGACACATCCGTCCACTCCACTTTCAACTCCACAATCAAAGGCACCCTGCCATTTACCATTTTGAGGAAGTCCTCCATCCTCGGAATTTTTTCCTCCGTTCCATATAAGGAAAATTCCCTTAATTCCCCGTAAGAATAATCCCGCACCTTCCCTTTCTTTCCGCATACCCTCTCCAAAGTAAAATCATGGAAAATCACCGGCACATTATCTTTGGAAAGCTGCACATCCAATTCGATACCAAAATTATTTTCTACCGCCCGTTCAAAAGCCTTCATGGAATTCTCCGGGGCATCCCCCCGATTATCATGCAACCCCCTATGAGCATACATAACTCCGCAAAAAGGGGCCTTATCCGGCTTGTGGGTCATCCGCGGCATAATTGCCAAAAGGTATAATATAATTACTGCTGTTAAAATTATTAAAATAAATATCATGGTCATCACCTTGCGCACACGCTTTTGTATATTTTCCCTATCCCGTTCATTTGTCCGTCATACACTCATTTTTTGCCATTTGTTTTTACCGTTGTACCGTTTTGCTTTTGCCTTTCCCACACGGTTTAACCGAGGAAAAGATGCATAATATTCAAATCGTTTATAAGTTTTATAATCTCCTTTGTCCGGCTGCAGCCAAATTTCCGCAAAAGCCCCTTTATTTGTGTCTTCACCGTCACCGGCTCCACACACCTTTCCCTGGCTATCTCCTTCACCGTTTTACCTTCCAGCAGCTTCTTTATCAGTTCCCTCTCCGTCGCTGTCAGCCTGGAAATATTATTGATAAAAAACAGCAGGCTCTTTTCGCTTTTCTGAAGCCTCACATATTCCTGCATCACCACATTATGTACCTTGCGTTCCATAATCGGGCTGCCTAAATAAGCGCTCCTTATGTGGTTAAGGATTTCCTCTTCTTTACAGCCCTTTACGAGATAGTCAACCGCCCCTGCCCCCATCGCTGTCAAAATCATCTCATTGGTATCATGTACTGTGAGAAATATGATATTCGCATTCCCCAGCATTTCCCTTATCTGCTCGGTAGCCGTAATACCTGCATTTGGGTTTTCCATCTCTATGTCCATTAAAATAATGTCAAACTCAGTATCTGCCGCCAGCTCTACAATTCCTTTTCCGCTGCCTGCCGTTCCGACTACTTCCATATCCTCCTGCCTGTCAATTAGCTCGCGCATATCCTCCCGCAGCAGTTCGAAATCATCGGCTATCATAATCCGTATCTTTCCTGACCCTCTTTTTTCCTCCATCCTGCTAATAACCATGCCTTTCTCTCAACCGGCGCAAACTCGCGCCGCTTCTGTCCATGCACCACTGTATTCCCAGTTACATGCCCGCCGTACCATTTATATATTTCGGCAGCAAAATATAAAAACTGCTGCCCTTTCCCTCCCTGCTTTCCACCCTTAAAATTCCCAGATGCCCTTTTACAATCGCCCTCACATAATACAGCCCCATGCCCCAGTTATGGTTCCTGTTTTTGCTCGTATAAAAAGGTTCAAAAATTTTTTTCATCGCTGATTTCGGAATTCCCATTCCATTATCCCTGACTTCAATGACCGTATACACCCTTTCCTCATAGCTTAGCAGCGAAACCTTTCCCTCCGCCCCCCTCTCCGCCGCTTCTACCGCATCCTGCGCATTGATGAGCAGATTGTAAATGGCCTCACACAGATGCCCTTTATCTGCCAGAATGGATACATCCGCTTCCAACACTACCTCCACATCAGTCTCCGGATATTTTCCTTTAAACCTTCCTATTGCATTTTCCGCAATCTCCCCTATACGGCAGGGTGTCATATAAATGGAACTGGATTTTACCGAACGGTAAAGTTCCTCCATTCGCTCCAATAACGCTTCATTGATATTTTCCAGCGCCCCGATATATTCCTGCGCCTTTTGTATATCCTCCTTTTTTTCCATATCCAGCCCATTTAACCGTTTAAAAACCACCCGGTTTGCCAAAAGCTGATTCTTGGTGCTATGGACGAATACCAAAGTTCCTACCCTGGCTGTATTGTATTTCCTCTCCATTACCACCTCTTCCATATCGTTTGCATAGGCCTCCTGGGTATATCGCAGAAGACTGAAAAAACCCAATGCGCCGCAAATCACATTGACTGCCATCAATAAATAATAAGCCTTAATATCCCACATATGCTGCAAATATCCTATTCCCCTGTTCCATTTATAAGAAGCGCTGTAGAACCGGTACACCTGCCCGGGATCCTGCCCGCAGTAAAGCAGATACAGCCCGGAAATCGCAATCATACAAATAACAATCAGGCTGAACTGCCGCCGGAAAAAAGCCATCGTAATGGCAAAATACTCGTGCACCAACAGGAACAGGGCGGCCGCAATATACAGCAGCACCCATCCATAAGAAAAGTCTACCAGGAAATCCTGCAGCCTAGGGCTGTCCGCTGTCACCGCCTTATATATATCGGGATAATATATGATTAAAAAAACTGCCGGCAAAATAGCCGAAAGCCACTTTATCCGGGAATCTCTCCTGATAACGGAAATCATCGAATACCGCATTGCTATCTGCAAAAGAAAAAAAGGAAAAAGATATCTTCCCAGCGCTATCAGATAACCTATTAAATTAAGCGGAATCACCAGATATTGAATCTTTGTTTTCAGCCTCATGGATACAAACAAAAACTCTAGCATATCCCTGGAATAACCGCCCTTTTTCGCTGCAAAAATAAGTATGCCGCAAAATTCCAGCATCAGGCTGATGCACATGCCAGACAAAAAAAATGACTCCATATTTCTTTTTCTATATAATACAAAACCGGAAGCAATCAAAAAGACCCCCAGCAGCAAAACCAGCATTTTTCCTCATTTCCGCACGGCTTTTTGTGCATAATGGAGTTTGTGGATGCCGTGCAGACACAAACTCTGGATTGTTCTCCATATATCAATTAAGAGTAGTATACCACAATGGGATACTACTCTCAATCCATAATAACTTAATTCTTTTTGAACTGTTTCCTTATTTCTTCTTACTGTCCTGCTTCTATCATAACATCCAGCATTACATAATCGGAAACTGCGGGAACCGGATCTGCCTCAACAGCGCCTGCTGCGATAAAGCCTTCTTTCTGGATTTCATAATATTTCTCTACTTCGCCGTTCGCTGCGCCTTCGGAAACCTCTTTGCCTGTCAGCCAGTCAGCATCTCCCCTTTGCTCATATACGCTGTCATAATCCTGAGCAACCTGGGTTGCCACATACTGTGCCACTTCATCATAGTGATCGTCAGCCGCATAGTCCATGGCCTTGAACAGAGCCTTGGTAAACCTTACAAGGACATCCTTGTTCGCCTCTGCATAGGAAGGCATTACAATCCAGCTTGCAAGGGATACCGTAGTATCCGAAAATGTCATATTGTCGGACAATTTCGTAGCATCGCTCATTTCTTCAAGAATCTTCAAGCTGTTCGGAGACCATGTAGCACATGCATCCACACCGCCGGAAAGCATTGCAGTAACAATTGCGGAAGCGTCCATATCTACAGCCTCAATATCATCCATTGTCATTCCAACAGAAGTCAGGGAGTTCAACAGAATATCTTCGCTGGAACTTCCGGAAGAATAAGCTACTTTTTTGCCTGCCAAATCTTCTATTTTGGTAATGCCTGCACCGCCGATTAAAGCATCCCCGTTAGAAATATGGGAAAGTGCAAAAATAGATGCCTGGCCGTTGATACACAGTTTATGGGCTCCCTGTCCAATATAACCGATATCAATGCTGCCGGATTCCATCGCCGCAATAATCGTAGGGCCATCTGCAAACTCAACCATTTCCACAGTTATGCCTACTTCATCAAAATATCCTTTTTCTTTTGCAGTAAGCACAGACCAAAGGCTTCCGTAGTTAGGCATATAAGCGATATTTAATTTTACCGGTTCATAGCTTTCTTCTGCTGCTTCTTCTGCAGGGGCTTCTTCCTCAGCCGGCGCCTCTTCTTCTACAGGCGCTGCCTCCTCAGCCGGTGCTGCTTCCTCTGTAGCTGCCGTATCCTCTGCCGGCGCCGGAGCTGCAGGTTCCGGCGAACTGCCGCAGCCAACAAATGTGGCCACCAATGCCAAAGTCAACAGAATACTTAATACTTTCTTCATCTTTTATCCTCCTTATGGTGAACTTTGTTTATAGATAAATATCCGCATATACGGAATATTTACTATCGTTTTACTTTTTCCCTGACAATTCTCACTACAGGGCTGCTTTTGCGAATATCCCTTTTATTTTCTGACTTCCAAATATTCCTGATATACCTGACCCCAAATATGATTTTTCAATTCCAGGAATTCCGGGGCCATCTTCGTCTCCTGTGTACGCGGATACGGGATATTCACATCCACGACTTCCTTAATCCTTCCCGGCCTTGCGCTCATGATAATCACTTTCTGCGCCAGAATAATGGCTTCATCCACATCATGAGTGATAAAGAAACAGGTTTTCTGCTCCTTTTCCCATGTCTCTAACAATTCTGACTGCAGCTGCGTCCTCGTCTGCGCGTCCAGTGCCCCGAAAGGCTCATCCATCAAAAGCACGGACGGATTCACCGCATATGCCCGGGCGATGGCTACCCTCTGTTTCATTCCGCCGGACAGTTCCTTTGGATAATGGTCCAGGAAGTCCTCCAGCTGCACCATCTTTATGTATTTCATGGCTATTTCTTCTGCCTCTTTCCCCTTAATGCCCTGAAGCCCCAGGCCGAACATAACATTTTTTTTCACGGTCATCCAGGGAAACAGCGCATACTGCTGAAATACAACGCCCCTTTCCGTTCCCGTTCCTTTTACTTCCTTACCATCGCAATATACCGAACCGGAAGACGGCTCCAGCAAGCCTGCAATGATATTCAGCAAAGTGGATTTCCCGCAGCCGGAAGGGCCTACCACACAAATAAATTCATTTTCATAAATGTCAAGGCTTACCCCGTTTAACGCCACCATCTCTCCATTGCGGGAATTGTAAATCTTTTTGACATTATCTATCTTTAATTTTATATTTCTCTTTTCTCCTGCCATCCCGTCAGTTTCCTTTCTAATAATTTAATCACCTTTTCCACTGTAATACCGATGATACCGATAATGATGATGTACAAAAGCATCGGCTCTGACTCAAAACTGTTATTCAATGAGCGGATACGCATCCCCAGGCCGGCGCTCGCCCCTGTGGATTCCGCCGCAATCAGCGTTGTCAAGGCAACCGAGGCTCCCAGCCTCACAGCCGTCATGATGAAAGGTAATGTAGCAGGGGCGATAACCTTTAAAAAGATATCCTTATCCGTTGCCCCCAGCACCCTTGCCGCTTTAATCAGCGTCTCATCAATATTGATAACCCCTTGGTAAATTGTGATAGTCATTATCAGGAAAGTAGCAATCGTAATAACGATAATCTGCGGTTTCCGTCCTACCCCGGCCGAAATAACAACCAAAGGTACATACGCCAACGGAGGAATATTCCTGACAAACTGAATCCAGGGTTCGATAATATTCCTCACCGGCCTGTACCATGCCATCAAAATAGCAGTCGGCAGTGACAAAACAAACCCAAGAACAAAACCGGCACTAACAGAAATCAAACTGCTCTGGATATCTTTCCAGAAAACCCCTCTTTCTATCATTGTCTGTGCAGACTTAAGCGTAACCAGTATATTCGGAAAGCTTCTTGCCGTCTTCTCATTCAAGGATAACAGATACCATAGAACCATAGCCACCAGGAAAGAAATAAGCAGCCATACTTTACTTGGGATTTTCCCACCTTTGTTTTTATCTTTCATCGCAGTTTTCCTTTCTTTTTCTTTTTTTGTGCAAACTATGTTTTTATTATAGAATAGAAACGAACAAACAGGGAGTATGAAATTTTTTCATACTCCCTGTCTGTTTCGCTGCTGTTTTTCTACGGCTTCCTCAAAGAAAAATGCCTTATAACAGCCCTATCCTCTTTCTGCCTTCTTATACCGCTCCGCCATTTCATCCAGGCCCGCGCACTCCACCAACGGCGCTTTCCCTACCGATCCAAACTGGACAATCAGCGTACCTACCACTTCCTTTACACCTGCCTCAATGCATCCGGTGATGGCCGCCACATCTTCATCAGGAACAATCCCTTTCATCAGAGTTTCCATAATTGGCGTCAGGAATACCCTTGGGTCAACCTGTGACTTGTTTTTTTCCAGCAGTTCATAAATCTTCCCGATAGAAGGGCTGTTTTGCTTCTCCGGATATTTTGCAAAAAATTCTTTCATATTCCGTGTAACCGCAAGGCGGATATCGGTATCCACGTTTATCTTGCCAATTCCGCAGGGAATTGCCTGCCTTAGTTCTTCAATGGAAATCCCATATGCATTGTGCACTTCCCCGCCCAATCCATTAATTTCATCCACAATATATTTGGGAACCGTGGATGATCCATGGGAAACTAATACCCCAAATATATTTTCATGGTTCATACATTCCTTGATAGCAATGGCAATCTCTTTCCTAAGCTTTACATCCTTTCCTTTGGAAGGCCCGTGCATGGTGCCATAGGAAATCGCCAGACAATCCACCCCTGTTTTACGGAAAAACTCTACCGCATGCATGGGATTCGTATAGGTGGAGGAAGAAGAAAATACATGGTCCTCCACTCCGGCCAGCACGCCCAGTTCCCCTTCTACGGTGATTCCCCTTTCATGGGCATATTTCACCACTTCTCTTGTCAATTCTATATTTTCTTCAAATGGAAGCGATGATCCATCGATCATGACAGAGGTATAACCGCCGTCAATCGCTGCCTTTACGGAATCAAAATCTTTGCCGTGGTCCAGATGGAGCACTACCGGTATGGGGGAATTTTCCCCATATTTTTTTACCGCTGCGGCAATATTTTTTGCCCCCGCTTTTTTATCTTCCAAAGTCGCGTTTAAAAAATCCGTCCTTCCGCCCATAAACCCATTGGCTAAATCCGCGCCCTGCAAAATCGCTGCGGAGCGGAACATTTCATGTACTTCAATGACCGCTTTCGCCTGCGCTACCGCATTCACATTAAACGCCCCCTGGGCAAAATGATATTTATCCGTTGCCTCTAACAACGGCCTTAAAGGTATTAATGCCATAATATTCCTCCATATATTTTATCCATAGAAACCTCTTTGAAGTTCCTTGTGCCGGATTTCGCGAAACTGTCCGCATAGTCTATTTGCTTATTTGTTTTCCCATCACGAATGTATCCGTTACATTGTTTTCTTCATCCAGCACCACCAGATCCGCATCTTTCCCCTCCGCAATGGAGCCTTTTTTATCAAAAACGCCGATTAACTTCGCCGGGTTCTCCGTCAGCAGCTTAAGCACTTCTTCCAGAGGCCTGCCGGTGAAGGCCATGATGTTCTTTAATGCCTGCCCGGTAGTTAATGTACTTCCGGCACGCACACCGTTGGAGGCGAGTTTCGCATCCCCATCCACTACTACCACATCATTTACCCCCAGTTTATAATTACCGTCAGGAAGCCCTGCTGCCATAATGGAATCGGTAATCGCAACTACCCTGTCAATCCCTTTCGTTTTAATCAAAAGGCGCACTACCCCGGGATGGAGATGCCTCCCGTCACAGATGGCTTCGCAGTAAATATCGGATTCCAACGCCGCCCCCATAATCGCCGGAAAATGCTGATGCAGCAGCTTCATAGCGTTGAAAATATGAGTACAGGACGCCGCCCCGTTTTCAATTGCTTTCATGGATGTATCATAATCCGCACCGGAATGCCCGATAGCTACTACAATACCCAGTTCCTTTATCAATGGTATGGCATCTACGATTCCGTCAATTTCGGGTGAAACAGTCAGATACCGGATATTCCCTTCCGCCGCGTCCTGATATTCCTTTAACAGTTCCACATCCGCATCCCGCAGCAGATGTTCCGGCATGGCCCCTTTAAATTCTTTTGCCAGAAAAGGCCCTTCCAGATGAATCCCCAAAAGGTTGGCCCCGTTGCCTTCCATTTCTTTATGCTTTTTAAACTCATCGATACACCACAGCGTCTGTTCCTTTGTATCCGTCAGCACAGAGCACAGCCATGAAGTAGTTCCCTGTGTTGCCATGAAATGCCCGATTTTCTCCAATTCCTCTGCGGTTGCCGCATTCACATCCACGCCTACCGCCCCGTGAGAATGTACATCGATAAATCCGGGAACTACCTTTTTCCCTGCCGCATCGTATACTTTTGCCCCGTCTTCCGGCCGCTGCCCCAACGGGAGCACATGGATATACCCGCTTTCTATGCCGATGGTCTTCTCCTGAAATACCCCATCCAAATACACTTTACCGTTTACAATATACTGTTCCATTTTTCCCTCATTTCTGCGCAGCTTTCACTTTCACCTTTTCCCCAATTTCTACACAGAATTTTGTTCATGACAGAGTTTGCAGCATCATAGCATCCGCAAACTCTTTGACCCCGTTAAAATTCCATGGTTTGGCCTTGCATTCTTCACGAATCCATGCCAGGTGCTCCAAGCTTTGCCAAGTTTGTGGATACTGCGCGGACACAATTTTTAGGCAAAAGCCTTTTAACAGAAATCCTTCTGTTTAAAATGGTAATTTATCCCTGCTGTCTTTACTGCCTACTCCGGCAGATTTGCCACGAATTCCGTAAACTTTATATTGATATCCGGATGGCTCTGCAGTAAGCTGACCGGGAAATGGGCGGAAGGTTCGCCATAAGCCGCATGGCGTACTACGCTCCGGTGCCAGTCACGGAAACATCCCAGACGGATTTTTCTTGCATGGGAGATCTCATAAATCCCTATGGTAATACAATAGTGGGGCATATCGTCCAGGGCTCCGTTTAAATCCCCAATGGAATTTACCGCCCTGGTTTCTCTGGAAATATCCAGTACCCTTGTTTTTAACGAAAGGAATTCTTCCCCTGACAGTTCATCCTGCGGCTCATTAAAGGCCACATGCCCGTTGATGCCGATTCCTCCAAAAGCAATGTCCACACCGCCCAGCTTCTCTATTAACTCCGGAATATATCCTGTGTTTTCCGGGTCGGGAAATACCCTCTGGCTTTCCGGCATCACCAATTCCGGCTTTATCTGTGTATACACTGTCCGTTCCATAAATCCGCGGAAACTCAGTCTATGCCCCTTATCAATCCACTTTTTATCGTCTGTCAGATATTCGTCCATATTGATGAACCAGACATTTTTCAAATCAATATTCCTGCTGTTCACGATGTCCACAAAGTACGGATACTGGCCTACAGGGCCAACCGGGCAGATAAATACCGTTTTCTCCCCAAGGCTGTTTTTCCTTTCGATTTCTTCCGCCATTTCCTCCGCTATTGAGCGGAATACCGCAGCATTATCCTCCATCACAATCAATGGTATCTTCGGATTTTTTAACAATTCCTCTTTCGTATAATAGTAATAATCATGCATAACCTATACCTCTCTATTCCAGTTCCGCATATGCCCTTCCAGCGCCCTTTTTCACGCAGAGCAATTTCCAGCCGCTCTGCGTCTGTAAATTCTCTGGGGCGCTGTCCGGCCATATGCTGTTTTCCAGTTCCGCATATGCCCTTCCAGCGCCTTTTTTCACGCAGAGCAATTTCCAGCCGCTCTGCGTCTGTAAATTCTCTGGGGCGCTGTCCGGCCATATGCTGTTTTCCAGTGTTTAACCGTTATAAATTTCGTCTTTCATCATCAGGTGCACCGCACTCTTCTTAAAGGTCAGCGGCAGCGCCAGTATATTCGGGTTTTCCCCCACATATTTCCGCTTTGCATCTTCCAGCGCTTCCTCTATCGTGGCCCTGGTCTTTAATCCCATCCCTCTGGCATAGCCAGGCTCCTGGGCTCCGCAAATATAGATGGCTGAGGTGTTCATTTCCGCAATATGGCCGCAGGAGATCATGGAAAATCCGTGGAACGGATGGAATGCATTGGCATATCTGTATTTTCTGATATATTCTTCATTGGTGGCAAAATATTCTCCCAGCCTGTTCATATCCGGCAGAGTATTCATCTGATCCGTCTGGAACATATCATACATTTCACGCAAATAAGGCCACAGTTCATCATGAAAATATCCGTTGCAGATGGAAGAACAGATAATCACGCACCTATCGCTCATCACCCTCTTATGCCGTATTACCTGTGCGGAAAGGGCCTGCATCATCATAATCGGGTTTGTTCCCATCCCTTCCCCGTAATGGAAAAACTGGGGCATACCGAAAATCATCACATCATATTTCTTCTCCGCAAAAGGTACATAGGTCCTTTTATCCGCCACTTTCCAGGAAGCGGGCTGCATTTCTTTGGCATATCCGGAAAAAACAGCAATCTGCCTGGAGGAAGTATCCAGGACCGCATCGCAGCAGAAAAACTTCTTTCCCATACATTTTTCCATATGCTGGCCGATTTCATCGAATTTGGTCCGCATCATGGAATGTCCGCTCACCGGAACAAAATCCTTCTGGTGCATTACCTTCGGCACATGATGGGAAGCAATGGATCTCCAATGGGTAATCCCCGTAGCGCAATGCTTATAGCCGCCGGAATACCCCCCATAAGGATTGCCCTGGGTATGTCCGATTAAAATAGCCACGTCGCTGTCATACACATACTTATTCATCAGTACCGGGTCGCCCCTGTCCGTCAATCCCAGATCCACCAGATGCTCATAATCCTCGCTGTCATGATTAATAATCTGTCCGCAGTTCCAGAACTCCTCGAACAGTTCTTTTCCAAGCACGCCCCGGATTTCCTGCTCCGTATTTTTCCTGTGCAGCCCATTGGAGCAAATCAGAAGGATATCCTTTTTCTCCACTCCCGCCGCATATAACTCTTTTAAAATCAGCTTAATCGAAATCTTCCTGTGGGAAGTTGGCTGCTCGCCCCCCTTTACCCTGTCAGGGAATACGATTGTCACCTTAGACCCTTTCTTCGCCAGTTTGGAAAGCGGTTCCATCCCCATAGGATTCCTCAAAGATTCCAACGTTTTTGCTTCCAGTTCTTCTTCCGGGATACACGGCGGGTCCGCCACTGTTTCCCCCGGGATAAATACATCCGTACTATCCGGCAGTTCTGCTGCCATTGTACCCTGCCCATACTCAAATTCCAGTCTCATAATTACCTTTCCTTCCTTTCTTTTCTACTTTAAATCTATCCCATATTATTTTTTTAGGCCTTTCCCATATAAGTCCGAATAATCTCCAAATATTCCTCCGGATAAAAACCGATTTCCCCCTGGAATCTGGTCAGCGCTATCAGCCCTCCATCGATTTCCGGAATAGATGCCAGCATAGCGGCATTGTCTGCCTTTAGGCCGCCGCCGTAAGCTACTGGGAGGCCGCCGGTGCGTTCCTTTACAAACCGGGCAATCATCTGGATATAATCTTTCCCTGCCGGCGTCTTCCCCGGCCCGATAGACCATATGGGCTCATAAGCTATGGCCACCTTGGACATATCCACATCCTTCAAGCCTATTTCCAGCTGGCTGCCCAAAACTTCCTGCCATCTGTCCTGTTCCTCTGCACTTTCCCCTATACAGTATAAAACGGAAAGCCCGGCGTCCACTGCCGCTTTTATTTCCTGATTCAGAATCCGGTTTACCGCATCCGTATCCTTCACCCCGGCTTCCGCCATAATCCCCAGTTTATCTCTGCGCTCTTCGCAGTGACCGATTAATACGCTCGAACAGCCCATTGCCTTCATGGCCTTTCCTGTCCGGTTGGATGTAAAAGCGCCAAAATTCCCTCCTTCCTTCACATCTTCCCGGAAAATCCCCTGCGGCCCTATGGCCAGATTCCTGCTCCCTTTTGCCGCTGCCGCCGCTGACAGGAGATGTGCTTCGGGAAGGTACATCACGAATTCCACCTCATCCTCCCCATATTTTGCCAGGGCTTCCTTCGTGTTTTCCACGATGTAGGCCCCCCAAGCCTCCACCGGGGCAATACTGTTCACGCCGCCTAATTCCTTCGGGATATCGAACCTTTTTAAATTTAAATAAATATGCTTCATTTTTCACTCCATTTCTGCGCAGCCTTTGTGCGTATGTCAAGTTTGTGGATGCCGCGCAGACACAAACTTGTGATTGAAAATTTTCAATTTTCAATCTTTACCTCGTTTCCTGACGCACTTTGCGCCATACCCTATTTTCGTTAACCAAATTTATGCCCCGTGTTTTTCCAAACCGCCGGACTGTTTTTTACCTTATAGGATTTGGGTGTCAGACGGACATAAATTGATGAAGTGCCGAAGACACTTTTTTATTTTTATATCTTACTGCGCAGCACATGTTCCACTTCGTCCTTAAAGCTTATCATTTCCGGCAGTTCCCCATCTATCAGCGGTTTACACCACTCCACGAAATCATCTGTGATATCGTTGCCCCTGGAATTGATATATGTTTCCGGCATTACCCTCTCGTTCATCATGACCTCTTCGATGGGAATTAACGGAGTCTCTATGCTATAAGTTTTCCCCGGCTTTCTTTGGATGCCTACCATAACCCCCGTATGCCCGGCAACGGCTGCCCTGACCGCTTCCCGGCCTACCAGTATCGCCTCTTCTTTATCCACCTTGGACTGGAGCAGCATAGATGCCCTGCCGCAAAGCCCAGGCTTTTCGCTCCTTGCTTTAATCCCCAGCTTTTTGATAACCAGTTCCGCCAGATATGCGCTCACATCCCCATAGTAAATGGCTCTTTCTGTCTTAAAAATCGGCGGTACAATGGATTCCCCTTTTTCATTCCGCAGACCTTCGCTGACTACCACTACCACGCCGCCCAGTTCATCGTACAGTTTTTTTACATCCTCCAGAAATTCCTCCTCGTTGAAATTCCTTTCCGGAAGGTAGATTAAATGAGGGGCATCCCCCGCCTTCTCCCTAGCCAAAGCCGAGGATGCCGTAATCCATCCCGCATTCCGTCCCATGGCCTCTATTACACAAACATGGATGGGCAGTGATTTTACATCCGCCCCCACTTCCTTCGTCACTGTGGCAATATATTTGGCAGCGCTGGGGAAGCCCGGCGCATGGTCTATCATGGAAAGGTCATTGTCCATCGTCTTAGGGATACCTACCACATAAATCCCTTCCCCTTCACAAGCCTGGCTCACCTTGCCGCAGGTATCCATAGAACCGTTGCCGCCGTTAAACAGCACATACTTAATATTATTTTTCTTTAACACGGCCACCATCGCTTCATATTGCTCCTGTTCTAACGGAAACCGGGAAGAACCGATTGCAGTTCCCGGTGTCTGCAGCAGCAGTTCTATTTTCTCGTCCGAAAGTTCCCCCATATCCAGAAAATTCTCTTCTATCACCGCCTCGGAACCCCCGATAGCGCCATATATTTTATTTATTTCCGGATTCTTCTGGGCCTCCCTGATTACCCCATACAAAGAAGCATTCAGGACCGCCGTAGGGCCGCCTCCATGCACCACCAACAAATTCCCTTCCATATAATATAGAAACCCTCCTTTCTCCTTACACAGCCTCTCAGAACCTCCCTTGCCCCGCCCTTGCGGCATACTTCCCAAAGGATGCTCACAAAATCGGGCACAAAGAAATTCAAAAGCCTATTTAAGCGAACCGCCATGCTGCCTTTTGCCAGGCGGCGTCTTTTTTGTGCCATAGAAAATCTTTCTTTATTAACATGGTATCACATTCCGCTTTCCCGCCGTTAAAATTTTTACCCAAACGTTTGCGTTAACTTTTTCCCCATGATATAATAAATTTTATATAATATATTGAGAGCGTTTTGGAAAATTATTTCCGGAACAAACCGGCAGGCTTCTTCCGCTGCCGGTTACAAATATCCGGAGAAACATTTTTCAAACACTCCCCGAAGGAGGAAGATTCATGACGTTAAAAGAAATCGCTTCCTTAGCAGGGGTATCCCCTTCCACTGTTTCCCGGGTCATCAATCATCCCGGCTCTAAAGCCGCCAGCCGGAAAGTGGAAGATAAAATATGGCAGATTGTCCGGGAAACCGGATATATCCCTGATATCTCCGCCCGCAGCCTAAAACTTCACGGCACTTTGGGCCGCACGCAGGATTCCCCAAAAGCCATTGGCTGTTTCCTTGCACGTACCCATACCTCAGACCCCTTTTTTTCCAAAATCACAAGAGGGCTGGAACGGGAAGCTTTACGCAATGGCTACACAGTCAAATATATTTTTTCCTATCAGGATATGCGGCAGCCGGATATCCGGCAGGCCGTCCGGCAGACGAAGGTAGAAGGGGCAGCCCTCTTAGGCCGCCCGGATTCCAAAATGCGTTCCTTTTTAAAGGCTAATTTTAAAAAAATTATTTATGCCGGCCTAAACAACATCGATTCCGACTTTGACCAGATTACCTGCAATGCCTATCTGGCCTCCAAAACGGCCGTAAGCTATCTGGCCGAACTGGGTCATACCCAAATTGCCTATTTAGGGGAACGGAAAAACGAAATCCGTTACCGCGGCTACCTGGATGCCATTTCCCAGCTAGCCCTGCCGTTAAACCGGGAATATATCATCGATACCCCGCTTTCTACGGAAGGGGGATATCAGGCCGCCACCCGGCTTTTATCTTCTGAGAACAATATCACCGCCTTATTTTGTGCCAATGACTTAACCGCCATCGGTGCTATGAAGGCTGCAAAAGAAATCGGCCGCTCTATTCCACAAGACCTGTCCGTCATTGGCATTGATGACATCGAAACCTGCCAATACACAAAGCCAATGCTCACCACTATCCATATCCCCATGGAGAACCTGGGCACAATGACGGCCAAAATATTGATCGACCGGATAGAAACCGGCAAGCGTATCCCCATGAAAGTGGAACTGCCCTTCCGTCTCATCCGGCGCGACAGCTGTGCCGCCCCTTCCCCAAAGCAATAATGTATGGGCAGGCGGAAAATATAAAGCAACTATCAACCACACCAAAAGAAAGGAAAACATTATGTTAATCACATTAAGCAACCAAGGTTACACCATCGCTGTAGAATCATTAGGGGCAGAACTGAAATCTTATAAAAATGAAGCCGGAAAAGAATTCATCTGGAATTCCAATCCGGATTTCTGGCCTCGTTCCTCCCCCCTTTTATTTCCCTCCATCGGCAACCTGCGCAATGGAAAAACCATAATCAATGGCAGGGAATATGCGATTCCCAAACACGGTTTTGCCCGGGATATGGATATGGCCTATGAAAAGGACGGGGAAAACAAAATTACTTTCTCCTGCCGGTATGATGAGGAAACGCTCAAATGCTATCCCTTCCGTTTCCATTTTCAGCAGACCTATGAACTGGATGGCCCAGCACTCCATACCGTTTACCGCATTACCAATCAGGGCGATACTGACATGTATTACCACCTTGGCGCCCATCCCGGTTTCATGTGCCCGTTAGAAGACGGGGAAGCCTTCACGGACTATATTTTGAAGTTCCCCTTTGAGGAAACATGCGACAGCCCGGTTTATGACCTGGAAAATATGCAGTTTGACACCAGCCATCCCAACCGTCACCTGGACCATAGCGACACCGTCAAACTGGATTACTCACTTTTTGATATCGATGCAATCGTATTCCCGCATTTGCGGTCAAAAAGTGTACAACTCATCCACCCGGCTACCGGGAAAGGCATTCAGGTAGATTATCCCGATTTCTCTACCATCGCCTTCTGGACGCCTGCCAAGGTCCAGGCCCCCTTCCTTTGTATCGAACCGTGGAACGGAGCGGCCATCTTTGCGGATGAGGATAACGAATTCGCCCACAAACGGGATATCCAAATATTAAAGCCAGGGGAAAGCAGGGATTACCGGTTATCCTTCCGGCTGCTCCAGTAAAGGAAAACAGACATCATGAACGAAACTATTCTTATCTCTATTATAGACGGCCAGGGGGGAGGAATCGGCAGGCAGCTGATTGAAAAGCTCTCTGCCCGGCTGTCAGGAAAACCTAATATTATTATCCGTGCCCTCGGCACCAATGCCCTGGCCACCAACGCCATGATAAAGGCAGGGGCAAACGACGGTGCCACCGGTGAAAACGCCATCGTCCTCAATGCGGGGAAATCCAATGTGATTGCCGGCGTGATGCCCATTGTCATGCCCCACTCCATCCTGGGGGAAGTAACCCCCCGGATGGCGGAGGCCGTCGGTGCCAGCGAAGCCATGAAAATATTGATTCCCGTGCCCCGGTGCAATACGAGAATCGCCGTACCGGGCAGCGTTTCCTTAGGGCAGTGCATCGACCGGGCCGTAGAACTGATTGAGGAATATGTTTCCCATCCCGCTTCCTCTTTACATGAATAGATTTTTGTAACAGTTCAGCCCAGGACTTTGCACTTGCTGCAAAGTAGGACTTTTAAAAAAGTCCGTACGAGCACGTCAATTTAGCCAAGAAAGAATCTGCCCCTCGCCGAAGGCGATTTGGAATGGGCAGATTCCGTAACAGGGAAGCCGAAGGCTGAACTGTTACAGATTTTTTTATAGTAATTTTAAAGAAATTGAAAAAAAAACATTTTTGTGTATAATGGTATGAGTAGGCTGCAAAAGCAACTCGGAAATAGAGAAAAATATGAAAAATGAGGTTTTGAGATGATAAGTGCAAACAATGTTACACTGAGATTAGGAAAAAAAGCATTATTTGAAGATGTAAACATCAAATTTACCGAAGGAAACTGCTATGGCCTTATCGGCGCTAACGGGGCCGGCAAGTCCACATTCCTTAAAATACTCTCCGGTAAGCTGGAAACAACAACAGGGGATATTTTCATTACCCCGGGGCAGCGTATGTCCGTGCTGGAACAGGACCATTTCAAATATGACGAATATAACGTTATGGATGTTGTCATCATGGGCAATGAGAGGCTTTACCAGATTATGAAGGAAAAGGATGCCATTTATGCCAAGGAAGACTTCACCGATGAAGACGGCATTCGCGCCAGCGAACTGGAAGGGGAATTTGCCGAAATGAACGGCTGGGAAGCGGAATCGGATGCCGCTATGCTGCTCAACGGCCTGGGCATCGGCACGGATCTTCATTACTCTACCATGAACACATTAAACGGCAATGAAAAGGTAAAGATTCTCCTGGCCAAAGCACTCTTTGGCAACCCGGACATCCTCCTTTTAGATGAACCTACCAACCACCTGGATCTGGATGCCATTGCATGGCTGGAGGATTTCCTTATCGACTTTGACAATACCGTTATCGTTGTATCCCATGACCGTTATTTCTTAAATAAGGTTTGTACCCATATTGCGGACATCGATTACGGCAAAATCCAGCTTTATGCCGGCAACTATGATTTCTGGTATGAATCCAGCCAGCTTTTGGTTAAGCAGATGAAAGAAGCCAATAAGAAAAAAGAGGAAAAAATCAAGGAACTGCAGGAATTTATTTCCCGTTTTTCCGCCAATGCTTCCAAATCCAAACAGGCCACCAGCAGAAAGCGTGCCCTGGAAAAAATTGAGTTGGACGAAATCAAGCCTTCCAGCCGGAAATATCCATACATTGATTTTCGCCCTGACCGGGAAATCGGCAACGAAGTACTCTCTGTAGAAGGCCTCTCCAAGACTATAGACGGGGTAAAGGTTTTGGATAACCTCACCTTTACAGTTGGGCATAACGATAAAATCGCCTTTGTAGGCGGCAATGAATTGGCGAAAACTACCCTGTTCCAAATATTAATGGACGAAATGGAGCCCGATGAAGGTTCCTACAAATGGGGGGTAACCACTTCCCAGGCTTATTTCCCCAAGGACAGCACCAAGGAATTCGATAACGATTATACGATTGTGGACTGGCTCACCGGCTACTCTCCCGTCAAGGACGTTACCTATGTCCGCGGATTCTTAGGGCGCATGCTTTTTGCCGGGGAGGACGGCGTGAAGAAGGTGAATATCCTTTCCGGCGGGGAAAAGGTGAGATGCCTTCTTTCCAAAATGATGATTAGCGGTGCTAACTGTCTGATTTTGGATGAACCTACCAACCATCTGGACATGGAATCCATCACTGCGCTGAATAATGGAATGATAAAGTTCCCCGGCATCGAACTCTTTGCCTGCCATGACCATCAGTTCGTACAGACCACGGCTAACCGGATTATGGAAATCCTTCCCAATGGGCAGCTGGTGGATAAAATTACCACTTATGATGAATATCTGGCCAGCGATGAAATGGCAAGAAAGAGGACCGTGTATACGAATAAAAATGTAGAGGATGACAACTAATATCCTTTATCGGAAAATCTGCAGCAGGAATTTTTAAACTTCCAGAAAGAATAAATCAGGAGATGTGTTTCTTATGAATATCGTAGATTTGCATGTGCATTCTAATAAATCGGACGGAAGCATGAGCCCTTCCCAGCTGGTAGGGCTGGCGGCGGAAAAAGGCCTTTGTGCCTTTGCCCTTACAGACCATGATACAACGGAAGGTATCCCGGAAGCTATGGAGGCGGCCAGGCGGTATAACGATGCCTTAGCGCAAGGGATGATTCCTGCCCTTTCCAATAAGCTGCCGGACAAAGATGCTGCTTTGCCCGGCGGCCGACAGAAAGGGATGCCGCCACTTCCCCTGGAGGTCATTCCCGGCATTGAATTCTCCACCGAATACCAGGGGAAAGATATCCACATCCTGGGGCTCTATATTGACTGCGAAGCCCCTTTTTTTAAAGCACAAATCCAGGATTTTGTAGATTCCCGCATTCTCCGCAACCGGAAGATGTGCGCTAATCTACAGGATGCAGGCATTGATATTTCCTATGAAAAATTATTGGAAGCCTATCCTGGTTCTGTGATTACCAGAGGGCATTATGCGCGATACATGTTGGATCATGGATACGTGAAGAGCATGCCGGAAGCTTTTGAAAAATATATCGGTGACCATGCCAAATGCTACGTACCCAGGGAAAAAGTAACCCCATCCCAGGCGATCCATCTCATCCTGAAAGCGAAAGGGCTTCCCATCCTTGCACACCCCCCTCTTTATCATATGGGCGATGCGGAATTGGATACTCTGGTAAGCCTCTTAGCGGAGGATGGGCTGATAGGCATCGAGGCGATTTACAGCACCTATCAGCCATCGGACGAACGGCAGATGCGCTCCCTCGCCAAAAAATATGGCCTGTGCATCAGCGGCGGTTCCGATTTTCATGGAGCCACCAAACCGAATTTGGAAATGGGCAACGGATATGGCAGCCTACGCGTTCCGGAAGACATACTCCTGCAGCTGAAAATGCGCCGGGAACAATAAGTGTATTTAAGTGCGGCAGCCAAGCAGCCCGCCCGCCGCGAAGGCAGATAAAAAATACCGGAAAAGATATCATCATACATGGGAGAGACAGATAATGAACAATACGGCGAAAACGAAAATATTTTTTACAGATTTGGACGGCACCCTACTAACTGACGGCAAAGAAGTTACACCTGCCACTAAAGATACTTTACAAAAATGGACATCTGCCGGCAATAAGCTGGTTCTAAGTTCCGGCAGGGCTATTGAAAGCGTAAACAACGTGCGCATCTCCTTAGGACTGGATTTTCCCGGCATGTACCTGATTGGCTCCAACGGCGGTGAAATTTTCGATTGCGCAGTCGAACAGATGATATCCCGGACTCCGCTTACCTTCCGGCAGGTTTCCCTGGCTATGGAGATAGCCAAAAAAGAAGGTGTCCATTGTCATACCTATACGGATACCCATATCATAAGCCCGGCAGATGATGAGGAACTTCTCTACTACCGCCATGCCATCCATACCCCGGTCATTATCTGCGAGGATGTTTTGAGCGTCTTGGATAAAGAACCATGTAAATGCATCGCCATTGAATTGCATGATAAAAATAAACTGGAGCATTTCCGCCAGACGCTTCTCCCTCTTGTGGAAGGCGAACTGAATCTGCTCTACTCCAACGACAAATACCTGGAAATCTTTCCTGCCTCTTCCGGCAAAGGTGCTGCCGTCCGCAAATTATGCGGCATGCTGGATATTCCTTTGGCCAATTCCCTGGCTGCCGGAGACGAAGCCAACGATATTTCCATGATTCAGGCCGCTTCCATAGGAATCGCCATGAAAAATGCCAAAGAAAATGTAAAACAGACTGCCGATGTCATTACTCAAACGGACAACAATCATGACGGCCTTGTTCCTATTCTGTTGCAATATATTTAAACGCAAAACTGCTTTCGTACATTGAAAAGTCTCTTAAAAGCTGAACAGTAACGAGCTGTTACGGTGGAATTGAAAAAAATGTAAAATAAAGGTTGACAAATCTATAAGTTTTATGTAGAATATTCAATGGTGATACGCGACAGCGTTGATACCGATGAAATCAGATGCGCGAGTGGCTCAGTTGGTGGAGCGCGACCTTGCCAAGGTCGAGGCCGCGGGTTCGAGTCCCGTCTCGCGCTCTTTTTATTTGTACGGAAATGCTGATAAATACGGCATTTCCGTTATTTTTTTGTGTCTGCAAATTTGAAGACAGTTGAAGACAGTCTATAAAGCCTTTGTTATGAGGTCATATGTCTCTGATTCTGTAAGCGGGTTGTATATATATCCCAGTGTAGTAGTTAAACTGCTATGCCCAAGCATTTCTCTAACACAATCCAGAGGGACACCTTTTGCATTAAGCATACTTGCATAGGTTTTTCGCATTTTATGGGTGCTTTTTGTAGCCGTCCCTTGCCGCTGTGCATATTTTTCAAGGACATATGCAATCTGTCTGGCGGTAACCCGTTCCCCATCCCTCATAAATATATAACTGCCCTGTTTTGGTATTTTCCCCAAAATAGATATGGCTTTGGGAACAAGCGGCACATAACGGTCATAGTTTGTTTTTGTATGCTCTACCACATCATAACGGTTTGTTTCTTGGTTTCTGATTTCCTCGCGTACAATATGGATGTGGGATTGTTCCTTGCAGTCTTCCCATTTGAGGGCTACTAATTCACCGACACGCAGGCCTAACAGGAAATTTATTTTGACGGCTAAGAAAACCGTATCTTCTGTTTCTGCATACATTGCATCAAGATACTTGTTCAGGCTTTCTAATTCTTCCGTTAGAAGGGATGGAAAAGAAGGGGAGGTAGAACAGTGGGTAGGCTGTTAAGTAATTTTTATTCATAATCAGTAAGGGGTACGGGGAGCATCCCCGTGTTGAAGCTCGGACGTATGTCCGAGCCGGCTATGCAGTGAAAAAAATGATTAGATTAAGGAATATAGCAGAGGGGTAAAAGAAATGCAAAAGGGGGAGCGGGCGAGTGCCGCCCTTTTTTATTTGGAAGAAAAAAAGGACTGCTTGTGTTGATACAGGCAGCCCTTTTAAAATACGCTGTTATTTTGTTTCTACTACAGGAACGGTTGACAGTGCTGCTACTCCGTTTACCTTGATTCCGCTTACGCCAAGTTCGGTATACAGGTAGGTTGCATCACCAGCGGTTGCAGATACGGTGAAGCCTGTTGTGTCAACACCTTCTGCAAATTTGATATTTGCATACCAAAGGCCATCCTCACCCTTTTCAAGTGCAACTGTGCTGAATGCCACTGCATTGCCTTCTTTGTCTGCTACGTTGAAAGTCGCCCTGTTGATTCCGCAGTGGTATACCTGGTATGCCGTATGGTCTGCATTCATTACGATTTTGAATTTCTGGCCACCCTCTACATTTACGGTCTTGCTGTTTGCATTCCCTGCTGCCCTGGGTGCTGTAGCCGCGCCACCATTGCTGTTGGAAGAAGATACATTGCTGCCGGATGCGCTGTTGTCACTGTAGCTGGGTGCTTCAGAAGGCGCACTGGGTTCTTCAAAGGTGGGTTCATCATAGGAAGGTTCACTGCTTGAACTGCCGCCGTCATTGCTGGAACTGGAATCACTCCAATAATTATCCCAATAATTATCATCTACTGTTACATTTCCGCCGTTATCTTCACCTGCATTAATATTAAAACCGTGTGCGTGAGTTGTCATCGTCATTGCCGGTGAAGCTACTACAACTGCCATTGCACAAGCTGCTGCCAAAACCTTATACATATTATTCTTCATCATTCGTTACCTCCGTGATTTGCATCATTTTATGTGGTTGTTTTTGTTATTTTTTTCGGTACAGTGTACCCGCTTTAATATGCATGCACTGCCATGCTGTCTATGCCCGTTCCGCCTGCCATCAGGCCTATGGCTGCTGCCATTGCCTTTGTTGCTAAATTTTTCTTCATGGTGTCTACCTCCTGTCTGCGCCCTTCCTACGCAAAAATTAAAATTATTATTGGTCTTAACAGTTATCCAAAGAGGGGGATTACCCCTCTTTAAACTGCCAAGATAAATAATAATAAGGCGGTGCAGGAATGTCTTTTTTCCTACACCGCCGGTATATTCAAACAGCACAAACACTTGGCCTAATATTCCGCTTGAAATACTTGAAATAATCCAAGCGATTAGGTACAATAGAGTTGGCGCAAATAATATTGCTGTGTGGGAGACCGTGATTCTCCTGCATAGGGGCGTAGAAAATTGGCGTTTTCTACGTCCTGCCTTTTTATTATTCACCTTGTCTTTTAATTATACAGCAATGCAATATAAGTTTCAAGATAAAACTTCTTGTAAAAATATTTCTGCCATTCTACGCAGCGGCCATTAAGGGCCGTACCAGCCAGCCGCACTAGGCTCGCTACAATTTTTTGTCTGTCAGTTTTGGTATCCGGCAGGCTAGACAGACAAAAAATTTACCTCCCCAAGTGCTTTGTGGCAGCCTAGACGCTAGGCGGGTTATTAACAAAGAAATAAGGGGGAGTGCAACCTAAACTTTTACTGCTATCCTATAATTTATTGTGTACCTTTTAAATAAGAAAAAACAAGGTACTTGTGGCGACACCTTGCTTTTTCATAATATTCTGGATGATATGTGTTGACTGTTCAAGAAGTCTTCCTTTGAAGACACGTTGAAGACAACGTGCATTCCTCCTTGATTTTATGGGCTTTTTTAGGCGTCTTAGGGTTCGAGTCCCGTCTCGCGCTCTTTGTTAAGAGTTGGGAATCCTTAAATAAAAGACTTCCCGATTTTTTTGTTTAAATGAGTCTGATTACACTGCTAACGCCAATAATTTAAAGGTATTAAATGCTTATAATTTATGAGGATGCTTCTGGCCCGAATGAAAGAAATTTATTTAAACTCTTCGCTGGATAGACGTCAGCGAATTATGGAATTGTTGGAAGTCGCTGATAAATTTTGATTACAGTCTTGATTACAGTGTAAAGAGGACTCACTGGAACGTTCCTTTCTTCTGGGTTTTTGGTTCAAGATGGGGTTGCGCTCTTTGTAAAAATACGGAAACGCTGATAAACACAGCGTTTCCGTATTTTTTGGCCTTTTCCAAAAACTCCTTGCATTTTTGCCAGATAATGCTATAATTATTGCTATGGAAGCATAGCTCAGCCGGGATGAGCGTTCGCCTCACACGCGAGAGGTCATGGGTTCGAGCCCCATTGCTTCCATTTTTTATGTCCATTTTACTGTTTTATTCTGCCGGTTCCCCTTCCTGGATGGCCGGCGCAGCTTCCCCTTCCGGCTGGCTGTCAGGCGCTTCCTCCGGATTGGCCGATATTTCTTCCCCGCCTTCTCCCGTCTGCTGTTCTGCCGCCATATTATCCACTACATTTCCGTCCTGATCCACTCTGTCTCTGTACTTTATCCGGTAAATCCGTTTTAACGATTCATTGATGCGCTCTTCCGAAATAACACCATCTCTCACTGCTGCCAGAACCCCTTCATATGCCGCTTCGAAGCCATCGGGCATCAGAATCATATCCACCCCCGCCTGCAGAGCCATTACTGCCGCCTGGTCCGCACTATAATACTCTGTAATTGCTGACATATTCATAGCATCTGTAATAACGATTCCGTTGTAGCCTAATTCCCCCCGCAGCCAGTTCGTCACCACTTCTTCCGAAAGGGAACACGGCGTATCGTCACCCACTACGCCAGGCATGGAAACATGCCCCACCATTATCATATGCGCCCCTGCATCAATCCCTGAACGAAACGGGATGAATTCCGAAGCCCTCAACTCATCCAAACTCTTTTCAAGCACTGCCATCCCTTCATGGGTATCCGCCGATGCCGCACCGATTCCGGGGAAGTGTTTTAAACAGGAACTGATTCCCGTATCCTGAAACCCACCTACTGCAGCTGCCACCATATCACCAACTGCCGCCGGATCCCCGCCAAAGGAGCGCTTTCCTATCGCGGAAGCGGAAACATCCGCCACCACATCCGCCACCGGCGCGAAATCCAGATTAAATCCCAGTTCATACAAATAAGAGGCGATTTCAGCCCCCGCATTGTAAGCGGTCATCGTATCCCCGGCCGCCCCAATATCCGCCATATCGCCCACTTCCGTTACTTCTATACCGCTGGAGCCCACTCGCCTTACAGAGCCCCCTTCTTCGTCCACCGCAAGAAATATAGGGTATTTGCTCATCATCGTTGTCTTGGAGAGCATTTCCTTAACCTGTTCTTTGTCCTTTATATTCTGGTCAAAATAAACCAAACCGCCCACAGCGTACTTGTTCAAAGCCTCCTGGGTTCCTTCCCCTGCCGTTATCACCGTTCCTACCCCTGTGATATCTTCGGGCCTCACAATAAACAGCCCCGCCACCCTATCTTCCAAGGGCATGGGCGCTATCGCTGTCTCTACAATCTCCTCCAGCCAGTCCACATCCTCCACCGGCGCTTCCTCTATCGGTGCAGGCGGCTCTACTACCGCATTTTCCTGCTCTGCCTGGGCCGCCGCTTCTTCCAGCTGGCGTTCTACTTCTTCCGCCTGCCTCCGCTCTGCAATAATCCCCATCAACTTTCGGATACCGAATACCGCCCCCACTACAATAGCGACAAAAAATATCGCCACCGTTATGTATGCTATAATTTGGTTCCTTATTCTTCTTCTCCGCCTATACAGCCGTCTCTCATCAAATGCTCTTTCTCTGTTTTCTTTCATATCCTACCCCGTAAAAACAATATATAGTTTATCATAACCTATTTCTGTAAAAATTTCTACATCTATTTCTAAAATAAAAGAGACGCGGTAACATTCCAGCCTTGTCTAAACTGTTGCGTGCCGTACGAAAAGAGGATATCAATCATTCCGATTAATATCCTCTTTTATACTATGCTATCCAATGGCCTATACCTCCGTCTTCTAGTTTTTTCTTATGCAGTTGTTATTCATTTTTCTCTTTCGTACCCTTTCCATTTTTCTCTTGTACTACCTGTACTGTAACGGTCGATAATTTACTTTCTGGATTTACTATTTCATCCTTCCTATTATCCTCTGTCCTTCGTTACTTCTTCTTATGTACTCGACTACGAATTCTTTTCCTCTGTTTATTCATTCTTTTGTATCTTAAATGAATAAATTAACTTACGTTTTCGGTGGTCCATACCTCTCTTTCTTTTGTATTTTATCTATGTGAATTTCTTTTGTATGAACTTATTATAGCTCTGTATCTTTTATTTGTCAACACATTTTTTCAAAAAATTTTATTTTTTTTCAATTTATTTCCTTTTTCTACAAATTATAAGCAATATATACATTTTAAGCAATCTATTCCAGTTTCAATGCGGAGTCAGATACTATTTTTCAGATTTTATTTCTTTTTTTATATATTTTCCAATCAATTCAGCTTTCGATTTTATAGTAATTGAATCTGAGCATTTGTAATAGTTTTGCCCGGTTCACCTAGGAACCGGTGAGTATAAAGTCCTTCCACTTTATCAACCGCGTGTTTGAACAAATCGTCCAGCAGAATATCAGAAGTCTCCAGGCTCTTTTGGAAACTCAGGCGGAACAAACGGTAGTAAGTTTCCATCTGATAATAGCTTTCGGTGTATTCCCTCCAGATGCCCTTTGCTTCTGCGGTATGGAATCCGGCAGAGTGTTCCTTGAAGAAACTCTGCATATTTGCAGCCTGCAAAATACCGTCATAAAAGCTGCAAGCAACGGGGCATCAAACTTGCAGCGCTGCAAAGCAGCGGGGTATTTGATTCTCTATCCGGAAATTATAGCGCGTTTTTAGGACAAATGTTTTTACATTCAAGACATAAAATACATTCTGTCCCGTTTTTGCGTTTTCTTGAATTGTCAGTTACATCAACATTCATAGGGCAAACCTTTTTGCATTTTCCACAAGAAACACATTTGCTTTTGTCACATTTAATACGCAGCAATGAAAAATAGGATGCCGGTTTCAAAAATACTGTAATTGGACATATATATTTACAAAAAGCACGATTATCCTTTAACGCAAAAGCTAAAAAAATTCCAACCATGTAATATAAACTGTTGCCAACCAAAAATAACCAGAACATAATTTGTTCCATATTCTTTACTTGTGCAAGGAATAACCCACTAACAAAAATAAAAGACAGTACAAAAGTAACATACCTTATCCAACCCCATTTTTTCCGTGGCTGCTGCGGTATCTTATATGGGAGCAAATCAAGAATCATTGCTGTCCAACAGGCAAACCCGCACCACCCACGTCCGAAAATGAAAGGACCAAATATCTTTGCAACTGCATAATGAATAGTTGCTGCCTCAAAAACACCAGTAAATAAATAATACCAAAACCCTTCTATCTGCATATTTTCATTACACATCCATCCAAGATAAACTAGCATATAAGATCCAACCAGAAATTGCGCTATTCTGCGTGCATACTTATATCGAAGCTGAAACATCAAACATCCTATGGCTATTGATGTTCCAATATAGCTAAAATTAAATAGATAGAATATATTTTGCATTGTAAGCCAAAGTGTAATAGCTATAATTTCAAAAATCAACCACATCATAACAGGCAGCATGAATTTCTTCAATCCTTTAAACTTTGTCATCATAACTCCATTTCTCCATATCATCTCTTTTAGAATTTTAGGATTACTTGGCACTATATTCCCTCCCTCTTACTATAAATTAATTTACTGTAATAGTTAAATCAATTTTGTGGGCCGGCTGCCCACCGTATCGCCCCACAAAATTGGTTTCCGCAGCACTGCTCATTTTATTAGTGAAATCTTTTTTTAATTGTTGTATAATGGAGTTTATATTGATGCCAAAAATGATGATGGCCCTTTGGCCAAACACTAACCTATAATTTGAAGGAGAAGCCTATGATTCCTAACCCTTTTTTAAAAGAAGGTGTTCTTAGCACAAACGCTTCCATCAATAAATTAATCATAGCCAAAATGCCAGGATGCACCGTTGCCCAGCCTCTGGCCGGAAAAAGCGCACAGGAAATCTTTTCCACCGATTTATTGATTCAGGAAATAAAAAACAATGCCAAGCAGCTGCAAATTGATATTTCTGCCCTGGAAGAAAAATATCTCCCCCTCTATCTGGAGAATTGTCTGGAAAGCGCGGATTCCAATGTACGGGCAGCCGCCCACAGTATTATGAAGCTTTTTGGGGAGCGGCTCGCCGTCATTCTCCTTTGCCTGAAAGAAGGCTCGCCGGAAAACCGCAGTGCCCGGTCCGACTGGACAACAGAAGAATGGGATTACTGGCATTCCTTACAACACATCATTCTGGTAGGGGGGCTGGCCAGCCCTCCCCTGGGCGAACAGTTAAAATACTATGTAGAGCGGGTTTTTTTATCTTCCGGCAAAAGGCCCTATACCATTATTCTGGGCAAAGATTCCACTTATGCGGGGCTGCGGGGCTGTACCACATACCTGGAAGATATCCCTCCTACCCAGGTAAACCTTATCTTCGATTATGGCCAAAGCTTTATAAAAAGAAGCTATGCCATTATGGACGGGAAAAAGGTCAGGGATATCGTCATTTTGGGCAAAACCTTATCCCGGCATGTGGAATGGGATATTCAAGATGCCGACTTTGAAAAAAAGGAGGCTCTTGAATTAAACCGTTATTTTCTGGAAACCATCACCCGCACTGTCCATGAAGTGGAAGACCGTGGGTTAGAAATACACCCCCACATCATTTTAAGCATTGCCAACTATGTAAAAAATGGAATCATTGCCAACCGGGGCGGTTATGGCAAGCTGCGCCTGATAGCACCCGATTATGCCCAATATCTTTCCAAACAGCTAAAGGAATGCCTGGGCAAAGACTATTACTTTACCATGCTCCATGACGGAACCGCCATGGCCGCCGGATATGCCGACTATGATAACTCAGTGTGCATCTCCCTGGGCACTGCATTCGGTGTAGGATTCCCGGCTTCAAACTAAAAGCAAGTTCCGTTCCTTCCCACGCACAGAAGCTTTGGCAGCGCAGTCTGCCTGCTGCTTTATTGTTTATAATGAATATATCGACAAGGAGGGTTTATTATGACACACAGACAGGCCGCCTTTGCGGCACAAACGGAAACAATGATTAAAAATCTGGAAAAAAGGGGTATGGAAGGTTACTTTTTCGAAGATTCCGCATCCTGCACCGCTGCAATTCTTTCCTCCATACCGGAAGGCAGCACTATATCCTGGGGCGGCAGCGCATCCGTCAAGGAATGCGGCCTGATGGACAAAATCCAGCAAGGAAATTATGATCTCATCGACTATTTTGGCGTCTCCGAACCCGAAGAACGAAAGAAATTATATGCCAGGACGGTAATGGCCGACTACTACCTTATGAGTTCCAATGCCGTAACCCTGGACGGGGAATTGATTAACATTGACGGCCGCGGAAACCGGGTTGCCTGTTTGATCCATGGACCGGAAAATATCATTATGGTTGTGGGGATGAATAAAATCGTCACCGATGTCGATACCGGCATTGACAGGGTCCGCAATTTCGCCGCACCCCCTAACGCCAACCGCTTAAACCGCCAGACACCCTGCTACGCTACCGGGCGCTGCGCCGATTGCCTTTCCCCCGACTGCATGTGCAACCAAATCGTCATCACCAGACGCAGCGGCGTGAAAGGAAGGATTAAGATATACTTCGTTGCAGAGGATTTAGGTTATTAAAATTAAGGCATTTGGATTATTTAACCAAAAAGCCCCCGGCAAAGATGTGCATCCGCACATCTGCTTCCGAGGGGCTTCTTATTTCCTGTTTTCCGCTGCATTGGCCAGGATATTCAATAGATGCCGAAATTAACATCCCGCGAACATGGCACTTGCCTAATTTCTCTCATGAGCAGAATTACATCAGGGGATACTTATTCGTCAATTCCTGTACGATTGCCCTGGCTTCGGGTATCTTTTCCTCCCCGCCCTTAATGACGAGTGCAATCGCTTCCGCAATCTTATCCATATCCTCCGTGTCCATTCCTCTGGATGTTACCGCAGGAGTGCCCAGCCGGATACCGCTTGTAACAAAAGGCGACTTAGGGTCATTGGGAATCGTATTTTTATTTGCTGTAATATGTGCTTCATCCAGGAGCTTCTCTACGGCCTTCCCTGTCAGGTCATAATTGGTCAGGTCTACCAGCATCAAGTGGTTATCCGTTCCGCCGGATACGACTTTAATATCCCGTGCCATCAGCCCCTTGCAAAGAGCCTGGGCATTGTCCACAATCCCTTTCTGGTATGTTTTGAACTCCTCACTTAAAGCTTCCTTAAAGCAAACCGCTTTCGCCGCAATCACATGCATTAACGGACCTCCCTGGATGCCGGGGAAAATCGCCTTATTGAAATTATACTTATCCGCCGCTTCCTGATTACACAAAATCAGGCCGCCACGGGGTCCTCTCAATGTTTTATGTGTTGTTGTGGTAACCACATCCGCATAGGGAATCGGGCTTGGATGCAGGCCGGCAGCCACAAGGCCGGCAATATGGGCCATATCCACCATCAAAACTGCCCCCACTTCATCGGCCACTTCCCTAAACTTCTTAAAGTCAATCGTTCTTGCATAGGCCGATGCACCTGCAATAATCATCTTGGGCTTTGCCTCCACTGCAATTTCACGCAGCTTTTCATAGTCAATAAAGCCTTCATCATTTACCCCATAGGGTACAATCTTAAAATACTTCCCCGAGATATTCACCGGACTTCCATGGGTCAGATGTCCGCCATGATCCAGGTTCATTCCCATGATAGTATCCCCCGGATTACAAACTGCAAACTGCACCGCCAGATTGGCCTGCGCACCGGAATGAGGCTGTACATTGGCATAATCGCAGCCAAATAACTTCTTAGCCCTGTCAATCGCCAGATTTTCCACCACGTCCACACACTCACAGCCGCCATAATACCTTTTGCCCGGATAACCTTCCGCATATTTGTTCGTCAACGGGCTTCCCATCGCCGCCATAACCGCTTTGCTCACCCAGTTCTCGGATGCAATCAGTTCGATATGACTGTTCTGCCTTTCCTGCTCGTCCACAATCGCCTGGGCAATTTCAGGGTCTACATTTTTCACCTCATCAAATGAATACATTCCCATATCCTCCGTTTTCTTTTTATCTCCGCACACATCAGCGCAATTCATTATAACGTTTGTCACCAATTTCCGCAGGAAATTGATGACCTTCTCGTGCATCAGCACGATTCATTATATCACATATTTAAAGAATTTTTAAGATTTTTTTTCTATTTATATGCAGGAAGTATTCTTTACATCATGATAAAATACTGCTAAAATGGTTGATGGTTAAAAGCGGCAACAAACAAAAGATTTGCGGCGGCTGCAAAGCATAAAGCTATCCATGCGAAAAAAGCAGCCCGGAAATGGGGATTCTTATGTATTATGTAATCGTCAACCCTGCTTCTAAATCCGGCCAGGGGTGCGCTATTTGGAATCGTTTGAGGCAAATATTCGAAGAAAGGGAGATTCCTTATAATGTCCTCTTCACCAAAGGTACCGGGCATGTAACCAGGGCTGTGGCCAAACTGACCGCCCCCGATGACAGCGGGAGGAAAAAGCTGCCCATCAAACTGATTATCCTGGGAGGGGATGGCACGATGAACGAAGCCCTTCAGGGCATCCACGATTTTAGCAAGGTCCTGCTTGGCTATATTCCCACCGGTTCAAGCAACGATTTGGCCAGAGACTTGCAGCTTCCAAAAGACCCTGCGGTTATTCTCCAGACTATTTTGGAGGGGAAATATGTGCGAAGTATGGATTTGGGGCTGCTCACTTATACCGATGTATCGGAAGAATCGGCCATGCCGGGGGATATCCATGCATCCAGTCAAAGATTTTTTGCAGTCAGCAGCGGAATCGGTTTCGATGCCGCCGTATGCGAGGAGGCAAATTCCTCCCGTTTCAAAAAACTGCTTAATAAATTGAAGCTGGGCAAGCTGACTTACCTTGCCGTCGCATTGCGCCAGCTCATTGCCGCAAAATCCGTTTCCTGCGATATTTATTTGGATGATGATAAGAGCCCTATCCATATAAAACGTTTTTTATTCACGGCATTTATGATACATAAATATGAAGGCGGCGGCTTCCGGTTCTGCCCTATGGCAGATGCCTTAGACGGCAAATTGGATTTATGTGTAGTGGGCAGTCTCCCTAAACCGGTCATATTGGCTGCGCTTCCTACCGCATATTTCGGAAAGCATTATATGTTTTCTGCCATCAGCCATTATACGGCCAAAAAAGTAGCCTTCCATGCATCCCACCCTTTATGGGTGCATACCGATGGCGAAGTTTATAAAAGATCGGCTTCTATTACCGTTTCCTGCCTGCCGCAGAAAATACGGCTGATGATGTAAAAAAATTAAGTGTAATACTTTTTTCCAGATTAAAGCAAGTTAACATTTATAGTAAATTTTAATTTCATGGGGAAATATAAATATAATAACGAATAGACTATTGATGACAAATAAGAGTCTGTAAAATGACAAATAAGATATACCGCAAAACGGAAAATACAATTTGAAAGCAAAGCCTTTTCTGTTTTATTCATATAGATGCCAAAAACCCGGCCATGGAAAGCGTCCGGTATAAGGCATACAAGGTAACAGTTCAGCCCAGGACTTTGCCCTTGCTGCAAAGTCCGTACAAGCACGTTAATTTAGCCAAGAAAGAATCTGCCCCTCGCTGAAGGCGATTTTGAATGGGCAGATTCCGTAACAGGGAAGCCGAAGGCTGAACTGTTACCATACAAGGGAGGATTTTTATGAAAACATTTGCAATGAGAAAGTACAGGCATGCCGTGCCATTAATCATCTATGGCATTATTTACTTAACCTGGTTCCTTTATCTGGAGCGGAAAGTTACGAAAGACTACTGGGTCATCCATGTCGCCTTAGATGATTATATCCCCTTTTGGGAAGGCTTTGTTATCCCATACTTTTTATGGTTTCTTTATGTCTCCGCAGCAGTGGTTTATCTCTTCTTTAAGGACAAAGACGATTATTACAGGACATGTATCTTTTTATTTACCGGGATGACTATTTTCCTGACTATCTCCACCTTATTCCCTAACGGCCATCATCTCAGGCCTGCGGTGTTACCCAGGGATAATATTTTCACTATGATGGTATCCCACCTATACAAAGCAGATACCCCTACCAACCTATGGCCCAGCATACATGTATATAATTCCCTAGGCGCACACTTTGCCATTATGAAAAACAATAAGCTTTCCGGAAAACGGCCGGTACGGGTTCTTTCTCTCCTGCTTTGTATTTCCATCATATTGTCCACTATGTTTATCAAACAGCATTCCGTATTCGATGTGGTCACCGCCTTTATTATGGCCGCCGTCATGTATGGCATCGTCTATAAATATGATATTCTGACAATGCACAGGCTAAAGGCGATACGTAAAAAAGCGGCTCCTCAGATATAATCAAGTACCCCGCTGCAGGCAGCCACTTGGCTCATTGCCCGCAGGAATAAAAACCAAGGCGTAACAGGGAAGCCGAAAGGCCAAGCTGTTACGTCATATTAGTTAAATTTGAAAAACCTCTGACAAATCCGATATCCTTCGATAGAAATTTTTCTGCCTCCTTTTCCCGGCAGATTCATGGAATTTCCGAGGATACCGTATCGAAGCCTCACATAAAGCCCCTTATCTTTCTGCTTAATATAATTCCACAATTCCTTCTTTTTCTCCAACTGCTCTTCCGTTCCGCCCCGGATTAAAAGGATGGAGGAAACGGTAGTTATAATTTCCAGATACTTTGTCATATAGTTACGCATCTTACGGCTGCCCTTTAGCCTCTGTTTATTTTCTACCATATAATCAACCATCATCTTGTTCACCTTAATCTGCTGGTCGATTCTGGATATCATGATGCTTTCATTTACGGACTGCCCTTCCCTCCCAATATAATAACGGTAAAAGTTCACATCCAGATAATACATATTTCTAACGTTAATTAAAGGTTCAAACACGAAGAGGTTATCCACGTAAAATGTATTTTCCGGCAATTTCAGCCCGCATTCCTGCAGCAATTTCGTCCTGAATATTACAGAGTGCATCAAGATATACTGGCCTTTGTGAAAATGCCTGACCTGTTTCCATGTGAAAATTTCGTTTTTGGGCAATGCATGGCCATAGCGCATCACCTTCTTCTTTTTCTCCCCCTGCTTTTCATAAACAAAATTGCTAATCAGCATATCCAGCACTTTTTCCCCTCCGGCCATCTCTTTTAGAAGCTGCAGGATTTTCCGGTATTCGCTTTCTTTTACCCAGTCATCGCTGTCCACCACCTTGAAAAACAGCCCTGTGGCATTTTCCATCCCTGCATTGACCGCAGACCCGTGCCCGCCGTTTTCCTTATGGATGACCTTCACAATAGAGGGGTATTTTTCCGCATATCTGTCCGCAATTTCCGCTGTTTTATCCTTAGAGCCATCATCTACGATAATAAGTTCCACTTCCTCCCCGCCGGTAAGCAGGGAATCGATACATTTTTCCATATAATCTTCCGAATTGTAACACGGTATTGTCACTGTCAATAATTTCATTTTTTACTCCGTTTCTGCGCAGCGTTTGTGACCCGGCATTTCCGGGGCTTTACGCATGTCAAGTTTGTGGATGCTTTGCAGGCACAAACTTGGGGTTGAAAACTTTCAGTTTTCAATCTTTACTCCGTTTCTGCAATTATCAATCTTTATCCATTCCCAGTTTAATATTCAGATACTCCGCATAAGCGGCATAAGCGGAAGGGATGGGATACTTCTCCCTGGCTTCATGCTTATCGATAAAAAGCCAGTCCTGCAAAGCCCCTGCCCCTTCCGGGTTCTCCAATTCATCCACCCGTACGGCATACCCTATCATATGCCATTCTTTATGGGAAAAAATGTGCTTCGCCCCGCCAATTGATTTGATATGGAGCACTTTCAAACCGATTTCATTCAACGCCCTTAGCACTTCCTCTTCCGTTCGATGCCCTTCCAGCATGGGAAATTCGTAAAGCCCGGCTAACAGTCCCTTCTTTGGCCTCTTCCGAAAGGCGGCTTTTTCTCCGTCCTGGATGACTAAAATGGTTTTTTCTTCTATCTTTCTCGCCTTTTTCCCCTTCTTCTTAGGATATTCCGCCGTTTTTCCAAAGCGGTGCGCCTGGCAGATTGTCTCCCATGGACATTCGTTGCATTTCGGCTCTCCATTAGGAAGGCATACCATAGCACCCAGTTCCATCAGCGCCTGGTTGAAATCCCCCGGCCTGTCCTTTGAAATAAATTCCAGCAATTCTTTTTCTACCCTGGACTTGGTCTTCTGGGATAAAATATCATCCCCGTCTAACCGCAGCCTTGCCAGCACCCTGAGCACATTTCCATCCACTGCGGGAACCGCTTTCCCATAAGCGATAGAGGCGATGGCCCCTGCCGTATAGCTGCCAATGCCGGGCAGCTTTAGCAGGCTTTCATATTCGGAAGGCATCGTTCCTCCATACTCCTCCATAATAATCCTGGCCGCCTTTTGCAAATTGCGCGCCCGGTTATAATAGCCAAGCCCTTCCCATAGTTTGACCAGCTTGTCCTCTTCCATTTCTGCCAGAGCCCGGATGTCCGGTGCATGTATGATAAAATTGTCAAAGTAAGGCTTCACCGCCTCTACCCTTGTTTGCTGCAGCATGATTTCCGACAGCCATACGTAATACGGCCGGGGATTCTCCCTCCATGGCAGGATACGCCTGCCGTTGTCATACCATTTCAAAAGGGGGGCTCCTATCTGTGACAGAAGATTATCCTCCCTATTCCCGTCATTCCCAGCCTGCCTCTCCTGCCTGGCCACACTCCCGCCATGCCTTTCTTCCCCTGTCTCCAGCCTGACCGGCACAAAATCCGCTATTTCCATAGAGTCCTGTGTCACCCTGCAATCATAGGCCAGAATTTCCACCCCCGCCTCCCTGGCCTTTTTCAGCGCCCTGGCAAATTCCGGATGGGTCTCTATATTAGGTGCAAAAAAGTCAATTCCTTTCATCTGTATGATAAACAGAATATATGCTTTATAGCCTTCTCCCGCTGCTTCTATCAATTCCTCTACGTGCTTCACCGCCCGTTCGGATGGGGCATCCGGGAAATATGCTCCATTCTCCCGCTCCAGCGTCACCCCTTTCACCTCCAGAAACACTTTATCCTCTTGTGTCTCCACATAAAAATCGAACCGTGAATTCTTATAAGTTTTCTCTGCCCGCACACTTTTCAGCGAAGGGAACAGTTCTTTCTTCCACAGCCATTCCCCCACCGCCTTATTGGGGGCATTGGAATCCATATTTATCAGCCGTTCCCCCTTGCGCACGGCAATCAAATCATAATTCGTTGTACGCCCCGGCTTTTCACTTTTTTCCAGATATACCGTTCCTTCTTCCACCAGTAGTTCCTTGCATCTCCCGGTATTTTTTACATGTACTTTTTCAGTCCTGCCGCCTATATTGACATAAGCGATGAAACGGTTAGGCCTGCTCAAAAACCTTCCTTCTATAATTTTGCCGTATTTCATGAGTCTATACTTTCCTTTGCTGCCATTTGAGTTTGGATGCCATCATAAGCTTCGGGCGCCAAAGGCCCCGGCTGCGGAGTGCGCTTAGCATTTTACACAAGAAAGTTGTGTGCCTTTCATTGTGCAAAACATTCCTCTGAGCCATACTGTTATCTGATTCAGCGCAGCCTGTTGCATTCATATTTTTCCATCAAAGCCAGACAGCCCCTGAATTCCGCATACCGTTCTTCCACGTCTCCCGGTTTTACCTCTATATCCAGCGCTATGGACATAATATTTATCATATCATCGGTAATTTTATGATGAAGGGCCGACAGGATATTCAGCCGCTGTTCGTAACTGGAAGCATCCAAAAATTCTATCACCAGCGGATCCAGAGTTACCTCCCCGCCGTCCGCAGCTTCGTCCATAGCTTCCTCCACTGTCTCCTTTTCATTTCCCCTTTCGCCAATATGTTCCTCTTTGGGCGCATCCTTTCCTGTCATAAGTTCAAACCGATATTCCTGGCCGGCGTTTGGGTATTTTTCCTTGTCTGTCTTTTCCATAAATGAAACCAACGGGCGGGCGTAGATTTTGAAACTGCCGTAAAGCGCCTGATAAATCACCAGTTCTTCCCCCGTTTCCGAATGCTCCGCCACCGTTACTATCTGATATAAATTCCCTTTAAAATGTCTGTATATTTCCTGTGGAGCAGGTATCTGCCGCATAATCAACCTCCTGTCTCATTTCATATCCCTTTGAATCAAATGCAGTTTCAAAAACCAATACATTTATTATAGTACCCTGATATTTCCTTGTCATTCTTTTCTTTCTTAAGCATTTCTAAATCAATTTAAACCGCTCTGACGGAATACCTCCGGCCTGCCGCATGTAGAGCCCACTCTTTCAAAAGCCCCTGTTTCGCTGCTTTTCATCATCTGACAGATAATATCCAACACATGATATGCCATTTCCTTGCCGGCCCTGTTTTTCTTTCCTCCCCGTCTGCAGCGCAGCCCCTAAAAAGGTATCCGGTGCGAAACCCAGGTACAGCCCCTTTTCTTCCGACAGCCTTAATAATTCTGCCGCCTCTTCAATCGCAACAGTCATTGTCTTTTCCGTATATACATGTTTCCCCGCCATCAGTCCCCGGCGTATTAATTCATAATGGCAATCCGCAAGCAGAATCGCATGCCATCTCCGTTTTCCCTGTCCTTACGTGCTCTCATTGCTCATGCGCTGTATCGTACAATTAAAAGTTCCACGCTCATAATATCCTTTATCTTCCCGGTTTTTACCGCTTCCTCCATTTCCACACATGCTTCCAGGGCCTGACGCAAATCGGAAGTCTTGAACTTGGAAGCCTGAGCCACATATTTTCCGGCAATAAAAGGCGGCAGGCTCACCTTCTGGCCAATTATTTTATTATCATATCCTTTGGCCTTTAATTCCTTGACCTGGAACAGTGTATTGAACTGTCTTGTAATAAGCACCAGGATACGCATGGCCGGCTCTTTCAAAGCCAACAGGTCATAATACAAATCCAACGCTTTTTTCTGCTGCTTATCGGCCACAGCATTTATCATATCGAAAATATGGCTGCTCACCCGTTTCGTGCAGATATCTTCAATATCCTGTTCCCGAATGGCATCCTTTTCCATGCAATAACATATTAATTTTTCCAGTTCCTTGCGGATATTCTCCATATCCGTACCGGTTTTTTCCAAGAAATAATGGAGGGCTGGCTCAGTGATCTGTTTTCCTTCCTTTTTTATCATACCAAGAATCCACTTTTTTAAAGTTGCCTCGCTCTGCACCGGAAATTCTACCGCCATCCCTTTGGAAGAAACGGTTTTAAAAAGCTTGCTGCGTTTATCCGCTTCCGTTTCCACCAAAATAAAATATGCGCTCTGTGCCGGTTCCTGTAAATATTCCGCCAACTGTTCCCCGCCATGTTTAAACAGGCCGCTGTTTTCCATTACGATTACCCTTCTGTCCGCAAAGAAAGGCAGCGTCTCCGCCAAATCTATTACAGCCGGAACGGAAATATCTTTCCCTTCAAAATAACTGTAATTCATCGTATCCCCTTCCGCTGTCATGGCTTGCTTTAACCTGTCCCTGTACTGTTTGCGCAAATAGGCCTCCTCTCCATAAAGGAGATAACACTGTTTAAATTTACCGTTTTTTATATCCTCATTGATTCTCTGCATTTAGCCTTCCTTTTTGTCTGCTCCTGAGTTTTCGGCATCGCACTCCATATATAATGCATGCCCTGCCCGATTTTTTGCATACCGCTCTGTATCATATTTTACCAGACTCTGTCTGTTATTTCCATATAGATTTTTGGGCAAAAAAAGTTGGCCCGGCGGCCAACTCCTTTTCCTTTTAAATTACATTCCTATGATACTTACACATCTTCCCCAAACAGCTGCTCCTCCACCTGGCTGATATCGGGCACTGTCCAGCCTTTCTTTTCCATTCCTTCTGTTATTTCCTCCAGCCCCTCTTTTCCCGCAGCATCATTAGGCATGGAAGTGGGTTTGGAAAGTTCTATACTCATGGAAGTGGCCATCCCGCCCAATGTCCGGGTCATTACGAGAACTCTGGAGCCATCCGGCTTTACTTCCACGTTGGTTTCCACCCTGGATTCTTCTTTCTCGGATTTGATTTTTTTCTCCTTTTCCTCTTTCTCCTGTTCCAATGTCTGAAGGAATTTCTTGTATTCCATATATCCCTTCAAATTCCCTGCTCTATACTGCATCTCCATTACATCTTTTATGATTTCCAGCCAGTTTTCTTTGTCAAACAGGCTGTCTGTTCCGTGCTTCCCGCTCATATCCTTATGATGGGCATGAGCCATCATAAATCTTTCAAGCGCATCGGGGCATTTCCCGCTCTTGCTTAAATATGCGGAATACGCATACATATCAATAGTGTCGCAATTGCTGGGGTCCACCTTGGAAATATCCACCATCCGTTCCGTCACATTGCCATTGGCATCCCACACCTTCACCTTATAGATCGGATGGGCAGGGTCAAAATCTGCAGGCTGATAGACCGTCATAGACGTATTCTCTGTGACACACGCCCATGCTGTTACCACCTTTCCGTCCTCCGCAGATTCCGACCCATGCAAAACCACATCATGGCTGTCCGATTTCACCGTCCATGACTGGTTTGACATTTCCTCTTCCGGCTTATTTTTTTCCGTTCTGGACGCCATATAGCTCATAGGATAGCCATTCGCGCCGATTCCCTGAATTCCCATATTAACAACCTTTCCTTTCCCTATTTCTGATCATCCTGTCTATACCCAACGTGTTTCCAATGTTTTACCGTTTAAATAGCTGTCCCGGTTTCTCGCCGTATTTTTGTAAGCATTTACCATGTTCGCCCTATTGGCGGTGCCGGTCCTGATTCCCCCTGTGCTCCCCGTCCGGCCTCCCGTACTTCCTGTCTGTTCCCCCAGTGCCAACAAGCCTGCCCCCAGATAACCAGAGGGTAAAAGCCCCGATGTCAACAGACCGGAGGAGGACAATCCCAGCCCAGAAATACCATAGGGCCAAATCCCGGTTGACAAGCCTGATAACGACAGGCCGTTTTGCAGCCCCGCCATCCATCCATAATTTTTCACCGGAATGCCTGCCCCATAGCATTCCCCTCTGGATTTACCAATGACCTGATAACCCACATTGGCAGCATAGCCAGGAATTTCGGCAGAAAAACCTTCCCGCAGCATTTGGATCACTTCATTCTCATAGGAAGGGTCATTTTTCATACTTTCGAATGCCTCTTCCTTAAAAATCAGCACACCGGAACTGCAAGTCCGCATACTGTCACTCACCGGCAGGCCGGAAACCTTATTGCATATATATTGTTTATACTCATCCAAAGTCATCTCATCTTTGGATTTGTTCATATCCACACCATAATTCGTCCGGCAGGTTGGCGGATGTGCCATGATCACATCCTTTCCTTCCGGAAATACCGTTATTTCCTTTTTACTAATTTCTTTTGTTCCGGTTTCTTTTGCCGTTGTTTCTTTTACCGCTGTCTCATTTCCTTCCGTCTGCCTTACCGCCGCATTTTTCATGCATTCTTGAAAGGATAAAGCATCTTCCCCCGCAGCCTTTACCGTATTGCCTATCTTCTCCCAGCCGGATTTTCTTTCCGCCGCTTTACTGTTATATTCCGCTATCTGGCTGCGATAAATCTCCGCTACCGATTCCACTCCCATGCCCCCCTTCTTAATTTATTACCTTTCAGATCCATAGCCTTTTAAAACTTTCCCTGCATAGGTTTTCCCATGCCTTTTTCAAAAGCCTTATAATAAATATACGATTAGATCCAGGAAAAAGTTTCATCCTATTGCATTTATTTTCATTTCTGCCGTCCATAAAGTTTGCCCTCATCAGTGAAGTCCAGAGTCTTTTACGCGATCCCGAAAATCCGGAGCTGCTTAAAGAGGGAATTTCAAACCGGTGGCTGATGCCTTTCCCTTCTTCATTAACAGACAGTTATTTTCCCTCTACCCGGAAAGTTTCTATCCGCATTTTTGTCCCTATTTTTGTCCGTATTTTTTGCCATATTTTTGGCTCTTTCTTCTCCACTGTCACCGCCCCATATCCGGGTGTATCATAAATCCTGCTTCCTGCCCTTTCTAACCGCTCCAGCAGTTCTTCATGGGGATGCCCGTACCGGTTATCCTTCCCACAGGAAATCAAGGCAATGCGCGGCCGCAGCCGATTCAGCATTTCCTCCCCGGTGGAATAGTTGGAACCGTGGTGAGCCACTTTCAGCAAGGTCACATTACAATCATCCACCCCCGATTCCCCCGCATATTTCTGCATGTATTCCTGCATATATCCCCACATCGACTCTTCTCCGGCACCCTCCACATCCCCGGTAAACAACCCTGTAAAACCCTGGTAAGCCACCAGCAGCACCAATGAATATTCGTTTGCTTCCTTCGTTTCATATCCGGAATCAGGGTGCATGCAGACTATTTCCATTTCACCGTCCGCTATCCTCTGGCCCTGGTGCATATACAATACTTCAATTTCCTGCTGCCTTGCCAGTTCTTCTATCTCCCTATATTTTTCGTCCACACTTTCCCTTCCGATATGAGGCAGGATGATCCGTTCCACTTTTAGCCCTGCATCCGCGTATCCCTCCAGCAAATCCAAAATCCCGCTGCAGTGATCGCCGTCCGAATGAGTTACAAAAACTGCCTCCAGACAGTTTATGCCCTTATACTTTAAATAAGGCAGTATCTGGTATTCCATCACCTCCTTTTTCGTAGAACTGCCGCCATCAATAAGATAATTTTTTCCTTCCCCGCTTCTGATGTGGATACAGTCGCCCTGCCCTACATCCAGCATCGTCACTTGAAACCCGTTTTCCGCCTTAAGAAAAAGTATACATAGTGCCGCCAATATCCATTGATATTTCCAGAAGGCCGAAAGCCTCTTTTTCGCCCGATGCCCATATGCTGCCAGCATGGCCATCAGCAGCAGGTAAACAAGAATCTGCCAGTTTTCCGGCCTCCCGCTTACCAGCACCCCGCCCGGAATTTTTCCGTTAAGCAGACAGCACCATTCATAAAACCAGAGAATCCCCCTGTCAATCGCCCCTATTCCCCGGGCCACCCCGGGAAATACCGTTCCTGTCAGCATGCAAAGCAGCCCGGCCCCCATCACCACCGTCATCAGCGGAATCACAGCCAGATTCAACAATATGGAATATAGAGGGAACTGATAATAGGTCATCAGATGTACGGGCAAAGTGCCCAAATTAACCGCTATCCCGGCCTTCAGAGCCTGCCTGGCTTTCCTTATGAGCGTTTCTCTTACGGCCAGCCTTTTCCTTCCGCTGCCCCGTTCCATATCCCCCTGCAAAACCGGCAGCAGCACCCCTATAGACGCCACCGCCCCGAAAGAGAATAAAAATCCGCTGTGCTCCGCATATGCGGGCTGCTGTGCCAGCAGCAAAACCGCTGCCAAAGACAATGCCGTTATCATATCATAAGCCCGCCCCATCATATCGGCAAAAAGATGCAGCCCAAACATAACAATCGCCCTCACTGCCGACATGCTCATCCCCGTCATCAGGCCGTAACAGCAAATCACAAAGACAGAAATCACTGCCCCCGGGCCGATGCCCAGCCCTGCCTTCCTCAGCAAATGGTATAAACCCATACCTATCATGGAAATATGCAGTCCTGAAATGGCCAAAATGTGAATAATAGAATTTTGCTGATATAGTTTTTTCGTATCTTCATCTATCCCGTCCTTTTCCCCCAAAAGCATAGCTTTCATTATAGAGGCTTCCTTGGCCGGGAAAACATCCTCCAGCACTTTCGCCCAATGTTCCTTCAGTTCGAACAGGCCTTCCCGGAAATGCCATGCTTTTGTACCGGCTGCCGTAATGCGGGCATTGTCCAGCCGGAAAGAGAGTTTCATCATGCGGTAATATTTGCCCATGTCAAATTCCCCCGGGTTCCCTGCGTCTGCAAAAATACGCACTTTCCCTTCCAACCGCACAACATTGCCCAGCTTAGGTTCCAATATGTTCTCTTCATCCAAATAACATATGATATTTTCAATTTCATCAATGGGATTATTTTCTGATAGATTCCCGATAGAATATTGGGAATCCCTGGATTCTTCTTCGAACCCACTTAAGATTTGCAGCGGCTTTACGTAAATCGCCAAAGTTTTTCCCGAGTTTGCCCGCCCTTTATATTCCTTCCGGTATACCTGCCCCTCCAATATAAGCTGCCGCCCGTCCAGATTTTCGTAATTCGGCACAGGCGCTGGCAGCACCTTCATGCAAAAAACAAATAGAGCCGAAAGGAGCAGGCAAAAAAGACATAATGGTCTTTTCATTTGTCCTCTCTTTCCGGAACATGTTTGAATATCCATTCCTCCAAACCCGAGGAAGGCAAATTTCAAACATGCCCTAATCCACCGTAGTCACTATATTCAAATTTCTCTCATAGGTTACGGATAAGCTGGTATTTTCCCTGAACATCACATTGGAATCGCCGTTGACCGCTATCTGCACCCGGTTCACGTTGGGCAGTTCCACCAGGGAGTTCACCAGGGAATAAATAGCCACATCGGAAGTGACATTGTAAATCTGGGCCAAAAAATTATCATTCAGATTCACATAACAGGTTCCGTCCTTTACCGTAACACCTACTATTTTCGTATCCGGGTTCAGCGTAGGGAATACCTTGCCCTTAACCTGCTCGCTGGGTCCGCTGATTACCTGCTCTACAACCAGCCTTTCCATAGAAATGTTTGTGCTGAAGCTGCTATACTCCAATGTCCGGTTGGTCTCAACCAGCCCGTCACCCGCCTCATTGGCGAAATACAGGCGGATTGTAACCCTCTCCATAGAATCCATTTCGCTTTCCGTACTATCGATAAACATATCCGCAGACATACTGCCAATCACATTGCCGGCATTATCCAACAGCGGATTGGAACGTATCTGAAATGAAACGTAGTCCACCCCTTTTACCTGGGTCATCGTACGCACTGCGGCAGCACGGGCCAGAACCTCCGTGGTGGACGGCTGCGCCCGATACTGCTCGTCAAAATTCAGTACGAGCTGTCCTCCGTCCAAAGAATAGCCCAGCAGTTCGAAATTGCCTGCAAACGGAGCCTTATATTCCATTTTTTCGGGTGTTGTCATCAGTTGGCCGAGCAGTTCTTCTATAATTTCCTCCTGGCTGCTGCCGTTCACCGTATATTCCACAGGCAAAATCTTCGTCTCATCTTTATTGATTACATATATGTTATAAACCCTGCTTTTATCTTCCTGTTCCTCGCTTCCGCAGGAAACAGCAGCAAACAGGCACAACAGCGAGAGTAAAAACCATATTCTTTTCCCCATATGATTAACCATGCCCTTCTCCTGGCCTGCAGCCTTAATCCGCAGGCATACATTTGCGGTTGAAATCAGTTTCTTCCGTCATAATATCATGCGGTCACATAATTTAAGGGAATCTTAACAGAAAACGTAGTTCCTTCCCCTTCCACGCTGGATGCTTTAATGGAGCCCCTGTGCATTAGTATGGCATTTCTTGTAATCGCCAGCCCCAGTCCGGTACCGCCGATTTCCCTGGAATGGGATTTGTCTACCCTGTAAAACCTTTCATAAATATGCTCCAGCGCCGTCTCCGGGATACCGATGCCGGAATCTGCAATCTCCAAAGTAAAAAACTGATGGTCGGCATCCAGTAACACTTTCACCCATCCCTGTTCCTTATTATACTTAATGGCATTTTCCACTAGGTTGGTAATAATCAAGGTCAGCTTCACTTCATCCGCTTCTGCCGTCACCGCCCGCTTGCTTTCAAATACAACTTCAATATCCCGTTTTCTCGCAATTGGACGCAGCCTTTTTAATATGAGTTCGGTGAGTTCGTTGACATCCACAACGGTAACATTCATCGTTGCTACCGTCCTGTCCATTTTTACCATAGAGAGGAGATCATTTATAATCTTGTCCTCCCTTTCTATCTCTTCCGCAATATCCACCATAAATTCCCGGTACAGTTCTGCCGGTACGCTGTCTCCCTGTGCCAGCAGCGAATCCGCCAGCACCTTTACGGAGGTAATCGGCGTCTTCAATTCATGGGAAACATTGGCTACAAACTCCTGCCTGGATGTATCCACCACCTTCATCCTGCTTATCAACTCGTTAAAAGCATCTACAATATGCTCTGTTTCCAAATAATCGGGCACAGAAATCGGTTCATCTTTATACCCTTCTTTTACCTCACTGATTGCCTTAGCCACCCGCTCAAAAGGTTTCATCAATATATGGGACAGCAAAAGGGCTATGGCAAAAATGGCCACCAGCATCATAATGGCTAACAGCAATGCCTTTCGGCTCAAAATGTCCAAAGTTACATTAATGCTTTCCGTTGAAACATTAGTAAGTATTACCCCCAGCACTACATCCTTCTTTTTTTCCTTATTCTCAGGCTCTGTGCTGCCTGCCGCCGAATCAGCTGCCGCCGTCTGGATAATAGGGGTAGTAATCTCTATATAACCATATTCCGAATCATAGTTAGAGCCCCCTGTACCCTGTTTCATGCATTTAATCACAGACTCCGTAATCACCGTTTTCCCCTCGCTGGTCCCGTATGTATCCTTGATTACCTTAAGCCCGGGATTAATCACCATAATACGGCCGTCATAGAGGTTCGAAATCTGCTCCAGTTCCGCACTGATAACCTCCGAAGAGTTATCCGCCAGATAATTGTAGGTTATAAGATGATTGGCTATGATATTTAACTGGTTTTGTACATCGGAAGTCCTGACGCTGACCGCACGATCCTCATAATTTTCCAATATCCCATAAGTTAAAATAATACTTGGAATAATGCCTATCAAAAATACAATAATAAAAATACGTGCTTTCAGGCTTCTCAAAACTTTCAGCTGGCTCAAAATCTTTTTTAGCTTTATATTCATTACTGGGCTCCGTCAATCCATTGCTATCTGCCTTTTTTACACACATGCCTCTCCGCATAATTTCCCAAAGGGCATTTTCCCCTCATGCATAGTAGTACCCCACGCCCCACTTCGTATGCACATATTTCGGTTCGCTGGGATTCGTCTCAATCTTTTCCCGCAGCCGCCTGATATGCACATCCACTGTGCGGACATCGCCAGGATAATCACTTCCCCATACCAGTTTCAACAGATTCTCCCTGCCGTACACCTTATTAGGGTTCAGCATGAGAAGCTCCAGCACTTCAAATTCCTTGGCCGTAAGATTAATTTCTTTTCCATTGATATATACCCGCCGGCCTTCCCTGTCCAGACGCATATCTTTGCCTTCCAGAATATTCTCATCTTCCACTTTTTCTTTCCGGTTCGTCCGGCGCATAATGGCCTTCAGTCTGGCTTTGACTTCCAGGATATTGAACGGTTTCGTGATATAATCATCGGCGCCATATTCCAGTCCGAGAATCTTGTCCATGTCTTCCCCTTTGGCAGTAAGCATCACCACCGGAACATTGGAAAACTCCCTGATTTGCTGGCATACTTCAAATCCGGTCAGCTTGGGCAACATCACATCCAGAAGAATAATATCATATTCATTATCCTTCGCCTTCTGCAGCGCTTCCTCCCCGTCATATGCGCAGTCTACTTCCATCCCGTCCTGCTCTAAACTGAACCGGATTCCTTTTACGATCAGCTTCTCGTCATCAACAACCAATACTTTCCTGCTCATTTCACACCTCTGACACAAATTTTGTCTTTCATTTTTGCAAACATTCCGTCTTTAATGCCTTCCACTTTCATAATATCTTCAATCCTCGAAAATCCCCCGTTTTTCTCCCGATAGGAAATGATGCTTTCCGCCCGGCTCTCTCCCACTCCCGGCAATGTAATCAATTCTTGTTTCGTAGCCGTATTGATATCCACCAGCCCGTCTCCCGAAGCATCGCTGCCAAAATCTCCGCTTCCATTTCCTGTTCCTATCCATCCTGCATCCCCAGAAATACCCGATGATATGCCGGTTTCCTTTCCTTCCCCATCTGTCTCTGGGTTTTCCCGGGAAGGTATCTCTATCTTCCAGCCGTCCTCCAGGATATATGCCAGATTCACATAATCCGCCGCAGCGTCCTGCGTAAACCCGCCTGCCTCTTCTACCGCCTCATATACCCGGCTTCCCTCCGGCAGTTCATATACCCCCGGCCTCATCACTTCTCCGCAAATATGTACAAACAAGGTGGATGTCTCCACCCCATTCCCACCTTCTCCTGTGTTTCCCCCTCCGGCCCTAAAAGCATCTTCCTCATTCCGTTCCGGGCCCGCCCCCGGGCCTTCGCCCGAAGCTGCTCTCACATCCGCGTCCGAATCCATACCCGAAACCAATTCCCTATCCACACCTAAAGTATCGCTTCCTTCGCCCGAGCCTTCCAGCCTGACCAAATCCTCCGAGTCCAGCAAAACCGTTTCCTTCTCACTGCATCCTGCCGCCCCCGCCAGAATCGCTGCCAAAACAACAGCAAACAGAACTTTCCTGCCTGCCCCGATTCCTGTTCCAAATCCAATTTTCCCTTTCTTCATCCCGCACAGCTTCCTTTCTATATGAAGCGTGAACCTATTATCAAAGGCTGCACGCAAATCGGAAGACCCCTCTATGCGACTTGCTCTTCCATTGTAAAGTAAATATCCTGCTTTTACAAGTACCTTTTCGTCCTATTTCCATTTAAAAATAACGATTCCCGCTATGGCAATTCCCATCCCGATTACCTTCCTCCATTCCAACGGCTGCTTATCTGTGCCGAACACTCCCAGGAGTTCAATCACATAAGCTACAATCAGCTGGGCGATAACAATCAGCATTACTGCCTTTGCCGGGCCCAGCATCTCCATGCTCTTAATTACCGTATAAGTAATCACAGCCCCGATAGCCCCGCCCAAAAGCATATATTTCGGCTCCACTTTCATCAGTGTTCCAAAAGAAGACCTGTCCGTAATCAGCCATGCGGCCAGACAGACCAAAAGGGCGCTGAACTGCACAAAAGCATTTGCCACCCAAATGCCCGATGTCTTGGTCACCTGGGTATTAAATACCCCTTGAATACTCATTAAAGCTCCGGATATCAATGCAATAAAAAATCCAATCATATGGGTCCTCCAAATATCATTTTTTTCAAATGTACTTTACTATTTTTGCCCATATGATTGGAAAAGTATTCAGTTATTTTTTATTTTATTCCTCTGTTTCCTCCTGTGCCTCCCTGCGCAGTTCTTCCTCGTCCAAGTATTCCACTTCGTCCACTATTTCTTCCTCTTCCTCAATTACCGTCTCCGTATAGGGTTCCCCGGTCACCTGGGTCATTATCTGCTCCGACAGCTGCCGCAGCCTGTCATTCGCATCGGCCCCATCCCATATCTGGGCAAAGGCAATCTCCAATTCCACCCAGAAATTGCTTGTCTCCACCATTTTGGGCATCGGCACCGATACCTCATATTCATTGACGAATTCCTGCAAATTGATGTTTCCGTAATCCACACCATAACGGGCCGCCACCTTTCCTGTCCTGGAATATAAAGTATCGGTATATTCGCAAGTCAGAAACCTGGCAAAATCCCTTGCCAACTCCTGCTTGTCCGAATAGCCGTTTACCGCCACACAGTTGGTTACGGAAAGGCTTCTGGTCAGCAGTTCCTCGTTAATATCCGGCACCGGGGCGATGCTGTATTCATAAGCAAAGTCACCGTTCCCCTTTGCTTCCTCCAGCTTTGCCACCGCATCCGTAGTGGCCACCGTATATACGATTTTCCCTTCCATAAAATCATTCAGCACCTTTTCATAGCTGATTTCTTTCGTATCTATCGAGAAAAACTGGTTGAGTGCCTGATAAACCTTCAGGCAGTCAATAGCATCTTTATTGTAGATATTCATGTTCTCCGTATTATCGCCGGCCGCTCCGCCCACGATCATATAATTGCCCGCAAAAAAGTAATTATAAAAAATATCCGTAACATCCCACTTAAAAATGGCTTCCACCTGTTCCGGGGCGTTGTATTCATTGGCGAAGTTTAAAATATCATCAATAGTGGAAGGCAGAAGTTCCTTCACCCTTTCATCCACCAGGGCTTCCATTTCACCATCCGGCTCCGTTCCATCCTCCCCGGAGCCTTCGCCGCCTTCCCGCAAACCGCCCTCATTTTGGGCATCTGCATCAGCCTGGGAAGTTCCATCCCCTTGGGTATTTCCGCCCTCCTGGCTGCTTTCACCTGCCTGGGCGTCCTCATTCCCCTGGCTTTCTTCCTCCGGCCCGTTTTCCTCGAAATCAGCCATTGCCGCTTCCCCTTCGGCCGCATCCCTTTCCGCCTCAATCTGGCTTCTGGCGAATTCCTCCAAGTACGTCCTGTTATAGAGCAAGGAACTGGTTTCGAAATAAAAAGGATAGCCGATGGTTTTATTTTTATATGTGACTGCCAGGCGGGCGGCATCCGGATATTCTTCTTTAATCTCCCCCCAGCTTTCTTCGCTTATCGGGGAAGCCAGCCCTGCAAGAAAAGCCTTTTCCAGGGAATCGTTGCTGATAATGTATAAATCCGGCATATTTTCCGATTGAATGGAAGCTTTATTGATTTCCTCCAGGTACTCCAACCCGGAAGCCAATACCGGAATAACCCTCACATCATGGGCTTCCCCATAGGCCACGGCAGCGCTTCCCAGATAATCGGTAAGCGCCTCATCCGTATACCAGAAATAAATGGTTTCTTTCCCCCTGGTAAAAATAGATTCCTCTTGTTCCTGACTGATTGTTTTTCCCGACAGGCCTACTACCGCCACCGCCGCAGCGGCACATGCAATTACCGCCATAGTAAAAAGCCTTTTCTTAAGCCCCATGCTTTTCTCCTAACCTCCATATTGTATCTTTGCTGCCCATTTTCCTGGCATCAGCAATATATCCCTAACAAAACAGTTTGCAAACACTCTCTGCTTTTCATCATAACATTTCCGCCAGGCATTTGTCCAATATATCCGTCATTTCATCCACGTGTTCCGTTTCTATGATAAGCGGCGGCACGATCCGGATAATATTCGGCCCCGCATTTATCAGTATCAGCCCTTTCTCCATGGCTTTATGAATGATATCGCCCACCGGTTCTTTGCACACCAGCCCCTGCATCAGGCCGGTTCCCCTTCTGCATTCTATCATATCATATTTTTCCGCCAGTACATCCAATTTTTCTTCCAGATATGGGCTTATCCTGTTTACATGGTCAATGATTCCCTTTTCCTCAAACAAATCCAGCACTTTACAGATTGCCGCCCCGGCCAGTGGATTGCCGCCATATGTCGTGCCATGATCGCCGCTTACTAAGGAGTTGGCCGCCACATGCTCCGTCATAAGGAAAGCCCCTACGGGAATGCCGCAGCCCAAAGCCTTGGCCGTCATCATAATATCCGGCTTCACGCCATAACGCTGCCATGCATACATCGCACCGGTACGCCCCATGCCGCATTGGATTTCGTCCAGGATAAGCAGAATATCTTTTTCTTCGCACAACGCTTTTACCCGCTCCATAAATTCCTTTTCGGCCGGATAAATCCCGCCTTCCCCCTGGATTGTCTCAAACATAACGGCACATGTTTTATCCGTCACCAATTCTTCTACGCTCTCAAAAGAATTCATTTTTGCAAATTTGATATTCCCGATCATAGGCTGGAAAGCTTCCCTGTATTTCGGATTCCCTGTTACCGACAAAGCCCCCATCGTCCTCCCATGGAAAGAATGCTCCATGGCAATAATTTCATGGTCTTTGCTGCCGTCTTTCAAATAGGCATATTTTCTCGCCGCTTTTATGGCTCCTTCCACCGCTTCCGCACCGCTGTTTGTAAAAAATACCCTATCCATACCGGATACAGCCTTTAACTTTTTGGCCGCCTCTATGGCCGGTATATTATAATAATAATTGGAAGTGTGAATCAGTTTGTCAATCTGAGCCTTCAAAGCATCATTATATGCTTCATTGTGATAGCCTAAAGCGAATACCGCAATGCCGGAAACAAAATCCAAATATTTTTTTCCTTCTATATCATACAGGTATACCCCTTCCCCTTTATCAAGTACCACCTGATATCTGTTATAGGTATGGAGAAGCGCCTGTTCCGCTTCTTCTATATATTCTTTCATCATAAAATTCATATCCTTTCCGTTTCGCCAAATCACTCGCCCATAGCCGAATGGGCCGCTCCGTTTCAGCCTGTGCAAAGCATATGCCGCTGCCGCATCTTGCCGGCGGCCATTATCTGTCGCCCTCAGCCCTCCGCCATATCCTCGTCTTTAATAATCGCCGTTCCTATCCCCCTATTAGTAAAGATTTCCAGAAGCAGGCAATGGGGAATCCGCCCGTCCAATATATGCACCCTGCTCACCCCTTCTCTGATTGCGCTCGTGCAGTTGGCCAGCTTCGGCAGCATACCGCCTCCTATGTAGCCCTCTTCAATCAGCTTTTCCGCATCCGATGCGCCCAGTCTGGAAATAAAGGAAGACTTATCGTTAATATCTTTATAAAGGCCTTCAATATCCGTAAGGAAAGCCAGCTTCTCCGCATGTACCGCCTTTGCAATGGCGCATGCCGCATCGTCCGCATTGATATTATAAGTCTGGAATTCATCGTCCAAGCCAATGGGGGCCACAATAGGGAGAAAATCCTTTTCCAGAAGGTCATACAGCACCTTGGGATTTACATTCTTCACATCCCCTACAAAACCGATGTCTTTGCCGTCAGAATATTTTTTATCCACAGTGATGAGTCCGCCATCCTTGCCGCTGATGCCTACCGACTTTACCCCCAGTTCCTGCACCATCGTCACAAGGCTTTTATTCACCTTGGAAAGGACCATTTCTGCAATTTCCATCGTCTCTTCGTCCGTAACCCGCAGACCGTTTACAAACTGGGGCTCCTTTCCCACCTTTCCTACCCAACGGCTGATTTCCTTGCCGCCTCCGTGAACGATAATGGGCTTAAAGCCTACCAGCTTTAACAGTGTAACGTCCTTGATGACATTTCTCTGCAGTTCCTCGTTGCTCATAGCGCTCCCGCCATATTTTACCACGATTATTTTCCTGTTGAACTTCTGTATATAAGGGAGGGCTTCTATGAGCACCTCTGCTTTTTTTAATACTTCTGTCATATTTTTATCCATAGCATGCACATTTCCTTTCTTTTCTTCATCCCTGCATATTCTTTCCTATTTTAGTACGTTATGATGGAAATGTACAGTGGGAAATGATATTTTATGCAAATTTTTGTAACAGTTCAGCCCAGGACTTTGCACTTGCTGCAAAGTCCGTGCCAATATGTAAATGCAACAAGGAATCCGGCCTTTTGCCGTAGGCAAAACTCGAAATGGACGGATTTCGTAACAGGGAAGCCGAAAGTCTGAACTGTTACAAATTTTTGTAACAGTTCAGACTCAATGTTCTTTGGGTAACGATGGCGGACGCCGTGAGGGAATTAAAATGCTCCGTCGCCACGCTCTCGCTCCACAAAAAGCGTAGCGGGCACTAGGTTCGTGAGTTGCTTTGCAACTCATGACCTCACCAAGTGCCGACGCTTTTTAAGGGGCTCCTTAAGCATTTTAATTCCCTCACGGCTGGGCTATGGTGCGAACTTAATGACATTGGTTCGGCCCACTGCACCGGCATGGGCTGAAATGTTACACAGCCTTTCATTTACGCTTTCTTTTGCAATACTTTTCATAGCTAATAAAAATATCCTCTTTTTCTATGTAAATTTCCACCTCTCTAAGGTTACAAGCATAATTTTCTACAAGTGCAATCTGGCTTTCATCAAATCTTGCCCCTTTCAAAGCAGTCCTTTTAAAACGAACGGAACGCAATTCCGCCCCCCTTAAATCTGCCCCCTGCAAATCGGCTTTCGCTAAATTTGACCCTATCAAATCGGCCCTCCTCAAATCTGCATTGCGCAAACATACATTCGCTAAATCTAATTCGTGTAAACGCTTTCCCCTTAAATCTGCCTCCTCCAGACACAAATTTCTATAATCCCTCCACTGCTTAAATCCAGTATAGGTAGGTTCAATATAGTTAGCAATTTTGTATGCATCAACATATTCCAGAATATACTCTCTATTAGATACAGGAAGCAGACTCCTCAAAATTACCAGCAGATTCAGGAAACATCTCCCTTCTTTTTCTATCACATTTCTAAGTTCCTGTATATTCCGTTTGGTATAATAGAACATGCCGTTTGCCAGCATTTTACCCACTGCACTTTCCCACCATGGATAAAAAATCCCTTTCTTTTCATTGCCCAGCTTATCATACAGCTTCATGCATTTATGCTGCAGATACTCGCCGATTGTAGGGGATAGTTCCCCTTGTTTTAAATAAAATGCAATATTCCCCGCCAGTTCTTCCTGGCTTTTTTCCGATAATTCTATCATGGGATTTTCTATAGCGCTATAAATTGTCTCCGCCACAAAATATTCATAAATGGTCCGATGTACAAAACACAATCTTTCTGTTTCCACGCCTTCGCAATGCTTTACCGACTTAAAATAATTTCCTAATTTAGCATCCTGCTTTATGTTTTCTTTGCCCTCACCTTTCTCTTCCATAATCGCATCGCATATTTTTTCATATTCGTTTTGCGGAATATCCGCATCCGCCGGGTTATTTTCGAACATCCACATGGCAATGTCTCTGGAAATTTGATGGATATATTCTTTTATTTCGCCAATTCTGTGGTCATTTTCAAATTTCTTGTTTTCTATGCATCTATCATAAATGCCGCCTTCTAAGGAAAAAATCTTGTCATATACATCTACAATAGAGCCTTCTTCTTCAATCGAAATATTTAACGCCAGGGTCATATACAAAATAAGGGGAATACCCAATATTCCTCTATTTTCCAACAGCTTCTCCATAGTACTGTCGGATATGCTTTTCTTCGTTTTATCCTGAAAAACGTTGCAAAAGCTTTTTATTTGCATTTCATCCCATGGCTGCAGCGTAATATATGTACATTTGAGAATTGCAAACCTTGAGACATAATTTTCCCGGCATGTAACGATTAATGAAAAGTTCTCTATCGTATCATGAAACACCCAGTCGCCATATAAACTATCTAATATATCTCTCCTTCTGTATTTTTCAATGTTCACTTCATCAAAGCCGTCGAAAATCAATACTTTCCCTTTTAAGTCATCCCTTTCTAAGCCCAGTTCTTCCAAGATCCGGGCAGATATCCGACCGCTTTCCCAATCAATATTTTTCAAGTCGGAGGCAAATTTATATACAAGAATATCCTTCTGCCTGTCATGAAAATTAGCTGTAATCCAGGTAATCAGCGTACTCTTCCCAATTCCCGGCTGCCCAAACACCACGAGCATTTTACTGTTCCCGCTTTCCACTATATACTCTGACAGAAGTTCTTTCAAATCGGTTAATGGCTCTTCATTATCGTTCTCCCCCCATATATAATGGGGTAAATGCTCTTCCAAATAAACTTCTCCTAATTTGACATTTGTTCCCGCCTTTTTATCTCTTTTGTCAAAGTCATTCAGAAACATATTGGCATTCCATTTATCTGCAAATTCCTCTGTCCTTCTTTTTACCTTATGCTTTTTATCTCCTTTTTCTGCCCCGTTCTCTTGATTCCGTATCAGCATCTTCTGCAATATTTCAAGGATATTTCGGCTGTCGGCATTCAATTTTTCATAATTATCCGTATTTCTATTTATTTTTTGCAATGCTGCTTTGATATCATCCACAGAATTGCTTATCTGTATCAACATTTGATCTCTGAACTCATCGCTTTCACGCGCCAGTTTAAGCAATGCCGATGCCACAGCGAATAAGCATGTTTTGATATTGCCCTCACATTCTATAATATAACTACCCTTCCATGAAACATAGACATTCCACATGAAATCCTGCAGTTCACCCTCGCTATATCTGCATTTCCTCAGCACTTCATCCGTAATGTCAATCCTTGAAAGCAAATTCCTTATCTCGGCCGACACATAAGCAATGTTTTCGTCCGGAACTTTCATCAACTTCATTTTTTCTTCCGAAAGGATATTTTCGATTTTGGCTTTCCCTTCATTTATAAAATTCCTAATGTCATTTACACCTTTTTCGGATATTCCGTCTATTGTAATATCCGTCAGTTCTTTTACCAAACCGTCTCCTAATTTTTCTCCTACCACCGACTTTAGCACTACCGATATAACACTGGCTGCAAATCCCATTCTTTTTATCCCCCTATACTTTGTTGCATCAATTGCTTATTAATTAACATATTAAATATTAGCACATATCCCGTCATTTCTCCATAATTTGTCACAAAAGAGTTTTTGACTAGGGTTTTCCTTTGCTGTATTTATCTTTCAGGTAGAATATTGGGACAGCCAAAAAGCAGCCATATCTACCAATACACATATCGCTGCGTTTTTTGTGCTAAAGTAATTGTAAAGAGATTTTCTAGGCGCGCGGCGAGTAGGGAGAAAAGCCATTCCCCACTCAATTGCACAGCCCCGCATAGAGAAGTTTGCCTCCGGTACAGCTGCGAACCGCCCATCATTCCGCCGGCAAATATCGCAAAATTTACGGATGCACCACCACTTTAATGGACTCGCTGCTCATCTGCATATGGATGGCGTCTTCCAGATGCTCCATATCATACACATGGGTAATCAGCTTCTTGATTTCCAGCCGTCCGCCGTTGATAAGGTTTACCGCCCTCTGGTGGGTATCCGGATTAATCATGGAGCCAACAATCTTAAGTTCTTTTTTATAAACATCGAACAAAGGAAGCGGAACGGTGGCGTCCACCCCCGGAACGCTGAAAAGCAAAATAGTTGCCCCCAGCCCTGCCGCCTTAAACGCCTGCTCTACCGCAAACCCTTTCCCTACGCACTCGATAATTACATCCGCCCCTTCATGCCCGCAGATTTCTTTTATCCTGGCAGGAACGTCCTCATGGATAGGGTCAATAGCCGCATCGGCCCCCACTTCCATCCCGATTTTCCGGCGCATTTCAATGGGCTCGCTTAAAATAACGGTGGATGCCCCGCTGATTTTTGCCATCTGCACCATCAGCAGCCCGATAGTGCCCCCGCCGATTACAAGCACATCCTGCCCCGGCTTAATCGCCGCCTGGTCAATGCCATGAAGCACACAGGCCAAAGGCTCCGCCATCGCCGCCACATCGAAGCCAATCTCTTCCTTCACTTTAAAACACTGGGTATCCGGGCAGACAGCGTATTCTGCAAATCCCCCATTCACGTTAACCCCCAGGGCAAATAAGTTTTCGCAGTTCTGCTTTTTGCCCATCCTGCAGGGCCTGCAGTGGTTGCAATAGATATTGGGATCCATGGCCACATGGTCGCCCGGCTTTACCTTCGTCACCTCCGCCCCCACTTTTTCCACCATGCCGGAAAATTCATGGCCTAAAACAACAGGGGGCGCCACATCCGCCGAACCGGCCTCCCCATGATAAATATGCACATCCGTACCACAGATTCCGCATGCCTTATTCCTGACCAAAACATCATGCCCCCCCAACGGGGCAAATTCCATATCCCTTACTTCAAATTTCGGTGTTTTATCCGCACCCAGAAAAAATGTACCTCTCATCTTCCTCCTCCATTCCCATTCTCTATCTGGTATTCAAAATCCGTACTATAAAATTCGCTTTTATAAACCAGTTTTATAAAAGTATATTTCATATGTTACCACACTATATCCACTCCGTCAACTACCTTCCTATTCAATTTTGTGGGGCGCTGCGGCGGACGGCCTGCCCTGCCGGCATAGGGTTTGAGTTTTGCGGCTATTGCGAAAAAGCAGTCATTTCACTTATGAAATGGATCGAATCCAGGGAAAAACCGCCATGAATGGCGGTTTTAAGAAGCATGGGCACGGACTTTGCAGCAAGTGCAAAGTCCTGGGCTAAACTGTTACAAAATTAATTCCCCTACAATCTCTCTACAAAATAATCATTTGACTTTTCCCCCTCCATTTCATATGATTAAAGAATCCATTAATGTAAAAAAGTGTCTTCGACACTTCATGAAGAACCTTCGGTTCTTCCTCAATTTATGTCCGTCTGACAACGGAATTTCCTATTATGTAAAAAGAAAGCAGGTTTTCACACATGTACCCTTCCGCTATCCCCGGCAGCATCGCATCCACTGCCGATTTACGAAAGCATAACTGTTTTCAGGTATACCACCATATATACCACCAAAAACAGATTACCCAGGCTGCCCTCATGCAGGACCTAAAAATGAGCGCGCCCACCATATCCCAATATTTAAACGAACTGCTGGCCGCAGGATTCATTGAAAAGTCCGGCTTCGCTTCTTCCAGCGGCGGAAGAAAGCCCAGCTTATTCCGGATTATCCCCGATGCACGCATATCCGCCGGGCTGGAAATCGTATCCTCCAGAGTTCTTTTGATTATTACGAACCTATATGGGGAAGTTATTTTCAAGAAGCAGCTTACGGCAGAGTTCTCCAACGCCCCCTCCTATTTCGATACCGTCTGCCAATGGGCAAATCAGTGCATCCGCCAAACGGTTCCCGATGACGGGCGGATGCTTGGCATCGGCATTGCCGTTCAGGGGCTTCCTACCGTAGATGGACTTGCCGGGGAAATGAGCCATCTGCCCGGTACGATGTTCCGTCTGGAACAGTTCTCCTCCCGGCTGCATTATCCGTGCAGCTGGATTCATGATGTGGAGCTGGCAGCCAAAGCCGAAATATGGCATAACCCGCAAATAGAAAACGCCTTTTTTCTATCCCTGAACCGGGAACTGGGAAGCGCCCTGATCATTAACCATTCCATCCATACCGGTTTCGGGAATTTCAGCAGCATCATAGAGCATATGTGCCTGTATCCCGGAGGCCGCACCTGCTATTGCGGCAAATCCGGATGCGTGGATGCCTATTGCTCTTCCTTTGCCCTTTCCCAAATTGCCGGGAAGCCCCTTGATGCTTTCTTTTCCAGGCTGCGGCTGGGCAATGAACCTGAAAGAAATATATGGGATAAATATTTGCACGACTTGGCAATGACCATCGATAATGTGCGCATGATTATACGAAACAATATACTGCTGGGCGGTGAGGTGGAAACCTACATGACGGAGGAGGATATCCGGCGTCTCGCCGCCTATGTGGAAGAAATGACCATTATTAAAGCCAATGACCTTACAATCAGCCGCGGCTTCTATGGGAAAAATGCGGCGGCCATCGGGGGAAGCCTATATTATATCGAACAGTTCCTGGCGCTGCTTCCCTCCCAGGCGGAAGCCGCAGGCCGCACAAACCATCTGTAAATGCCCTGCTAAATAACAGCGCATTCCGAAAACCTATCTGCAAAAGGCTGCTGCAAAACAGGGAAAACAAACAGCATATGACATGAACTCCATAAGGATTCAGCCATATGCTGTGAAATCGCCGAATTTTGCAGCAGCCCCGCACATTTGATGCAGCGCCTCTCTATACGGAATTCCCGTCAGCTACGATAATCCGCATTAATTTTTACATAATCATAAGTCAAATCGCAGCCCCACGCGCATGCCTCATACTCTCCCATTTTCATATCCACCAGCACGCGCACTTCCGGCTCGGAAAGGATTTTCGTAGCTTCTTCTTCGCTGTAATCCACAGCAGCACCGTCTTTGTAAATCTGCATCCTTCCGTTTTTCCCCTCGAAAAACAATTCTATATTTTCCGGGTCAAACTTCACGCCGGAATACCCTAACGCACACAGGATTCTCCCCCAGTTGGCATCATGTCCGAAAATAGCTGCTTTTGTCAGGCTGGAACAGATCACGGATTTGCTCAAAACCCTGGCATCCTCTTTGGAACCGGCATGGATTACTTTCGTCTCGAAAAGGGCAGTGGCGCCTTCCCCATCCCCTGCCATTTTCTTTGCCAGCGTTTCATCTATGATATGGAGCGCCTCCAGGAATTTGAAATAATTGTCATCCTTCCTTATAATTTCCTCATTCCCCGCCATGCCATTGGCCAATACCAGCAGTGTATCATTGGTGGAAGTATCCCCGTCCACCGATATCATATTAAAAGTATCCTGCACATCGGTGCTCAGCGCCTCCTGAAGAAGTTCTTTGGATATGGCAACATCCGTTGTTATAAATCCTAACATGGTACACATATTGGGATGAATCATGCCGGAACCCTTACACATGCCCCCTACCGTTACCGTCTTTCCGTCGATTTCAAACTGAATGGCCGCTTCCTTGGACACCGTGTCCGTAGTCATAATCGCTTCCGCCGCCATAGTACCGGCTTCCAGTTCCGATGATTTCATACCGGCCAGCTTTTCTATCCCTGCCGTTATTTTCTCCATCGGTATCTGCATGCCGATGACCCCTGTAGATGCCACCAGTACGGAGTCTACCGGGATATCCAATTCCTTCGCCGCACACTCCACCGTTTTTTTGCAGCATTCATAGCCCAGCACCCCCGTACATGCATTGGCTATCCCTGAGTTAATCACTACCGCCTGCACAAACGGGGAATAGTCTATCACATTTTTATCCCAGAGCACCGGGGCCGCTTTTACCACATTGGATGTAAAAACTCCCGCCTGCCTGCAGGGAACCTGGCTGTAAATCACCGCCATGTCCTTCCTGTCTTTGTATTTTACGCCGGTTTCTGCCCCGGCCGCTTCAAAACCCTTGGCCGCTGTTACACCGCCTCTTATCATATCCATTTGCCGCATAACCTCCTTAATTCCATATATCTACTCTTAAAGCTTTTCGCGTCTACCCTTATACCCCATTTACAGCTAATACATGCCGCCCTCTTTTTCTATTGAGATTCGGGTGTCAAAAGCCCTGGCTGTGGAGCGCGCTTGGCATATTGCACAAAAA